>Ga0126381_100000763_pt1 | contig 35119 bp, 24 predicted proteins | sample PanSoiMetPlot_28_FD_96465 | JGI IMG/M metagenome (GOLD analysis project Ga0126381, IMG submission 96465) | Tropical forest soil microbial communities from Panama - MetaG Plot_28 | ecosystem: Environmental > Terrestrial > Soil > Tropical forest > Bulk soil | place: Panama | collected 2016-02-17 | reverse complement strand
CGGCCCGCCAAGCAGCAGCTTGCCTGTCATACCCAGGTGAACCAGCAGGTACCCGCGGCCCTCGAGCGTAACGACAATGAACTTGCCGTAGCGCTTCACGCCAGCGATTCGCCGCCCGGCGAGACGCGACGCCATATGGTCGGGATCTCCGCCACGTAGAATCCGGAGGCAGCGGAATTCCGCGGACACGATGCGCCGCCCGACAAGCGGCGCGATGGATCGTGTGACGGTTTCGACTTCCGGCAGCTCCGGCACCTTAAGGCGCCTCGATCAGAATGTCGTCGCCTTCCACCTTAACAGCATAGGTAGCGACGCGTTTGGACGGGTCGAAGTCGTATTCCCCTGTGGCGCAGTCGAATTCCCACATGTGAAAGGGGCAAACTAAGTGGCGGCCGTCGATCTGTCCCTGGCCCAGAGGGCCGCCGCGGTGAATGCAAACTCCGTTGAGCGCGCGCACCACGCCGTCCACATTGCATACTGCGTACGGATGTCCGTTAACCAGAACTTCGGCGACCGAACCAGGGGGGAGCGCCGAAAGGTTCGCCACTTTGACAAAAGACATTACCCTTCAGCTTAGCGCGGAGCTGCGGAAAAGCAGAGACAATGACGGCAGCTCTCCCTGTGGGCGCTCCGCCCCGCCGCGTCTAGGCGATGAAAAACCGGCCTCAGGTTCTCGGCAGGGATGCCGCTTCTTCATGCATGGCGCGGCCCCGCCCCGGACGTCCCACGCCGCTGTAGTCGAAGCCGGCCATCATCGCGGCTTCGGGTGTATACAGGTTGCGGCCATCCACCAGAATGGGTGTGTTCATGACGCGTCTCAGCGCCGCCAGGTCCAGATCGCGAAACTGCCTCCACTCCGTCACTACTACCAGCGCGTCGGAGTCCGCAGCCACCTCCGCTGCCGAGTCGCAGAGGCGGATCTTCAAGTCCGGCCGTTGTTCGCGGCACGCTGCCACGGCAACGGGATCGTAAGCCTTGACGCGGGCACCCATCTGCAACAACCGCTCGGCGATGTGCAAAGCGGGCGCATCGCGCAGATCGTCGGTTTCCGGCTTGAACGCCAGCCCCAGCAAGCCGATGGTCCGCCCTTTGAGGATGAACAGCTTTTCCTGAAGTTTCTGGATGATCATCTGGCGCTGCGCCGCATTTACGTCGAGTGTGGCCTGGAGCAGTTTGCTGCTGTAGCCATACTCGCTGGCGGTGTGGATCAGCGCTTTGACATCCTTGCCGAAGCAGCTTCCGCCCCAGCCACAACCAGGGTGGAGAAATTTCGGACCAATCCGCGAGTCAAGGCCGATGCCCTGCATCACTTCGGTGGCTTCCGCGCCGACCCGCTCGCATACGTTGGCCATCTCGTTGGCAAAACCGATTTTCATCGCGAGAAAAGCATTGGCCGCGTACTTGATCATCTCGGCGCTGGTGAGGGAGGTCGCAACCAGCGGCACCCTCTTCAAACTCTCGGGCCGCGGCACCGCGGGAGGCGGATCGAAACTCTGTGTCACGAGCGGCTGATAGAGCGACCGCATGATCTCAAGGCTGTTTTCATCGCCGCCCACTACGATCCGGTCGGGATACAGCGAATCTGACACCGCGCAGCCTTCGCGCAGAATCTCGGGATTGCTGGCCACGCCGAAACGAACGTTGGGACGGTCGGCCGGGTGCGCGTCCGAAACACCTTCCCGCACCAGCGTCTCCACCAGATTCCCCGATCCCACCGGCACTGTGGATTTGTTCACTACCACCCGGAATTTTGCGCCATCCATGGCCGCGCCGATCGCGTTCGCCGCCGCTTCCAGATATGCCAGGTTCGCCTCGCCGCTCGGCAGGGGCGGCGTGCCGACGGCAATGAAGATCACGTCGCTCTCGGCCACGGATTTCGCCAAATCCGTCTCGAAGTCGATGCCGCCGCGCCGTGCCGCCAGGACCATCAACTCTTCCAGATGCGGCTCATAAATCGGCGATTCGCCCTTGCGGAGCTTGGCGATTTTGGCCTCGTCCGTGTCCACGCAAGTCACGCGATGGCCGAGGTAGGCCAGACACGCACCAGTTACGGTTCCCACATATCCGGTGCCGATTACCGTTACACGCATCGTTTGAATCCGTTAATGCTCGTAAAAGTATAACAGGCTGAATTGCATCCCACCTTCCTGCTGGCGCTAGAATCGTATGACGACATGCAAACGATCCTGGTGATCGATGATGATGAAAGCCTGCGCGACACGATCGGAGTCATGCTGGAACAGGAGGGCTTCCGCGCGGTCCAGGCGGGTGATGGCAAGGCCGGCTTCGACAAAGCCGTCATGCTCAAACCCGACATGGTGCTGGTGGACTTGCGTCTGCCGGGCATGAGCGGCATTGAAATCTGTAAACAACTGCGCAATACGGGCGTCACAACTCCCATCATCGTCCTCAGCGCCGTGGGCGACGAGTTAGACAAAGTTCTCCTGCTTGAAATCGGAGCGGACGACTATCTGGTGAAGCCGTTCGGAACGCGCGAGTTGATGGCCCGGATCCGGGCCGTGTTGCGCCGTGCCGCTCCCGATGCCCGTAAGGTGGCGAAGTTCTCCGACACCGAGGTGGACTTCGAGCGGCGTATCGTCTCGCGCAAAGGCGAGGAATTGAAATTGACGCCGGCCGAGTACAACCTGCTCTGTTATTTCCTCCACAACCCCGACCGGCCGCTTACCCGCGACATGATTCTCAATTCGGTTTGGGGATACGAGTTCTTTCCCAACACGCGAACGGTGGACGCGCACGTAGTGAAACTGCGCCAGAAGCTGGAACCCGATGCCAATGCACCGCGCCATTTTCTGACCGTGCACGGAGTTGGTTACAGGTTTGTGCCGTAACTGGTTTGGCGGAACGGGGGGGATACTTCGATGGCGGACGACGGTGCACGCGCGGTGCTGATTGTAGAAGACTCGGAGAACAGCGCAGCCACCTTGGAAATTGCGCTCATGGCTATTCCCGGTCTCTCGGTGATGCTGGCTCCCTCGGCTGTGGAGGCCCTCCGCATCCTGAACCGTTCCACGCGGCCCGTCTCCGCAGTGGTAACCGATCTCAACATGCCGCGCATGGATGGTTTCGAGCTGATCCAGCACATACGTGAGGACCACCGTTTCGATTCCACACCCATCATCGTGGTCAGTGCCGATACCGACCCATCCACGCCCCGCCGCGTGGCGGAGTTGGGTGCAAGCGCCTTCTTCCCCAAACCCTTCTCGCCTGCCGAAGTGCGGCGAAAACTGGAGCAACTACTCGATGCGGAACTGCATTAGAGCAACCGGAGCGGCGCTTTGCCTCTGGCCCTTTGCGCTCGCGGCGCAAACATCGCCCGAGTTGGCCGGAGTTCTGCAACGGCTCGACCGCCTGGAGCGCGAGAATCGCGACCTGGCGCGGCAAGTACAGGAACTGAAAGAACAGTTAGCGGCGGGAAACCATCCTGCCAACTCCGTCGATCCTCCGCCCCCACAGCCGGCGCCCGCATCACAGCCCACCGCCGAGGAGCGGCTCGACATTCAGGAACGCCGCCTTGACGAACTCGCCCAGAGCAAGGTGGAAGCGTCGCAAAAGTTTCCCATCAGGCTCACCGGCATGGCACTGTTCAACTCGTTCCTCAATTCGCGCGGCAACAATGGCGCCGAATACCCCACCGTGGCGGCTCCGGCTCCCGAGCTGGGCGGCGCCACGCTGCGGCAAACCATCATCGGCCTGGAATTCGGCGACTCGAAAACATTCTGGGGCGCCAGCGTGCGCGGCAACCTCTACATGGATTTCTTTACTGGAACCCCGCCGCTTGCCCAGACCTTCCGGCTGCGCACCGGCTCCATCGAACTCGACTGGAAGAACACCACTCTACTGGTCGGTCAGGAGAAGCCCATCTTCAATCCGCGGGATCCCACGTCCCTTGCCCAGGTCGGGGTCTCGCCGCTCACCGGCACGGGGAATCTGTGGCTATGGCTTCCCCAGGTCCGCCTGGAAGAGCGGGTATCCTTCACCCACGATACCGGCCTGCGCGCCCGCGTGGGCGTGCTGGAGACTCACGAAGTTCCGCCCTACGAGAATGTTCCCGTTCCCGGTGGAGTTACTCCGGCGCGTCCCGGCTGGGAAGGGCGGTTCGAGTTTTATCACAACCTGGACGAAAACCGGCGTCTCGAAATCGCGCCGGGATTTCACTACAGCATCACCCATGCCGGGGGAATCTCCATCCCATCCAGTTTGTTTTCTCTGGACTGGTTCTTCAACCCGTGGAGACGTCTGGAATTCACGGGCGCATTCTACTCCGGACAGAACGTGGGCAACCTCGGAACCGGCGGCATCAACCAAAGCTACGTCATTTATGACCATGAGGGCGAGGCCATTCGGACCAAAGGCGGATGGGGACAATTGACGCTCCACACCGTCCCGCGGATCGACCTGCATTTGTTCGCGGGACAGCAGGACTTCAGTACCACCCTGTTGAATCCCGGCGATATCGGCAAGAATCTTCTGTTCGGAGCGAATCTCTTCTTCCGCATTGCGCCCAATGTGATCGTAGCCCCCGAGATCTCGCAGTTGCGCACGGTCTACCTCGTACGCGGTACCGTAATCAATAACCACTATGACCTGGCCGTGGCTTATTTGTTTTAGCGCCTGTGGCGCCGCTGTGCTGGCGGCTGCCACCGTCACCGGCCAAGTGGAACTTACGAATTCGCGCAACGCCGCGGCGCGCCGCCACGACTATTCCGGCGTAGTCTTGTGGCTCGAGCCAGCCGCCGGTCCACTGCCCAAAAACCTGCCGCCGCGCCACGCCGAAATGAAGCAGCGCGATAAGAGCTTTATACCGCACGTGCTCGCCATTCCGGTGGGCGGCACTGTCGACTTTCCTAACCTCGACCCGATCTACCACAACGCCTTCTCCAATTTCGCCGGCACGCGTTTCGACGTCGGCCTCTATGCACCCGGCACCACGCAAAGCGTAGCGTTTCGCACTGTGGGAATTGTGCGGGTCTTTTGTAACATTCACCCCACGATGAGCGCCATCATCGCCGTGGTGCCAACCGCCTGGTACGACCTGACCAAAGCCTCCGGCAAATATGCCATTGCCGGCGTGCCCGCCGGCGACTACCAGCTCCACATCTTCCATGAGCGGGCGCTGCCGGAGAACCTGGCGTTCCTTCAGCCGCGAACCATCTCCGTGCCGGAGGGCGGACTCGCGCTGCCGCTCATATCCATTTCGGAGACGGGCTTCGTTCCCGCGCCCCATTTGAACAAGTACGGCCACGCCTATCCGCCGGAGCCTCACGACGGCACCTATCCCGGAGGGAAATGAGATGCGCTCGCCGCTCTCCAGACTGTCTCTACTCACGAAGATCATGCTCTCGACCTCCGTGGCGATCACCGTCCTGTTCGTCATCACGGGCGAGATCGTGGTGCGCAAGATCACGCGCGCCATGTCCGACAGCTTGCAGCAGGAGGTGCACGCCAGCTTGCAGGCCTATACCTCGCTTTGGAAGGCGCGCGCGGAGATGCTCTCCAAGATCAGCCGGCTGATCGGCGGCATGTCGGATTTCCGCGCGGTCGTCGGGACGCGCGACCAAGCCACCATTCGCGACAGTGCGGAAGAGCTATGGTCCACCATCTCCGATTCCAACGCGATTTTCATGGTGACCGACGTCAACGGCCGCGTCATCGCCTCGCTCGGCGGCGATGCCTCCTCGCTTGGCCCCAAGCTCGAGCTCGTCGAAACCGCCGCCGCGCGATTCCCCGAGCAGGCATCCGGCTTCTTCCTGCAGGGCGGCGATCCCTGCGAGCTTTACCAGATTTCGGTGACACCGGTGTATGTCCAATCCGTCCGGCGCCAGGACCTGGAACTGCTGGGCGTGCTCGTGGCCGGGTTCCGCGCCGACGCGCTGGTGGCACAGCAGCTCAAGCAGGCGACCGGCAGCGAATTCCTCTTCCAGACGCCCGACGCCGTGGTGGCCTCCACGCTCAATCCGCATGCCACCGAGATGGTCAGCCACAACCTGGCCCGGGCCCGCGAGTCCGGGCTCATCAGCGACGGTTTGACCGAGTATGCGTGGGCCAAGCAGGCTCTGCCCGATATCGCGGGCAAGCCCGTGGCCGAAATCACCATTCTGCGCTCGTTCGATGCCGCGCACCGCAGCATCTCCCGGCTCTACGCCAATATGGTGGCGCTCTGGGCTGTTGCGATTTGCGTGGGGCTCGGCCTTACGTATCTGCTTGCGCGGCGGATCGTCGAGCCGGTGAAGCAGCTCGATCGCGCCGCCGCCGAAGTCGCGCACCAGAACTACGCCATTCAGGTGGATGTTTCGAGCGAAGACGAAATGGGCCGGCTGGCGCGCACGTTCAATAATATGTGCGCCTCCATCCGCCAGGGGCGTGAGGACCTCATCCAGCAGGAGCGCCTCTCGACAATCGGCCGTCTTTCCGCCAGCATGGTGCACGATTTGCGCAATCCCCTGGCTGCCATCTACGGGGGCGCCGAGATGCTGGTGGACACCGATCTGCCGCCCAGTCACGTGAAGCGCCTGGCCGGCAATATCTACCGTGCCTCGCGGCGCATCCAGGAGCTGCTGCAGGATCTGCTGAACGTCTCGCGGGGGCGCACTCAGTCGCTCGAAGTTTGCCGCTTGCGCGAGGTCGCCGCGGCGGCCTGCGAAGCGCTGGCCTCCACCGCCGAAGCCCAGAACGTCCAGATCGCCCTCGAAATCCCGCCCGATATCGAGCTCCCGCTGGAACGCAGCCGCATGGAACGCGCCTTCGCCAACCTGATCGGCAATGCGCTGGAGGCGATGCCCGAGGGAGGCTCGGTCCGCATCACCGCCCGAGTGGAAGACGGCGCCGCGGTGGTCGATGTCGCGGACAATGGCCCGGGCATTGCGCCCGAGATCCGCTCCCAGCTCTTCCAGCCCTTCGTCACCGCGGGCAAGCGCAACGGCATGGGCCTCGGCCTGGCGATGACCCGCCAGACCGTCGCCGATCACGGCGGCGATATGTGGGTCGAATCCGAACCGGGCCGCGGCGCCCGCTTCACCTTCCGCCTCCCCGGCGCGCAGGTCGCACAGCCGCAGGGGCTGCAGGTGTGATCGGCCTGCCACCGACTTGCTCGATCGCCGCCTGAAGACACCCGAGGAGGGATGGACGCGCCGGGTCGCTTTCCCCATGAATCGTGATATGCCGGATCGACTTCCCGCTGCCTTGCAGCAGGCCGCTTGAATCCGCCAGCGTCAGTCCTCGATTAAAGCCCAAGTTCACGTGACTACCGCAGGTCTGCGATGGGCAGAACCCGTCCTGCAACGGTTTGCCGGTGAATGAGAACCCGATCGCTGGCGCGTACCCCTTAGGGATGGACTCCCTCGCTTCCGGAGCTTCGTCAAGAATGACCTCGCGTGAAGCCAACCTTACCCTCGCGCGATGCGGATCGTACGATGCGAGGTGGTCCAGCAGCGTCTGGCTGGGCATCGGATCACTCCCGGCGGCCTATCATGACGGCCGCAACCTCGCCGAAGCTCGCGGCCGCTCTACTGGAACAACTGCGGGGCGAATTCGTTGAGGTAATTCCGCCAGTTGATCCAGGTATGCGCGCCCGGCGACTCGTGAAACGAAGGTTCGAAGCCGTGCTTCTTGAACATTTCCACTGTCGCCTTTGTGGTGGGCATCAGGCCGTCGTCCACGCCCGTACGGAAATACAGGAGCCGCAGACCCTTCTTGGCTGGATTGTCCAGGTCGGTCGCGTGCTGCTCTTCCCAGGATGGGCTCGGGGCCGGGGTCGCCGGCGCCTCGCCTCTACCCGCGCGCGGAACGATCCCCAGCAAACCCGAACTGTACACACCGATATACGCGAACTTATCCAGATGCGGAATCGCGATGTTCAGTGTCTGGTTGCCGCCCATCGAAAGCCCGGCGATCGCTCTCTTCTGCCGCTCGGGCTGAATGCGGTAGTGGTGTTCGGCGTAGGGCATGATATCGGTGAGAAACTCCTCGATAAACGGATCGGGCGCGCCCGCCCCGCGTCCGCCGCCACGGCCGCCCGTCGTCTGGCTGGTGTGGCCCGCCGGCATCACGATCACCATCGGCTTGGTCTTCTTCGCGGCAATCAGGTTGTCCAGAATGAATCCCGCGCGGCCCACCGACGTCCATGCTTCATCGCAATCGCCGGCGCCGTGCAGCAGGTAGAACACAGGAAACTTGCCCTGCCCCATCTCATATCCCGGCGGCGTGTAGACGTGCATGCGACGCCACTTCTTCAGCACGGTGGAGTAGTAGGGCACCGCCTCCACGGCGCCGTGCGGCACGTCCTTGGTGTCCATGAAGTCCGCGCCCGGAACGTAGAACATGCTCCAGACGTTGTTGTTCGACTCGCTGATGGACGGATTGCGCGGATCGATGGTCGCCACGCCATCTACGTTGAAGTTATAACGGAAGGCGCCGGGCTGGATGGGTCCCAGAGTCACTTCCCACACACCGTTTTCCCGTTTGGTCAGTGCCGCCGGCTGTTGATTGCCGGGGATATCGGAGCCGCTCAGCCGCACATCCTGCGCCTTCGGAGCGTAGATGCGAAACGCCACGTGCCCGTCTGGCTGAACCTCGGGAGATATAAACGCCGGAGCTTGTGGCCCGCGTCCACCTCGCCTCGGTTGCGGGGCGGGCGTGGCCGCCTCCTGCGCGAAAACCGAACTGCTGATGATGATGGCGGCGATGGCCGCAAGGGTTACTGGAGAATGCGTCTTCATGGTCCGCATAGCGATTAGCCTATAACGCTCGCAGTCCAAGCTAGAAATTGACGGTGCCGAATCCGGTGATGTTGATCACGATGCCATCCGCCTTCAAATACAGCCCAAGAAGTCTGATCCTTGCGGCTTGCGCTGCATAAACAGGCCCGCCTGAAAGGTGTGCTGCATCCAGATCTTCGCGACGCTGTCGGTGATATCGATCGTGGTGTTGTAGTTGATGAACGGCGCGCCGCTGGACTGCCGCGTGTCTCGGGAGAAAACAAGCGCTCGAGCCGGCGGCGCGCAACTCGCCGCTCCCTCTGGCCCGAGCGCCGTTGTTCCGGTTAGAACATCACGCGAACCAGCAGCTGCACAATGCGCGAGTACCCGAACGCTCCCGGACCGGACTGCGTCAAGCTGCCGAAGCCGCCGATCTGATTACAGCCCACCCCGCTGCATCCGTTTGCGGGATTGTTGACCGAGAGTGCTGTCGAGGTGAAATTCGGAAATCCCGTGATTGCGCCGCTCGCGTTCGCCGGGTAGGGCAGGAAGGAGAGGCTGCTATTGACGCCGGTGAAGATCGTGTGGTTGAAAACGTTGAAGGCGTCGACGCGGAACTGGAAGTGAAGCTTGCCATCGCGAATCACAGCGAACTCCTTCTGCAGCGCCATGTCGAAGTTGACTCCGCCCGGTGCGTAGAGATAGTTGATGCCCGACTCGAGTCCGAGGCTGCCCGGTAAGGCGGGCTCGAAACAGGCCGGGTTAATGTAACTGGTCCAACTTCCGGAGTGCGTGTACGGATTGCAGCCCGGAACGACAATCGGCCGCGATCCTTCGGTGAGCGACCCGGTGAGGATCGCGTTCGAGGAGTTCTGAACATTTACGCTGGGAGTGAAGGGCGCGCCCGTCTGCGCCAGGGTGACCCCCGAGATTTGCCATCCGTCGGTCAGCAGGTGCGTGAATGCATTGCCCCATCTGACCTTAGGCGTCTGGTAGACGTAGTTGATCGCGAAAACCTGGCGCCGGTCGAAGCTCGCCGGCGCGTAATTCGCCATCCGGTTGTACTGATCGGGGCGGACAAACGAATTGTCGTTCGTGCCGCCGCTGAGCGAGGTCGCCATGGCCCTGCTCCAACTATAGGAAGCGCCGACGAACAGACCGTGCGATGTCCGGTGGGACACCTGAACCTGCAGCGCGTTGTAGTTGGCGGTCGCGGCACTCTCGTAAAGGTTGACATTGCCGTACCCTTGGATCCTCGCCAGGAAGTTCGCCGGCAGCGCATTGCTGCCGATCGGGCGGCTCGCGCTGATCGCCGCGGCGCAGCCGCTGCACCCGGTGCCCGCGGTAGGATCGACGGAACCGGGGGTGAACGTGGTTCCGAAGGGGCTCCAGTTCAGGTTTCGGTTGTCCTGCTGGTGGCGCGATGCCGATCCCACATAGGCGGTGTCCAGCATCAGATTCCACGGCAGCCGATTCTGAACGCTGAACTGGTACGAATATGTGGTCGGCACCTTGCCGGTGGGATCTACTTCCACCACCGAAGGCGGGGTAATCAGCGACGAGTTCGGGTTGAGCTGTTGGGCAAAACCGTACTGCTCGGTCACGCTGAAGGCCTCAGGCGGGTTGGTCACCGTGTCGAATGTGCGGTTGCCCTGAATGCGGTCGTAATAGACGCCGACGCCGGTGCGAATCACCATCTTCTGCTCGCCCGTCACATCCCACGCCAAGCCGAACCGGGGACCCCACTGTTCGCCCCGGTCCTTCTCCAGGTACTTGTTCATACAGGTGCTGGCCTGGCAGATGCCGTTGGTGAAATTGCCGCTTCCCGGAATCAGCGCGCCAATGTAATTCACCGGATAGTACGTATTGTTCAGAGGGTTATAGGCGCTGCGTGTGTTGTTGGCCGGGTTGACCGCCGGCAGGTACAACTTGGGCGCCTGGGTCGGATCCCAGTCGGCCAGTTCGAACGAAGACGCCTGCCCCGAGGCATCGTACTGCGGCTGATACCAGCTCCCGCGCAGACCGTAATCCAGCGTCACGCGCGGCGACACCTTCCAGGTGTCTTGGATATACTCCTCGATATTCCAGTACCGGTATAAGCCGTTAATGTGGTGCTGCGCCTGGCTGAACGTTTGGTACACGCCCAGTAATGCGTTGGCGAAGCCATAGCCGCTATCCAGCGGATTGGCGCCCGTCGGGCCGCCCGTGTCGCCGAAGTTATACGATCCGTTGAAGCTCGCAAACGAAGTCTGGTTCTTCCGGCTGCGTTGCATATAGAGCCCGACTTTCACGGTATGGGTGTTCCAGACCTTGGTCAGACCGTCCGTGATATCAATGGTCGTGTTGTAGTTGATAAACGGCGCGTCGGCGCTGCCAAACGAGGTCGAGTTCGCCAGGTTCGTTCCGCCGAAGGTCACATTCGGCAGATAGTTATCCTGCACCGCGCCCGGATACAGCACCGGCAGCGGGTTCGAGCCTAACGCGGTCTGGCTCAGGTTATTGTTCGTGGCGAAGATATTGATACTGTTGTGCGTGTAGCCCCAGTTGAATTCGTTCGTCATGGTGGGGCTGATAACGTAAGTTGCACCCGTGGCGATGCTGCGGCCGGGAATCGGGTCGCCGATCGGGGCGAATGGCTGCACGTTGATTCCCAGCACGAAAGAACCGTAAGGCACTACCGTGTTCTGCACGTCGTTGATGTAGTGGCCGTACACGCGCAGCTTATCGGTCACGTTGTAGTCGAGGCGGATGAGATCCTCGCGGCGCGGCATCTGACCGGGCAATTGCGTCTGGTAATTATAATTGGCGCCGCCCGGCAGGTTGGCGCTGGCCGCCAGGGGCTGATTCGGATTGGGGAACAGATTCAGCAGTGCCGTCCCGGGCGCCCAGATCCGGTTTGCCGGGATGATGTTGTCCGGGAAGGGCTGACCGGTGTTCGGATCGTCAATCGTTACGACCTTGTGCGTGTTCGGATTGACGCTCTGGCTGAAGTTCCCCGACCGTTCGAGCGTGGTAGGAACCGTGACGTTGTGCGCCGTGTTCGGACTGAGCTGCTCCTGCCATTCCTGGCTCCAGAAGAAGAACGCGCGGTGCTTGGCTCTTTCCCAGACTTTGGGAATCTGGATCGGACCGCCGATGGTGTAGCCGGGATCGTTGTACCGGAACAGCGGTTTGGGCGTGACGGTGAGCCCGAACTGCGGCCGGATGTTGTCCAGGTACGTGTTGGCGTTCAGGCCCTCGTTGCGGTGATAAAGATATCCGCTGCCGTGGTACTGCTCAGTCCCCGATTTCGTCACCAACTGCAGCTGCGCCCCCGCGCTACGTCCGTATTCGGCCTGGTAGGTCCCGGTCAGAACCTTGAATTCCTGAATCGAATCGTTGCTGACGCTGACGTTCATGCCGCCGTTGTTGCCCGTATCCACGTCGCCGATTCCGTTGATGGTCACCTGATTCTGCGAGGGACGCGTGCCGTTGGCTGTGAAGTTGTTGGCGCCGGTTGCGGCGTTGCCTACCGCGTAGCTCGCGCCGGTGGTGAACTGCACACCCGCGATCAGCTTCGCGAGATCCAGCGGGCTGCGCCCGTCGACCTGGGTGTTCGTCATCTGAGTACCCACGACCGCCTCGCCGCGCTCCACGCTCTCGGTCTGCAGCAGAGTGGCGACCGCGCTGACCTCAATCGATTCGCTGACGGCGCCGACCTCCAGCATCATGTCGCCAATTACCAACTTATCGCTGGCATGCAGCTCGATATTGTCGCGTGTGAGCTTTTTGAAACCGGCGGCCTCCACCGTCACCGTATAGGTGCCGGGAAGCAGGCCGGCGATTGAGAAATCGCCTGTGCCGGTGGTGACTGTGGTAACCGAGGTCGACCGCGTCGGCTCCGTGGCGGTCACTCTTGCGTTCGGGACACTGGCCTCGTGTTGATCGACAACCCGGCCGTTCAACGAACCCGTGATGCTCTGGGAGTGTCCCTCCACTCCGAAGATCATCAGAAACAGTATCGTCGCAGATACTCTTCCCCTCATTCCTAACTCCTTTCGCCTCCCACGCCGACCGATCGTGAAAACACGATGCGCCAGCACAGACAACTTCCCGCGCGGCCCGTTTTCATCCCGGGCCCACCGTAGGTGATTAGAAGAGCTTATTGCAGTTTGGATAAAGTTGCAAGCTCAAACTAAATGGTGGGCAAAAAAAAATTGGCGGACACGTACTGGATTGTGCGAACTTCTCAGCAGTTAGCGCGAAAAACGGCTTTTTGAGTTCATTCCTGCCGCAGCGAGACCGCCGGATCGACGCGTGATGCCCGGTAGGAGGGCCACCCGGCAGCCAGCGCCGCCGCCAGCGCCAGCACTCCAGCCGCCGCGGCCAGCGAAACCGGATCGTGCGGCGAAACCCTGAACAGCAGTCCGCTCGCCATCCGCCCCAAACCAAACGAAGCCACTATGCCGGCCAGCACCCCGCATGCCGTCCAGATGCCCGCCTGCCGCTCCACCATGCGCGCGATAGCGCGCGGCGTGGCGCCCATCGCCATCCGCACGCCGATCTCGCGCGTGCGCTGCGCCACCAGGAACGACAGCAATCCGTAGAGCCCGGTCGCGGCCAGCAACAGTCCGAAGCTTGCAAACAATCCCACCAGCGCCGACACGAAGCGCTGCCGCTGGCTGAGGTCGCTCACCCGCCGTGACATCGGGGCGATTTTGACCGGCACACCCGCATCCACCGACGCAATCTGTTGCCGCACCCACCGCGCCACCGTGTTCTCGTCCAGCGAAGTTTTCAGCAGCACCACCGCGTCGCGCCCCAAGCCCGAATACGAATAGGTACGGAGCCGGTAGTATTCCGGCTCAGCGGTCTCCGCCAGCCCTGAGTTTTTGACATCGCCTGCCACGCCCACAATCGGCAGCCAGTGGCTTTGCAGGTCCATGTCGATCTGCTGACCCACCGGGTTCTCCGTGCCGAACATGCGCCGCGCCAGCGTCGCGCTCAGGATGACTGGTGTATCCGCGGCCGTTCGCTCGCGCTCTTCGAAATTGCGGCCCGCCAGAATTGGAATCCCCAACGTTCGGAAATAGCCCGGCGTCACGGAGCGGAACGCCACCATGCCGCCGTTTTCGGGCAGCGGCGGATGCCTCGCGATCTTCATATTGGAGAACGGGCGGCCGTGCACTCCGCCGGCCGGCGGCATCGAGTCGCTCAGGGCAAATGCGCTTACGCCCGGCATGCGCGCCAACTGCCGCTCCACTTCTGAGTAGAATTCATCCTGCTTCGCCGGTGTGCCGTACCTCTGCCGGTTCAGTGTGAACGACGCTGTCATCACCCGTTCCGGCTGGAAGCCCAGCGGCTGCGTTTCCAGATTCCGCAAACTGCGCGCCAGCAGAGATGCGCCGCTCAACAACACCAGGGAAAGCGCCACCTGCGCCGCCACCAGAGCCTGCCGCGACCAGGAGCGCCGCCGACCCGCCGTCCGCCAACCGGATAACGCATCCAGAGTCAGCCGCTCCCAAGCCGGCAGCAGACCAACGAACATCGCCGCCACTACCGACGCCGTCAGGGCGAACAGGAGCACCCGCGGATCGAGACGAGCCTGGTTGAGCCGTACCATCCCCTCTGGAGCGATCGCCACGAAAATCCGAATCAGCAGGGCCGCGAACGCACATCCCGCCAATGCTCCCGTCAGGCTCAGCACGAGCGCCTCGGCCAGCATCTGGCCCAGCAGCCGCCTGCGGCTCGCGCCCAGCGCCATGCGCATCGCCATTTCTCCGCGACGCGCCGCCGCGCGCGCCAGCAACAGATTCGTTACATTGGCGCAAGCCAGAGCCAGCAGGGCCAGCACCGCGCCGAACAGCAGCCATGAAGCCAGCCGCGCATCGTGAACCTGGCGTTCCTTTAAGGTGCGGACCACCAGGTGAACCTCGTGGCGCAGCGCCGGCGGCACGTCCCTGTGCACGGCATCTTGAAAGAGCGGCAGCATGCGCTGGCGCGCCGCTTTGATGTCCACTGTGTCCTTGAGCCGCGCGAAGCTGCGCAAAAAAATCGTGGTGTTGGGCGACCGCGCTGCCCGCCGGTCCATCTGCTCCGGCAATAGCACATCCGCATCGCCCAGTTGGGGCATCTCGAAGCTTTCAGGCAAAACGCCGATGACACGTGACGCGTTGCCATCAATCTCAATCGACTTGCCGAGGGCATTCACCTGGCCGCCGAAATGTGCCTTCCAGAATCCGTACGCCAGCAGCGCGACACGCGACGCGCCCGGTCGGTCGTCCTCCGGCCGGAAATCGCGGCCCAGCATCGGCACGATCTCCAGCGTGCTCAAGAAATTCGCTTCTACAACCTGACAATGGATCCGCCGGGGCGGGTCACCTGCCATATCGCATAGCCCGCCCGGATAGATCGAAGTGAGCGACTGAAAGACCGTCTGCCGGTCCTGCCAATCCAGATAGCTGTTGCCGACATTGAATTCGTCGGTATCGATTGGCCCGCTAAATCCCACCGATACCAGCCGCTCCGCACGGGGATAGGGCAGGCTGCGGAACAGCAGCAGGTCCACCACGCTGAAGACCGCCGTCGCCGCCCCAATCCCCACCGCCAGCGTCAGCACCGCGACCGCGGCGAAGGCAGGGGACCGTCCGAGCGTTCTCACCGCAGACCGTAGGTCGGAAGCAAAAGCGTCCTGCCAGCCGAGCATGGATAGACCTCTGAGCTTTGGACACCGCCGGTCGCCTCGTTGTTTCCTATGTGAAGCCGCAAGCCATGAGCTCTAAGCAGTAAGCTTAGGATCAGGGCGCCCGAGGCGCGCAGCTTAAAGCATATGGCTTACGGCTTAGAGCTAGGTTTGTGCGCGATCTGCACCCACGCTAAGGCGATGCACTCCGACCGAAGTTCCACCTTCCTCCGCTGCCAACTCTCCGATACCGACCCGCGCTTCCCTAAGTACCCGCGACTGCCAGTCTTGCAATGCGAAGGGTTTTCTCCGCGGGATCTCCGCGCCTCCGCGCCTCCGCGGTGAGAGCTACTTCTCCAGCCCCCGGTAATAATCCCGCAAGATGAAAAACGCCGGCTTTCTCTCGCCCCGATCGGAAAACAGCCCCTTGCGGTTGTAGAAATCCTGGATGCCCGCCAGCGGCCGGCGGGGGGAACGGAAATCCACCAGCACCCACGCAATAGTCCCGGTCAGAAATGGAATCCGCTGGAACATCGCCACCTGCCTGCGGTAAACGTCCGCCTGATATTCTTCCGTGAAGCGCGCCCTCTCATCCCCGTGCCGCCCCGCCTGCGCGTCAGCGCCGAACTCGCTGATCACGAACGGCTTCTGGTATTCCATCTTCCACTGGATGCCGTCGATCTTGGGCGGCGTCCCGTCGTACCAGCCAATGTATTCATTGCACGAAACCACGTCCAGATACTGCCCCAGTGGATCGTCTACCGCGATGGTGTGCGGGTCCGAGTAATGCGTCTCGAGCGCCGCCGTCACCAGCCGCGTCGGGTCCATCTCGTGCGCCGCCTGCGCCAGGCCGCTGATGAATTTCAGCCGGGCATCGCCGCGCGGTGTTTCATTCGCCACCGACCACAAAACCACCGATGCCCGGTTCTTATCGCGCACGATCGCTTCTTCGAGCTGCCGCCGCGCATTGGCGAACGTCGCTGGGTTCTCCCACTGAATGGTCCAATAAACCGGAATCTCGCTCCACACCAGCAGCCCCATCTCATCCGCCAGCCGTGTCATCACTTCATCGTGCGGATAGTGCGGGAGCCTCACGAAATTGCAATGAACCTCTTTGGCCCAGCCGAGCAGCGTGCGAGCGTCGGCTTCGTTGTAGACGCGCCCCGCGCGGAACGGCGCTTCCGCGTGAATCGACACTCCCCGCAGCTGCAACGGCTTTCCATTCAGCAGCAGCGTCTGCCCCGATGTCGTAATGCTGCGAAAACCGATGCGATCCTCCGCGCGATCGTCCCCTGCCGCTACCTCGACCTGGTACAGCTTCGGATTCTCCGGCGACCACAGCGTGAACCGTGCGTCGAAGGCGAGGTGGGCCACACCGTCCTCGCCCGCTTCCGCCGATTGCTCCACGCCCGCCTCGGGAATTCGCACCGTCACCTTTTGGCGCCGCGCCGGCCCGTTCAGCCGCACCCGCGCCGAAACGCGCGTCAGCGATCCCTTCTCGAGCTGCAACGAATAATCTTCCACGAACGTTTCCGGCACGTCGATCAGACGCACCGACCTGGTGAGCCCGCCGTAATTCCACCAGTCGGTCATCACCGTCGGCACTGCTTCCATGTGCCTTTGATCGTCCACCTTCACGATCAGGAAATTGCCGCGGTCGCGCAGCAGGCTGGTGACTTCGAGCTGAAACGGTGTGAACCCGCCCACGTGCTCGCCCAGCTTCTTCCCGTTCAAAAACACGATGGCGTGATAATTCGCCGCGCCGAACCACACGAAGTAGCGCCGCCCGGGTTTTTTCGGGTAATCGAAGTCGCGCTTGTACCAGATGGTGCCTTCGTACAACATCAGCTCGGGCCGTTGCGTATTCCAGTCGCCCGGCACCTGCAAACTTGCCGCGGTGTCGAAGTCGTACTCCACGAGTTCGCTCGGCGACTTCGGCTTCTGGTTCGCGCCGTAGCCTCCATCCTTCTGCGGCTGGTAGCGATAGTCGTAATACCCCGACTCATACGGATCGACAATCGTCCGCCACGCCCCATCGAGCGACAGCCCCACCCGCGCCGGCGCATTCTGAATCAGCGCCACCGGCTGAGCGTCAAGCGACCCCAGCAGCAAGAGCGTCCATACCCACGCCCGCCTCATACTCTCCGCTCCTCCCAAGTCTCCGCGGTGAAATCATGGCTGCTTGGCCTACACCGGCTGAATCGCCGCCAGCGCCTTCTCGACATCCTGCCCCGGATACTCGTAATCCTGCAGCCGGCCCGCCAGGTAGCTCTCGTACGCCCCCATATCGAAATGCCCGTGGCCGCTCAGACAAAACAGGATGTTCCGCGGCTTGCCCTCCGCCTTCGCCGCCAGCGCCTCATCCACCGCCGCGCGAATAGCGTGCGACGATTCCGGCGCCGGCAGAATGCCTTCCGCCCGTGCAAACTCTAGTGCCGCATCGAAGACCGGTAACTGCGGGTAGGCCACCGCATCGATGTGTCCCAGCTTTCTCAGATGGCTTAGCAGCGGCGATGCCCCGTGGTACCGGAGGCCTCCCGCGTGAATCCCCGGCGGTACGAAGTCGTGCCCGAGCGTGTACATCTTCACCAGCGGCGTCAGCTTGCCAGTATCGCCGTAGTCGTACACCAGCGCACCCTTGGTGAGCGTCGGGCACGCCGAAGGTTCCGCCGCCACGATGCGCGGCCCCTTGCCTGCCAGCCGGTCGAGCACATAGGGCAGCGCCAGTCCGCCGAAATTGCTGCCGCCGCCGAAGCAGCCGATCACCACCTCCGGCTCCTCGCCCGCCATCCTCATCTGCAGCTTGGCTTCCTGTCCGATCACTGTCTGGTGCAGCAACACGTGGTTCAGCACGCTGCCCAGCGCGTAGTTGGTATCGCCGTGCGTAGCCGCGTCTTCCACTGCTTCGCTGATGGCGATACCTAGGCTTCCCGGCGAATCCGGGTGCGCCTCCCGCACGGCCCGGCCCGCGCGCGTATGATGGCTCGGGCTGGCGTACACCTCGGCTCCCCACACGTGCATCATCATGCGGCGATACGGCTTCTGGTCGAAGCTCACGCGCACCATGTACACGGTGCAATCGAGGCCAAACATCCGGCACGCCAGTGAAAGCGCGCTGCCCCACTGCCCGGCACCGGTTTCGGTGGCCAGCCGCTTGACGCCGGCGCGCTTGTTGTAATACGCCTGCGCGACCGCGGTGTTCGGCTTGTGGCTGCCCGCCGGACTCGTGCCTTCGTACTTGTAATAGATGTGGGCCGGCGTATCCAGCGCCTTTTCCATCCGCCGCGCCCGGTACAGCGGCGAAGGCCGCCACATCCGGTAGACATCCATCACCTCGCCTGGGATGTCGATCTCCCGCTTGGGCGAGAACTCCTGCTCGATCAGTTCCATCGGGAAGATCGGCGTCAGGTCCTGCGGCCCCAGCGGAGCGCGTGTTTGCGGGTTCAGCGGCGGATCGAGAGGCTCCGGCAGCCACGGCAGCACATTGATCCAGGCCGAAGGAATCTGGCTCTCCGCCAGCAGGAATTTCGTGGTTTCGGACATGGAAGGCTCATTGTAGCTCCAAGCCGAAACGGCAGCCTCAAGCCCTAAGCTCTGAGCCATAAACTCAAAACCGCGACGGTCTAGGTACAGCTTAGAGCTAATCGCTGATTGCGTTTTTAATGCATCAGCAGCTTGAACGCGTGCGTCCACTGGTTCTGCCGGAATCCCGGAATGCACCACAGCATGCACAGCGGCTCAATCGCCCGCGCAGCCACGATGCTGCCGCAGTCGAACGACTCCCATCCGAACTGGCGCAGGATGTCCGCCACCGTTGCCTTGGCGGCGGCATCGTTGCCCGCGATGAACATGGTCGGCATCCCCTGCTCGTAGTGCGGATCGATCATCTTCACCGCTCCCACACTGTTGAAGGCCTTCACCACACGCGCCTGCGGCACCAGAGCCTGGATCTTCTCCCCCAGCGATTCGTTCGGCCCGGTGAAATACGGAAGTACTCCATCGGTCGGCGGCGCGTCATCGATCGGGTTATTCACGTCGATGAGCACCTTGCCCGCGAAATTCTCCTTCCCCGCCAGCTCGATCGCATTCGTCGCGGCCTTTCCCGTTGTGGCTACCAATACGATCTCACCGAACTTCGCAGCCTCTAAAAAACTCCCCACCTGCCCCCCCGGATTCGCCGCCGTCCACTTCTTCATCGCGTCGCTCGACGGCTCCCTGGTCCCGATCATCGCCTCATGCCCATGCTTCAAGAACCCGCTCGCCAGCGTCTGCCCGACAGTCCCTGATCCAATCACGCCGATCTTCATGGAAACCCTCTCCTCGCGCTAACAGATGACACGCGCCCAGCAGGGGATGCGAAAATCGGCGCCAAGCGCGGAAAAAGCTAACAAAGCGAATCGCTAAAAGCGAAGAGCTATCGGAATCTCACCTTCACATCCGGCCGATTTTCCAAATGTGTCGTCTCCACAAACCTTACGCGCGCCGGTGACGAATTCATGACAATCGACTGAGTGTGTACGCCATCGCCCGTAAACCGCACCCCGCGTAATAGGCTGCCTTCCGTCACGCCGCATGCCGCGAAGATCAGGTCCTTCCCCGGCGCCAGTTCGGCCGTCGTGTAAACACGCGTCACATCCCGGATGCCCATTTCCTGCATCCGCTCCTTCTGCGCCTCGTCCTTTACCACCAGCCGCCCCAGAATCTCGCCGTTTAAACACCGCAGCGCGGCCGCCGTGAGCACGCCTTCAGGAGCGCCCCCCGATCCCATCACGGCATGAACGCCTGTCCCTCCCACTGCCGACGCTATGCCCGCTGAAAGATCGCCGTCGGAAATCAGCCGGATCCGCGCACCGGCCTCGCGAATATCCGCGATCAGCTTTTCGTGCCGCGGCCGGTCGAGCACGACCACCACCAGGTCGTCCACACCCCGCTGCAGCCGCCGCGCAATCGCTTTCAGATTCTGCTTCACCGGCGCATCCATCTCCACCGCACCCTTGGCTGCCGGCCCCACCACAATCTTCTCCATATAGCAGTCGGGCGCGTGCAGCAGCCCTCCGTGCTCGCTCGCCGCCAGCACCGTAATCGCGCCGCCGGCGCCCGTCGCGCACAGGTTCGTCCCCTCCAGTGGATCCACCGCGATATCCATCACCGGTAGGCTGCTGTGACTGTTGCGGCCTCCGAGTTTCTCCCCTATGTAGAGCATCGGCGCTTCGTCCCGCTCGCCCTCCCCGATCACGATCGTCCCCGCCACGGGAATCGTGTCCAGGCACCGCCGCATCGCTTCCACCGCCGCGCGATCCGACCCCTCGCGGTCTCCCATTCCCATCGTGCGCGCCGACGCGATCGCCGCCTCTTCCACCACGCGCAAAATTTCCAGCGAGAGTTCGAACATGTGGTAGCTTTCTCCTCATGGACAATAACACAGTCCTGGTGCTCGCCCACCCCGCCGATCGTGAGTTAAAACTCCTCGCGGAGCTGCCCGCTGAGACTTCCATCGCAGTCGGAAATTCCCCCGAAGCGTTTGCCGGAACGGCATCCGTAGCCGACGCGATTCTCAACTGGTCGGGTACCGGCGAACTCCTCCGCCAGGTCTTCTCCATGTGCCCGCGCATGCGGTGGGTACACGTCCGCTCCGCCGGCCTGGATAGCGTCCTTTTTCCGGAGCTGGTCGAAAGCCCCGTCCCCCTCACCAACGGCTCAGGCGTCTTCAGCCCCCCGCTGGGTGAATTCGCCCTCGGGGCGATTCTCTATTTCGCGAAGGACTTCCGCCGCATGATCCGCAGCCAGGAAGCCGGCGTCTGGGACCAGTTCGACATGCCCGAGATTGCCGGCCAAACCGTGGGCATTGTCGGCTATGGCGACATCGGCCGCGCGGTCGCCACTCGCGTACGACCCATGGGAATGCGGGTGCTCGCCCTAAAGCGGCACATCGGGCTCTACAATGCCGACCCGCTGGTGGACAAACTCTACCGCCCCGACGATCGCCTCGAAATGATTGCCCGCTGCGATTACATCGTCGCCTGCGCACCGCTCACCCCGGAAACCCGCGGCATGATCGGCGAGCCGGAATTCGGCGCGATGAAACGCGAAGCCGTCGTGATCAACATCGGCCGCGGTCCCGTGATCGATGAAACTGCCATGGTCCGTGCTCTTTCCGCCGGCCGCATCAAAGGCGCCGCCCTAGACGTCTTCGACACCGAACCGCTGCCGGGCGGTCATCCGCTCTACCGCCTGGGGAACGTTCTGCTTTCCCCTCACTGCGCCGACCACACTCCCGACTGGCTCGAGCGCGGCATGCGCTTCTTTCTCGAACAATTCGAGCGCTTCCGCAAAGGCGAGCCGCTGCTCAACGTAGTAGATAAAAGGCTGGGATACTAAATCTCAACAACGTTACGCACAGCGGGCGCATCTGTCCGGTTTGCTACACTGGTTTTTCCCCTCCATGAAAACCTGCAACACCGTTATCCGCAATATCGCTATCATCGCGCACGTCGACCACGGCAAGACTACGCTTGTGGATGCCATGCTCAACCAGAGCGGTATTTTCCGCGAAAACGAAGAGCACGTGGAGCGCGTGATGGATTCCAACGAGCTCGAGCGCGAGCGCGGCATCACCATCCTGGCGAAGATTACAGGCGTCAGGTACCAGGGAATAAAGATCAATATCGTCGACACGCCCGGCCACAGCGATTTTGGCGGCGAAGTGGAACGCGCCCTGAAGATCGTGGACGGCGTGATGCTGCTGGTGGATGCCAGCGAAGGGCCTCTGCCGCAGACCCGCTATGTGCTCTCGAAGGCATTGGAAGCGAAGCTGCCTCCCATCGTGGTGATCAACAAGATCGACCGTCCGGACGCCCGCTGCCAGGAAGTGCTCAACGAGATCTACGATCTGTTCATCGATCTGGACGCGACCGAGGACCAGCTCGATTTTCCGGTTCTCTATACCATCGCCAAGACGGGTATCGCGCGGCGTGCCCCGGACGATTCCTCCAACGATCTTCGACCGCTCTTCGATGCCATTGTGGAGCACATCCCCGCGCCGGGCGGAGAGCCGGAAGACGTGCTGCAGATGATTGTCGCCAACCTGGATTACAGCGAGTACCTGGGGCGGCTCGCCATTGGCCGCGTTTTTAATGGCACCCTGAAGTACGGCGACCAGGTGGCGATCGCCAAGCGCGACGGCACTATGGAGACGACGAAGATCACCAAGCTTTACTCGTTCGAAGGGCTGAAAAGGGTGGACGAAACGGCCGGACGGCCGGGGGACATCCTTGCCATCGCCGGAGTGGAAGGCATCACCATCGGCGAGACGGTTACCAGCGCGGAAACGCCGAAGCCGCTCCCGCAGATCTCAATTGACGAACCTACCATTGCGATGGCGTTCACTATCAACACGTCGCCGTTCGCGGGCCGCGAGGGCCAATGGGTGACGAGCCGCAACCTGCGCGACCGCCTGGATAAGGAACTGCTGACGAACGTTTCCATCCGCGTGGAGGAACTCGGCCACGACACCTTCAAAGTAATGGGCCGCGGCGAACTGCAATTGGCCATCCTGATCGAGATGATGCGGCGAGAAGGCTACGAACTGGCCGTGGGCAAGCCGGAGATCCTGACGCGGACAATGAACGGACGGGTCCAGGAACCGATCGAGCTGCTGGTGATCGATTGCCCCGAAACATTTCTCGGCGTCGTGATCGAGAAGCTGGGAGCGCGCAAAGGAAAGATGGCGAAGATGATCAATCACGGATCGGGCCGCGTGCGGCTGGAGTTCCAGGTTCCCTCGCGCGGGCTGATCGGGCTGCGCGGCGAGATTCTTACAGACACGCGCGGCACTGCCATCATGAATTCCTTGTTTCACGGCTACATCGACTGGCAGGGCGATATTCCGATGCGGCCCACCGGTTCGCTGGTGGCCGACCGTCCGGGCAAAGCGACTGGTCATGCGATTTTCAACCTGCAGGAGCGGGGGGAGATTTTCGTGGCGCCCGGCACGGAGGTCTACGAGGGCATGGTCGTGGGCGAGAACGCGCGTGACAACGACCTCGATGTGAACATCGTCAAGGAAAAGAAGCTCACCAACATGCGCGCTTCCACTGCCGATGAAGCCATCCGCCTTGTGCCGCCGCGCATTCTGAATTTGGAGCAGGCGATCGAATTCATCCGCGACGACGAATACGTTGAAGTGACGCCGCAATCGATCCGGCTGCGGAAGAAAATCTTGAAGGCGAACCAAAGATAGCGCGACTGACCGCTCTCACTGGCTTGCCGTTCGAATCACCGCATCGAATGCCGGCTTTGCTCTCCCCTGGCGGTCGAACAGCAGCGGGTAGTTCGTGCGGCCGCGCGTCGGGAAGTTGTTGAGCCAGGAATCGCCGTCGGTTATGCCCCAGAAGGTCACGCGGGTGATGGCATCGCGGTGCTCTAGGAAGACGCGGAACAGATCGGCGTAGCGTTTGGCGAGCGCCTGCTGCATCTCGTCGGGCAGTCCCTCGACATAGGGGTTCGATCCGGCGCCACCAGCGGCAGTCACGGAAACGTCGGCCGTGTTCTGGCGGGCAGTGCGGGGGAGCACGTCCACGTCTAACTCAGTGATGTTCACCTTAACGCCAAGAGCGTGGAACGCCTCGATGGTGTCGGCCTCCTGCCGGAGTGGCGGCGTGTCCAACTTGTCGTGATCTTGCAGACCGATGGCGGTGACCGGCGCGCCGGCAGACTTGAGTTTGCGGATCAGCGCCAGCGCGCCTTTACGTTTCGCTTCGTTTTCCAGGTTGTAATCGTTGTAGTAAAGCTCGGCCTGCGGGTCCGCCTCGTGGGCGAACTGGAAAGCCTTAAGCAGGAAGTCGTCGCCGATGATTTTGTACCAGGGCGACTGGCGCATCGTGCCGTCTTCGTTGACGGCCTCGTTGACCACGTCCCAACCGGCGATGCGGCCCCGATACCGTCCGACTACCGTCTTGATGTGGTCGTGCATTCGATCGAGCAGCACGTCGCGCGTGAGCGGCTTGCCGTCGGCATCTTCGAAAACCCAGCGCGGCGTCTGGCTGTGCCAGACCAGGCAATGGCCGATGATGAACATCTGGTGCTTTTCACCGAAGGCAACGTATTCGTCCGCCGGCTCGAAGTTGTAGACGTCCGGGCGCGGGTGAATGGCCTGCCATTTCAGCACATTCTCCGGGCTGATGGTGTTGAACTGGGCGGCGATGATCCGGCCGCCGGCCGGGTCGCGCTCTTCGAACTGCGCCTGGTTGACCGCCGCGCCTACACGGAAGACTCCGCGGAAGGCGTCCTTCAATGTGGAAGCCGTCTGGGCCTGCGCAGCGGCAGCCGTCAGAATCACAATGGCGAGGGACTTCATAGCATCTTCTTAAGCAGAGGCAAATTTCTTGCGGCGGTCCGCCAACTCGTCCTGAATTTCTAGGTTCAGGTTCTTGCCGATCTTGTAACACACGAGGCAAACGATGACGATGCCGAAGAATATGGACGGGATGACGCTGATGATCAGGCTGATGCCGTTCAAGGCTTCGGGAGTCTGCACCGCGTTGGCGCGATACCCGAAACCGGAGAGCAGCCACCCGGCAATGGCGCCGCCCAGACTGAGGCCGGTCTTAAGGCCGAACAAAATAGTGGCATAAATGACCCCGGTGATGCGGCGGCCGGTCTTCCATTCGGAGTAGTCCACCACATCGGCGAACATTGCCCAGATGAGCGGAATGGTCGGAGCATACGTGAGGGCGCGGGCATACTCCATCAGGAACAGCGAGCCCACGGCACCGGGCGGCAGAAGGTAGAACGCCGCCATGAAGACCGTGGTGAGAGAAAATCCCGCGAGCGCCACCGCCTTCTTGCCGAACCGCGTCGATAGCCAGGTGGAGCACAGCACACCCAGCACCGTCAGAAACTGGCTCGACATATTGAAGAAGCTGAAGCCCACCGATGCCACGTTGGAGCGTGCCGGATCGACCACCAGCCCGAAGGTGTTCAGCAGGTAGGCCCAGAAGCCGCCCGCCGCCGGATGCGCGAGGCCGAGGCCATCCAGAAAACCGTAGAGCTTGTCCTGGTTGACGTAGTACTGGAAGTAGTACGAGAGCGTGCCGCCGCGCATCGCCAGCACGATGAAATGCGCCAGCGTGAGGACGAACATCGCAACCCACGGTCCGGTTTTCAGGAGAGTGGAGAAATCGCGCTTAGGGTCGGATTTCTGTCGCGGATCAGGCTGGATGCGTTCGCGCGTGGAGAGAAACGTAATCAGAAACAGGACCACGCACAGGCCGGCCCAGAGCGACATGGTGATCTGCCAGCCGTGGGCCTTGTCCCCATGGCCGAACTTCGCGACCAGCGGCAGAGTGAAGCCGCCGACGATCAACTGCGCCACCATCGCGGACACGAAACGAAAAGACGAAAGGCTGGTGCGCTCGTTGACGTCGCCCGTCATGACGCCGGTCATGGCGGAGTAGGGCGTGTTATTGGCCGAGTAGAGCGTCATGAGCAACGCGTTGGTGAGGCAGGCATAGATGATCTTGCCGGCGGCGCTGAGGTCCGGAGCCGAGTAGGCGAGCACCATGGCGATGCCCCAGGGAACGGCGGTCCACAGCACCCACGGGCGGAACTTGCCCCAGCGGGTATTGGTGCGATCGGCGAGCACACCCATCATCGGATCGAAGAACGCGTCCCAGAGGCGGCCCACCAGCAGCAGCGTACCGGCGGCGGCGGCGGTGATCCCCAGCGTGTCGGTGTAGAAGTTGAGCTGGAACAGGATCATCGTCATGAAGACGAAGTTGGCTGCGCCGTCGCCAAGGCTGTAGCCGGCCTTCTCGGCCAATGAGAGTTTTGCAATCGTAGGCTTCGTCATCGGACTGTCAGCATCACATTTTGGAGGTCTGCATCTCTCGAACAAGAGCCGACCATAATATCGAACTCGCCGGCTTCGACCGTGAACTTCATGTTGGTGTCGTAGAAGGCCAGATGTTCAGGCGTGATGTCGAAAGCGATGGTGCGGCGCTCGCCCGGCTCCAACCACACTCGTTGAAAGCCCTTGAGCTCCTTGAGCGGCCGGGTGACGGAGCTGAAGCGGTCGCGGATGTACATCTGGACCGTTTCGCTGCCGGCGCGTACGCCGGTGTTGGCGACATCCACCATGAGCTGCGTCGAGCGATCGCGGCTGATCTTGGTTTTTGCGAGGCGCGGATTTTCGATAACGAACGTTGTGTAGCTGAGGCCGAAACCGAAGGGGTAGAGCGGAGCGACATCATCGAAGAGATATCCTCGGCGGGCGGTCGGTTTGTAGTTGTAATATGCCGGCAGATGGCCGGCCGAGCGCGGGATCGTGATCGGGAGCTTGCCACCGGGATTGTAGTCGCCGAACAGAACTTCGGCGATGGCGCGGCCGGTCTCCTGGCCGAGATACCAGCATTCAAAGACCACCGGCACCTGGGCCGCGAGTTCATGGATCGCCAGAGGACGGCCATTGAACAGGAACGCCACCACGGGCTTTCCTAAGGCGACCATGGCGCGCACGAGTTCATTCTGGCGTCCGATGAGATCCAGGCGGGCGCGATCGCCCATATGCTGGAACGACCACGCTTCGCGCGACGTCTGCTCATTGCCCCCGATGGCAAGTACGATGACATCGGCTTTGCGCGCGACTTTCACCGCGTCGGCGATCTGGCGGCGGTCCTCTTCGGGATTACTGGGAACGACCTCGTCAGTGACCCATGACCCGCCGAGGGTGATCTTGCAGCCTTCACTGTACAGCACCTTTGCGCGGCTGCCGGCGCGCTCGCGGATGCCGTCGAGCACCGTGACCTCGTGCTTGGGTATACCGCTGTAGCCGCCCAGCAAACTGCGGTCCGCGTTGGGGCCGATGACGGCGATGGTCTTGATGCGATCGAGATCGAGCGGCGCGATGTTGTTTTCGTTCTTGAGCAGGGTAATGGTTTCACGTGCCGCCTGGAGCGCCACTTGGCTGTGCGCGTCGCAGCCCACCAGTTGATCGGCGGCATCGGGATCTACGTAAGGATTGTCGAACAGACCGAGTTGGAACTTCCAGTAGAGCATCGGCCTAACGAGCTCGTCGAGCTGGCGCTCGTTCAGCACGCCTTTGCGGACAAGCTCGACCAGGTGCAGGTAGCAATCGGGCTCGGGTAGCTCGATATTGACACCGGCCTCCACCGCCAGCCGGCAGGCTTGCTTGCGGTCGCGCGCCACGGCGTGGCCACGCACTTCGGGGCGGTAGTGAAGCTCGGTGATGGCGTAGTAGTCCGAAACGACAAAGCCATGGAAGGCCCATTCCTTGCGGAGCACGTCGCGCAGCAGCCAGCGGTTGGCATGAGAGGGCACACCATCGATTTCGTTATAGGACGCCATCACACTGATGGCGCCGCCCTTCTGCAAAGCCTCCTTAAAAGGGAAGAGGAAGGTCTCGCGCAGCACGCGCTCCGAGATGTTGACCGGCCCGCAGTTCATGCCGGACTCGGGCTGCCCGTGAGCTGCGAAATGCTTGAGAGTGGCGATGAGATGGCGGCCGTCGCGGAAGGTGGCGTCGCCCTGGAAGCCGCGCACGGCGGCGATGCCCAGGCGCGAAACCAGGTAAGGATCTTCGCCGTAGGTCTCTTCCACGCGCCCCCAGCGCGGGTCGCGGGCGACATCCACCACCGGCGTCAATGCCTGGTGCGCCCCGCGCGAGCGCGCCTCGGCGGCGGTGATGGTGAAGATGGTTTCGACGAGCGCGGGATCGAACGTGGCGGCAAGACCGATGGGCTGCGGAAAGCTGGTGCCGCCGATAGCCGCGTGGCCGTGGAGGCACTCCTCGTGGAAGAGGACCGGGATGCCAAGCCGGCTGTTTTCCAGGAAGAATTTCTGGATGGCGTTGGTGAGCTCGGCCATGGAGCGGGCGTTGCGGTTGTCGGCCGAATCACGCGGCCCACCGGCATCGCTCGGACGGCCCACCTGGCCGAGGCCGTGCCCTTGGCGGAAGGCCTTGCGAGCTTTGGCGAGATCGAAGTTGCCGCGCTCATCGACTAGAGTTTCGGCCTTCTGCTGCCAGACGCACATCATCTGCGCGGCCTTCTCTTCGAGGGTCATCCGCTTCAGGAGGTCCTTCACGCGCTTGTCAGGCGACAGCGCGGAATTGCGGTAGGGAGGCTCAGGCTGAACCTTGGTTGGAGCGGGGCGAGGTTTTTTCATACGCGGAAAGCCGGCGCACGGACTTCGTTCGCGTCTCGAACTATAGCTGGAATGCAGCGCGGAAAGCAAGCCGGGAGCAGTGTGCAAGGCCGCCATCGCGCAGCCGTTTCGTCGCGCCGGATTACCACGAATGCAGGATTCATTCAATTTTTTCTTGACCACCACATTTTTGTGGTTTACGCTGGTGAAGCTGGAGGAAATGACCGATGCTCGCCTATAGTCGAGGTTCAAACGCCTCGCTGGCGCGGCTCCGATGGAGCACCGCGTGCCGGCGATCAGCGGGATCCTTCTGCGCCCATCTGGATATAGCTCAGTGGATAGAGCAACAGCCTGATAAGCTGTCGGTCGCGGGTTCAACTCCCGTTATCCAACCTGCTGTGCAAACAGCTCCCACGGGTGATCCAGGCCGGATTCCGGCTCTCAACGCGAGATAGGCTTCGGCTGTTTCTCTGCGTTCGGGCAGCGGCTTCGCCGCCTTGCGCTTTCCTGAAACTGCGAACCTACCTCCTCGGCCGTAGTGTGACCGGAAGCGATTCGCTCTAGGACAGCCCGCGATCCGGCCGTGGAGTCCGCCTGGGGATCTCTCTCATTTCCGTTTCAATCAAAAGTCCTTTGGAGGAGGTGAATTGCTATGCTGCGCCGTATTTTGATCGGCGATAACGAACGCGTCCTGGTGATCCGCAAGCGCCGCTTCGCGGAGATCCTGGAACCTGGCGAGCGCTGGATCTTCACGCTCGGCCGGGGCATCGAACTCGAGCGCTACAACGTCCGCGAGCTTGTCTATGCGGGTGAGTGGGCCGACTACATTGCCAACTGCCGTCCCGATACGGCCGCGCGCTGCTTCACGGTAGTGGAGACGTCGGCCGCCGAGGTAGCCATCGTGTACCTGGATGGCCGGCTGGCGCGCGTCATCGGTCCTTCCAACCGCGTGCTGTTCTGGAAGGGTCCGGTCACGGTGGCGTTCGAGCGCATCGACGTGCGCGCCAACCCGGAAGCTCCCGCGGGTTTGCTGCCCGCGCTGGCGCGGCTGGGGCGCGAATCGGCTGTGACGTTCGCCGCGGTCGACGAAGGCAAGCGCGGACTGGTGTATCTCGACGGGCGTCTGGTCCGCGAGCTGGGGCCCGGTACCTACGGGTTCTGGAGCGTGGTGGCGATGCCTCGCATCGAGGTGCTCGAAATGCGCCGCCAGACGGTGGAGGTGACGGGTCAGGAGATCCTGACGAGCGATAAAGTCACGGTGCGGGTGAACATCTCGGCCGTGTACGAGATCGTCAACGTCACGAGCGCCCGTGCGGGCGTGAAGGACGTGGCCGAATACCTCTACCGCGCGCTGCAGATTGCCGTGCGCCAGTCGCTCGGCAAGCGCACGCTCGAACAGGTGCTCGCGGAGAAGACGGACATCGACGAAGCAGTGTCCGCCGATGTGCGCCGGGAGATGGAAGCGTACGGTGTTCGCGTGAGCGTGATCGCTCTCAAAGACATCATCCTGCCCGGTGACATCCGCGACATTCTCAACCAGGTGGTCACCGCCGAAAAGCAGGCGCAGGCCAACCTGATTCGCCGGCGTGAAGAGACGGCCGCCACGCGGTCGCTGCTCAACACGGCCAAGCTGATGGAGGAGAACCCTCTGCTGGTGCGGCTGAAAGAGCTGGAGGCGCTTGAAAGGATCGCCGACAAGGTCGAGAAAATCACCGTTGTCGGTGGTCTGAATGCGCTGCTGGAACGCACGGTGACGCTGCGTACCGACTAGCTGTTGTCCGAGAAGAGGCGGGGCGCCGGGCAGTCATCGGCCTCCCGATGGTGGCGTCATCCGCCTCTGAGACAGCGCGGAGTCCCCAACGCAACCATTCCTCCGCCGCCATAACGATCGAGTAGCCTAACCCGCAAACCGGTCCGTCGCCGCTACCAGCGCCCGCGAGTTCGGCGGCTCAAATGCGCTGTGGCCGCTGTCGGGTGTGATGATGAGTTCGGCTTCCGGCCAGGCGCGGTGCAGCGCCCAGGCACTCTCCATGGGACAGACCACATCGTAACGCCCCTGTACAATCACTCCCGGGATGTGGCGTAGAAGCTCGGCATTACGCAGCAACTGGCCATCCGTTTCAAAGAAGCCCTTGTTGTAAAAATAGTGCGCCTCGATGCGCGCGAAAGCGAGCGCGAACTCATCCTCCTCATAATGGCTGGTGAAGGCCGTGTCCGGCAGCAGCTTCGACGTCGCGCCTTCCCATCCGCTCCAGATCTTCGCGGCCGTCAGCCGCACTGCCGGATCTTCGCTCGTCAGGCGCCTGTAATAAGCCGACAGGAGATCGCCCCGTTCCGCTTCCGGTATGTGAGCCAGATACGGTTCCCAGGCATCCGGGTACAAAACTGAGGCGCCGCGCTGGTAGAACCAGTCGATCTCCTGTTTGCGGAGCAGAAAGACACCGCGCAGAACAATTTCGGTAACGCGTTCCGGATGCGTTTCGCAATAAGCGAGGGCAAGAGTCGAACCCCACGACCCGCCGAACACCTGCCAGCGTTCGATGCCCAGGTGCCCGCGGATCTTCTCGATATCCGCCACCAAGTCCCACGTCGTGTTCGCCTAGCGACGCATACGGCGTGCTCTTGCCGCAGCCGCGCTGGTCGAAGTTGATGATGCGGTATTTAGAGGGGTGGAAGAAGCGGCGCTGCTTTGGATCGGAGCCGCCGCCGGGACCGCCATGGAGAAATATCACTGGCGTGCCGGAAGGATTTCCGCATTCTTCAAAGTACAACTCGTGTACCGCGGAGACTCGCAGGCGCGCGGTGTGATATGGCTCGATCGGGGGATAAAGCCAGGTAACAGGATCCTTCGTGAGCGATGCAGGCAGTTGTTCGTTGGCCATCGCGAGCAGTATACTCCATCGAATTCGTGCCGCCGACCAACGTCCCGCTGCCTTCGACGGCCGTTAGCTCTCCGTTTGTAGTAGGGGCACCGCTCCCTTTGGTCGCGGCCTCGGAAATATGGGGCGCTACGGGAGAGACGCGGATAATTCCCTTCAGAGCGGCTGCTGCTCCAGCATCCGCCCGAACCACCACACCGACCACAGATAGAAGCCGGCGCAGACGACCAGCAGCGGCGGCAGGGCGTGAACCATCGCAGCTGCCGCCGTCATGATGATGATCTCGACAAGACTCGCTCCGAACGACACTCCGCTGGAGAATCGCCAGCGCACCTGATCACTATGGTGGGCCACCGAAGAATGATGGCCCATCGCCAGGGCACACAGCGCCCCAGCCGCACCTGCCGCGGGAGCGAGAGGCAAGCTCACCAGGATGGCGGCCAGGAGAAACGGCACGTCCTTGGCCGCCAGAATCTGCCAGCCGCGCACCGGCAGCAGGCGGTAGCGCGTCAATCCGCCGTCGCCATCCAGGCCGAACAGCGTCTGCGAATAGGTCGAAAGCGCCAGCAGCGTCAGAATCGTCATCGGCAGCAAGGCCTCGGCCGGCAGCAGGCCCGCGGCGCGGTAACCAAGGCAGAACGAGCTGACCACGGCGCTGCACCAGAAATCAAGCGTGGAGAGCGTCTCGCGCAGATTCTTGCGGACGAGCTGATTCAGCGGACCGGGAAAGTGCGGCAGGCGCCGCCATACCCCGTGATGCGCCGCCGGAAGCGATGGCAGAACGAATCCCACGGCGAAAACCCCGCCCGCTACTCCGGCCACCCCCATGCTCACTCGCTTCCAAAGCGCCAGCCCGACCACCAGCCACATCACCGGATTCAGCCAGGGGCTGACGATACGCAGCAGCCTTCGCTCGCCCGGGCTCAGCGGCCACACCGCCAGCCGGTCGCGCGGCAAAACCCGCAGCGGATCGGCGCTCAACGGAATAAACAGGACCAGGCCGATGAAGGCGGTCAGCGCGACGAAAACCTGGGAATCCTTCAGGAACAGGAAGGTCACGCCCGCCACGAACAGGTTGTTGCCGGCGAACGACCCCACCGTCTTGAGATCGCGCCGCACTGCGGTGATGATCGCCCCTAAGACCGTCCGGACGCGAGCCATTCCAGTTGCTCCGAGGCGGGCGGTTCCGCCAGTTCCAGGTAGAGATCTTCCAAGGCCTGCGGCAGCTCCGCCGCCGGCGAGTTCCAGACGATCGTACCGCCGCGGATCATCACAAACTGGTGAGCGATCCGTTCCACCACCGGCAGGATATGCGACGTGAGGAAGACCGTGATGCCGCGTGCCGCCGCCGCGACCAGGATGTCGCGCATAATTTTCGACGTTGCGGGATCGATGGCCTCGAACGGTTCGTCCAGAAACAGCACCTCCGGGTTCGGCAGCACAGCCATGGCGAATGCCGTCTTCTTCCGCATGCCGTGCGAGCCCGAGCCCGCGAACGTATGCCGGGTATTCGTGAGGCTCAGCACGCGCAGCAGTTGTTCGATGCGCTCGCCGGCCTGCTGTTTCTCGAGGCCGTAGACATCGGCGGTCAGCAGCAGGTGCTCTTCGATCGTCAGGTCGTCGAAAAGCCCGAGATTCTCGGGCAGCACACCGATGCGCCGCTTCACCTCCAACGGACGCGCCGCCACATCCAGCCCGCAAACCAAAGCCTGGCCGGATGTGGGAGCGAGCAGCCCCGAGAGCATCTTTACGGTGGTCGATTTGCCCGCGCCGTTCGGTCCCAGGAAGGCGCAGATGGCGCCCCGGGCGACTTCCAGGGAGAGGTTGTTGACGGCGGTCAGCGCGCCGAATCTTTTGGTGAGTTGCCGGCAGGAGATCACGGGTGGAGTTGTCAGCTTAGCATGGAGTATACTCGGTTCGGCCATGCCCTCGTTCATTCCGAAATCCGAGGAACTGAGCCACGTCGAGCGCGACCTTCGGTTCCATCCATCGACCGTCACGAACCCGCGGACGCTGACGCGCGACCAGGTGGCCGCCTTTAATCGCGATGGCTACATCAAGCCCATCCGCATCTTCGACCGCCAGGAGATGGCCGCGATTCGTGCCTATTTCGACGATCTTCTCGCCCGCACGTTGGCCGCCGGCGGCAACAGCTACTCCATCAGCACCGCTCACCTGCGTTTTGGCCGCGTGTACGATCTGCTGACCGATCCGCGCATCGTCGCCTGCATCCGGGATCTCCTCGGCGACGACCTGGTCGCCTGGGGCTCGCACTTCTTCTGCAAGATGCCCGGCGACGGCAAGCGCGTCTCCTGGCATCAGGATGCCAGCTACTGGCCCCTTACGCCCTCCAATGCCGTCACCGCCTGGCTGGCTATCGACGATGCCTCGGTGGAAAACGCCTGCATGCGCTATATTCCCCGCACGCATCTGCTGGGGCACCTGACCTACACATTGAGCGAAGACGACGATAGCAACATCCTCAACCAAACGGTTGTCGGCGCCGACCAGCTCGGCGAGCCGGTGGATGTCGAACTCGAAGCCGGCGAAATCTCGCTCCACAGCGACCTGTTGCTGCACGGTTCGGAGGCAAACCAATCTACCCGCCGGCGCTGCGGCCTCACCTTGCGTTACTGTCCCGTGAATGTGCGCGCAGGTCTCGGCTGGAACGCGAAAGGCGTCGTCGCGAGCGGGCAGGACCCCAGCGGCCATTGGGCCAATCCGCCGCGGCCCGACTCCGACTAACCGCGTGCGGTCCGGTCAATCGTACCCTAACACGCAAGTACCAGTGCCAACTTGAATTGAGGTTAGTTTGCGTGGTGCCAATGGAACTGCATTCATCGTATATTACTCCCGGCTTGGCCAGCGTAACTTTCTCGCCGGCTAGTAATCAAACTGTCACTCTTAATAACGGTCACTATGGGTAATGCCTAAACCGCGGCTTTCATCAATAACACCCACAGTAACCTGAGCCTGACCAATGCTCAATACTCCATATCTCCGACTTCGATTCCGCTGGATCAACTGAATCTCGACAACGATCCGTCGAGTGACCCGCAGTTTCAGAACCTGCCGGGAGATTTCAGCAATCTGGCGCCCACCCCCGAGCCGTCTGCATGGCTGCCGTTGGCCGGCGTTTTCCTGGGCTGGCTGCGCTTTGGCCGCCGCACCCGCAGTTAATCGTGGGAAAGGCCGTCGTTGTTCGCGGCCTGTCATCCTGACAAGCAAAAGACTGGCGGCGAAAACCGGTCGCCAGTGCCACAGTCTGGAAGGACAAATGGGCGAATCCGCCGCTCCTCCCAACCCGCCGGGATCCAATATCCCGTGCGGAGGGGAGTCACCGCGCCGGCAGCCTCCCCGCCTATTCCTCTCGCAAGACGAGGAACACTCGAATGATGAAGAAGTCCTTCTGGTTGATCGCGGCCCTGGCGTTCTCAGCCATCCTTTCGATGGCCCATACAAACTCGTACGAGATCCTGCTGACCAAAACCACGCAGGCCGGCGAGATGCAATTGGCAGCGGGTCAGTACCGGCTTACGCTTGACGGCGCCAACGCCATCTTCACCAGCGTCGAAACCAACCACTCGTTCGTTGCCCCTGTGAAGGTCGAGACCAGACACAAGCATGACGTCACTTCGATCGAGGTAAAGGACGCGCACATCACCTCCATCGAGCTTGGCGGTTCAACCGAGACGCTCGAATTT
>Ga0126381_100000762_pt1 | contig 35120 bp, 54 predicted proteins | sample PanSoiMetPlot_28_FD_96465 | JGI IMG/M metagenome (GOLD analysis project Ga0126381, IMG submission 96465) | Tropical forest soil microbial communities from Panama - MetaG Plot_28 | ecosystem: Environmental > Terrestrial > Soil > Tropical forest > Bulk soil | place: Panama | collected 2016-02-17 | reverse complement strand
AGGACGTGGAAGCCATGGTCGATGATGGCTGGGTGGGTGACTGATGACGAACGATCCTCCCGGCACGGAGAACAAGTACGACAGGGTCTATGAGGGCGCTGACGCCGATGAACCGGTTGTGATTGTGATGACGCGCCGCCAGTGGTTCCATCTGGACGATTGGCGCGCAGAGATCCCGGATCGTTATCCCAGGCGGGCAGCTGAGCGAACAGGTGCCTGGCGGGCCATCGAAGCAGCACTGCCACTGCCGGTGTTCATGAAGCGAGCCAAGAAAGAAAAGGGGTGAGGACCACGCCGAATGCGATCCTGCAGATGAGTCGAGGTCAGCAGCTGGCCTGGGCAGGAGGATTATTCGAGGGTGAGGGTTGCTTCACGCCAGCGCATGGCTCACCGAAGTCAGGTGCTCGCTACTCCTACCCTCGAGCCATCCTGGCAATGGCTGACGAGGACGTAGTTAACACTTTCTATCAGGTCGTAAATTGTCTGGGTCATATTCGTACCGAAATACGAGCTCCAAACCGGCTTGATCTCTATCGATGGGAAGTGCAGGCACGGTCGGAGTTCGATCAATTCATCTCTCTTATCAGTCCATATTTAAGCGACCGGAGATTGGCGGCTCTACAGCAGATGGTCGCATCAGCCACGCCGAGGCAGAAAGTGAGCTGGACTCGTGCCTAACTGGTGCCACTGCACTCTGATCGTCAGCGGTGACGAGGAAGAGCTCAAGCGGTTCGTGGAGCAGGCAGCGCTCACCGAGGAGGAAGTTCGCAAGGACTGCCCCGAAGAGGAGTTCGCCTCGAGAACTGAAATGGCTACCGAGCATCTCAGCTACGAGGAGTACGTGCAGACGTGCGTCAAGCTGCAACCGCTGAGCTTCGCCAGGTTCGTGCCGGAGCCATCCGCAGACGAGCTCGCCAAGATCGGTGAACAGAGCGAGCACTTCCCCGGCTGGTATGAGTGGCGTCTGGTCCATTGGGGCACGAAGTGGGATGCATCTTTCGACGGTCCGGCTGGCGCAATTGTCTGGGAAGAGGGAGATGTCGAGAGCAGCGTCGAGTCTCAAGGTGCAACCATTGCTGATCAGGCGGCGTTCTACAAGTTCGACACAGCCTGGTCACCACCTGTGCCATTCGTGATTAACGTGTCAGGCCAATTTCCGAAGCTCCAATTCAAGCTGCGCTTCGGCGAGATGGGTAACGGGTTCGCCGGTGAGGGCATCTACAGGAACGGAGAGACGATCGAAGAGACCGAGCTCGATGTAGAAGATGTACTCGCTCCCGAAGATCGGTGGTTCTGATGGATACCGCAACCCGTCGGTCCTTACGTCGCCGTAGGATCGAATTGAGTGAGCAACGTGCAGTCGTGCGGATAGCACTAGACAAGTACGAGGACATGCTGGTCGAAGCCATTCAGGCAACCGACAATCTCCATAACCTGGAAGGTGGGCAACGACAGAAGCTGATCGACCTGCATGCCTCGCTGACGCAGGTGAAGTCGGCCAAGCGTGTGCTCTGGTTCGAGGGCTGATGCCCAGCATCGAGTACGAGGACATCGAGGAATACATGCGTGCCTGGGTGGAGGCTCGCCACGATGTAGCCAACAAGGGCATATGGCCGAAGCCCGATACGCACTACATCTGCTTCGAGGAGTATGTGCTCCAACACGGACGCCAGTTCACCGAGTTCTCGCCACGGAAGTACAAGCTTGGCCAGATCAAGATGTGCTTCGATAACGCCTACATGACGACAATGCGCAGCCGTGGAGCCCTCACATACGTTGAGGGCTTTGCGTATTGGTCGATGATGCCGGTGCTGCACGCATGGTGCATGGATTCCGAGGGTCGGATCGTTGACACCACCTGGCACGGCCGGGAGACCATGATCGACAAGCCGCTAGCAGCAACCAACTACTACGGAGTGCCGTTCGAGCTCGAGCAGATTCGAGACCTGCGCAGACGGAGCGGCGGCGTTTCACTCATTGACGATTGGGAGCACGGGTGGCCGCTGCTCCGAAAGGAGCATGATGCTGGTTCGTGATTTGGGGGAGGGTGGCACCTGGTACGTGGTGGCGGTGCATTATGCCTCGGCACTGCAGGCCAAGAATGCGTGGGAGCGCGCGAACATCAAGCTGACATCCAAGGCGGGAGACGAGGGTGTTGGCGTGACACGGTTGGCACCCAATCCCGAGGGCAATGTGATCGACAGTGGAGCGCCGGAGGGTGCTCACATTGTGGTAGCGGTGACGCTGGATCACAACACGGCAGCGAGGGCGGAGCGCATTCTCAGGGACGGTAAGCCGTGGTTGCCCACCGAGGACTTTGCGGACACGATGATCAAACGCCGTGCACGCATCCTCAAAGAGCAGTTGAAGGTGGGACGTGGTGGACGCCTGATCATCCGTAGGCCGGAGGGTCGCGGAGCCCACCTCTTCACGTCGGGCAAGATCGAAGAATCTGGTCCGGGGCAGGGCTAGTGCCAACGTTGGCACAGAAAGGAACCAATGACGACAACAACGAGGTGCTCGGTCTGGATCGGCTGTCTAGCGGCCTATAACGAGGGCAAGCTACACGGCAAGTGGGTAGACGCCACAGACGCAGATGAGATGCACGAGGCTGCGAAGCAGATCATCAAACACTCCCCGGCGCTACTGCCCGAGGAATATTTCATCGCTGACTACGACGGCTTCCCACGGACCATTGTGCACGACCTGGGTGAGTATCCGGACTACGAAGAAGTTGCGAACGTAGCCAGAGCCATCGAAGAGCATGGTGAAGCATTCGAGGCATGGCTGGAAACGATGGACTACGGGGCTGACTACGCAGACCCCAAGATCGTGGAACGCTTCCAAGAGGAATATCGAGGCGAGTGGGACTCGGAGAATGCCTACTCGATGGAGCTCTGCTGCTCAGAGCTTGGCTGGTCGGGACTCGAGGCGGAACAAGTCGACCAGATCTCCAGCTATATCGACTGGGATTCCGTCTCACGAGAGCTATTTCAGCACGGAGCCTATTCGCTGGTCAACGGCTACGTGTTTGAGAGCATGTCGTGATCACCAGAGAGGTCATAGACAAGACGTTCACAGGTCAGCGCCAGCTCACCAACACCGCACTCGAGGGACCCGGCCTGGTCTCGTATTTCACCAATCTTGGCTTTGACGTGGAGGGCATGTTCGGCTGGGCTCACGACTATGCGTTGGGCAACCTTGTCCAATACCCGGGCGATCTGACAGAGGAGGATGTGACCTTCGTGGCATCCCTCCTAACCAGAGCTCTCGCGCTCGGCCTAATACTCGGACGTGAAAACCAACCTTGAACGACTCGGACCCGACTCGGAACTATGGACTCGGACTCGGACGTGAAACTCGGACTCGGACTCGGACTAGCCGTGGCAACTCGAGTGCTCACGTGGGGGTCAGTTACTTGTCACTTTCGTACCTTTACGATTCTGTGCCGTGCCCTCTTGCGTACTAGTCACGTTTCTGGTAAACTGCCTTGCAGTAAGTCAGTAAAGCGCTATCATTGTGCGCGGGTATCTCTGGGGGCAGCCAGGCAGCCGGGTAGCACTACCGGGTTTATGCCGAGCCCGACGAGATACCAATAACCAGACAGCCCCGAAGGGGCAGAGAGGAGGCCATCATCATGGCACTCACGTTGGAAGAACTCGCAGCCGAGCTCCAGAGCAAGCTCAGCACCACAAGCGAGAAGCTCACGGATCTCGACAGCGATACGCTGCTCGAGCGTCACACCAACCTGGTGGCCGAGAGGGTCGCCATGCCGGACACGGACGACCCGCAGAAGCGCGCGGCCGTGACCAACAAGGTCAAGCGGATCGAGACGGTGCTGCGCGAGCGCGGCGTTGAGTTCACCCCGCTGCCGCAGGCCAACCGGCCGATGTCGCTGGAGGACATGACCGAACAGCAGCTGCTCGAGGAGTTCCAGCGCATCCAGTCCGAGTACAACGACGCGACTGCCGGACAGAAGTCCAGCATGACCGTCAGGCTCAAGGCGATGAAGAAGGAGGTCGCCAAGCGGCTGGGTCAGTCCGAGGAGATCCCGGAGGCCACCGACACGGTGCAGCCGGACACGGAGGCCGAGGGGCCTACGGACGAGGAGCTCGAGACGGTCGAGGCCACGACGGCCACGGCAACCGAGGAGAAGCCCGCAGGCAACCGGCGTCGCCGGTAGCCACAACGACATTCAAGGAAGGGCGTAGCTGATGCAAGCTGCGCCCTTCCTGTCGTTGGGCAACGCAAGCGCGGTCCGAGAGGCCCGCGCTTTCGCTGCTCAAACGAGCAAGTAAGCAGGTCAACAGCCACGAGAGTGGCGGAAAGGAAGTCGAAGATGTACACGGTCAAGGTGTACGACGCGCAAGGCCACCACATGGCTTCGATTGGAGCCAGCAGCCAGCGCGAGGCAGAGCAGATCCGAGAGGTCCAACTCAACCAGGGCCGCAAGGTCCTGACGATCCCGGCTAGCCGGTAGGGAGAGGTAATGTCAGTCGACACACAAGGGCTCGCAATTCAAGAGCAGACGGTGCTCGAGAAGATGGCAAAGGGCAACCCGATGCTCCGTGAGCTCAAACCTCGAAGGAATATGTTCCCCACCAACGATGCTATGTACCTCACGGCTCTGGGCGCGATGCTCGAGACCAGGAGGGAGGTGGAGACGCTACGTGAGGCGATGTTCGATCAGACCACTGAGTGGGCTGACGATGACACCAACGGCTACGACGAGGTGATTATCGGTGGAGGGCCGACAGCAGCGGCATATTGTGCCGCACGAGTGCTGACCGGCAAGCCACGCCCACTGGTGATCACGAACACGCTGGGCGGCGATGCCTTCTCCACAGCACCGTGGTTCCGGCTCAACTCATCGAACCGGCCAGGTGAGCTTGGTTTGTCCAGCGAGGAGATGGCGCTCAACGTCATTCCGGGTTGTCCAGTGCAGCCTTCGATGCTGAACATGGACAAGTACCAGGACAACAGCGTGCTGTCCTATGTGATCCGATCGGCGCTGATGCGCTTCGCCGATCTTCGTAAGGGCACGGTCAACAGCATTCAGAGCGTGGCCGGTGTCCGCAAGTTCTGCGTGGGATCGGGTGACGGCTTCGTCTACGCAGACCGGGTGATCGATGCACGCGGTCTGGGGATTCCGATCAAGCTGGCATCGAATGGGACGTATCGCAATGGCAGGATGGACTGGTCGAAGCGCATCCTCTCGATGTATGACTTCGCCAAGCTGTTCTATCAGCCGTTCCCATTCCGTGACATGAACCGGATTGCGGTCATTGGTGGCGGCGACTCCGGCAAGTGCGTGGTCGAGGCACTGTTGGGCACCGGGCCCAATCGTCACATGTCAGTGCCGATGCTTGACTGGATCGAGCAGATCGACTGGTACGCCACCGGTTTGCCCGATGCCTGTGAGGAGTGGCGCGAGAACATTCGAGGTCGCTACCAGGACATCGGCTCGTTCCTGCGTAGGCCTGACGAGGGCCGCGTGCGGTTGCGGGTGTTCAATGACAAGGTGTCTGCCGATGAGGGTCTCGACAAGGTCTACATCGGTGGTCGTGCATATGACGCTGTGGTCGTCTGCATTGGCTTCGAGGCTGAGGCGATCAACGGCTTCAGCGAGTTCACGTCAGGTCGCGATCGCGGAGACATGATCTTTGCCAACGACGGTCGCACGGTATTGGCTCGTCAGTGCAGCGCTCAGCAGCTCTACCGGATCGGTGTTGCTGCGAACATGGCGTTCGACGGTGGTGATCCTGGGTCGACACAACGGGTCGAGCAGAATCGAGTGGCGCTGTTCCGCAATATCCCTCGAGTCGTGCAACTGGCGATGAAGCTGCCGGTGATTCAACCGGCGTTGACGGTGCTCAGTGCCAAGGAGTTGCGAACCACACGCAAGGCTGTGGCTGTCGACAACAAGGGCATCAAGATCCGGCTGGGCGACAAGGTCAAGCTGTTCGACGCTACCGGCATCGAGATCGCCAGAGGCAAGGTCGTCAAGGCGAGGCCAAGTCGCAGGGTGTATCTCGACAAGATCGCTTTCGGGATCAAGCAGGACGAGGGCTATCGGTTCACGTCCGAGGAGGTCCGCAACGTGACTGGGGATGAGGTCGGCCGGATCGTGGTGCAGCGCCCAGGAACGCCGGAGAGGCCGAAGGTCGCAGATCCGGTACTTGGTCGCGATACGTACGGCAATCCGCTGCGCGCTAGTGATCGTGTCCGCTATGTCGATTACGACGGCGATGAGATCTACGGAGTCATCGAACCCGGCGAGGGTGAGGGCGAGTTCTTCGTGGTCCGTGATGAGTACGACTCAACGGGCAACGGCGTTGCGCTGAACAGCGACGAGATGGACACGCTGGAGAGGCTGGAGAGGCCGTGATCCGATTCTTTCGGGTCTACCGAAAGCTCTTCTGGTTCGGCGTGGGCTTTGTGGCGGCGATCTCCTTCTGGGGATCGCTCGCCCAACCCCACGACATGCGCGAGCAGGTACCCGTCAGTTCGATCCCATCCAACCAACTGCCGTACCTATGCGGATACAACTCGCATCCGGTCAAGGTCGTGCGAACAGTGGGAGGAGGCTCAGGCTTCGATATCTACGAAGTGACATGCTCTGATGGCGTGACGCAGAGCGCTAGCTGGTAGTAAGTCAGTCAACTCAGTGCCAACGTTGGCACAAACGCTCGCAAGAGCGAGAAAGGAAGTTGCAGTGCCGAAGATCATGAAGTCAACCAAAGAGGGCGTCTGCAAGAAGTGCCTGTGCCCGGTCGAGATCGGTGAGCAGATCGTCTACCAACGCGAGTTCGGCGTGATGCACGTGAGCTGTCCCGAGGACGGCATAGTCGAGGAGCACTACGGCTACGTCAACATGCCCACGGGTGGCAAGGACGATTGGTGCATCGAGGTCATCCACCCGGATGGTGCCGGAGATCGTGAGGGCGAAGAGGTCACCATCCTCACCAGCCGAGGCAACCTCAAGACCGAGACGCTTGGCAAGATCGTCCAGCTCTATCAGCCCAACCATGCGATCTATCGCAAGGCCGTGCAGGCGAAGAACGATGATCCTGTCGAGGAGCCGGGCATCTATGAGATGCCGGACGGCACCGTCTTCCGGGTCAAGTTCAACAAGGCCAAGACGAACCTCTACGCTCAGCGCTTGGTCGAGATCAATCCGGACCGAGCGCTCGAGGAAGGTGGCCGGGTCAACATCGAGTTCGAGTACGCCGGAGGTGCGATCTACCGGCTCAAGGCCTCGTACAAGATGGAGTACGAGAAGGCCAAGGCGCTGACGATCCGCTACGGCCGCTGCATCGTCTGCAATCGCAGGCTCAAGGCGGCACAGTCGGTCGAGGAGGGCATTGGCCCGGTGTGTCGTCAGTCGTTCCGCAACTACACACCGGGCAAGCGCCGCCAGAAGGTCGAGGACACCGATCAGATCACGCTTCCGATCCCCGACACGCTCAGAGGTGATGAGACGGTCGAGGAGCTTCAGGCGATGATCGACAAGCTCAAGGCTCAGCAGGAGGCCGAGGCATGAGCGAGGTCAATTTCCTCCAGAGCTGCCGCGAGGTTCGTGAGCAGCTCGACAGAGAGCGTATGCGGCTCATCAGCGGCCGGGGAGAGTTCAGCGACTCAAACCACCGCTGGCCGCAGCGCAGGGCCGCTACGAGGCTCCCAGAGCCTCTCAGGGCCAACCAGCCGCAGTCGATGGAACGTACGATCGCGGGCTTTGCCGGTAGGAGTCGCTGGCAGGGTATCTATAAGAACGTTCACACGATCAACTGCTTGGACGTAGCTGAGGGCGCACGTAGGCCAGTGCGCCCCGTCAGTCCAACGTGGTTGCTATTGCCCATACCGGGCAGAAAGGGGAACCAATGAGGTTCGCAATCGTCTCACTCAACAACTCAAGGGCCGAGCAGATCGCCAGGTACCTGCCGGACAACTACCGGGTCGTCGGCTATGCGCCACACGACAAGCTCGCGGAGATGGGCGATCTCAGAGGGATCGCTCCATGTGTCGTGATCGGTGGCGAGGACAAGGCCGGTTGGACGCTTGATGACTACGTGATCCCGCGCTTGGCTTCCGGCGTGATCGGAGCCATGGAGATCCCGTCCAGCGATCCAGTTCTCAGAACGTTGGATGAGGAGGACGAACGCCGCAGGGTCAAGCTGATCCAGTCCTATCGGTTCCCGAATGTCTGGAGCCTCGAGGACACCGAAGGCGAGAACCTCGGCATCTGGCGGGACACGATGTTCGCCAACGGAGCCATCTCGTCCGAGGGCGCGATGGATTACGCCCATCAGCAGGATTGGCGCATCATCGAGGTGGTGAGCCAATACTGGGACGAGGGTCCTGTCGATCCTCGCAACCAGCAGCGGGTCGACACCGCTCGTGACTGCGTCGAGGGTTACGAGTACCGGACGCAGCGCAAGGCACTCGAACCCCTCCTTTATCAACCCATCGAGGAGGTGACAGACAATGGCTGAATTCGAGCCACTAGCAGAGGCGATGGAGCTCTCGAGCAAGATCAAGGTCGTGCCCATCGGCATCCTCGAGCTCTCTGCAACCAAGGAGCTTCGGCTCCGGCGTGATGACGATGGTTGGCACGCCGACATCATCGTTGATCACGAGAACCATACGGTCGAACGCGCACCACAGTGCTTCGAACCAAAACGAGCGCTGACCATTGCGCTCGATGCGGCGCTGATTGGTCTCGTGGGTGACGTGGACATTCGCGTCATCCCCGAGGAGTCGCCAGACCCGAACTGGATGAACGACTGATGCCGCTCTCAACTCAGATCATCCGAGATGGAGAGCCGCTGAAGCTGTCGTGGACGGATTTCCACGTAGCGGCAATGGCAATGGCCTCAGTGCTCGATCTACCGGCCGAGCAGGACACGCTGTGGACCGATCCACAGGGAGTTCGTGACCAGCTCAACGCTCAGGGCTATCCCGATGAGCCAACGGCTATTAGCCCGCGCATGTCGTTCGAGATGTGCACCTATGGCGTACTGGCGAACACACCGCTCAACAGCGGCGAGGTGACGCTGACCAAGCATCACCGGTTCGTGGATCAGATGTCCAACGAGTTACTCGAGCTCCAGCCGGGTGACGTGCTCAAGGCGTGGCGCTGATCTGATCAGTGCTCTTCAACGAGCTACATCGTGCGATCTGGCTGTACGGCCATCATCAGATGGGCGCGGCGCTCAGCGTATACAACCACCTGTTGTACGTTGAGCGCCATCAGCCGGTGATTCTCACGATGCTTCATCGCTACTGGCACCTCGTTACGGGCCTGTAGCAATCCACAAGCGACCGCAAGGTCGAGAACAAGACCTAACGGCGGTCGAGGCTGTAAAGCCTGCCGTCGACAGGCTAGAAAGGGTAGGTGATTCCCTTGCAGGGAATCTTCATCAACAGCAGTCGACCTAAGTCCAAGAAGGCAATCCGCGAGGCTGCGGCGAATGCTCCCAACACCGTGCAGGTCGAGGCCACATCGTTCTTCGGCAACGACTTCAGCGGTTCGATCACCGGCATGGAGATTGGTCAGTCGATCACTTTCGTCGGCCCCGATCCCTATGTGAAGCGTGACTTCTACGGGACGATCAAGCGCACGGCGACAGGCTTCAAGGTCGTCTGATGCGACCACAATCGAAAACGCTACGCATGCGTCCAGTCGATGAAGACGGCGATCGTAGTAAACAAGCCAAGCGGCGTTCACAGAAGCGGAGATCCGAACGGCGTGCCAAGCAGGCTCAGTAACGACGCGGAATTCGGTTTCGGACTCGGACTCGGAACTCGGTATACGAGAGGTATCGCGAACGTGCGTGACGACGACCCGAGCCCACTACCGGGTTTATGTCGTGGGCACGTGATTCGTGCCCCTCGCGTCCGCTATCGAGTCCTGCCGAACCCCATTGCGTCAGGCACGTCATGGGCTATAATTCGCGCAAGGAAACAGTAGGGCTAAAACCTGCGGGAATCGCCCAGGCCAGCCCTATATCGAGCGGTCGAAAGACCGAGAAAGGAGCAAGCCGTGAGTGGCTTGCCGAAGGATCTGCTCGAACAACTGAATAAGCTGATCGACGCTGAGATCAAGCCAGCCGAACCGAGTGCGCTGAGTGATCTGCTTGGCAAGCTCGAAGCTGCTGAGGCAGCCGAGACGCCAAGGCAACAACGGCTGGCCAAACGTGAAGCCAAGCGCGCCGAGCTCAGGGAAGGTGGCCGCAAGGCGCACGAACAAGATTGGGTCAGCCAGCGCACGCCGACGCCAATTGTGGCCGACACCCTCGGTCCACAGAAGCCAAAGCAAGCGCCGACACCCAGGCCAGTGCCGCTGACAGAGCGTCCAGTCGAGGATCTCTACAAGGTGCTACTCGAGCGCTGGCGACGGTACGCCAAGGTCGTGGCAGAGGACATGCCCGATCGCAAGGTGGCACTGAGCAACGCCACAGAGATCGCCGTACTGCTCGAACAAAGAGGTGAGACCTCCGAGCAGATTGTGGCCTTCATCAAGGCCGAGACGGAATAAGCAGCACAGGGCAGCCGAGTGCGACGGCTGCCCTCCACAAATCAAGGTCTCGAAAGAGACGGAAAGGCTGTCATGACCACTCTCATGACCGAGGAGATCGTTCGCAAGCTGAGCGAGGTCCTCATCAACGAAGGTGACGGCACGGTCTACCTGCTGCACTTCGATGAACCCTACAAGCATGCCCGTCACTACATGGGCTGGGCCAGCAAGCTCGAGGAGCGACTGGCAGAACACGAAGCAGGTACAGGCGCGAACCTGCTCAAGTACGTCAAGGCCGCTGGCATTGGCTGGACGCTCGTGCGGATCTGGGAGAACCGCAACCGCTACGAGGAGCGCCGACTCAAGAACATGGGTGGTCTCGCCCGTGTGTGTCCGGTCTGCCAGGCAGAGGCCAAGCGATGAAGGAACCGCAACTAAAGCTGTTCGAACGCTGCAAGGCGTGCGACACAGGCGTCACAGCAGCGCGGTTCCATCGCCCCGAGTGCAAATTCCGACGCAAGGATGGCAAGGACGCCATTCCAATCGCCAGAGACCAGCCGAAGCGCTAGCCCTGCCGATGCTGCCTGAGTGATTCGAAGGCTCAGACAGCATCGCAAGGGCGGCTCACAAGGAGCCGTTCTCAACCCGCTCGAGAGAGCGAGATAGGAGCCAGAAATGGCGACCACCCCTAAGTACAGCCGCAAGACCACCGAAGCCCCGACGGGCTTTGACATCACCGTAACCATCGGTCGTGTCAACTTCAGCCAGGACGGCACGATCAATCCGGTCGAGGCTGCATTCATCGACATCGGCCGCGATGCGGTCAACCTGCAGGACGGCGATCAGCGCATCTACAGCTTCGACCCCAGTGGCCAGAACGAGCACTTCATGACGGTCGAGGTCAACATGCCGCAGTTCCCGAAGCCGGACACTGATCCGTGGGACGACGCCAGCTAGGCGATGTGGCTACGAGATCGGTGCATCACTCAGGCTGATCTGCGGGAGATCGACAGATACGAGGAACGTAAGCGGCTCAACGCTGATCCGACCGGGACGAAATTCCTGGTCGGATTCCTCGTGTTCATCGTTGGGCTGGCGTTTGGAATCAACGCGATCAAGAACGCCATCGTGCATCCATCCACGCCCACTACAGTGCGTCAACACCATCCGTATTGCGCACAGTGCGAATTGCAATCCTGGGCAAATCGCAGCCGACAAATTCGCTGGGTCGAAAAAGAGCCATGCGAAAAGCATTTGGGCATTGCCAGCGTGGCGCTCGATGATGGACCAGCACACGAGCTCAGTCCGACCAACTGGTGGGCTGAGTATCAAGTGTCGTGCAAGGACGGCTACATCATGGATGGTGTCGTCGGCAAACCGAATCCAATCGCAGGCTCGCCGTATATACAGCACTAGCCCTGCCAACGTCGCCTGAGTAGTAATCGAAAATGGCTCAGACGGCGTTGCAAGGGCGATGCGTTAGATCGACCCTGGAAAACAAACCCACATAACGTGTCCAGAGATGGACAGAAAGGAAGTAAACATGCGTATCAGCATGCGTGCAGTGTTCGGAACGATCGCTCTCATTGTTGCGATCTCATCAGTGGCGTTGCCTGCAGCTACGGCTATGGGATCAACGATCTCTGTAGCAAGCCACGTCAACACCAGCTACAACAAGCAGCTACGTACACGAATGAGCCTGAACGGCTATGACGTGGTATCCACACACGTCAAGTGCGTACCTGCATACGATGGCACCAGCGGCTATGTGTGCCAAGGCCAGTTCGTCATCTACAGCCAAGGCCTGCACGTCATGTTCGATCAGATGATCAAGTCAGACGCCAGTGGCTACGTGTGGCACACATCAGGCAGGCCGTGGACGGTGCGCCACTGGTAAACACATACCGATCACATACTCAAGGCTGAGTCTGCATCGCACGTGGCCTGTAGGTAGCTACGTACGCTGTACTCGGACTCGGCTCGGACTCGGAACTCGGACTCGGTATACGAGAGCTCAAATGCACGTGCGTACGTACGAGCGACGATTCGACCGATCGTAGGCTCTCCTCGTGCCCTCCGACCACCCCGATTCAACCATCAAATCTTTCTACCAAATACCCTTGCACACCGTCCGTTCCTATGTATAATTAGGGGCACATCAACCGGCTAGCAATAGCCAGAAAGGACTAGCCACAATGGCAAAGTCAATCGCAGATCAATTGCAGGAACTGTCCACCGCACTTGACGCGGCCACCGCTAAGGCAAGCGGGACAACTTATCCCGATGCTGACGCGCTAGCGGCCATGTCCGATAAGGACTTCGTCGCGGCCGCTACTGAGGCGATCGCGGCTAAGAAGGACACGCCCGGCGCGCGCGCGGCACTCACTAAGTACCGCCAGCGGCTAGCGGCCGAAACCAAGCGCCGCGTCGCGGCGTCGGCCGCATCGGCCGAGTAGGTAACGATTCGGCGAGACTCGGGGGGCGACCCGACGAGTCTCGCCGAACTCGGATACCGCACCCGGACTGCGCGTCGCGAGAGAAACCGTGAAAAATCGTCAAAAATCGAGTTTTTCGACGTTTTCCGACGATATGGCCGTCTCGACAGCGAAATATGGCCAAAACGCCATTTCGACCGATTTCCGAGCGAAAAGCGAGAATTTACGAGCTGGGCGGGAGGCCACCCCTCCCGTCCGGCACAAATAGCCGCCAGAGGCTACGAGGGCCCTCCTGAGGCCCTCCGAGGCTCTCGAACGTGCCACCCGTCGAAATAGAGCTCAGAGGACCTTAGAAGGTCTTAGGGCGGGCCGAGCCAGAGGAGAGAGCCCGGTAAGGAGCGCTCAGGGATATGTGTAGGCCCGGCCCGCAGTGATCATACGCTGTCCTGCATCGCCTGATCGTAAAGCTGCACAGGCGGATTGAAGTCGACCTCAATCTTCAGCAGACCGCGCTCAGGGCGGGCAACCTCGAGCCACTGCTCGACGTAGGCGTAAACCTGCGCCAGCGTGATGTGGTCCAGCTGAGAGGTCCGCAACACCGGGTGTACGACGCCCATCGACTCATAGGTGGCTGTAGCTCGCACAATCGGGATAGAAGCAGGCGTCCGAGCCACCCTCGGACGCCATAGCCCTAGAACGTAGTCGCTGTACCGAACACGACGCAAGCCTCGCTCAGCCCATTCGGGCCATCCGCCAGGTCAGCAGCCGCGATCGAGATCGTGGTGTCCTGTCCGGAGTTGGAGACATAGTGGACCTCAATGTCCGCCCGAGAGCTCGCGCTCGAGAGCGGTGTGACGAGGAACGCACCAGTCGTGTTGGCCGTACCGAAACGCGGGATGATCTGGAATGCCAAGCCATCGCGCTCAGTCAGGATTCCCGGAGCGACGTTGGTCGCTACCGCTGTCAGGGTCAGTCGACCAAGGGCATTGCAGGACGCCAGCAGCTTGACGCCGTCCAGGTCGGTCACGTCGGTCGACGGGCCTGAGAGGTCCGACTTGTACGTGAACTCCTTGGCGTTCGAGCCACCGGCTGGACCGGCTGGACCCATCGGCCCAGTCGCGCCTGTGTCACCCTTAGGACCGGCTGGTCCCGCAGGACCCGTTGGACCAGCAGGACCTACAGGGCCGATTGGTCCGATCAATCCCTGTAGGCCTTGAGGACCTGCGGGACCGGCTGGACCCGTGTCACCCTTGGGTCCGGCAGGCCCAGCAGGGCCCGTAGGACCAGGTGCGCCCTTGTCGCCCTTCGGTCCCTTCTCGCCGCCACCCTTGTGGTGGACGACCTTGTGATGGGTCTGTGACTGCGCGGCCAGCGCAATGCCCCCGACAGCCAGAGACGAGACGGCCGCAGCAGCGAAAGCTGCGACCAGTGATTTGAACTTCATGCCTTCTACCTCCATACGAAACTGCAGCAACGGCTCAACGTTGCGCCCCGATCCGAGGTGCGCCCCACCTCCTTTTCCGTGCCCTTACCGGCGGGGCATCATACAGAGGCGAGGCGACCCGGTGGATCTATTTTCGACGGGTGGCTGAGGGCCTAGCGATGCTTCTTGGCCGGAGGCGGCAAGACCGGTAGAAGCTTGCTGCCGGACGTGCGAACCAGCACCAGCTTCGTAGCTGGAGAGGGTGCTGCGGCTACCTTGTTCGAGTGCTTCGCTAGAGCGCTCGAGGCGGGCAGTGCTACCCCGACCAGAACGATGGCTACTGCTACTTCTCTAGCGTTCCTGCAACATCTCATGCTGTGCCCCTGTCATCTTGTGGAAGTCGTGTTTGGTGTTTCGCGTAGGCTCGGCAGTCGCCTCGATCTGGGACGACCGTGGAGATCAACTCCACCAGCTGCTGAAAGTTTCTGTCTCCGACCTGCGTGGGAAAATCCTTCGTCAGCTGGTGGACGAAGGCAGCTCGTTTCTGCTTGTCAGTCTGGCAGGTGTTGTATGCGGCCAGGTAGCGGCTGCGTTGGATTTGCGCTTGCTCGTGACGGACCTGATTGTTGGTGATCAGCGAGGCGATGCTCAGAGCGGCCATGCTGATCATGAACAGCAGCAGCAGCCATACGATCTGCTTGCGGAAGCGACGCAGTGAATCTCTGAGCTCCGTCAGTGCTTGTGTCTCGGTGCTCATTCGGATTCCTCTGCCGTCGAGGGTAGGTAGATTACTTTGCGCTTGGTTGACGTTTCGTAGGCTTGTGCTGCTTCCTCAGGTGATCCGAACAACCTCTGCACCGTGCCCAGTGTCGCCAGGCTCAAGCCCAGGCCGGTGATGTACAGCGAGACCTGAAGGGTGACGAAGTAGAAGACCACACTGGCGATGACGATCGCAACGCCAAGTAACTGCAATGCCAGCGGTGGCAGTGATTCCCTGCGCAACATCCTCCTCATGGCCCATCAGACGTTGCCACACGCGAAGTTATCGGCTGTGATCGTTCCGCTGGATGGCTGATAGAGGCCGAATCCGGGTACGCCGCTTGCATAGGTGGCGTCGGTGACGGCGAAGATCTCAGAGCCACCGACCCGCAGCGAATGTCGACTTCCGACTGAGACCAGCATCGCGGGAGTCGCGGCAGGGTCGGGCGCAGTTCCAGCATGGTTTGCGGCATCGATGGATATCAGCTGAATGTTCGTGCCGCTGTCGATTCTGTAGAGCGCATATGCGTAGCCGGTCCCACTGCTCGTGATGTTGAGTGTTGCTATGTAGCCGTTGCTCCCATTGCTTGAGAGCCGCGTCATTGGGCCCATGTAGCCCTGTTGGCCGTAGACCAGTTGCGCAGAACCTATTGCTATTTGAGACCACTGGTCGTTGTTGTAGACCTCAGTTCGTCCTACTCCCTTATGTCCAGCACTGCCGGTGATTACGATCTGGTTTGAAACGATTGCCGGATCACCTGCCCCTGCGGCCCAGCCGGTCAGTATCTGCCAGCCAGATTGGCCAACCGATACACCGCCATCAGCGCGATTGAAGTTGTCTGTCTGTAGCGCTGCACCGACTGCGCCGGTATGAGCGTTGCCACCTTCCCAGGCCGTGGCGGTGGGAGGATTGCCAATCGCTATCAGCCCCGGCACGCCTCCTGTGATCGTGCCGTCATAGACGGCTGTTACTGAGACTCCGTTGATCAGGATTGTGTGATGGTTGCCTTCGGAGACCAACTCCACGACTGGCGTGCTGCCGCCGAGACATGAGGTCGCAGCGGTGAGGAGAGGCTGGTCGGATACCTGTGTAAAGCCGCTGCCGTTGTAATACCAGAGTGCCACTGTGCCCCAAGGTGTCACGGAACCGTTGATGAGTGCTGTGTAATAGGCGCCATTCGAGGTCTGGTAGCGGGTGATCGGTCCGATGCTGTCGCTGCCACTCGAGCTGATCGGGCCGCAGGTGATCTTGCTGTACTGATCTGCGTCGTAGGTCTCGGTGTTACGGAAGTTGCCGATGAAGCCACCGTTGTAGAACGACTGACAGACGTTGGAGGCGATCGTCAGTGAGCCATTGGGCAATGCCGACCAGCCGGTGCCGAGTGTGCTGGCGTTGGCTCGCTGGAAGTTGTCTGTGGCCAGCGAGGTCAGGTTGAGCTGTGGAGGGATTCGAGGCGGTGGTGGTACGCCCGAGGCACGTTCTCCACCGCCATAGCTACAGCTGCCGAACATCGTGCTTGGGTCCCACCAAGTAACGCTGACTCCAGGCGTCACCGGATTGGAGATAGCGGACCAGGAGCTCTGCCCGAGGGCATTGACCGCCATCACCGAGAACGTGTAGGTGACGCCGTTGGTCAGCCCAGTCACCAGGAAGGATGTGGCAGTCCCACCGGTATCGATCGGAGCCTGTGGCGTGGCCCCGATGTAGGGCAGCACGATGTAGTCGGTGATCGGGGAGAGGTTGTCGTTGGGGTAATCCCAGAAGACCGAAGCGGCACTGTCTACCGCCAGCGCACCGACATTCCCAGGAGCCCCGGGCTTACTGGGGACGTTGAAGCCGCCAACTGAGATCGTTGCACGACTGGGCCAGGTGACATGAGATAGCCCCCGGCCAGGCATCAGGCGGCAGCTCGTAGCCCGTTGTGGATCGCTACCAGTTCCTCATGCCAGACGATCGAGTCATGGCCGAAGCGGTCAGCCAGGCCAGCTATGAAGTCGAAGTCTCCCTCATAGCGATCGCCCCACTTCGAACAGATCGCCCAGGAGGCCGGGACGACAATCATCTGCGTTGAGACGTTGGACTTACGGACCACCGGCTCTACCCACAGCGTCCAGGTAGCGAAGTGGATCTTGAAGATGTGCATGCGGTCCGAGTCGTGGATAAATGCCTCACGCATCAGCTTGAGTCCCGCTGGCAGGACCCGGTCGTCATCATCGAAGAAGACAAGGCCGTTGCCCTCTCGAGCCCGCAACATCATCCGATTGCGGGCCTTGTTGCCATAGGGGCAGTCGTTGTTGTAGTCGAGCAGGAGCTCGTCCCCCGGGCGCATCTGCTCCATGATCCCGTTTACTACCGAGCGCAGGGAGCGCCGTCCGGAGGACGCTATGACTATTGACAGGCCGTTCATTCGATCTTCTCTCCTGACCACTCCTCGATTACAGCTATGAGCTCAGCCAGCATTCGCTCCGTCTTACGCAGTTCGTTGCGGGCATCGTTGAGGAAGGCCACATCGACCACCCTACGCTTGTAGTAGTTGAACGCACCGCATCGAGGGCAGCGCATCTGGATCAGTGTGCCGGTGGTTACTGTCTCCGCAGGATCGTCCATAGTGTGTCGACCACCTCAATCGGTTCACCTTGGGACAGGTAGGTGTCATCGATCGTATTGACCCAGTCATCGACAGCGGGGATAACCTCCGGGCAGGTGACCTCGCCATAGTCGTGCGCAGCCATCGTGGCGTCTCGGGGCAACATCTGCCAGCTATGGCGCAGATCGAACTGCGCATAGGAGTAGCGATGGTCGCCGTCGATGAAGATGAGGTCGTACTCATTGCCTGCGTCGATCAGGCTGGGTAGCACCGCCTGGCTCGTGTTGATCAGCATGTTGATGTTCTCGAGGCCGAGCAGCTTGATGTTGGATTGCATCACCGGGAGCGAGTTGGGCATCGAGCCGTAACCAGCATGGGGGTCCACGGCGGTTACGTCCAGAGCTACCTGCGCCATGAAGCAGGTGGTGTAGCCGTAGGCGGAGCCGATCTCGAGAACGTGCTTGCCGGTAGCCAGCTTGGTCAGTCGGTCACGTTCGCTCTCAGTGATCGAGGACTGAAAGCCAACTTCGCCTATCCAGCGCTGACCCCAATTAAGCTGCATCGTCATCTTCGGCCTCAGGTTGGTCGGGATTGTCGTCGTCAACGGTGCCCTGCGTGCGCTCCATCGAGGAGACTGCAAAGACAGCTACGGGCCTGGAGCGCCGAGTGGTAGCCATCTGCGCCTTACTAGAGGGCTGTGGGTTCGTCATGAGTCTGGCCATGGCCGGGAGCTTACGTGACGTTTCGGCTGTTGACCAACGAGGTCGGACGGATAAGATCCTCAATGGTGGTAGGACAGAAGGGCCCCAGTTCCGTGCTGGGGCCTTTCTTTAGATGAGATGCCAGTCGAAGGTGACCGTGGCTGTGATTTTGGCGCTCGCTGTCATGGCGTAGCCCGTCACCTGGAAGTTGGTGGCCGTCTTGTTGGAGACCACCAGGTAAATCGCTTGGTTGGCCGTAAGCCCGGTAACGACAGCAAAGGTGGCTGAGCCCTTACTGTGGGCGACCGTGGCCACAGCCGATGTTCCTGCGTTCGAGAACACGACTGAGCTCGAGCCTGAGTAGGTAGGTCCAGCTGGGCCCTGAGCACCCGTAGCTCCTGTAGCGCCGGTCGGTCCCTGAATGCCCTGTGCGCCCTGCGCTCCGGTAGCACCGATTGCGCCAGCCGGTCCGGTAGGTCCAGCGACACCAGCCGGACCCTGGGCACCCGTAGCTCCCTGGTTGCCCTGTGGTCCAGTGGCTCCGACTGCACCAGCCGGGCCCGGAGCTCCAGTAGCTCCCTGAGGACCGACCGCACCTGCGGGTCCAGTCAGTCCTTGAGTGCCCTGTGGTCCCTGCGGTCCCTGTGGTCCGGCAGCACCGTGGATAGCGAACGCCGACCAGGGAGAGTTCGCCATGTTGGTCAGCGGATCGATGCCCGTGCTGCCGCTATTCGCTATGTACGAGCTGCCGTCCGATCCGGTGACAACATCGTTGACTGCGTATGACGTATTGGCAGACCATGTTCCGCGATACGTGAAAGACTGTCCTGCCGGACCAACCGGACCGGCAGCGCCCTGCGGTCCTTGAGGACCTTCAGAACCGGCAGGACCTTCGGCACCGTCTGCGCCAGCAGGACCCGCAGGCCCTACGTCACCAGCGGGCCCCTGAGGTCCGGCAGGACCAGGAGGACCCTCTGGGCCAGGCGTTGCGTTGGCAGGTCCGATCGGTCCCTGTGGTCCCGGATCACCGACCGGGCCCTGCGGTCCCGGATCGCCCTGAGCTCCCATCGGTCCCTGTGCTCCGATTGGACCGACATCACCCTCTGGTCCGGGATCACCTGTCGGACCTTGTGGTCCTGGTGCGCCCTCTGGTCCTGGATCACCCGTAGGTCCCTGATCTCCCGGAGGACCCTGAGGTCCGGCGTCTCCGATCGGTCCCTGTGGTCCAGCAGATCCGACAGGGCCGACAGGTCCAGGAGCTCCCTCAGGCCCAGCATCACCAGGAGGTCCCTGTGGACCAGCGATGCCTGGATCAGTTGCGTCGCCCGGAGGGCCCTGTGCGCCCATCGGACCAGCAGGCCCGACAGCTCCCTGTTGACCAGCAGGGCCAACGTCTCCTTGTGGACCGGCAGGGCCAACCGGACCTTGCGGTCCGTTCGCACCGACAGGACCAGCAGCACCATCTGCACCATCTGCTCCGGGAGGTCCGACTGGTCCTTCAGAGCCGTCTGCACCAGCCGGTCCAGGATCACCCTGAGGACCGATTTCGCCCTGTGGTCCGACCGGACCCTGGTCACCGGGTGGGCCAGGAGGGCCATCCTCACCGGCCGGACCGACAGGGCCAGGGTCTCCTACCGGACCCTGTGGTCCCGTGGGACCAGCTTCACCCGAACCCGTGCCATCACCGGGAGGACCCTGTGGTCCCTCTGGTCCCGCAGGACCGACAGGACCTGGATCTCCCTGTGGGCCGGGCACACCTTGATCACCCTGCATGCCGATTGGTCCCATCGGGCCGACATCGCCCTGGGCACCTTGAGGCCCAACGTCGCCAACAGGACCGAGATCACCTTGTGGTCCAGCAGGCCCCTGCTCTCCCGGAGCTCCGTCGTTGCCAGCCGGTCCGGGTTCACCTTGGGGACCAGCAGGACCATCCGCACCAGCGGGACCGACAGCACCAGGCGCTCCGTCAGCGCCAGTGGGTCCAGGATCGCCAGCCGGACCTTGAGGGCCGACTGCACCCTGCTGACCTTCAGCGCCAGCCGGACCCGAAGGACCCTGCGGACCAACGTCTCCCTGAGGTCCAGCCGGGCCCTGGGGACCAGCCGGACCGGGAGGGCCCATCGTGCCGTCCGAAGCGCCGCCAGGAGGGCCCATCGGCCCAGGGTCCAGCAGGCCCGGGAGGACCAACACTACCGGCCGGACCCTGCGTGCCGTCTGCTCCCGTAGGACCGACTGGGCCTGGGTCACCTTGAGGTCCAGGGGGACCGGCAGGACCCGAAGGGCCAGCGGGGCCTTGCTGCCCCATAGGGCCATCCGAGCCTGCCGGTCCCCACGGACCCGCATCTCCGACAGGACCGACCGGGCCAGTCGATCCGACCGGTCCCGGGACTCCCTGGATGCCTTGTGGGCCGGGAGGGCCCTGCGGGCCGACAGGGCCAGCGGGTCCAGCGCTCTCTACCTGAAAAGCGGTGACGATGCCCTCGATGTCGGTTAGGGACTTGGCGGTGATCGCGGCAACGAACTGGTCGCCAATGCCGATTGTGCGGACATTGCTGTTCTCCTGACCGCGAGTGACTGTGCAGGTGTCGCCCGATAGGTTGGTGACGCGCACGATCTCCGCAGTCGCAGCGCTGGCCACCGTGTTCTTGGGCCAGACTGCAGCATTGAATGGTGGTGTCGGCATCAGCGCACCATCGCCTGCCTGCAGCTTCAGGGACGTACCCGAAGCGGCAGGTGAAGGAGCTACTGCTATGGCGCTAACTCCGAAGTTGACGTGGCCATCGAACTCCGACATAGCTGCTCCTTAATTTAGGTGGATTGGCCTGCTCCGAAGGGCTGTGCGCCCAGCAGGCCAGGTGTACCGACGCCCAACATACGAACGGGTCCGAGTGGTCCCAGCGTACCGCTCGAGCCGGAAGTGCTTGACGAGTCTGAGCCCGACTGCCCTGCGTTTGGGAGCGCGGGTGCGGCGAGGACGATTTGCTTTCCGCCCTGTGATCCGCCCCTAATCGTATTAGCGGGTAAACCAAAGCTGCGGACCGAGGGCATGGTGGAAGTCTAAGCTAAGTGCCAACGTTGGCACAACCCTAATGACAGCGGTACGCTTTGCGCATGCCACTTTCACTCAGCTCCATCCAACGTTTCCCGCAGTCGGTGCCCGCAAACACCGACAACATCACCGCAGTTCCAACCGGCGAAGAGGATCGGACCGTAGGTGCAACTTCAGCCGAGGTCGCAGATCTTCCCAAGACCCAACCGACCGCAACGCAGAACCTCGGAGCTCCGGATGCGCAGGGGATGCCTCCGACTGGGATAGGTAATGGCTAGGGGGGTCAACGTAAAAGTCTGGCCGCTACCCAATGGCGTCAAGCGGCCCAATGAGAACAGCCAGCCCTCACGCGGATTGCAGGTCGTGAGGGCGGTTGCCTCGAAGGGCTCGAGCCAGGGTCAAGGCCAGGGCAAAGGTGGCGGACAGAAAGACTCCCATCCCTCTTGAGGTTCTGTCCGACCCCCCCGTTAAGGTCTAGCTGTCACCGTAGAAGGAGAACGTATGGGAGTTCAGCAAGGCCAGATCTTTGGGATGTCGACCAACGCGGCGCTGCCGCCTGACTGGATGCCGGTCGAGGGCATCACGGTCATCAAGTGTCTCGATCCTCAGGGAGACCCCAGACTCGTACTGGCAGCTACGCCGACACTGACGCAGTGGGAGGCAGTGGGGATGCTGACCGCAGCCATTGACGAAGTGCGTGACGACATGGCCAAGACAGTCGTACCGCCAGAGCAGGCAGACGATGACTAGGCTCGTCCTCAGACAAGAGGTACGCGAGGAGGCCCAGGAAGCAGCTCTCGAGGCGGCCTTCAAGTTCAACGACGAGAAAGAGCTCTCCTATCACATCGAGGAGATCGTCATCAGGGCAGTAGAAGCAGCACTGGCTGTGGTTGAGGAGCGTCTGGGATGACACAGCCAAAGCGCAAATCACCACCACCACCGGCAAAGCCACCGAAGCCATCACAGTCAGTCAAGAAGCCCAAGCGACTGGCCTACGTCTGTTACAAGTGTGAGATCCCACAGCGTAAGTTCGTCACCGACACGAGTAAGCCACCGCCACGTTGTGGTACGCACGGCGTGATGGTTCTACAGGCCAACCATCCCTATCTCGGTAAGACTCCGGGCTAACCGATGACTGGCGTCTGCCCTACCTGTGGCGGACCTACTCCACTAGGCAAGAGCGGCAAGCCGAGAAAGTGGTGCTCCGACGAGTGCCGTCGCTCTTTCTATAGCCAACCCTGTCCTGGCTGTGGCAGACCGATGAGCGGCTCTGATGGCAACGGGCCCAATGCGCCGAAGTTATGCCTCACCTGCAACGGTGAGCGCTCAGGCGACATGGAGAAGCAGCGCTGGGCTACCTACAGCGCTACTCGAGACAGACGGATCATCGAGCTGATGACAGAGAACGCTACGAACAGCGAGATTGGCTTAGCGTTGGGTTACACCGCTGGCAGCGTTGGACAGTTCATCGTACGACTGAGACGCAAGGGCGTGGAGCTGCCAGAGCGTTCTCGAACTAAACCCGCCCAGAATGGAAACATTTCTAATTTTGGGTAGGTTTGGGCGTTTCCGGACACCTCCGAAGGTTTTCCGGTCACCTCCGAAGCTCGAGCTCGTCCACAGATGTGACTCATAGTCATCATTCCGCAAAATGGGCCCTTTCTCGTGGGCGATCGCCGAGGGTAGCTCTGGACACCCTTTTTGCTGGGGAGTAGAATAATTTTATACTTGAACTACGCGGAGGTGTGCCGATGGGTGACAGCACAGCGATTGCTTGGACCGACAAGACGTGGAACCCCTGGATGGGCTGCTTCAAGGTCTCACAGGGATGTACGCATTGCTATGCCGACACATTGACTTCGAACAAGATGGGCCTGGATGTCTTCGGTCACGATACGGCCAAGCGCAAGCGCACCGGACAGGGCGTCTGGAACAAGCCTCACCGCTGGCACCGGGAGGCCATAGTCGCCAAGGTGCCCTCGCGGGTCTTCACGATGAGCCTCGGAGACTTCTTCGAGGACGCACCGCAGCTGAACCAGTGGCGTGAAGAGGCATGGAAGATCATCGAGAGCTGCTACTGGCTCGACTTCCAGATCCTCACCAAGAGGCCGGAGAACATTGAGCGGATGCTGCCCGACACTTGGGACACGCATCGCTCCGGCTATCCCTACTGGCCCAATGTCTGGCTGGGGACCTCAATCGAGGATAACCGGGTAGCGGAGCGCTCGCCAATCCTCACTGACGTACCCGCTTACATCCACTTCATCAGCTACGAACCTGCCATAGGCCCGGCAGATGAAGTTGACCTCGAGCACATTGAGTGGATGATCGTGGGCGGAGAGTCCGGCCGGGGCTATCGCCCGATGGACCTGGACTGGGCTCGTGACATGCAGAGGCGCTGCCACCAGGAGATCGTGGCCTACTTCTTCAAGCAGGACAGCGCATACCGGACCGAAGTGCGCCCGGACGCTCTCGGAGCTATCTACCGGGCTTACCCCGAAACCTGGGACAGAAAGGTGCTTACGTTCTGATGACCCCCGAAGAGGAGCTGGCTGTGATGGTGCCAGGCTTCGAATACAAGGGCGTGCCGTTCTCGTTGCCCAAGCCGGTAGTCGAGTACATCGGTGAGCTCCGTGAGGACCGCAAGCGAGCGCTCGACTCTGTCGACGCTTTGCACTCGGCGTTGATTCGCCAGTTGACTGAGGGCGGTGCCAACGTTGGCACATGTCAATAATCTCGAACCTCGTCTGCGCAGCACGGATCGCAGCGCCGACTACTGGGATGGCTATCGAGACGGGCTCCAGCGACGGGCCAAGCAGCTCTACTGGCTTGCCTGTCTGTTTGTAGTGCTCGTGGGTGCCTTTGGTGCACTCGCGGTATACGACTTCACCAATCTCTGACCAGCACTGGGCGTGACAGGGCAAGCTACGGTGCGGTAGCGGGGCTCGGTTTGGTCCGGTTCCCCTGGGCATGGTGCGCGAATTCGGCAGGGCTGATGGGGTCCGGTCGTGTTCGGTTTGGTCGGTTTAGGCTCCCCTGGGCTTGGTTTATGTGGCGTGGTACGACCCCGTAAGACGGTTCGGTTCGTTAAGGCTTCCCTATGACAGATGAATTCCCAACATACGAGCAGTGGGTGGCTCAGCGACATCGCGAATGCCCCACAGAGTTCAAACGATGGGCACGGATGTACTTCCGTATCTTCCGCCGTTGGCCCCGTAGGGTGGTCGATGAGCGGATGGCGCATGCTTACAAATATCAGGGCGGGTCAAGTCAACGTATGTCATGACTTGGCGAGCAAGGGTGCGTTAAGGTGAGGCTCCCTCCGGTTACCCGAGACTTGGCTGGCTGGATCAGGCAGGTCACGGTAAGGTTTGGCTAGGCATGCCGACTAACGCCCAACGCCAGCATGTACTTCTCTTTCGTAAGGAGCTCCAGCGCAAGCGGATGTTGCGCTGGGCTCTACCGGGTCCTATCTACGTTCCCTTCATCGGGGACGGCGACATTGCGGTCAAGCTCTATCAGGACCGCCCGATCTACGGCGCAGACCTAGATCCCAAACGTGTCGCAATGGCGCAGTCACGCCTCAAGGGAGACATCCGTGAGGGCGACTGCGACACCTGGCTCTTCGGTGACGTGAAGGCCAAGTTCGCTGTGGCGGACTTCGATGCATACGATCACCCTTATCCAGCTTTCGAAGCCTTCTGGCAGAACGCCCAGAAGCTAAATCGGCTGGTCATGTTCTTCACCGATGGCCATCGTCAGGCCATCCTGCGCCTCGGCATTCACGTGTGGCCGGACGGCCATACCACCTATCCGGCGAACATGTACGAGAAGCAGCCGCCCAACTACTTCTACCTGAGCCGCTACGTGTGGCCGTGGTTCGAGGATTACGTCGGCAACCAGTGGCGGGTGCTCGAGCGGATGCGTTATACGCGCCAGACGATCACCTACTGGGCCTGTGCGATCGAGAAGCTCAGACAACCTGCCAAGCCCAAGCTACGCCCGGAGGTGCCCTATCGTGGCTCTCCGCGAATGGTGCCCAAAGGTGCCAAACGCCGCGTAGCGGTATCGGCAACAGAGCGCAAGGCCAGGGCTCGACGTGAGAAAGGCGAAAATTAAGATCCCATACCTCGAGGGTATGCTCGCCCCCGAGACGCTGCTATGGGCACTCGCCAACAACGCTGAGCTCTGTCCGCTAGAGCCCGGCGACGAGAGCTATTACTGGGCCTTCCGTGAGTGGTGGCTTGACCCCGAGCCCGGTGACCTGATCATCGTGGAGCAGGACATCGTGCCGCCAGAGAACGTAGTCTTTGACTTCACCACCTGCCCGGAGCACTGGTGCGCCAGCTGGTACGAGCTGCACCCAGTGACCGAAGACGGCCGGGACTACTCGCAGGCCATCCCGTTCGGTTGGGGACTCGGCTGCACCCGATTCTCGGCCGTGCTGCGCCGTGAGTACCCTGAACTCGCTGACAGAGCCGGAGAGCCGCTGGTGTTCGGCCCTGAGCCCGACCCTGATCCACCGCGCGTCTGGTGGGTACTGGACATGCGGGTCACCATGCATGTGAACCGACTGGGCTACCTACCCCACGATCACGGTCAGGCCCAGCATGTAAGCTGTGGCGATGGCCACCGAGACGCTCAAGGGCTTCGGCCCGGCCAACCAGGAGATCTTCCTCGAGCACATCCGTAACGGGATGCAGCGCGGGGCTGCTGCTGAAGCTCTAGGGCTCAGCCGTCGCAAGGTGAGAGAGTGGATTGCGACGCATCCGGCGTTTGAGGCCTCGGTGGCCGACGCTGAGGTCGACGCAATCGAGCATGTCCAGGAGGCGCTCTACCAGGCTGCGATCAACGGCTCTGTGTCCGCCGCCCGCACCTGGCTCGAGATCAAGGGCGCAGTGGCTGGCCCCGAGCGCCAGACAGGCCTTGTGAGGCCATCTCCGGCCCCTGGAGGCGATCCCTTCGCTGACCTGGACAATGTCTCGCCTCTGGACCATGCGAGGGCTAAGAGGCGCTCCTAGCTTGTAGGCAGGGCTAGAGTTCTGGCATGGTCGTAGCCACCAGGCCGGAACCGTTCACCCTTGATCACTTTGTTGCGTACGGTTCGCGCCTGGTGCTCGACACCGGGGAGTGTTGGGAACCCGAGGAGTTTCAGCTCGAGATAGTCGAGCCCATCCTCGAGGGAGTTCGGGAGACGTGGGTTCTCCTTCCTCAAGGGAATGCCAAGACCACCTTGATGGCGATCATGGCTCTCTACCACGCTGACTACACACCCAGCCCCTGGGTGCCTATCGGTGCGTCCTCACGCGACCAGGCCGAGATCATGTTCATGCAGGCTGCTGAGATCGTCAGAGCCAGCCCAGGCATGATCAAACGCTTTCGGGTCTATGAGGGCTACCGCAAGATCGTTTCCTTGCGCAACGGTGGCCGAGGGATTAGGGTTTACGCCGCAGACGCGAGTACGGGTGACGGTGTCATTCCCACGCTCGCTCTCCTCGACGAGGGTCACCGTCACCCAGATCTATCGCTCTACCGGCTATGGAAGGGCAAGCTCAACAAGCGCCGTGGACAGATCGTGATGATCTCCACCGCTGGCGAACCGGGGTCGGAGTTCGAGGAAACTCGAGACTTGATCCGATCCAAAGTAGAGCGCAAGCACACCGAGGGTGCGCACATCATCTCGATGGGTCGCAACATCACGATGCACGAGTGGCAGGTGCGGGACCCTCGTTACATCGACCGCATGGATGAGGTCAAGCAGGCCAACCCGCTGTCGATCATCACCGAGGACACTCTTGCCGATGAGTTCGAATCTCCAACCACGGATCTGGGCGACTGGAAGCGTCTGGTGTGCAACATTCCTTCGCGTACGAATCGCGCCGCCATCACGGATGCCGAGTGGGAAGAGGCAAAGGCCGCAGGTCACATTCCGGGAGGGGAGCACATTGACGTGGGTGTGGATGTTGCCTGGAAGCACGATACCTTCGCGATTGCCCCACTCTGGCGTGGACCGGAGTATCGGCTCCTAGGAGCTCCGCAGATCCTGATCCCACCACGTGATGGGTCGACCATGCATCCGGATGAGGTCAAGCAGGCCTTCTACGACATCGTTGAGTCCAACACGATCGATGCGGCGGTGATGGACATGGAGCGCGCTGAGGACATTGCAGCTTGGCTCGAGGATGAGCTCGACATCATGGTCATCGACAGGCCTCAGGGCAACGCCAACGCGATCGAGGACTACGATGCCTTCATGCAGGCGTTGCGCAACGGCACGCTGAAGCACACCGGGGACCGTGGCCTACGCAACCACGTGATGAACGCGATCGTCAGATCAATGCCCGGTGACAAGAAGCGGTTCGATCGTCCATCTCAGTCACGCGCCAAGAAGCGCCAGAACGTGCGTGTGATCGATGCTCTGACCGCTGCGGGTATGGTCAACCAGTATGCGGCCAGCTCCGCTGGCATGGGCGAGCCGCTGGTGGCCTGGCGCTAATGCCCGTCAGCCGCTACGAAGACTTCGCCTGGGCCTGCGGCCTCTTCGAGGGAGAGGGCACAGTCATCAATCGAGGCAGGGGCCGTAGACGGAATCGAGGTCTCTCGCTCTCGACTACGGACTTGGATGTGATCCAACGCTTCCAGGCAATAGTGGGTGTGGGAGCTGTCTACAGCAGCGGTGGAACGAACAAGACGCTATGGCGTTGGACTGTGAGCCGCTGGTGTGATACTGAGCCGCTGGCGAAGCGGATGCTGCCGTACATGGGCCAGAGGCGCGGGGAAGCCATTAGGGATCTCCTGGCCAGTGCTCCGACTGCACATCCGAACACTCGACTCACTGATGCTCAAGTGCAGGAGATCCGTAGACGTGCAGCCAAGGGCGAAGCTATTAGCGGGCTTGCGACAGAGTTCGGGATCGATCGAACCTATGCTGGTCGACTGATATCCGGGAAGCGGAGGGCGGTCTAATTCCCGTTTCTCGCTACTACAAAGGCCACGGCCGTAAGGTCATGAGCTCGATGCGCAAGCGGTACGGTTCAAAGAAGGGGAAGAGCGTTTTCTACGCCACAGCTAACAAGTGGCGGACTCACGGAACGAAGGCCCAGAAGGCCGCTCAACCGAAGCGAGCGCCCGGGGCCAAACGGAGGTAGTGATGGCTCGAGCCAGGAAGGGCAGTCGACCGATCAAACCCCTAAACCCGGCGAACAAGGGTAAGTTGCGCAAGGCGGCCGGATTGGGCAAGAAAGGCCGCAAGCTAACCGTCGCTGAGCTCAACCGAATGAAGAAGTCTCCCAACGCCAAGACCCGACAGCGAGCGAACTTCGCGCTCAACGCACGAAAATGGAACAAAGGCAAGCGCAAGGCTCGCTAGCTCGAGCGCTGCTCGTCACGATCCTGTTCCTGCTGGGCCTGGGACTGATCGTGACCGGCGTCTGGTTTATCTTCTGGCCTGCTGCGCTCTGCGTTGCTGGCGTGGGCATCCTGTTCGGGGCATCGACCATCGATATCCCCGACCGCTTGCCACAAGGCGACGCAGTCAATATCGTTGATGAAACCTCGGAGGAGCCGATAGCCACCATCGCCAGAGTGCGCGGGTAGCCCCGGTAGATCGATCAGCCAGTGTCGAATCTCGTACAGAGGGCACGACGGTCAGTATCAAGGTCAGGGAGCCCCTGGCCGCTATTGACGTTGGATCAACTACCGGCGTGGATGGGGCAGTTCGGCTATCAGGGCCTTGGCTACGGGCCCGCCCTGATTCAGACCTACCAGCAGAAGACCGAGACCATCCAGTCGGACTTCGTTGGCTATATCAACGGTGCGTACAAGACCAACGGTCCGGTATTTGCCTGCGTGCTGATGCGGATGCTGCTGTTCAGCGAAGCCACCTTCCAGTTTCGTGGCTCCAACAACGGCCGACCAGGCAATCTGTACGGCACCAAGGCACTCAGGGTTCTCGAGGAGCCGTGGCAGAACGCCACCACTGGAGACCTACTCTGCCGGATGGAGGTTGACCTCAGCCTCTCCGGCAACTTCTATGCCACGACCGTCCCGGACAGGACGATGTCCAGTGGTTATCGCGTCTGCCGGATGCGCCCAGACTGGGTGACGATCATCCTCGGCTCACTCGAGGATCACACGGTCGACCAATTCGATCCCACAGCCGTCAAGCTCGGCTACCTCTACACCCCGGGTGGTCCAGGCTCCGGTATTCCACCGAAGCTCTACCAGCCCGACAGGGTTTGTCACTACGCGGTAGTGCCGGACCCGATGGCGCACTTCCGTGGTATGTCGTGGCTGCAGCCGGTGCTCGCAGACATCATGGGCGATCGCTCGATGACCACTCACAAGCTGATGTTCTTCGAGAACGGGGCCACGCCCAACCTGGTGGTCTCGATGGACACCAACTTCAAGGACCGAAAGACTTTCACCGACTGGGTCAACACCTTCCGTGCAGAGCACGAGGGATCGTTCAATGCGTACAAGACGTTGTACCTGGGTCACGGTGCGACTGCGACGGTGATCGGATCGACCATCAAGGACCTGGACTACCGTGTGGTCCAGAGCCACGGTGAGGCACGTATCGCCTCAGCGGCCGGGCTCCCTCCGATCATCATGGGCTTCCAGGCCGGACTCGAGGCCTCGACCTACTCGAACTACGGCCAGGCCCGGAGAGCCGCCGCAGACCAGTTGCTCCGACCGCTCTGGCGTAACGCCGCTGGTTCGCTCGCCACGCTGGTGGAGGTGCCAGGCGGTTCGGAGCTCTGGTACGACGATCGTGATATCTCCTTCCTCCAGGCAGACCTTTCCGACCAGGCGGATGTGCAGCTCACCAAAGCGACTGCCATCCGCCTTCTCGTTGATTCAGGGTATGAGCCGGACAGTGTGGTCCAGGCAGTCGAGGCAGATGATTACTCACTGCTCAAGCACTCCGGGCTGTACTCCGTACAGCTGCAGGCACCAAGCACAACGCTGCTGCCGTCGGTAGGCGCAGGCTGGGAAGCGGGGCCAGGGACGCCTCCTCCCACCCCTGGTCAAGGACCTCCGAGTCAAGGCAATGGGAAGCCAAATGGCACCCAGCCTGCGTCGGGAGTCTTGCCTGCAGGCAGACGGTCAGCGACAATAACCGAGAACGTAGGTAATGTTCCCCAACTCGCGCAGGCGCTTATTGCGGCACGGCGAGGCAATCACAGCAATAAGCGAGGCGAGAATGGCCACCTCTGAGCAGGACAAGCGTGAACAGGCCAGCACGGTCTACCGCGACCGAGCGCTGGCTAGTCTCGAACACGAGTGGGAGCTGCGCGAGAAGCCGGAGAACGGCTACCTCGGCACACTGGCTGGACACTTCGCCGTGTTCAACCGCTGGACCGAGATCGACTCGCCGCTCGAGGGTCACTTCATGGAGCGTGTGGCCCCCGGGTCGTTCACCAAGACCTTCTCGGAGAACCGCAAGAACATGCGAGTTCTTCTCAATCACGGCAAGGACCCAAGCGTGGGGATGAAGCCGCTGGGACCGATCCGCGAACTGGGTGAGGACTCGACCGGAGCCTTCTATGAGGTGGGCCTGCTCGATACCTCTTACAACCGTGACCTCATGCCAGGACTCAAGGAGGGTCTGTTCGGGGCCAGCTTCCGATTCCAGATCCGGGCCGAGGACTTCGAGCAGCGCCCAGAGCGCTCTGAGCACAACCCCGAAGGAATTCCACAATCCACAATCCGTGAGGCCAAGGTCAAGGAGTTCGGACCGGTCACCTTCGGCCAGTACGACGGAGCCACTGCCGGGTTGCGCTCGCTCAACGATGACCTCGTAGGGCTCGAGCTCAACCTGATGGCGCGCTCAGATCCCGGAGCCGTAGCGCGCTTTGCCCGTGCCATCTCCGAGGAACAGGAGCTTCAGGAGAGCGGCTTTGCTTCAGCACGCCTGATGGTTCCGTTTTTCTCGCAGCAGCAGACCGGCACCAACGGTACAACCGGGACGTACACGCTCACAGACGGTGCCAACGTTGGCACAAAAGAGGAAGAGCGCACCGAGGGGTCCGAGGAGGACAAGGACCGCAACGACCCCACCAATGTGGACAGCTCAATCCTCTGGTCGTTGCAGGACCTCAAGGCGCAGCTTGCCCGGATCAAGGGTATGCAGCTCACCGATCCGGATTCAGACGATGACTCAGATGATGACGCAGTCGATTCCGCGCTCGACTCAATCGATGACGCGATTGATGCCGCTATCAAAGCTCAGGCCGTCGACAACCGCTACGACACCAACGGTGACGATGGCAGTCCCTCGGCTGAGACGCTCTACGAGGAGCCTGGGTCTGAGGAGGACAAGGCTCGCGAAGAGGAATCCGAGGAAACACCGAAAGCTTCATCTCCAATCCAAACACCAGTACCCAGCGCACTCGCTGATCGAGCGCCGGTCCGGGGCCCAAAGCCACCGGGAGCCACTCTCAAGAAGCGTGCAGCGCTCCTCACAACCCACAGCGACAAGGAGCCACGATGGAGGCTGTAAAGGGTCGCAAGCTCCCGCCGATCGCAGGCGGGGCACCGACCATTGAGGAGCTCAAGCATCGCAATGACGAGATCAAGGCTCGTTTGCTTGAGATGAATCAGATGGCTCAGGGACGCCAGTTCTCTGACGAAGAGCGGGATGAGTGGAATCGGCTCTCAACCGAGCACACTCAGAACGAGGAGGCCGTTGACGAGGGCTCCAAGCGGGACGCTTGGCTGATGGAGCTCTCGCAGCGGGACGCCAACCGCGAGAGTGGTGCCGCGTTTCACGTCCCCTCACCTCGGTCCCAGACCGCACGGGACGACATCTGGGATATGACGACCATCCGGTCGGCTTTCGCATCCCCGGATGCTCAGCTGGCCGAGGCTCGTGATCGCTGTAAGCGGGCGATCGATGAGTTCGTCTTCCCACACCCGGATGTGCAGGCAGGACGGATGGATCGTGGGTTCATTCAGAACCACCTGCGCACGCTGCTCGAGACCGCTGACACCTCGCGAGGCGATCTCTCGATGTACATGCTGCGGGCAGGTTCGCCGCTGTACAAGCGAGCCTTCTCGAAGACCGCTATGGGCCAGTCACTGACCAGCGACGAGACCCGTGCGCTGGCAGAGTCGACCGGCTCGACGGGTGGCTATGCCATCCCGATCACGCTGGACCCAACGCTGATCCCGATCTCCAACGGTGTGGTCAACCCGATGCGCCGGGTGGCTCGAATCGAGACCATCGTCGGACTCGAGTACCGTGGCCTGACGGCTGGCGCGGTGACTGCCTCCTACGCGCAGGAAGGTACGGAGGCCGGGGACAACTCGCCCACGATCGCACAGCCGGACGTGTTCGTGGAGCGGGCGCAGACGTTCGTCCCATACTCGATCGAAATCGGGATGGACTGGACTGGGTTGCAGGCCAATCTGGCCCGTCTGATCACCGACGCCAAGGACGTGCTGGAGGGCAACAAGTTCACGCTTGGTGCCGGGCACAGCTCGTTCGAGCCCTCTGGTCTTCTGACCGGAGCCACCACCACAACGGGTACTGCAGGCTCAGCCGCGTTCGCCATTGGTGACCTGTACGCACTCGAGGAAGCGCTTCCTCCGCGCTTCCGTCCGCTGGGGCAGTTCTTCGGGAACCGCCACGTCTACAACCTGATCCGTCAGTTCGGCGCGAATGCCAACCAGAACCTGTGGATGAGCTTCGCGCTGACGAGCGGTGGCCCGCTTGCTCAGGGCCTCGAGAACCGCCCGTTCGGTGAAGGCGGAGCACTGGGTCAGTTGCTGCTGGGCTACCCGACCAACGAGGTGTCGGACATGGTGACAACGCTCACCACAGGGTCGAAGATCCTGGCATTGGGCGACCCGGACTACTACCTGATTGTCGATCGCATCGGCATGCAGGTCGAGTTCGTTCCTCACCTGTTCGGTTCCAATCGACGCCCAACCGGCCAGCGTGGTCTGTTTGCGTACTGGCGCAACACGGGTGTTGTGGTCGATCCAGCCGCTTGGAGGGTTCTGGTCACGACCTGATTCCTGGACGTAAGATGGGCAGGGCGACAACGCTCTGCCCATCTTTCCAAGAGGAGATCGCATGCCCACTAATCCCGACCAGATCCTCGAGGCCACCGAAGGATTTGTCTGCGAAATCGACGGAGAGCGCTTCGTCGTGCAGCAGATGATCACGAGGATTCACGCATCGCACAAGCTGGCGAAGACGTACCCGCAGCACTTTCGCCCGATCGAGGACGATCTGTCCTATGTCGATGATGCAACTGCGACGGCTGAGCCCGGTGTAGTCGCCGGGCGGTCCCGAGTCAACAGGCAGAAGGCTGTTCACCACGACCCCGAGGTGCCAGCCACCAGAGAACCCACCAAGGCGACAGCCAAGGCGACAGCTACTAAGGAGTAACGAATGGAAGGTTCGCCGACACCGGCACCACCGCCTCCGAGCTCACCGCCACCAGCCCCAGCCAAACCAGCGCAAGACGAGCCACAGGAGGAACCAAAGATGGCAGGTAACGGAGGCGCTGCAGCTGCTGAGGCTGAGCGCGCGAAGAAGTACATGGAGGAAGAGGAGGAGCGTCAGCAGGAGGCTGTCGAACAGTCTGCTGCCGCTACCCAGGCTGCCCGTGAGGAGTTTGAGAACTCCGAGCGCCAGCTGGTCCACGACCAAATCCGTGAGGCTGAGGCTGCGATGCGCGGTCCGAACTCCGAGATCGGTACCCCCGGAGATCCAACCAAGGGCCCATCGAGCTGACAACCTGAGACGAGCCGGGGGAGGACGCCATGCCAGACGCACATGCGAACTTCGCTATCGGTGCGGTGGCCACCGCGCCCTCTCCCGCCACGTCCGGGACCAGCTTGACAGTCGGCTCAGGACAGGGTGCGCTATTCCCGTTACCACCCTTCAACGCGACCGTCTGGGCCACCGGGGCCACGCCCACCACCGCCAACGCGGAAATCGTCCGGGTCACCGGTAGGGCTACAGACACCTTCACAATCGTCAGAGCGCAGGAAGGAAGCACAGCGCGGACGATCATCGCTACGGATCAGATCATGGCCGCGATCACGGCCAAGACGCTGACAGACCTCGAGCGCGCTGCTTCCTCTACACAGGCCTCGAGCTACACCTTCGTGCTGGGCGACGCCAATACGGTGGTCGAGAGTACCAGCGCCACGGCGGTCAACTTCACGATTCCGCCCAACTCCTCCGTTGCCTTTCCGCTGGGCACGGTCATCGAGATTCTGCAGTACGGAGCTGGCACGATCACGATCGTTGCCGGTTCAGGGGTAACGCTGCGATCCAACGGTTCCAAGGTCAATAGCGCTGCCCAATATTCAACCTTGGGCATCCGGCAGCGTGCTGCCAATGAGTGGGTGCTTAGCGGCGATCTCGCATGAGCCCGATGCCGACAGTCGCACGGCTGGCGCATCGAAGCACGCAATTCGATAATGCTTCTCGAGCCAACGGCGTGCTGACGGGTGGAGGGTGGCTTCCGCAAGCAGCAGCACTGAACGTCACCTCCAACCAGTTTGCTGGCTCGCAATCAGGTACGTCGGGCAACTATCGGACGGGAGCATTCCGTAACGATCAATGGGCCCAGGCGGTCATCCCAGCGGGCATCAACACGGGTGACTACATCGGGCTGACGCTACGT
>Ga0126381_100000761_pt1 | contig 35132 bp, 29 predicted proteins | sample PanSoiMetPlot_28_FD_96465 | JGI IMG/M metagenome (GOLD analysis project Ga0126381, IMG submission 96465) | Tropical forest soil microbial communities from Panama - MetaG Plot_28 | ecosystem: Environmental > Terrestrial > Soil > Tropical forest > Bulk soil | place: Panama | collected 2016-02-17 | reverse complement strand
TCGCCGGCTTCGGCTGGGTCGACGGCGACTATATCGGCATCGATCAAGGGGCGATTTGCGCGATGATCGAGAACTATCGCAGCGACCTGATCTGGCGGGTCATGCAAAAAAGCCCGCATCTGCGGCGCGGTCTGGAGCGCGCCGGTTTTACCGGCGGCTGGCTGGCCGCGGCGAAGTGAACACATCGTTTGCCCGCGCGCTGCGCCTGATCGCGCTGATCGCGATTTTTGTCGCCGCTGCCTGCTCCAGCTCCAGCCGCGACACGACCGTGGTCCGCTTCTGGGCGATGGGACGCGAAGGCGAGGTCGTTGCCCAGCTCCTGCCCGACTTCGAGCGTGCGCATCCTGGAATCCGGGTCGAAGTGCAGCAGCTGCCGTGGACGGCTGCGCACGAAAAGCTTCTCACGGCGTTTGCCGGAGATTCGACTCCGGATGTCTGCCAGCTGGGAAACACCTGGATCCCGGAGTTCGCGACGCTCAACGCCCTCGAACCGCTCGATGCGCGCGCCGGTGCGTCGCCGGTCATCCGTACCGGCGACTATTTCGCGGGGATCTGGGACACCAACCTGATCGACGGCAAGCTCTACGGCATTCCCTGGTACGTCGACACCCGTCTGCTGTTCTATCGTCGCGATCTTCTGGCTCAGGCCGGCTATGCTGCGCCCCCTGGCTCATGGGCCGAATGGACGCGCATGCTCGCCGCGATCAAGGAGCGCGGCGGTCCCGATCATTTCGCCATCCTGCTGCCTCTCAACGAGTTCGAGCCGTTGCTCGCACTCGCGCTGCAGCAGAACGAGCCCTTGCTCCGCGATGCTGACCAGCGGGGCAATTTCGAAAGCGCCGGCTTTCGTCGCGCGCTCGCCTTCTACCTCGACATGTTTCGCCACGGCTTTGCGCCACCACTGACCAATGCCGCCATCTCCAATGTGTGGGACGAGTTCGCGCGAGGATATTTCTCGTTCTACATCTCGGGCCCTTGGAACATCGGCGAGTTCAAGCGGCGCCTGCCGAGCGACCTGCAAGCAAGCTGGATGACGGCGCCACTGCCCGGACCCGACGGGCCCGGCGCATCGATTGCAGGCGGCTCGAGCCTGGTCGTGTTTGGCGCTTCCCGCAACAAATCGGCGGCCTGGGAACTGGTCGAATATCTTTCGCGTCCCGACGTGCAGCGCCGCTTTTACGATCTCACCGGTGATCTTCCACCGCGCCGCGCCGCGTGGAGCGGAAGCCTCGCCGAGGACGAATATGCACGGGCCTTTCGCGACCAGCTCGAGCGCGTGAAGCCGGCTCCCAAGGTTCCAGAGTGGGAGCGCATCGCCAACGAGATGCGCCTCGTGACCGAGCGCGCGGTGCACGGCGATCTCTCCGTCGATCAGGCCGCGCGCGAGCTCGATGTGCGCGCGGACAGCATCCTCGAAAAGCGGCGTTGGCTGCTCGCGCACCGGAGCGAGCGGTGAGGTTTCACCGTACCGCGTGGTGGTTCGTTGCTCCGGCGATCCTGGTCATCTCGGTGTTCTTCATCCTGCCGGTCCTGGCGGGCTTCGCGATGAGCCTCACCGACTTCGACATCTACGCGCTCGCCGACCCGGCGAATCTGCGCTTCGTCGGCTTGAAAAACTATTTGCGCCTAATGGAAACGCCACTCTTCTGGCAGGCGTTCGGCAATACGTTGTACTTTGTCGTCGTAGGCGTTCCACTTTCGATCGGCGCTTCGCTTGGTGCTGCGCTGCTGCTCAACTCTCCGCTCGCACGTTTTAAGTCGCTTTTTCGCACTGCGTTGTTCGCTCCGGTGGTGACCACGCTGGTCGCCGTCGCCGTTATCTGGCGCTACCTGTTCAACACGCGCTACGGTTTTTTGAACTACGCGCTTGGCGGGTTGGGCATCAGCCCGGTCGATTGGCTGGGCTATCCACGGTGGGCGATGCCGGCAATCATCCTGTTCGCCGTCTGGAAGAATTTCGGCTACAACATGATTATCCTGCTTGCCGGGCTTCAGGCGATTCCAGGCGAGCTGTACGAGGCGGCACGCATCGACGGCGCATCGCGCTGGCGACAATTCCGCTTTGTCACCCTGCCCATGCTCGCGCCGGTGATGCTGATGGTCAGCATCCTCACCATCGCCGGCTATTTCCAGCTTTTCGCCGAACCGTATGTGATGACGCAGGGCGGCCCGCTGCAGAGCACCGTGAGCGTCCTCTACTTCATGTACGAGGAAGGGTTCAAGTGGTGGAACCTGGGATCCGCCTCGTCGGTAGCTTTCCTGCTGTTCATTGTCATATTCGCCGTGACGGCGTTCGAGCTGCGCCGTGCACCGCGCTGGGGCGCGACGTGAAGGGCGCCGTTGCGCCGATCTTGGTCAACGGGATGCTGGCTTTGGCCGGCGCCGTCACCGTGTTTCCTTTGCTTTGGATGGTGTCCGTGTCGCTCATGCAGCCCGGCGAAGCGAGCGCGTTCCCGCCGCCGTTTCTTCCCACCCGTCCGACACTGGCGAACTATCGCGAGCTGTTCACGCATGCGGGCATCGGCCGCTATCTCGCCAACAGCGTGCTGCTCTCGCTCAGCGTGACAGCGGTTTCACTGCTATTCAACGTCGCCGCCGGATACGCCTTCGCCAAGCTGAAGTTCCGCGGCCGCGAGCGCATCTTCAGGCTCATGCTCGGCGCGCTGGTGATCCCTTCGCAGGTCGCGATGGTGCCATTGTTTCTGCTGCTCAAGACGCTGGGTCTGGTGAACTCCTACGGCGGGGTCATTGTCCCAGCGATGGCCGGAATCTTCGGCATTTTCCTGGTACGCCAGTACGCCTTGTCGATTCCCGACGAGCTTCTGGAAGCCGCACGCATTGACGGTGCGAGCGAGCCCACCATCTTCGCATCGATCGTCGTGCCGCTGCTCGTCCCGATCATCGTTACGCTCGCGGTTTTTACCTTGCTCGGCACGTGGAACGACTTCATGTGGCCGTTGATCGTACTCTCGGACAGCCATCTGTACACGCTGCCCGTCGCGCTGGCGAGTCTCTCGCGGGAGCACGTGCAGGACAACGAGCTGATGATGGCCGGCTCGGTGCTGACGACCTTGCCGGTGCTCGTGGTTTTCCTGGTGTTGCAGCGCTATTACATGCAGGGCCTCATGGTCGGAAGCGTCAAGGGATGATCCGCTCGACGACGCGTTGTTGGTTGGCGCGCGCCGCACTGGCCTTCGCCGCAATCGCGTGGCTGCCGGCGTTGGCGCAGACCTCGGTGATGCCGGTGCGCGAGCTCGACGACTTCAGCGATCTCGCGGCGTGGCATGCAGGAGCCTCGGACGGCGTAAGCGCATCCATCCATTCAGCGCAAGGCGCCGAAGGCGCCGCGATGCGACTCGACTTCGACCTCGCCGGAACCGCGGGTTACGCGCTGGCGCAGCGCGCTTTGCCGCTCGAGCTACCGGCCAACTACGAGTTGCTGTTTTACATCCGCGCCGACGCCCCGGTGAACACGTTTCAGGTGAAGCTGGTCGATGGCAGCGGGGACAACGTGTGGTGGTTCAATCGGGCCGATTTCAGGTTCCCGCGCGAATGGCAGCTTGTGCGCATCAAAAAGCGGCAGATCGAGTTTGCCTGGGGACCGACCAAGGACAGGACGCTCAAGCAATCGGCCAGAATCGAATTCGTGGTGGCAGCGGGCCGCGACGGCGGCCGCGGCTCGGTCTACTTCAGCCGGCTCTCTTCGCGCGAGCTGCCGGTCGAACCCGCAAGCTGGCCGCCTCCGCGCGTTGAAGCCTCTTCATCGCTCCCGGGCGCCGAAGCCGCCATGGCAGTCGACGGAAACCGCGCGACGGCGTGGCGCAGCGACCCGGCGAAAGGACCCGAGCAGACGCTGACATTCGACTTTGGCGCGACGCGCGAATTCGGCGGCCTCATTCTTCGCTGGGCCGATGGCGCGTACGCCGCACGCTACGAGGTGCAGCTCTCGGAGGACGGCGTGCTCTGGCGAACCGTGCACACAGTCGACGACGGCCGAGGTGGGCCCGATGCCCTGCAACTCCCGGAATCGGAAGGACGCTTTGCGCGTCTGCATCTGTTGAGCGGACCCGTCGGCTCGTATGCGCTTGCGGAAGTCGAAATCAAGGATCTTTCTTTCGGTGCCACGGCTAACGCCTTTTTCACGGCGCTTGCGCGCGAATCGCCGCGGGGAACGTATCCGCGCGGATTCTCCGAGCAGGTTTACTGGACGTTGGTCGGCATCGACGGTGGCAGCGATAGCGGGCTTTTTTCCGAGGACGGAGCGATCGAGACCGGTTACGGAGGTTTCTCCATCGAGCCTTTCGTCGTCAGCGACTCTGGAGTCGCGACCTGGGCCGACGTTGAGACCTATCACTCTCTCCTCGATGACTACCTGCCGATTCCCAGCGTGACGTGGCGTCAAGCGCAGTGGCAGTTGCGGGTGACTTCGTTCGCTTCAGGCTCGAGGGAGCGATCGCAGCTCGTCGGCCGCTATGAGCTGACCAATCGATCCGACCGCCCGCTCGACGTCGAGCTCGTGCTCGCCGTGCGGCCGTTCCAGGTCAACCCCCCGAGCCAGTTGCTGAACGCACCCGGTGGCGTGAGTCCGATCCGCGACATCGCCTGGGACGGCGAAGCCTTGTCAGTCAACGGTGCGCGCCGCGTCTATCCGCTGCGCCGACCCGATCTCGCCGGAACACTACCGTTCGACGCCGGAACGCTCGGCTCCCTTCTTGCAACATCCGCCTGGGCAGGTGCAAAGCAGACGCGGGACGCCTCCGGGTACGCGTCGGCAGCGATCGCGTACAAGCTCTCGCTCGCTCCACACGCGACAAGCAGCGTTGGGATCGTCGTACCTCTGTCGGGCAACGGCGGACGCCCCGATCTCCGCGGTCTGGCACCCAAGAAGTGGCTCGCTCGCGCAGAGCGCCTGATCGCTGGCGAATGGCGGGAGAAGCTTAACCGTGTGTCGCTTCATGTCCCGCCTGCCGCGCAACCGCTGGTCGCCACGCTGCGCACCTCGCTTGCGTATATCCTGATCACTCGCGACGGCCCGATTCTGCGTCCCGGCACGAGGTCGTACGCGCGATCGTGGATCCGCGACGGCTCGATGATGGCCGAATCGCTGCTGCGGCTGGGGCATGCGCAAGTCGCCGTTGACTATCTGCGTTGGTACGCGCCGTATCAGTTCGCCAACGGCAAGATCCCCTGTTGCGTCGATCGGCGCGGCGCCGATCCGGTGCCGGAGAACGACAGTGCAGGAGAGTTCATTTACCTCGCGGCGGAGATCTATCGCTACACTCGGAACCGGCCGTTGCTGGAAGCCATGTGGCCGCATGTCGAAGCCGCGGCAGGCTATCTGGAGACTCTGCGACAATCCGGGCGCAGTGAGGCGAATCTTGCGCCGGAGCGGCGCATGCTCTACGGGCTTCTTCCGGCCTCGATCAGTCACGAGGGCTACTCGGAAAAGCCTATGCATTCCTATTGGGACGATTTCTGGGCGCTGAAGGGATTCGACGGCGCCATCGAGATCGCCGACGCGCTCGGACGCGATTCCACTCGGCTCAAGATGCAGCGTGCAGAATTTTGCCGTGACATAGCGATGTCGCTGGAAGCGTCCGCGACCATTCACGGCATTTCCTATCTTCCGGGATCCGCCGAGCTGGGTGATTTCGATCCGACTTCGAGCGCTATTGCCTTCACTCCCGGTGGAGACCCGGATTCAATTCCGCCAGCGCTGCTGCGGCCTACTTTCGAGCGCTACTGGAACGAGTTCGTCGCCAGGAGAGACGGGCGCAAGGCGTGGGAGGTGTATACGCCCTACGAGCTGCGCACTGTAGGAACGTTCGTCCGCCTGGGCGAGCGTGATCGGGCGCAGAAGGAGTTCGCCTTCTTTCTCGAGGGGCGCAGGCCGCTAGAGTGGAACCAATGGGCCGAAGTCGTGAGCCGCCAGGCACGACAAGCGCGATTTGTCGGAGATATGCCGCACGGTTGGATCGCCTCGGACTTCATTCGCGCGACTCTCGACCTGTTTGCTTACGAGCGAGTCACCGATCACGCGCTGGTTCTCGGTGCCGGGATTCCCGAAGCTTGGATCGACGGGCCCGGTGTCGAAGTCGACGGCCTGCGCACGCCGTATGGGCTGCTCAGTTATGCGCTTCGCAAGCAAGGCGAGCGCATCGTGCTGCAAATCAAGTCCGCGTGGGCGCCTCCCGGCGGTTTCGTTTTCGCGTGGCCAGCGGAGGCGTCGCAGCGCGCAACCATCAACGGCAAGCTAGCGCCGGAGCGCAGCGGTGAGCTGCGTATCGACACAGCGCCGGCCAGAGTGGTCTTGACCCGACGCTAAGGCAGGCAACTCCGGAGTTCCACACATGAAGTCAAGCCTCGAATTCGCCCCGGACTTTCTCTGGGGCTGCGCGACGTCGGCGTATCAGATCGAAGGCTCGCCTTTAGCCGACGGTGCGGGACCCAGTATCTGGCAACGTTTTTGCCACACCCCAGGCATGGTGCGAGACGGCGACACCGGCGACGTCGCCTGCGGTCACTACCGGCGCTACCGCGACGATATCGCTCTGATGCGAACTCTGGGACTGCGCGCGTATCGGTTCAGTACGTCGTGGAGCAGGGTGCAGCCGCTCGGACGAGGGCCGGTGAATCATGCGGGTCTGGATTTCTACGAGCGCCTGGTCGATGCGCTGCTCGACGCCGGAATCGCGCCCATGCTCACCTTGTATCACTGGGATCTGCCGGCTGCACTCGACGATGTGGGCGGCTGGCTCAATCCCGATATTTCCAAGCGCTTTGCCGACTACGCGGCAATCATGTTTCGCAGGCTGGACGACCGGGTGAAGCTTTGGGCGACGCTCAACGAGCCTTGGGTCGTCACCGACGGCGGTTATCTGCACGGGATCCTGGCACCCGGGCATCGCAATCGTTTCGAGGCACCGATCGCGACTCATCAACTGCTGCGGGCCCACGCCGAAGCGGTTCAGGCATATCGCGCCGAGGGAAAGCACGCGATCGGCATCGTCGTCAATCTCGAGCCTAAGCATCCGGCGTCGAAGCAGACGGTCGACCGCGACGCGGCGGCGCGGGCCGATGCCTATATGAACCTGCAGTACCTGGATGCTGTTTTTTTCGGCCGCTACCCGCAGGAATTACAAGCGATCTTCGGCGAGGCGTGGCCGCAATGGCCGTCAGCCGAGCTGGACCGTATCCGACAGCGGATCGACTTCCTCGGGATCAACTACTACACGCGCAGCGTAGTGCGCTTCGACGCCGAGCACTGGCCGCTGCGCGCCACCGCGGTCCGTCAGACGCGCGGAACCTACACCGAGACCGGATGGGAGGTCTTCGCTGAGGGACTTACCGAGACGCTCATCCGCGTCAAACAGCGCTACGGCGATCTGCCGTTGTACGTGACGGAGAACGGGGCGGCATTCTTCGATCCGCCGACGGTACAGGACGGCCGCGTCGCCGATCCGCTGCGGGTCGACTATCTGCGCGCCCACATCAAGGCGATCCACGCCGCGATCCGATCGGGAGTCGACCTCAGGGGCTACTTCGTGTGGTCACTGCTCGACAATTTCGAGTGGTCGCTGGGCTATTCCAAGCGCTTCGGAATCGTGCACGTGGATTTCGAGACCCAGGCGCGAACCCTCAAGGACAGCGCCAGGTTCTACGCCAAGGTGATCGCCAGCAACGGCGCCATGCTGGACGCTGCCATGCAAGACGCGCTCTAGCGTCCTAAGCTGGCTGCGCGACCGCCAACGCGGCGTCGCTCGAACGCGGCGCCTGCGCCGGCAGCGACCACCAGGCCGCATGTGCCTCCGCGCTCGCCCACACCGCGGCGTGCAACTTGGATAGCGCGACCGGATCGCTGATGATCGCCATGCGTTGAGCTTCGCCCATCGCGATCGGTCCTTTCTTGAGCGCGTTTTGAATCAGCGAAGCGCGTTGTTTGCGAATCGTCTCCGTCGCCTTGACGCGGGCGACGCTTGCGGCGCAGATGAGCGCATTGGTCATAGGGTTGACGACCGCGTCGATGAATCCACGCGGCGGCGGCGCCTCGCGCAGGTATCGCTGGGTCGCCTGGATCTCGGGTGGCGCGTACAGCTCCTCCGGAATGACAAAAAAGCCAGCGCCGCGCGCGCGCCGCCCGAGGGTGACGCGGCTGGTGAACACCGATACCGGGATCGATAGCATCAGCGCACCGGCCACTGGAAGCAGCCACCAAATAAATGCCGGGTTAAGCCAGAAGACAGCACTCGCCCAGATGATCCCGAGCAAGGTTTGCGCGCCGTGACGACGCACTGCTTCACCCCAGGAGGTTTCCGTGTCCTCCCGAGGCGGCGACTTCCATTGGATGCGCAGCCCTGCAAGGGCGGTCACGACGAATCGCGTATGGAACAGCATGCGGATCGGAGCGAGCAGCGCCGACAGGCTGATCTCGGCTAAAAGGCTCGCCGTCAATTGCGCCTTGCCGCCGTAACTCGACGGACGGTCCATGGCGACCAGCAGCGCGCCAAGCACCTTTGGCAGGAATAGCAACATGGCGGTCGCACCGAAAAGCGTGATCGCCCACTCCGGATGCCATTCTGGCCACAGCGGAAAGAGCTGGTACGGCGCGATGAAATACTGGGGCTCGCTCAGGGCGTGCACGGCGATCAGGGCCGTGGACAAGATGAGGAACACGAACCAGAGCAGCGCCGAGAGATACGCCATCACCCCGCTCATGAACACCGCACGGTGCGCGATATGCAACCCTTTGAGCAGGAACAGGCGGAAGTTCATCAGATTCCCCTGGCACCAGCGGCGGTCACGCTGCAGCTCGTCGACCAGGTTGGGAGGCATTTCCTCGTAGCTCCCCGGCAGATCGTAGGCGATCCATACGCCCCATCCGGCACGACGCATCAGCGCGGCCTCGACAAAGTCGTGCGACATGATTTCGCCGGAAAGGCTGCCGCTGCCGGGAAGGCGGCGCAGCGCGCAGTGACGCATGAAAGGCTTGACGCGGATGATCGCGTTGTGGCCCCAGTAGTGCGACTCGCCGAGCTGCCAGAAATGCAAACCGGCCGTGAACAAGGGACCATAAACCCGGTTTGCGAATTGCTGCATCCGGGCATAGAGGCTTTCCCGGCCGGAGGCGTGGGGAGCCGTCTGAATGATCCCCGCGCCGGGGTTCGCTTCCATGAGTTGCAAGAGACGCTTCAGACAACTTCCGCTCATTACGCTGTCGGCATCGAGAACGACCATGTAGCGGTAGTTTCTTCCCCATCGTCGGCAGAAGTCGGCGATGTTGCCGCTCTTGCGCTTGATGCGATGTTTGCGCCAGCGGTAAAACAGCCTGCCGAAACCGTCGATCGCGCGGCAGGTGTCCTGCCACGCGGCGATCTCGGCGACACGGGTATCGGCATCGCTGGTGTCGGACAGGATAAAGAAATCGAAGTGGGGCAGCATGGCGCTACCTGCGATCGACTCGTATGTCGCACGCAAGCCCGCGAAAACCCGCGCGACGTTTTCGTTGCGAATCGGCATCACCACGGCGACCCGTGCTTCCTTGTCGATCGGCGCATCGGGTCGCGCGGTGCGCGAGATCGCGTAGCGATCACCTCCGAGGGCGAGCAGGGCGAATCCGGCGATCGCCGTCCAGAATCCGCCGGACACCCACGCGAACAGAATCGCGAACAGGACGAGCATCGCGATCTCGAGCGGCTGCCGCCCGTGATAGGGCAGCACGGCTACCATGAAGTTGGTTGCGATGTAGGTCTGAGCAAGTGTCAGCCCCAGAGCAACCAGCCGGCGAAAGACTCCGCTCGCGTGCCAGTCTCCCTCCAGAGTGGGTGCATCTCCTTCCTGTTGGCCCGCCCGCCGCGGTCCAATCCATCGCCCCAGCAGAACGCGCGACCATCGCGGAGGCACCATCGATCCACGCGCCAGCGGAGGCGCAGTCAGGAGTCGCTCCTGACCATGCACTTCGGTAAACACGGTTGTTTGCGAGCCATTCTCGCGCGCCGCAGCCAGCTCGAGTCGGCGACGGGCCGTCGCACGAGGCGGATCATCGGGATCGATGTCGCCTTTGGCCAGCGCCTGGTGGAGCGCGGCCATCGCGTCTGCGGTGGCAAACGAAGCACCTGAGAGACGGCCCGCCACTTCGGCGAGCAGGGCGCGGCGCTCGTCCGCGCTCAGCGGCAGCGATTCCACGTACCGACTGCACGCGTCGGGCAGCCGTGCTTGTACACGCCCGGAGTCGTGCGCGGGGTCTTCGGCGAGGGCGAGGTTTTCCACGGATTCGAGCTTAAGGCTGTTTGTCGACAGACCCTAGTCCGCAGGAAGGACATAACTCCACGTCTCGGACAGCGCGCTGGTTCGACTTCGCAGATAAGCGCGCAGTTCCGCCGGCTTGTTCGCGTCGCTTCGGAAGATGCGCAACACGACACGCCAACCGCCGGTGACGTCGTTACGATGAGCGATCGCCTCGCGCACTTCGGCGTTGGCGTCACCCGACGCGACGACTTCAACGCTTGCATCGGCGGGCAATTTTTTCAATGCAGGGCCCTCGAAGTCGATGGTGAAGCCTATAGTCCCATCGTCGTTGCGCACGTAGCCGCGGCCGCGCCGGGTTTGCATCACCCACGATGTCGTCGGTCGCGTCCCAGGATCCTTCTGCCATAGCACCCGGTATTCGTAATCGAACGGCTGCTTCAATGGCGGGGACGAATCCGGTGTCCAATACGCCACGATGTTGTCGTTAGTTTCGTCCGGGCTCGGGATCTGCACCAGCTCGACGCGCCCGGCACCCCATTTGCCTCGCGGCTCGTTCCAGACGCTCGGCCGCAGATCGTAACGCGCCTCGAGATCCTCGTAGTTGTTGAAATCGCGATCGCGCTGCATGAGCCCGAAGCCGGCCACATTGTTTATCGCGAACGACGTCACGAGCAAGCGTTTGGGGTTGACCAAAGGGCGCCAGATCCATTCCCCCGTACCGGACTGGATGGACAGACCGTCGGAATCGTGAACTTCGGGACGGTAATCCTCTCGCTTGGAGCGCTGGTTTTCCCCGAAGAAATACATCGTGCTCATGGGAGCGAGCCCGAGCCTGCTCACGTTCTCGCGTAGAAACAGCCGCGCCTTGACTTCGAGCGCAGTCTCGACCCCCGGCTTCAGGATGAATCGATAGGCGCCGGCCACCCGCTTCGAATCGAGCAGCCCGTAGAGCGTCAGCTCGGTTGCCTGCGGCGACGGCCTTTCGATCCAGAATTCGACAAAGCGGGGAAACTCCTCGCCTGAGGCGAGCCCCGTGTCGACGGCGAGCGCACGCGCGGAGATGCCGTAGACCTGCCCCTTGCCCAGGGCGCGGAAGTAGCTTGCGCCAAGAAAGACCAGAACCTCGTCTTTGTATTTTGGCGTATTGACCGGATAGTGGACGCGAAAGCCGGCAAAGCCCAGGCCCCGCATCTTGCGCGGGTCGATGTTGTTGGCGCCGTAGTCGAATGCCTCGGGATCGAAGCGGAGCTCGCGAGCATTTCCGCCGCTCAGCTCATTGATCCGGACTGGCCAGACGAAATTTTGTCCGAGGTGAAAAAAAGCAAGCTCGAATGGCAGCTTGGCGTCGCGCCAGAGCGCTCGATCAGTCTTGAAGCGGATGTCTCGAAAGTGATCATAGTCAAGATCCTGCAATTCCTTGGGGAGCTTGAAATCCGGGTCCTTGTACGACGCGTTGGCAAGCTGACGGGCGCGCGAAGCCACGTCCTCGAAGCCGAATCCGAAGGCGAGCGGCGCGATCGCCGTCAACACAAAACCGAGAGCCAGCGGCGCGAATGTCCGCCTACATCCCCGCGACGCAGGCGAGTGAAAGCTCACGGAGATTCGGCTCGGTGGCGCGTTCTGACATCGCGCGCAAGGCGGAATCCGGTGAACTGCCAGCGAGCCGAAGCGGGAAAGAAATTGCGATAGGTCGGCCGTATGTGCGAGCGAGGCGTGGCGAAGGACCCGCCGCGCAGCACGTACTGATTGCACATGAACTTGCCGTTGTATTCACCCACGGCTCCGGCGGCGGCATGAAAGCCGGGGTACGGCGCGTAGCTGCTCTGCGTCCACTCCCAAACGTCGCCGAAGAGCTGTGCGAGAGAGCCATGGTCTTCGATCGCTGGCAGCGGGCGAAGCACACCGTCCTCGACGAAATGGCCCGCCCGCTGCGCGCTCGAGGCGGCGGTTTCCCATTCGGCTTCTGTCGGTAGCCGCGCGCCTGCCCATCGGGCATAGGCGTCCGCCTCGAAAAGGCTTGCATGGCATACCGGCGCTGCCGGATCCAGAGGCCGCTGCCCGGTCAGCGTGAACTGCTGCCAGCCCCCGTCGTCGCGTCGCCAATAGAGCGGCGCCTCGATCATGTGGGCGTTCACCCAATCCCACCCTTCCGACAGCCACAACGTGGGCCGTCTGTAGCCGCCGTCGTCGATGAAGGCGAGATATTCACCGTTGGTGACCGGCCGGCTCGCCAGCGCGAACCCCTCGAGATATTGACGATGCCTCGGCATTTCGTTGTCGAACGCGAAGCCGTCGCCGCTGTGGCCGACTTCGACAAGCGCGCTGTCGAACTCGACCCAGGAGAGGGGAGGCGCTTCGCTTTGAAGGCAGCTGGACAGCTCGTGCGAGTACGCGGGCGAGAGCGGATTGCGCGAGAGCATGTGCAGCACGTCGGTCAGAATGAGTTCCTGATGCTGCTGCTCGTGATTGATGCCCAGTTCGACGATTGACGCGATGTCTGCATTCGAAGCGTGGTCTTGTGCGAGAAATTCGGCCATCGCCGCGTCTACGTGTGTACGGTAGGCCAACACCTCGGCGTACGACGGCCTGGACAGCAATCCCCTCTCGGGACGCGGATGCTTCTCGCCGACAGCGTTGTAGTACGAGTTGAACAGCATGCGAAACGCTGGCCGGTACGGGCGATACCCCTTGAGGTGAGGCTCGAGCACGAATGTTTCGAAAAACCAGCTTGTGTGCGCAAGATGCCACTTGACCGGGCTCGCATCGGGCATCGACTGAATTGCGCAATCCTCCGCTGACAAGGGCGCAGCGAGCGCAGCAGTGGCGGCGCGAACCCGGGCATAGGGCCCAGCTTGTAATGGAGAAGCGGCGGTAGTCCGCCGGTCGACGACCGGCCGAAGATTACGTTTGTTCATCGCTTGGATTGGGGGAAGACTGCCTTGACGCGTCAGTTTACTGCGAGCGGCACGGGTTCGAATGTCAGCGTGGCGCCTACATCGGAGGCGCGACACATTGCGATCAGATGAAGACTCGGACAGGGCATCGGCGGTTGCGATCGCACCAAAGCTCAATCCCCGGGGAGGCATTGGGAGCGGGGCCCGGTGCTGTCTTCTTGTATCCCGTGCCCGTGTGATTTTACTACGATGCCGCGGGGGCGGTCCGGTTGACGATCGCGGTATGATGGAACATCGCTTGTCAACGCACTTCGCAGGGAAACTAGTGATGGCTCTCTCACACGAAACACTGCGTCTTTTCGGGCGCGCCAGCACCGCGACGCTGACCACGCAGTTGTTCAAGCGCGGCCTGCGCAACGTGTTCGTACAAGGCGTGCAGCGCATGAGCCGGCCGGGACCCGTTCTCGTCGGCGAAGCTTTCACCCTGCGCTACATCCCGGCGCGGGAGGACCTCGACATGATCAGCGTTTTCGAAAATCCGCAACACCCGCAGCGCAAGGCGATCGAGACCGTGCCGCCGGGTCAGGTCCTGGTCATGGATTGCCGCCGCGATACCCGCGCAGCATCCGGCGGCAGTATTCTGCTCACGCGGCTCAAGGTGCGCGGCGCCGCCGGCATTGTCACCGATGGCGGATTGCGCGACAGCGAGGCGATCGCAACGATGGATTTTCCAGTATTCGGTGCCGGGGGCAGCGCGCCCCTCAATCTGGCGATTCATCACGCTGTCGACTTGAACGTGCCGATCGGCTGCGGCGGCGTCGCCGTGTTTCCCGGTGACGTGATCGTCGGCGATGGCGAGGGCGTGGTCGTCGTGCCCAAGCACCTCGCCGAGGAAGTTGCCCGCGATGCCGCCGAGCAGGAAATCATGGAGGAGTTCGTCACCCAGGAGATCGCCGGCGGTCGTGCGCTGCCTGGGACGTATCCCCCCAACGCCGAAACACTCGCGCGCTATCGTGTCTGGCGCGAGCAGCGAGACAAGAAACCATGAGGAGAAAAGCATGTTTGGGTTGAAAGCCATCCATGCCTGGGCCTCGCAGAGGAACGCTCGCCGCCTCGCTTGGCTCTGCGCAACGGCACTCGTTCTGGAGATGGCGAGTGTGCCGGCGCGCGCCGAGGTCTCCGAGGTTCGCATCAGCAAACAACCGTCGATCATCTATCTCCCGCTCGTGGTGATGGAGCAAAACAAGCTCCTCGAAAAGCGCGCCAAGACAGCCGGCTTGGGCGACATTAAGGCCTCGTGGATCACTTTCAACAGCGGCGGCGCTTCGACCGACGCGCTGCTGGCCGGCAACGTCGATCTGGTCACCAGCGGCGTGTCCAACCTGTTGCTCCTGTGGGAGCGAACCAAGGGCGAGGTCAACGGAGTGACCAGCGTCGGCGGCTTGCCGATGCTGCTGGTGACGCGCGATCCTGAGGTGAAAACGCTCAAGGACTTCAGCGCCAAGGACAAGATCGCCGTGCCGACCATCAAGGTTTCCAGCCAGGCGATGGTGCTCAAGATGGCGCTGGAGAAAATGTACGGCCAGGCCGCGCGCGATTCTCTCGATCCCATGACCGTGCAACTCGGGCACCCCGACGCCATGATCGCGGTCGTCGGCGGGACGAGCGAAGTCAACAGCCACTTTTCGGCGCCGCCGTACCAGTACACCGAGCTAAAAACGCCTGGAGTGCACCTGGTGCTCGATTCCAGCACCGTGTTTGGCGGCCCCGCGAGCAACGCCGTCGTTTTCGGCACCCGCAAGTTTTACGACGCCAATCCCCAGACCATCGCTGCGTTCATGGCCGCGCTTGAAGAGGCTAACCAGATCATCGCTCGCGATCCCGCGGCCGCTGCCAAGATCTATCTCGACGCGACGAAGGAGAAATATTCGGTCGACGAAGTCGTGACCATGATCAAGGCACCGAACGTGGTCTATTCCACGACGCCGAATGCGACCATGGTGTTCGCCGATTTCATGTTCAAGACGGGTCTCATCAAGACGCGGCCTGCGACGTGGAAGGAGTTCTTTTTCCCTGTCGTGCACAATCTGCCGGGCACATAGCGAGCCTCGCATCGCCAAGCAAGAGTTCGATACGGTTTCAGTCGCTTTGCGTGCGAAAGACGGCTTGCGCTCGAAACAGCAGCGTTCTTTGGAAACTCCGGTGAAGGCGCGGGCGTGTCTAACATGCAACATCAAAAGCCCCACTGCTAGTAGTTGAAAGCAAAGACCTTTTCACCAGCTTCGCGGTAGCGTAACATCGACTGCACTTGCGGGCGTTCGACGATCGCGGCGCTTATGTTTTGTTGAGGGAACTGGCGCGCGGAAACGCCGACAAAGAATCGTCGTTACGCGCCACGGAGGAGCTCGTATTTGAAGCCGACCGATATCACGGCACCCGATTATTTTCACAGGGTCGTCGATTGCCAATGGGCTTGCCCTGCCCACACTCCCGTTCCTGAATACATCCGGTTGATTGCGGCGGGGCGTTACAGCGACGCCTACATGATCAACTGGCAGTCCAACGTCTTTCCGGGAATTCTCGGGCGAACCTGCGATAGACCCTGCGAACCCGCGTGCCGGCGCGGACGCGTCGAAGACGGTGAAAATCGCGACTCAGGAGCCAAACCCGAACCAGTTGCGATCTGCCGGTTGAAGCGCGTCGCCGCGGATTTGAAGGACGACATCCGCGAGCGCTTGCCCAAGCGCGCGCCGCACGGCAATGGCAAGCGGGTCGCGCTCGTCGGCGCAGGCCCCGCGTCGCTCACCGTCGCGCGCGACTTGGCACCTCTCGGCTACGAATGCGTGGTGTACGACTCGGACAAGGACGCGGGCGGCATGATCCGCAGCCAGATTCCCAAGTTCCGCTTGCCCGAATCGATTATCGACGAGGAGGTGCAATACATCCTCGACCTAGGCATCGAGTTTCGCGGCGGCACGCGCATCGACAGCTTGAAAGCCTTGCTCGCCGGCAACGGCACCGGCAAGTACGACGCGGTGTTCGTCGGCAGCGGCGCGCCGCGCGGTCGCGATCTCGACATTCCAGGTCGCAAGGAAGCCGCGAAGAACATCCATATTGGCATCGACTGGCTCTCGAGCGTGTCCTTCGGACACATCGATCGCATCGGCAAGCGGGTGATCGTACTCGGCGGCGGCAACACCGCGATGGACTGCTGCCGCAGCTCACGCCGCCTGGGCGGTGAGGACGTCAAGGTCATCGTGCGCTCGGGCTTCGAGGAAATGAAAGCGTCGCCATGGGAGAAGGAAGACGCGATGCACGAGGGCATTCCCATCATCAACTTTCACGTGCCCAAGGCTTTCACTCACGCGGACGGCAAATTGACCGGCGTCACCTTCGAAAAGGTCGAGGCGCGCTATGACGACAAGGGACGCCGGCAGCTCCTACCCACCGGCGAGCCCGACATTCACTTCGAGTGCGACGACGTGCTGATCGCAGTTGGTCAGGAGAACGCCTTTCCATGGATCGAGCGCGACGCGGGTGTCGAATTTGACAAGTACGGATTGCCTATTCTCGACAAGACGACGCTGCAATCGACGCATCCGCGGGTCTTTTTCGGCGGCGACTCCGCCTTCGGCCCGAAGAACATCATCTGGGCTGTCGCTCACGGACACGAAGCGGCGATTTCCATCGACCGCCTCTGCCGCAGCGAAGATCTGCGCAGACGGCCGCCGCCGACGGTAAACCTTATCTCGCAAAAGATGGGCATTCACGAGTGGAGCTACGACAACGACGTATCCAACGATCACCGGTATCGCGTTCCGCTCAAGGACGTGTCGACCGCGCTTAAGAACATCAAGGTCGAGGTCGAGCTCGGGTTCGACGTGGCGCAGGCGTTCAAGGAAGCACAACGCTGCCTCAATTGCGATGTGCAGACGGTGTTCACGCAGAAGCTTTGCATCGAATGCGATGCCTGCGTCGACATCTGCCCCATGGATTGCATCACATTCACCACCGACGGCGACGAGCAGGAACTGCGCTCGCGGTTGAACGCGCCGGCGCGCAATCTGACGCAGGATCTATATGTTGCCGGCGGCCTCAAAACCGGCCGCGTCATGGTGAAGGACGAAGACGTGTGCCTGCACTGCGGGCTGTGCGCCGAGCGCTGCCCCACCGGCGCCTGGGACATGCAGAAGTTCTACCTCGAGACGGCCCAGTCGCTTGACCGTTGCCGCCGCCGGCATGGCGCGGAGCGCGGAACCTACGCGGAGGCCGCCGAATGAGCGCCCCGGCGAGGGGCCCCGCGCACAGCGTGGGGATCGACGGCATCGCGAATGAAGGCAGCGGCCGACTCTGGCAAGCGCCGCGCTGGCGACGCCCGTGCAAAGAGGCCGCCGAATGAGCAGGGTTGCGCCCATTCGCGCCGTCAATGACTTCGTGGTGAAGTTCGCCAACGTCAACGGCTCCGGTTCGGCGTCAGCGAATCTTCTCTTCGCCAAGGCGATCCTGCGCATGGGCGTACCCGTCGCCCCTCGCAACATCTTTCCGTCTAACATCCAGGGACTGCCGACCTGGTTCGAGGTGCGCATCAATGAGGCCGGCTGGCGCGGGCGTCGCGGCGGGGTCGATCTCATGGTGGCGATGAATCCGCAGACTTGGGACCAAGACTTGAAAGAGATCGAGTCCGGCGGATACCTATTCTACGACTCGACCAAGCCGCTGCCGGCGTCCAAGTTCCGCGACGATGTCAACGCGGTCGGCATGCCGCTCACCGAGATCTGCAATCGCGAGTACACCGATGCGCGCCAGCGACAACTGTTCAAGAACATCATCTACGTCGGTGCGCTATCGGCGCTTCTTGAGATCGAGCCGGAAGCGATCGCCGAGCTGATCGGCGAGCAATACAAAGGCAAGGAAGCACTGCTCAAGCCCAACGTGCAGGCGATGCACATGGGTCGCGCTTACGCCGAGAACAATCTCGACTGGCCGCTCGACATTCGCGTGCGTCGGACTAACGCTGTGCGCGACCGGATTTTCATTGAAGGCAATAGCGCCGCGGCGCTGGGGTGCGTGTACGGCGGCGCAACGGTTGCGGCCTGGTATCCGATCACGCCGTCGTCGTCGATGGCGGAGGCCTTTGCGCGACACTGCAAGCGCTTTCGCACCGAGCCGGCGACGGGCAAGGCGCGCTGGGCTAGCGTCCAGGCCGAGGACGAGCTCTCCTCGATTGGCATCGTCATCGGCGCTGCCTGGAACGGGGCACGCGCCTTCACTTGCACGTCGGGCCCGGGCGTGTCGCTCATGCAGGAATTTATCGGCCTTGCTTATTTCGCCGAGATTCCGGCCGTGATCTTCGACGTGCAGCGCGGCAGTCCTTCGACCGGCATGCCGACGCGCACGCAGCAGGCGGATCTTCTTTCGTGCGCGTACGCGTCGCATGGCGACACCAAGCACGTGCTGATCTTCCCCGAGGATCCCAAGGAGGCATTCGAGTTCGCCGCCCTTTCGTTCGACCTGGCCGACCGGCTGCAGACTCCGGTGTTCGTGATGATGGACTTGGACATCGGGATGCAGGACTGGCTGTGCGATCCGCTCTCTTGGAACGACAAGCGCCGCCTAGACCGCGGCAAGGTCATGACTTACGAGCAGCTCGAAGCCGGCAAGGAATTCGGCCGCTATCTCGATGTCGAGGGGGACGGGATTCCCTATCGAACTTATCCGGGAACCCACCCGAAGCGCGGGTCGTACTTCACCCGGGGTACGACCAAGGACCGCTATGCTCGTTATAGCGAGGACGGCGCGACCTACGTCGACAATATGCAGCGGTTGTTGCGCAAATTCGAAAGCGCGAAGCAGTATCTACCGGAACCGGTTCGGCGCAACGCCGCCGGCGCGAGCCGCTTCGGCGCCATCTACTTCGGCTCGACCTCGCCGGTCATGGATGAAACGCTTGCTGCGCTTCATGCTCAGGGTGTCCACCTCGACACCCTGCGCGTGCGCGCATTTCCGTTCCACGACTCGGTGATGGACTTCATCAGCGAGCACGAACAGATGTTCGTGGTCGAGCAGAACCGCGACGCTCAGATGCGCTCGCTGCTCATCAACGAGCTGGTCGTCGAGCCTGCCAAGCTGATCCCCATCCTGCACTACGACGGTACGCCGATTACCGCCCGGTTCATTCTGCGCGAGATCGGAGAGAAACTCGCCATGTTCAACGTGACTCCGCTGCGGAAAGTGGCGCCATGACGTATCTTGCCAAGCCGAGGCTGCATCATCCTGACCTGCCCAAGAACAAGCTCGGCTACACGCATCGCGACTACGAAGGTGCGGTTTCGACATTGTGCGCAGGCTGCGGACACGACTCGATCTCCGCTGCGATCACCCAGGCGTTTTTCGAGCTGGACGTGCCGCCGCACCGCGTCGCCAAGCTTTCGGGCATCGGCTGCTCGTCGAAGACGCCGACCTACTTCCTTGGCAACTCGCACGGTTTCAACAGCGTTCACGGACGCATGCCGTCGGTGCTGACCGGAGCCAACCTCGCCAATCGCGATTTGATTTATCTTGGCGTATCAGGCGACGGCGACTCCGCATCGATCGGTCTCGGCCAGTTCGCCCACGCTCTTCGCCGCGCAGTGAACATGGTGTACATCGTCGAGAACAACGGAGTTTACGGTCTCACCAAAGGGCAGTTCTCGGCGACTGCGGATAAGGGCAGCAAGAGCAAACGGGGTGCAATCAACAACGACCAGCCCATCGATCTGGTCATGCTGGCGCTTCAACTCGGCGCGAGCTTTGTCGCGCGCAGCTTCTCCGGCGACAAGACGCAACTCGTGCCGCTGGTCAAGGCGGCGGTGCTGCATCGAGGGGCCGCGTTCATCGACGTCATCAGTCCCTGCGTCGCGTTCAACAACCACGCCGGATCGACCAAGAGCTACGACTTTATCCGCGAGCACAACGAGGCGGTCAACCGGCTCGACTTCATGCCGGCACGCTCGGAAATCATCACCGACTACGCGCCGGGAAGCGTGCAGGAGGTTGTTCAGCACGACGGCTCGGTGCTGCGGCTGCGCAAGCTTCACGACGATTACGACCCGAGCGACAGGATCGAGGCGATGGACTACCTGCTGCAGCGTCATGCGGCGGGCGAGGTTGTCACCGGACTTCTGTACCTTCAGCCTGACGCAACCGATCTTCACGCAGCGCTCAACACCGTGGACGCCCCGCTTAACGCGCTACGGGAGTCGGACCTCGTTCCCGGGTCCGCCGCGCTGGAGAAGTTCAACGCGTCGTTGCGCTGATCCCAACCGTCGACACGGGCTGCGCAGATTTCGTGGCCCCGCAAGCAGGGACCCAGTGGCGTGGCACGAAACGACGCTGGATTTCTTCCCGCCTTCGCGGGGATTAAAGGCCGGGGGGTGACGGTCGCACCGCTTGCCCCAGCAGTACTACAATCCGGCCATGACCCTGTTCTGGCGCCTCCTCGGCGTAATAGGCGGCGCGCTCCTGCTGTTGTTGATCGCTGTAGCGATCGCAGTCAGCACGGTCGACATCAAGACATTCGTCGGCCCGATCCAGAAGCATGTCAAGGACGTCACCGGCCGCGACCTGACGATTCGAGGTCCCATCGATCTGAAGCTCTCGCTCGAGCCCAAAGTGGTCATCGAGGATGTGTCGTTGAGCAACGCGCCATGGGGCAAGGCGGAGCAGATGATTACCGCCACACGTGTTGAAGTGCAGCTGGCCCTTCTGCCCTTGCTCAAGCGCGACTTCCAGGTGCGCAGCTTCGAGCTCATCGAGCCAAAGATTGCATTGGAGACCGATTCCAAGGGCACCGGAAACTGGGAGTTTCACGGGCCGGCGCCTGCACCCTCTGTGCCTGCGCCTTCCGGAGCTATGCAGCTTGGCGGCTTGTTCGTTGGCGATCTCGCGATCAGCAACGGGACGCTCAGCTATCGCGACGGCGAAAGCGGCAAGCTGACGACAGTGACCATCGACACCTTCGCCCTCAACGCCCGCGATGCGCAATCGGCGGTCAGCGCGCGTTTCCGGGGAACAATCGACGATATCGCGGTCGCGGTCGAAGGCGACCTTGGGCCTTTGTCGTTGCTCGCGCAGCGGCGATGGCCTTATCCGGTGAGCCTCAAAGGACAGGTCAACAACCAGGACGCGTCGGTGGTTACCAAGCTTAGCGTCGAGGAAAACACTGTCAGCCTCGAGCCGCTCGACATCGCCACGGGAAAGAGCAAGCTTGGCGGCAGGATGCAGGTTACGACCGGCAAGCCGCGTCCCAGGGTCAAGTTCGATTTCACTGCACCGGCCCTTGCGCTCACCGATCTTCCACTCGCGGTGCCTGCGCACACTGCGCCGGCCAAGGCGGCTCCCAAGTCGAAGTATATTTTCGGCGAGGAACCGGTGGGCTTCGCGGGGCTCAAGGCCGTCGATGCGACGGGGCAGCTCGCACTCGATGCACTGGTGTTGCCAAACGGACAGCGCCTGGAGCACGTGCGCGTGCAGCTTATCGTGCAGAACGGCATCCTGGATGCGCCGGTCATCCAGGCCAACGCGCTCGGCGGCACCATCGTTGGCCAATTCAAGGTCGACGCGAACCGCGAGACCGACCCGGCACTCGGGATCAAGCTGGAAGCCAAGAATCTCGATCTCGCTGCAGTGCTGGCCGCGTTCGACATCAAGCGCGACGTTCGTGGCGGAAAGACTTCGGTCAACGCAGACATCGCAGCACGCGGCGTGTCACCCCGGCGATGGGCGAGCAGCGCTAGCGGAATGTTCACTGCTGTTGTCGGGCCGGCTTCGCTCGGGCATCCCAAGGGGGACGCCGATTCCGCGTTCAACCGACTGGCCGACGCTGTGAACCCCTTCCGCAACGTCGACGCGGCAACCGAGCTGCACTGCGCCGTGGTTCGCCTGCCCTTGCACGACGGTATCGCCAATGTCGATCGCAGCATCGCCGTCGAAACCAACAAGCTTGGCGCTTCGGCCAGCGGCACGCTCGACTTTCGCACTGAAACCCTGGACCTTGCGATCAAGCCTCAGCTAAAGCAAGGCATTTCCATTAACGTGGCTGAGTTTGCCCAACTCGTGCGCTTCCGCGGTCCATTCACATCGCCCACTGTTGCCATCGACGCGGTCGCGACCGCGGCGACGGTTGCGCGCATCGGCGCTGCGGTGTCGACCAGCGGCGCGTCTCTTCTGGGTGAAGCGCTTCTGTCGCACGCGACTGCCGATCCTGGTGCTCCTTGCCAGATTGCGCTGGGACATGCGGCACCCGGTAGCACGGCCGCAGTCGCCAAGCCGACGAGCAAAGGCACGACCTCGCCCGACGAAGTAAGCAAGGCGCTTGGCCGTTTGCTTGGACGTTAGTGCGTTGTCCCGGAGGTCGGTCGGGCATCTCGCCTACCTGCGAACGCTCGATATTGCTGCGGCGCTGCCGGTGTTCCCGGCCGCTTCGGCTTCACTCCGGAACTGTCAGCATCGGCGTCTCGAGCAGCTTGATCGCCGTCTTCGCCACCTGCATGGTGTCGAAATAGGCGTAGGCCGCCACTGCCGCGGCGCCTGCAACAGGAACCCACCGACTCGCCGCAGTCCCTGCGAGGCGCTGAGTCACAGTGACGCCGATGGTGGAGAGCAGGCTTCGCAACGCCCCGCTCGATAGCTGGTGGATCACCAATCGCTGACCAGTCCGTACGGCGACATCGCGTGCGAACTGGGTCGCCGCATGCCGGAACAGGCAGTACACCATGTGAGAGCGGGTGAGCTGCACGTCTTTGCCGTAAAGGCCGGCAATGTCCGAGACCAGTTGCGCCTGAACGCGCCAGATCGCGAACAAGTCCGGCAACACGGTCAGCATCCCGAGAACGCCGGGCGGGAGCGCCAAAGCGCCGGAAAGCGCCGCTGCCCGCGCGGCGGCCTTGCGCGCAAGGGAGCGCGCGGCGGCCGCAGGCGTGCGCACCGCCTTCTCGCGGGATGGCGGCACGCCGGAAACGACGTTTTCAAGCGCATCGACGATGGTGCTCAGAACCGGCGCGGCCAGTGTGGAAGTCGTCGACATGACGCGAGAGGATAACCCGCCCGTCCGCTAACGGAAACAGTATACGGGTTACAATCGCGGCCACTACCCACGCCCGGGGGAGGCCGGATGTTGGCTACGCCAGTCCTCGAGTATGAGCTTCTGCCGCCGACCTACACCGAATATGACCCGGCCGTGGTCGACGTTGCAGCGCGTGTCATTTCGCTCATCGAGGCGGCTGCGCCATGGGCCAAGGTCGAGCACATCGGCAGCACTGCGGTCCCCAACTGTGCAGGCAAGGGCATCGTCGACATGATGGCGCTGTATCGCGTCGGCAGGCTGGCGGCGACCCGCAAGGCGATCGATTCACTCGGTTTCCAGCCACAGAGAGTCGGCCACGCCTTTCCCGAGGACAGACCCATGCGTGTGGGCGCCATCGACCACGAGGGAAGGGTCTACCGGCTGCACGTGCACATCGTGGCCGACGACAGCCCGGAAGTCGCCGAGCTGCGGCGCTTTCGCGACGCTTTGCGCGTGGACTCCGCGTTACGTGATGCCTACGAGGCGAAAAAGCGCGCGATTCTCCAAGCCGGGTTGAGCGAGCCAGTCGGCTACACCAAGGCAAAGGGCGAATTCATCAACGCCGTCCTCGCCGCTCAGCGTTGAGCCGCAAGCGTGCGCATTGGCGTCCCCCGCGAGCGCAAGGACGGCGAGCGCCGGGTAGGCCTCGCGCCCGACGGGGCGGCAGCGCTTGTTGCATCGGGCCATGAGGTCCTGGTCGAGCGCGGCGCGGGCGACAGAGTAGGTTTCGACGACGCCGCCTACGCCGGCGCCGGCGCCCGCATCGTCGACGATCCTGCGCAGATCTTTGCTGCGCCACTGATCGTCAAGGTCAAGGAGCTACAGAGCTCCGAGTTGTCGCTTTTGCAACCCGGAACGACAGTGTTCGGCTTTGCTCAGCTCGGCCGCGACCGCATGCTGCTCGACGCTGTGCTCGCGGCTCGCATCGCTTGCATTGGCTGCGAGAGCATTGGCGATGTAAAACAGGGTATGCCGCTGCTCGAGCCAATGTCGCGAATCGCCGGGCGGCTTGCGCCGCTTATTGCAGCGTCGCTGTTGATGAACGATCGCGGCGGAAGCGGTGTGCTGCTGCCGGGCCTCGATGGTGTTGCGGCCGGGCGCGTGGTCGTGGTCGGCGCGGGCAGCTCCGGTGGCGAAGCAGCCATCGTTTCCAGCCGGCTCGGATGCGAGGTCACCGTGCTCGCGCGCAGCGAGCGCAGGTTCGCGGCGCTGAAAGCACGCTGCGGCGAGCGCGTGCGGACCGCGTTGTGCACCGGAGATGCATTAGCCGCCGCCGTTGCCGCAGCCGACGTCGTCATCGGAGCCGTGCTCGATCCTGGCCGGCTTTCGCCCAAACTGATTTCGCGCGGCATGCTGCGGACGATGCGCAAGGGATCGGTCTTTATCGACATCGGCGTCGATCAAGGCGGGATTGCCGAAACGTCGCTCATGACGACTCTCTCGGCACCGACCTATATCGAAGAGGGCATCGTGCACTATTGCGTCGCAAATATGCCGGCAGTGGTCGCCCGGACGGCGACCCTGGCGCTGACTCAAGCATCGCTCAGGTTCGTCCAGGCACTTGCCGATCGGGGGATTGAAAACGCGCTCGCTGCCGACCCCGGGCTGCGCGCCGGTCTGCAGGTGTTCGACGGCGGCGTCACTCATGCCGGGCTTGCCTCAGACGCACGATTACCCCTGCGACATCGATAGGGGGCGCAGCTTGCCCCGAGGCGCAAAGTCCAGTAAAAACGAGCCCTTTTCGCAGCTGAAACACCCGATGCGGATTTTCGGTTTCGCGGGCTGGTCCGGCAGTGGCAAGACCACGCTGATCGACCGCCTCATCCCGCGCTTCGCTGCGCAGGGACTGGTGGTGTCGCTGATCAAGCACGCACACCATGAGTTCGACATCGATCAGCCGGGAAAGGACTCGTTCCTTCACCGCGAGGCGGGATGTCAGGAGGTGCTTATCACCTCTACGGTGCGCTGGGCGCTGATGCACGAGTTGCGTGGCGCCGCGGAACTGACGCTTGATCAAGCCCTCGCGCATATCTCGCGCTGCGACCTGGTTCTGGTCGAAGGATTCAAGGTGGCGGCCATTCCCAAGCTCGAGGTGTACCGGGAAAGCGTCGGCAAGCCGTTGCTTCATCCAAAGGATCCGAACATCCTCGCCGTGGCGACAGATGGTCCGCTGGCGACAACGCTGCCGCTGTTCGGTATGCACGACACCGAAGCCATCTGTACCTTTGTCGAGCGTTACAGCCGGGCCATCCGCCCTGGGCGTTGATCCAAGGAACTAGAGGCTGCACCCGCCCTCCAACCGCCCGTGCAGAAAGCGGACGAAAGGTCGGCGGTTCGCAATGCTGTCGTCGTTTAGCAACACTCTGGGCGGCCACGCGCTGCCGCCGATCCGTCAAAATTGACTTGATGTGGAGCGCGGCGTAACTTGCAATTGTGGACTCCCCGGTGGAGTAGCTGTGGGTGGGACCTAGGCGCAGCAAATAAACTCGTGAAGAAACAATCCATTACGGTTTTCATCCTGGCGCTGCTGCTCTGCAGCACGATGCCGGCGTGGGCCGATGGTGGTTTTTACGGGGGCGTGTCTCTTCGCGACGGAAGCGTCGAGGCCACTGGGTTGAAGCTCGGGATCCTTCCTCTCTCGTGGAGCCGTTTTGCTGCACCAGCACCTGACGATTCACAGCAACGCACCGTGATGTTCGGCGGTTATCGCTTCAAGAGCGATGTCGCCGTTGAAGCAGCGTTCAACACTGCTGATCAGTACGCGCTACAACCGCGTCTGGCAGGCTCGGTGGGCAGCGTCGGACTGAAGAGCGTCGATCCGGGATTGCATGCGTGGAATGCCGATGTCTATACGAGTTGGGAATTCATTCGCAGCCTTTCGCTCTACGGCCGCCTCGGCTACGCGCAAAACGACGTGCGTGCCTTGCTCGCCGGAAGCGTCCTGACTCCGGGCGATCCGCGCCGGCAGCGTGACGGCGTGAACTATGGTGTCGGCCTGCGCTATGACATGACGCAATCGCTGGGGCTGCGCGTGGAATACTCGCGCTTCGGCCGCTTCGCAGGCGAGAATACGTCCACCGGTCTTCTTCCTGACTCCGACCAGTTGATGATCGGCGTGCAATTCAGGTTCTGATAATTGCCGTTCTCCGATTTGACGCCGGCTAGCGCCGGCGTTTTTGTTCGTCGCGAGCGTGTTGCGTTAACATTGTTCAATGGTTCGTCTTGTCTATCTCGCTCGGCTGCGTGATGTCTTCGGGACGGGGACCGAGAACGTCGACTTGCCGCGCGATGTCAGCAATGTCACAGCTTTGCTGGATTGGCTCTCGAAGCGCGGCGACGCATGGAAAAAAGAGCTCGCGTCGGGGCGCGCGATTCGCGTCGCCGTGAATCACGACATCGCCGGCCCCGAGACGCCCATTCGCTCCGGCGACGAGGTCGCGCTTTTTCCGCCGGTTACGGGCGGGTGATCACAGTGGCGGTTCGCGTCCAGCATGAGGACTTCGACGTCGGGCGCGAGCTCGCCGAGCTTCGCGCAAGCAATCCTCGCGTAGGCGCCGTCGCATCGTTCGTTGGCATCGTGCGCGACTTAAACGACGCGACCGAGATTCGTACGCTGACTCTTGAACACTATCCCGGCATGACCGAAAAGGCGCTGAACGGCATCGTCGACGAAGCGATGAAGCGCTGGGACTTATACGATGTTCTGGTAATTCATCGCGTCGGCGAGCTCAAGCCGACCGACCAGATCGTTCTGGTGGCGGTGACCAGCGCGCATCGCGGCGAAGCGTTCTCCGCCTGCGAGTTCATCATGGATTACCTCAAAACCAAGGCGCCGTTCTGGAAGAAGGAAATGACGCCCGACGGCGAGCGCTGGGTCGAAGGGCGCTCGAGCGACGACGAGGCCGCGGCGCGCTGGTAGTGTGACCGACACTCGCCTGCTTGCCATCGACTGGGGAACGAGCAGCGCGCGAGCTTACGCGCTCGATGCCAGGGGAACCGTGATCGATGAGCGCAGCGCGCCTCTGGGCGTGCAACGCGTGACCGATGGCCGCTTTGCCGATGCGCTCGCCAAGCTTTGCGGAGATGCGTTGTCGACGCGAGTGCCGGCAATCGCTTGCGGGATGATCGGCAGCCGCCAAGGCTGGATCGAAGCGCCGTATCGCGACTGCCCCGCCGACATCGATGCGATCGCAGGTGCTCTCACCCGCGTCCCGGACACGCCGCTTCTCATCGTGCCGGGCCTTATCGTTCGTGACGCCGCCGGTGTTCCCGACGTGATGCGCGGCGAGGAAACGCAGATCATCGGAGCGCTGGATGACTCGGGCAGCCGCGGCATCTACGTCCTCCCGGGGACGCACAGCAAGTGGGCCATCGCCGACGCGCAAGGCATCGTAAATTTTGCAAGCTTCATGACAGGCGAGCTGTATGGCGTTTTGCGCGAGCACAGTATCCTTGGACGTCTGGCCGGCGACGGCAGCGACAAGGCGGCGTTCGATCGTGGCGTTGAGACTAGCCTTCGTGGCGGTGCTGCACTCATCCACGATCTGTTCTCGGCACGCACACTGGCTTTGGCCGGGGTGCTTGCATCGGACGGCGTCGGCGATTACCTTTCGGGTTTGCTGGTGGGAGCCGAGATCGCCGCAGCGCGAGCGTGGGCGGCACGCAACGCTCTAGATCGCGCCAGGGTGACGCTCGTGGGAGAGCAAGCGCTGTGCGAGCGTTACGCCCACGCGCTCCAGCTCGCCGGCATCGATGCAACACAGGGACCAGCCGCTGCGGCGGCACGCGGCCTGTGGCGCATCGCGCAACGCGCTGGGTTGGTGCCTTCGGTGGTGCCCTCATGAACTCGCCGAGCCTCCGAACCTATCTCCATCCATTGCCGCTGATCGCGGTGCTGCGCGGAATCACGCCGGCCGAGATCGACGGCATCGGAAGCGCACTCAGTGACAACGGCTTTCGAATTCTCGAAGTGCCGCTCAATTCACCCGATCCATTCGACAGCATCGGACGCCTGTCGCGCAAATTCGGGGCGGGTTGCCTGACGGGTGCTGGAACGGTGCTCGCGGTCGAGGAGGTTTCGCGCGTTGCCGCAGCAGGCGGCAATCTGATCGTCATGCCGCACGGCGATGTCGCGATCGTGCGCGAGGCGAAGCGGCTCGGGCTACTTTGCGTGCCCGGCGTAGCCACGCCGACCGAAGCGTTTGCCGCGCTCAATGCCGGCGCCGACGGCCTGAAGATGTTCCCTGCAGAACAGCTCTCGCCCGCGGTGCTCAAGGCGTGGCGGGCAGTCCTACCTCGCGATGTTCTGGTGTTCCCCGTCGGAGGCATTCGACCCGACAACATGGCTCCCTATTGGGAGGTGGGGGCGGATGGCTTCGGCACCGGATCCAATCTCTACATGCCAGGCGCTTCCGCCGACAAGGTGCGTGCGGTTGCGGCGGCGTATGCCAGCGGATTCGCAGCGTTGAAGGCGCGCTGATGCCGATGCCCCGCTTCGACATGGTGGCAATGGGTGAGCCTCTGCTCGAGTTCAACCAGTTGCGACCTGAGGAACCCGCAGGCTATCGGCAGGGCTTCGGCGGAGATACGTCGAACGCGGCGATTGCCGCCTCCAGGCTCGGCGCCCGGGCGGCGTACATCACCCGGCTGGGAGACGACGCGTTCGGCCGCATGTTCCTGGAGCTGTGGCGACGAGAGGGTGTGGACGCGAGTGGTGTCGGTATCGATGCCGACGCGCCTACCGGCATTTACTTCGTCACCCACGGCACGCGGGGCCACGAATTCAGCTATCTGCGCGCAGGATCCGCGGCTTCTCGCATGCGACCGGCGGATCTTCCGCTCGACCTGATTCGTTCCGCGGCGGCGCTCCACGTGTCCGGGATCAGTCAGGCGATCAGCGCCAGCGCGTGCGACAGCGTGTTCGCAGCCATCGACGCGGCTCGCAACGCAGGTGTGAAGATCTGTTACGACTCCAATCTGCGGCTTAAGCTGTGGCCGCTGGCACGTGCCCGCGCGACCATCACAGCGACCATGCGCCTTTGCGACTGGTTCGTTCCGAGTCTCGAAGAAGCGCGACAGCTCTCAGCAGTAGAAGACCCGCAGGCGATTCTCGACTGGTGCCACGCCGAAGGTGCACCGGTGGTTGCTCTGAAGATGGGGGCGGGCGGGGTTTGGGTGTCGACCGCGCACGGTCGCGATCACATCGCAGGGCACACGGTGCACGCAGTCGATGCGACAGGGGCGGGCGACTGCTTCGACGGCGCGTTTGTGACGCGGCTGATTGCCGGAGACGCGCCGGTTCAAGCGGCTTGCTACGCCAATGCAGCGGCCGCAATGGCAACTACGGGTTACGGGGCCGTTGCACCGTTGCCGCGGCATGCCGACGTAGCGGCATTTCTGGCGAAGGCGGCCTGATTGCGGGCCGAAGCGTTGTTGCGATCATCTCAACGGGGGAAGCGATGCCGCTGGGAACTGCAATCCGTCATCTGAAAAAGGGCGAATGGGAGAAGGCGCATGCGATCGTGCAGCAGGACGAGTCGAAACTCGGTTGCTGGGCGCACGGCATCGTGCACATGGTCGAAGGCGACGTAGGCAACGCACGCTACTGGTATCGTCGCGCGGGACGTCCGTTTCCCAAGGATCGTGACGTCGATCGCGAAGTAGCCGAACTTACCGAGGCGCTCAAGTCGCAGCAAGTGAACCAGTCGCCGCCTCAACCCGTCCAACCCGACCGGCCCCCGTCCGCAACTAGAGACAAAGGATAGCTAAAGCATCATGAGCAACGCCGCTTCATTTCACCCAGCCGTTCAGAGCTGGTTCGCAAAGACGTTCGCGAAGCCGACGCCAGCGCAGGCGGGCGCGTGGCCTGAAATCAGGGCTGGCAGGCACGTGCTGGTGGCAGCGCCCACCGGGTCGGGAAAAACGCTCGCCGCATTCCTTGCCGCCATCGACCAGCTGGTGCGCCGAGGCGTCGATTCGCCGCTTGCGGACGAGACTTCCGTCGTCTATGTCTCGCCATTGAAGGCGCTGTCGAACGATATTCAGAAAAATCTGGAAGCACCGCTCACCGGCATCCGCGAGGAGCTCAAGCGCCTGGGCTATCCCGACGTCGCGATTCGCACGCTGGTGCGCACCGGAGACACACCGCAAAGCGAGCGCACCGGCATGCGCCGGCGCCCGCCGCACATCGTGGTGACGACGCCGGAGTCGCTCTACATTCTTCTCGGGTCCGATTCCGGCCGCAAGATGCTCTCCACCACCCGCACGGTGATCGTCGACGAGATTCATGCGCTCGCGCCGAACAAGCGGGGAAGCCACTTGGCGTTGTCGTTGGAGCGCTTGGCGGAGCTGACGACCGTTCCGCCGGTGCGGGTAGGATTGTCGGCTACGCAAAAGCCCATCGAAGAGATCGCACGTTTCCTGACGGGGACGGCTTCGGCGGCAGAAGATTGCGCCATCGTCGACGCGGGCCACATCCGGCATCGCGACCTCGCCATCGAAGTGCCTGCGTCGCCACTCGAATCGGTCATGTCGGGGGAGGTGTGGGGCGAACTTTACGCGCGCCTGGCCCAACTCGCGAGCGAGCATCGGACCACACTCGTTTTCGTGAACACGCGGCGCATGGCGGAACGCGTGGCACGCCACCTCTCCGAGCTGCTCGGCAGCGACAAGGTGACCGCACATCACGGCAGCCTCGCCAAGGAGCGCCGGCTTGCAGCGGAGCAGCGCCTTAAGCGCGGCGAGCTGCGCGCGTTGGTCGCCACGGCTTCGCTCGAGCTTGGCATCGACATCGGCGACGTGGAGCTTGTCTGTCAGCTCGGTTCGCCGCGATCGATCGCCACCTTCCTGCAGCGCGCCGGCCGGGCCAACCATTCGGTGGGCGGCTTGCCCAAAGCGCGGCTGTTTCCCCTTTCGCGCGACGAGCTGGTCGAATGCGCCGCGCTGCTCGACGCGGTCGAGCGAGGCGAGCTCGATCGTGTCTCGATCCCGGCCAAGCCTCTCGACGTTCTGGGCCAGCAGATCGTGGCAGAGGTGGCGGCGCGAGAATGGGGCGAAGATGCACTGCTCAATGTGTTCAAGCGCGCCTACCCGTATGCTCAACTCACGGCGGAAGAGTATGCGGCGGTGGTGCGCATGCTTGCCGAGGGCTTCAGCACACGACGCGGACATCGCGCCGCGTATCTGCACCGTGACGCGGTGAACCGCATCCTGCGCGGGCGGCGCGGCGCGCGATTGACGGCAATCACTTCGGGCGGCGCGATTCCGGACACGGCGGACTACGACGTGGTGCTCGAGCCTGCGGGACAGCAGGTCGGAACGGTGAACGAAGACTTCGCCATCGAGAGTCTCGCCGGCGACATCTTTCAGCTGGGCAACACGTCGTATCGCATCCTTCGCGTCGAGGCGGGACGCGTACGAGTCGAGGATGCCCATGGACAGCCTCCCACGATTCCATTCTGGCTGGGAGAGGCGCCCGGACGAACCGACGAGCTTTCCTTCGCTGTGTCGCGTTTGCGCGACGAGGTGGCAGCGCGCCTCGACACGGACACTGCGAGCGAAGAAGTGAAGCGGCGACTGCCGCTCGGGGCGTCGGGTGCAGCGCAACTTGTTGAGTACCTCCGCGCCGCGCGTGCCGCGTTGGGCGCGCTGCCGACGCTCGACACCATCGTCCTCGAGCGATTCTTCGACGAGTCCGGAGGTATGCAGCTCGTCATTCATTCGCCTTTCGGCAGCCGTATTAACCGCGCCTGGGGGCTCGCGCTGCGCAAGCGCTTCTGCCGCAAGTTCAACTTCGAGCTGCAAGCGGCGGCGACCGAGGACGCCATCGTCTTGTCGCTTTCGACCAGTCACAGCTTTACGCTCGACGAAGTCGTGCGTTACCTGTACTCCAGAACGGTGCGTCCTTTGCTCATCCAGGCGCTTCTCGACGCGCCGATGTTCGCGGCACGGTGGCGATGGACCGCGACGACCTCGCTCGCGTTGCCGCGCTTTCGGTCCGGCCGCAAGGTTCCGCCCCAGCTGCAGCGCATGGCTGCGGAGGACTTGCTCGCAGCGGTGTTTCCCGATCAGATCGCCTGCGCCGAAAACCTAGTTGGGGAGCGAGAGGTGCCCGACCACCCGCTGATCGAGCAGACCGTGCATGATTGTCTTTACGATGCGATGGACGTCGAAGGCCTGGAGCGCCTCCTGCAAAGGCTCGAATCGGGTGAGATCCGGGTGGTCGCTCGCGACCTGACCGAGCCTTCGCCCCTTGCGCTGGAGATTCTTTCGGCCCGGCCCTATGCATTCCTCGACGATGCGCCGCTGGAAGAGCGTCGCACCCGAGCGGTGATGAGCCGACGCTGGCTCGACGAAGAGGCGGCCGCAGGCCTGGGACGGCTCGATGCCGATGCGATTCAGCGCGTCAAGGAAGAAGCGTGGCCCACAGCCCGCAGCGCCGATGAATTGCACGATGCATTGCTGGGTCTCGCTTTCATCACTGATGAAGAGCTCGATGGCAATCCTGACTGGCACTCCTTTCTTGACGAGCTCACCGATGCACGGCGCGCCACTCGAATCACGATTGCATCGTCGCAAGGCGGACCGGTAAGACTCTCCGTTGCAGCGGAGCGCTTGCCGCAATTCGGCTCCGTGTTCAAAGCAATGCAATGCGCGCCGGCGATCGTGGTACCCGACGAATACGCGCTTCGCGAATGGACGCGCGAAGACGCGCTGGTCGAGATCGTACGAAGTCGTCTGGAAGGCCTGGGACCGGTCGCTTCGGCCACCATCGCCGAGTCGATGGCGGTTCCGCAGTTCGACATCGACGCGGCGCTCGCCAAGCTCGCGGCGGAGGGCTTCGCCATGCAGGGTTCGTTCACGCCCGGAGCCGCCCAGAGCGAATGGTGCGATCGGGCACTGCTTGCACGCATTCACCGCTATACGGTGGGCCGGTTGCGTCAGGAGATCGAGCCGGTGTCGAGCCGCGACTTCATGCGCTTTCTCACTCGCTGGCAGCATGTACTTCCGGGAGCGCGCCGCGAAGGTCCTGATGCGCTGGCCGCGCTGATCACGCAACTCGAAGGCTTCGAAGCGCCTGCGGCGGCATGGGAAGCCGAGATTCTTCCAGCGCGCCTCGACAACTACGAATTCACATGGCTGGACGATCTGTGCCTCGCCGGTCGGGCGGCGTGGACGCGACTCACGGTGCCCGCGCGTATTGCGGCCAAAGGCGCCGGTCCGATCCGCACCACGCCCGTGTCGCTGATGCCGCGACGCAATCTTGCGCTTTGGAACCGCGCGGTTCCGAGCGCGGTGCAAACGCCTGCGCCGGGCGCGCGAGCGCAGGCTGTCGCCGAATATCTCAAAGAACACGGCGCATGTTTTTTTGATGAGATCGTCGACGGCGCGGGGTTGCTACGCACACAAGTCGAAGACGCGCTGGCGGAGCTCGTTGTACTGGGACTCGTCCACTCCGACAGCTTCGCCGGACTGCGGGCGCTGCTCACACCCTCGGATCGACGCAAACCGCTTGGGGCTGGCAAGCGCCGCCGGCGCACCGCCTTGTTCGGGATCGAGGATGCGGGACGGTGGGCGTTGCTGCGCCGTCCCACGCGAAGCCCCGCCTTGGTGGACAGCCCGCCGGACCTGGTCGAGCACATTGCGAGGACGCTGCTGCGCCGCTATGGGGTGGTCTTCTGGAGGCTCCTCGAACGCGAGGCGGCATGGCTTCCGCCCTGGCGCGATCTGCTTAGAGTATTGCGGCGCTTCGAAGCGCGCGGAGAGATTCGCGGCGGACGCTTTGTGGCGGGCGTCACAGGCGAGCAGTTTGCGCTGCCCGAAGCGGTTGCGTTCTTGCGCGAGACGCGTCGAGCTCCACTCACTTCGGCCTGGCTGTCGCTCAGCGCCGCCGATCCGCTCAACCTGGTGGGAACCATCGTTCCCGGCGCCAAGATACCCGCGCTGACCAACAATCGCGTGCTCTACCGCGACGGCACCGCGATTGCAGCGCTGCTCGGCGGCGAAGTGCAGTGGATCGAGCACCTCGAGCCGAAGCAGGCGCACGAAGCCGAGAACGCGTTGATCAGGCGCCAGCCGATCTCGCGGCTGCTGGCTTATCTGCGCTAGACAAGCGTCATCGACATGCCCTGGGGCGGGTTTGTTGCAGTGGGTGGCGGCGCCGCGGTCGGCGCATGGCTGCGCTGGGCCCTGGGCATCTTGCTCAATCCTCTTTTTCCGACCCTTCCTCTAGGCACACTGGCGGCCAATCTGATCGGAGGGTTGATGATGGGGTTCGCGATGGAGGTCCTCACGCGGCACGCCATGGTTCGTCCCGAGATTCAGCTCCTCGTGACCACGGGCTTTCTTGGTGGTTTGACGACTTTCTCGACGTTTTCTGCCGAGGTGGTCACTCTGCTGATGCGCAGAGAATATCTGTGGGGGACCGTCGCCATCGGGGCCCACGTCGCCGGCTCGCTGCTAACGACAATTGCCGGGATCATGCTCATGCGAGCCTTGTTCGCCTGGGGATCGACCGCGTGAGCGAGAAGCACTAGCAGTCCGGAGACACCGTATGGAAGGGACGATCCTGCGCTTCTACGTGCACGAAAACCGAACGCATCATCACGTTGCTCTGTTCGAATGGCTGCTCGAACAGGCCAAGAAGATCGGCATTCATGGTGGCTCGGCCTTTCGCGCGATCGCCGGCTTTGGCCGCCACGGTATCCTGCATGAGGAGCATTTCTTTGAACTCGCTGCTGACCGCACCGTGGAAGTCGAGTTCGTGGTGACCGAACAGGAGGCGACGAAGCTGCTGGATCTGCTGCGTCGCGAGCGGGTGAGTATCTTTTACGCTCGCGTCCCTGCTGAATTCGGTGCGATCGAAGGCGATCGCTGATTGCCAGTTACACAGT
>Ga0126381_100000760_pt1 | contig 35145 bp, 25 predicted proteins | sample PanSoiMetPlot_28_FD_96465 | JGI IMG/M metagenome (GOLD analysis project Ga0126381, IMG submission 96465) | Tropical forest soil microbial communities from Panama - MetaG Plot_28 | ecosystem: Environmental > Terrestrial > Soil > Tropical forest > Bulk soil | place: Panama | collected 2016-02-17 | reverse complement strand
TCACTCTGCACGCCGGAGATGATGCCTCCGTATGCGCGCATGGCGGCCATGTCTTCAAAGCCGTGGCTCTGCGCGCGCCAGTCGCGGTAGTCGCCGGCGGCGACGGTACTGAACCCATCCCCGCGTTGGTCGTGGCGAAAATGATCGTAGAGCATCACCAGCCTGCCGGGGTCGCGAAACGGCAGGGGCCGCAGAAGCACAGCACGCACAATGGTGAACAGCGATGTGGTTGCGCCGATACCGAGCGCCATCACGAGCACCGATACGATCGAGAAACTCGGCGAGCGCCACAACGTGCGCACGCCATATTTAAGGTCGCGCAGCAATCGCTCGAGCCAGTTCCAGGTCCACACGGCCCGCGTCTGCTCACGTATCACAGTAGGGTTTCCGAAAGCGCGCACGGCGGCAAAACGGGCCTCTTCCGCGGACAACCCGAACTCCTGTTGTTCCTCTTCTTCCAGTTCAAGGTCAGACTGGAGTTCTCGCGCCAGGTCCTCATCCCGATTCTTCCACGGCCACCATCGCATATCAGCTCTCCTCGGCCGCAGGCCACATCACGCGAGCCACCGCGTCCGCCATCTGCTTCCACTGCGATTCTTCGACCACAAGCTGCTTCTTGCCTTTATCCGTCAACCGGTAATACTTGAACTCGCGGTTGCGGTCCGGCGCCGTCTCCCATTTGGACACCACCCACCCTCTCTTCTCCAGCCGATGCAAGGCGGGATAAAGAGAACCATGCTGCATCTGCAGAAACTCATTCGTGGCCCTCTGAATATGCTTGCCGATCTGATGTCCGTGCGCCGGTCCGTACAGAAGGGTTTTAAGAATCATCATGTCCAGCGTTCCCTGCAGAACGGCGCTGCGTTGCTTCGATTCTTTCGCCATGGAAGACACTCTACCCTCAATGAAGCCGATGGTAGTCATCCGACTATCAATTCGTCAAGATATGTGTTGTGAAATGACGAGATCAGGCCAAATCGCTTATTGACAGGGTTCCGTGCGGTTTGTCGTCTATACGGAAGCTACCCGACCGACGCACCAGCCTGGACACCCGAATCCCACAGCCGCGCCAACCCGCCGCGCCCGCAGCCTGGACACGCCGCGAAAGCCATAAAAGACCATAGATAAACCAAGATCTATACTCGGCGGCGCGCGGGCTCGGTGCACGTTCCGCGCCGGATAGAGCCCGGATCTTTAGAGTTGGGCGATTGTGGCCCGCGATCCCGTCCTTCGGATCGGGTTCCCCGGCCGTGCCCTGATACGAGGCCCAAAACCGAATATAGCTACTCAGAAACTGGGCTAGAAGGTGGATGTCGATGTTTGTCTCTCTTCGGGATCGGGTACATCAAGAATTGCGACGGATCAGAGTTCGGAAATCGCGACCGATTGGGAGGGAGCACCGGGCGGGCGAGGAGCAACCACAGATCCCTCGGTCCGCTTACCCCGCCAAAAGCGGGCGGGGCCCCAGGCGTGCGGCCCTTCGGGATGACACGCTTTTGTTGGGGAGCGGGCGAGGCCGGCGATTAGGTTTTCCGAAGGCTGTGGTTTGCGGCTACGCGTCTTCGCGCGCGCGGCGCTCGACCAATTTGCGCACGGCATCGAACAGGGCTTCGGGGCCCGCTAGCCCCTCCATCTCCATGTCGAAAGCGGGATGGGGCTGGGACCGCGGCGAATGAATACGCAAGATTTGGATCGCCGGATGATACCGCCGAAGCTTCGCCGTTACATTCTCTGCGCTTTCAGGCTCCACTGACTGGCATACGATCGCGATGTCGAACCTGCGCACCCAGTCGGCGTCCAGAACATCGCGACTGCCGACCGACGCGACGCGATAGCCAGCGCCTTCCAGAAGCAGCTGACGCGACGACCGGAGGCCTTCGTAGTCGCTCACTTCGAGTATCCAAACCTCGGACGCAGGCGCGTCCATCGAGCGCGCTACGAGCGGAGATTCCGCCATCCGGACCGATTTCCGCTCCCCTGGCCGGGCGAGCGGCGAGGTCATCTGCCGGAGAGAGCCCGCCGCAGGATATGCCGGGACGCTTTTGTCCCGCCGCAACCTCATGGCTGCCACGATCTCGCGGCGCAACTCGACTTCGCGAGCCCATATTGGAACGTACTTTTCCGGATTTACCCTGATCACGCTCATCGAACACCTCCGCGTACACGCAATAGGGGAATCGAAGGTGTCTATGTACTGCCTTCTGTATTCTCTTAGCCTCAAGGCTATTCGATGAGCACCGGCGGCGATAACTGGGGAAAACCCTTGATTTTCGCGGGGTTCTCAATATTCTGCAGGCTTGAACGGAATCAACAGGTTGGGGGAGTTTTTTGACGGCTTACTGGTTGACGATTCCCCTGGACACCGCGTACCGCGTCAGTTCCGCCGTCGTCCGCACGCCCAGTTCGTCCATCAGGCTGTTGCGATGAAACTCCACGGTCTTGGGCGAAATGCTCAACGCAGTCGAGATCTCCTTGGTCGATTTGCCCTCTGCGACGAGTTGAAGCACTTCGCGCTGCCGCGGCGTGAGGTTCGCGCCGAACATCTTGACGGGGTTCGTCCGCGAGCCGATGGCCGCCATCATCGAACTTCTCTTCTCGGCCAGCGGCGTTACGTAATACTGGCCGCGCAGCGCCATGCGAATCGCCTTGACGAGTTCGCCGGCGGCCGACTGTTTCGCGACGTATCCATTTGCCCCAGCGCTGAACGCCGCGTGCAGATATGCCGGGTCAAGCTGCTGCGTAATGAAAACGATTTTGACCGAAGGCAACGATTTGTTCAATCGCCGCGCGGCCTCTATTCCGTTCATCTCGGGCATGCCCACGTCCAGCAGCACCACGTCCGGCTTCAACCGCTCTGCCTCCGCGAGCAGGGTACGTCCATCCCGGGCCGTGCCCACAACGTCGAACTCGGCGGCCAACAGGCGCGTGAGCCCCTCGAGCATCATCCCGTGATCGTCTGCGAGCAGAATCCTCTTAAGCATGGTGCTCCACCGGAATTTCCGCGGTCACCGTGGTTCCCTGGCCGAGAGCAGAATCGACGTTCAGATTCCCGCCCGCGAGGCGCGCCCGCTCCTCCATCGAGATCAACCCCAGCCCGCGCACCGACGTCTCCTCATCCTGGTCGAACCCCACTCCGAAATCCATGACTTTCAGTTGCAAGTGCCCGTCTCTCCCGCTCAGGGTTACCTTCACGTGGGTCTTGCCCGCGTGCTTGACCACATTTCGCAACGCCTCCTGCGTGATGCGGTACATGGCTGTGGACACCTGCTGCGGCAGTTGATCCGGGAGATCCTGCGTGACGAAGTTCACAGGCATTTCTTCCCGCTCGCCAAACTCCTGCACCATCGCCCTCAGCGCCGCCGACAGTCCAAGGTCGTTGAGGATGGCCGGATGCAGCCGGTGCGACATCTGCCGAACATCCGTGTTGAGAGTGTGGACCTGCTTGCGCGCCTCCTTGAGCCGCTCCAGATCGTCCTTTGACGCTCCGTCGGCGCGCATCTCCTGGAGCACAATCTCAAGCAAACTCAGCCTCTGGCTTATGTCGTCATGCAATTCGCGGGCGACCCGCTGCCGTTCTTCCTCCTGCGCAGTAAACAGATGCCCGGTGAGGCCCCGGAGTTCTTCCTGCGTGCGGCTCAATTGCCGCGCCGCCTGTTCGATCTCCGTCTCGAGCCGCTTCTTCTGATTCGAGATCAGCGTTTCGGCTTCCCGCCGCAGCGTGATGTCCTCCACCATGAGAAGCAGCACCCGGCTGCCGTCGGTTGAGAGCGACTGCGCCTTCAGCAAGAGCGTCTTGCGCTGCGCCGTGGCCGACTGGTGCTCCAGTTCAAGCGTCGAGCCCGGCGGCCCTTTCAATAGCTCCTCCAATCTGTCGCGGATGCCGTTTACTCCCCAAAGGTGGCTTACCAATTCGGGCAGCGACCGCTCTTCGAGCTCCTTCGTCTGCATCTGCGTCAGATTGCGGAAGGCGGTGTTCACCGTCCGGATCGTCAGGTCCGTATTGAGCACGACGATCGGCACGGGCACACATTCCACGACGTTGCGGGCGAAATCGCGCGCGTCCACCAGGTGCTGCTGGCTCCGCCGCAGCTGGTCGATATCCACCAGGACAACAACCAGCCCTTCGATCTTGTTGTCGGCGGTGCGGTATGGCCTGACCCGCAGAAGCTGCCACCGGCCCTCGCGGTCCTGCACCTCCATCTCCTGCGTGCCGAGGGTTTCGAGCACTTCGTGCAGCACGGGCTCGATGTTCTCGAGGCTCAGTTGCAGCCGGATCTCGGTGATCGACCGGCCAATGTCAGTCGAACGAACGTTCAACAGCCGCTGCATGGGGGGCGTAAATTGCCGGATGTGCAGGTCGCTGGTCAGCATGAGCAGCGGTATGTTCACGCTGTTGAGCAGGTTCGTGAGGTCGTTGCCGGTTTGCGTGAGGACATTGTTGCGCTGCTGCAACTCGTCGTTTACCGTTTGCAGCTCTTCGTTGGCGCTCTGCAACTCCTCCTTGGTCGTCTCCAGCTCTTCGTTCGTGCTCTGCAGTTCTTCGTTGGCGGACTGGATCTCCTCGTTCGCCGAAACGAGCTCCTGATTGCGCGCGTCCCGCTCCTCGACCAGCGACTGCAAATGAAACCGCGTGGAGGTCAGGTCCTGGCGCAACTGCGCGACCAGCCGGTCCTTCTCGTCCGCAGTAAGTTGCGGAAGAGCCGGTCTTTCCGGCGTGGCACCCTCGCCATTCGGCCTGGTCTGAAACAGCACCAGGAAGGAGCGGGGGCGCGCGGCCGCGCTCGTGATCGGCAGCACGTCGATCTGCACCTGCATGTCGCCGGACTGGTCATCCATAAGGACCGTTGTCGCGGAGGCGGGGACGTTCTCGTGGATTGCTCTCTGCACCGCGCCCCGCGCGTCGTTCACTAGGTCTTCGCGCAGGACGCGCAGCAGGCTCCAACTCACCGCGCCCGGCGTGATCTCCATGAACAGGGCTGTCTGGCCGCGCGACTGAAGCACGTTCATACGCTCGTCGATGATGAGGCCGGGCGGGCCGAAGCGCGCCAGCACGATGCGGTCGGCGGCCCGCTGCAGCTCGAGCTCCGGCCACACGTTGTTCTCGATATCCTGCGCGGGAGGCCGTCCCTGGCCGGCGGTTGGGCTGATCGCGTAGTTGCGCGGCTGCTCGTAGTGGAACGGCAGGCTGACTCCCGTCTTCATGTAGATCTTGTGCTTGCGGTCAACGGTGTTGAACACGTCGCCGTAATCGCGGAGCCCCTCCGACATGCCGAGCAGCATGTAGCCGCCCGGCTCGAGCGCGTAGTGGAACGTAAGCATGATCTGGCGCTGCAGGGCCTGGTTGAAATAGATCATCACGTTCCGGCAGCTGAGGATATCGATGTGCGAGAAGGGAGGATCCGAGGCGAGGTTCTGGCGGGCAAAGATGCACGTGTCGCGCACGCGCTTGGACACCTGGTAGCCGCGGTCGACCTTGACGAAGTATCGCCGCAGCCGGTCCTGCGATAGCTCCGAGACAAGGGTCTCGGGGTACACGGCGACCCGCGCGGTTTCGATCGACTGGTCGCTTGCATCGGTGCCGAATATCTGCACGGGCGTATCGATCCCGTGCTGCGACAGGTACTCAAGCAGCATGATGGAGAGCGAATACGCCTCTTCCCCCGTAGAGCAGCCCGCGCACCAAACGCGGATCGGCTTTTCGGTCGCGCGGTCCTGCAGGAGCAGGGGCAGGACGTTGTTCCGCAGCGAGTCCCAAAAGGGGGGGTCGCGGAAGAAGCGGGTGACGTTGATCAGCGCGTCTTCCTGGAGCGTGCGCAGCTCATCATTCCTCACTTGGAGGAACCGCACGTAGTTCGAGAGATGATCCATGCGCAGAAGCAGCATGCGGCGGGCGATGCGGCGGCGGATCGTCTCGGGCTTGTACTGGCGCAGGTCGAGCCCGGACAGACCGCGCAACATCTGGAGCACTTTCTGGAACGACTGCTCGTCGTCGGGCGTGATCGTGCCTTCTTCGAGCGTCCTTACCTCGGGCCGCGTGAACTGGTGCGCGAGCCGGCCGAGTTCGAGAGCGATTTCAGCGGGCGGGATCACGAGGTCGACGTGATCCGAGGCGATCGAGCTGCGCGGCATGCCGCTGTGCATCGCGGAATCGGGGCTCTGCACCAGCGCGATTCCACCTTCGCCCTTGATCGCCTTGAGGCCCAGCGCGCCGTCGGCGTCCGCGCCCGAGAGCACTACTCCGATTGCGTGGTTCTTCTGGTCCGAAGCGAGGGAGTAGAAGAAGCGGTCGATCGTCTTCAGGTAGCGCTCGGTTGGAGAGGGCGCTTCGACGCGGAACATTCCCTCGCGCAGCGTGACCCACTGGTTGGGCAGCACTACATATAGGTGGTTCGGCAGCGGGCGCTGGCCGTCTTCGATCGGCACGACGGGCATTTGCGTGTAACGCTCGACGATCTCAGACATCAGGCTCTTCTGGTCGGGCGCGAGGTGCGTTACGAGGACGAATGACATCCCGGTGTCGGGATCGAGGTTCTCGAGGATCTCGCGGAATGCCTGCAGGCCTCCGGCGGAGGCCCCAAAGCCAACGACCGGATACATGAGCGCAGGCGACTGGTGCTCTTCAGCGGCGGTTTCCACCGTAAATTTCACCGACGGAATCTCGAGTTCTTCCCTATCAGCTCCATCGCCCGTAACTTCGATCGCCGCGGTTGGGGGAACTTCGGGATTCTGCGCGGTGCCTGAATCCGGGACGGCTCCATTGCCGGTGACCTTAACTTCGATGGAATCTGATGCTTTGCCGCGCTTTGAATTGCTCTTCTTGCGCTTCTCCGCCATAACGCGCCTGCTTTCAGACTGGGGGACTGGAACGAGCCTCGGACAGGTATAAACTATACGCCAACACGAGGCTCGCGAACGCATCGGGCCGGGCGCACTTTGAGAGTACGAGTTCGGCAACAAGTCCGCTTTACCCCAGCATTTTTTTGCATCACAATCTCGTACAGGGGCCGGGAGCGCCCATGGACGCGAGGAATTCAAAAATGCTTCCCCAGAGCGACCAAATCGGCGTCAGTTTTCTATTCACTGAACTTGAATCAGCCGATACCTTTCTGGATATCGCCGATACCACTTCGATGCCGGAATCCGCTGACCGCAACCGGCGACACGCCTTCAAAGCTTATATGACTGTCCGAGATCTGTTGCCCCTCGTCGTGCTGCAGGAGGAGGAAGAAGCAGACATCTACCATAAGCTCAATCTCATCCGGCAGCGGCTGATTGAGGCCGGGTATTCCGTTGAATTGGGATGAATTGCAAGGTTGGAGCGGCGTATCGACCGCCGGCTTTGCCGCGGAATTGAATCAGGCTTTGTAAGAGGCTGCGGCTTCGGTCAAGCGGCCACGCGCGCTTTCCGCTTTTGGCGCCACGCCATCACCGGGCGCGCAGCGAGGAGCACTGCGATCGCCACGGTAAACGGAAGCGGGAGAAGGACGCCTGTTTTCACCTGCCACCAGTAGTGAATTACTCCGCATGCGGCGGCCAGGTAAATCAGCATGTGCAGCCGGTTCCAGCGCCTGCCGCCGAGCTTGCGGATCGCCCAGTTGGTGCTCGTGACGGCGAGGGGAATCAGCAGCAGGTACGCCGCCACGCCCATCGTGATGAAACGGCGCCTGGTGATGTCGTCGGCCATTGCGTGCGGATCGAATGCTGTGTACAGGCCAACCCACGTGAGCATGTGAACAGTCGCATAGAAGAACGCGAACAGGCCGACCAGCCTGCGGAACCGGATCATCCAGCTGAGGCGCGGAGAAAGCTTTCGCACCGGCGAAATCGCCAGCGTGATGGTGAGCAGCATCAGCGTTGTGTATCCGGTGGTGAGCGCGATGTGCGAAGTGGGATCGGCGCCGAGGGTGTTCGTGACGGCTTCCAAGGCGAGCACTCCGAACGGCCAGAGGCACGCAATCAACACCGCAACCTTCAGCAGAATCAGAACCGGCCGCTTCATCCTTGCCCGCTCACCCGTGCCTTTCGCGCACCGGAGGGCACCGGGGCTTTCGCTTTCACGGCTGGGCGCCGCGGCCGCTGCTTCGCGGAAACCGACTTGATGATCAACCGGTGTTCGCCTGTCGCAGGAAACGATACTCTTGCCCTCGACACCGCCTCATTCATCAGCACCCTCAACGCGGGATGCTCCAACGTGTCTGCCGTGGTCAGCACCACGTGCTTCACCACGCTCCCGCTACCCTTCAAGATGCGATCCGGATCCGGCAGTCCCTTCGCCTGAAGAAAGAAGAGGCTTACCCAGCGCGGAAACAGGGCGATCGAAAAGATCGCCTCCGGCGTCTTCTCCGTCGGGCCGTATCCGATCGCCAGCGCGTTGTAGTTGTCGTAGACGAGCTCGAGCGCAGCGGGGTACTTCGCGAGCATGCGGGCCCGCACCTCGCGCGCAAGCGCGGCAATCTCCGGCGTGTACTTCGCCACAAACGAAGCAAGACGCTTTTCAGCTTCATCTTTCTCTTGCACAATGTTTCCCCATGCCTGAGTCGTTGCGCCGTCCCTACGGGACTCCCGGGAATCGTCCGGAACCCCGCTCCCCACGCTGAAGCGCGGGGCTAGCGATCGCTGCGCCTACGGCGCGATTGTCCCGAATACCATTCACGCTGTGCGGGCCCTGTCATCTGATCCCCGGTCCCTGCCTCAATAGTTCTTCTTCAAATCCATGCCGGTGTATAACGACGCCACCTGGTCGGCGTAACCGTTGAACATCAGCGTCTCTTTCTGCTGCGCATAAAACGGCTGCCCGATACGGCGCTCCGTCGCCTGGCTCCAGCGCGGGTGATCCACCTTCGGATTGACGTTCGAGTAGAAACCGTACTCGTGCGCGTTCTGGTCGTTCCACGTGGTGTGCGGCTGCTTGTCAACAAACTTTACGGTCACGATGGACTTCGCCGACTTGAATCCGTACTTCCACGGCACCACGATTCGAACGGGCGCGCCGTCCTGGTTCGGGAGGACCTGCCCATACAGCCCGAAGGTGAGCAGCGTGAGCGGGTTCATGGCCTCGTCCATGCGCAGGCCTTCGGAGTAGGGCCAGAAGATGTTTGACTCATCGTTTCCCCAATGCTCGATGTGCTTGTCCCAGAAGCTCAGGAACTGCACGTATTTTGCGCTACTCAGCGGCTCGCACTGCTTGATGAACTCCGAGAGCGAGTACCCGACCCATGGAACGACCATGCTCCAGGCTTCGACACAGCGGTGGCGGTAGACGCGATCTTCGAGCGGACGGAGCTTCAGCAGCGCGTCGATATCGAAGGTCTTCTGGTTCTTCACCAGGCCTTCGACTTTGACGGTCCACGGACGCGTCGGCAAGGCGCCCGCGTTCTTCGCCGGCTGGTCCTTCTGCACGCCGAACTCGTAGTAGTTGTTGTAGTGCGTGATGTCTTCGAAGCTGGTCAGCTGCTCTCCGGTCGTGGACAGGGGGCTCTTGACGGTCGTGAGCTTCGCCGCGTCGGCCAGCACGCCCGTCCGCGGCGCGATGATATCGGCAAGGCGGCCGGCGCCGAGCGCGGCCGCGCCAAGTCCCGCGGCGCCTGCTGCCGCCCCGCGCAGAAAGCGCCGCCGGTTCATGTACTGTTCTTTGGGTGTAATGAGATGGGAAGGAATCTCAGGGGGTTTCCGGATCAGCATTATTTGACCTCAGGGAAGTTCACAACTCCATTAGACACCTGCGGAACCGCCCAGGTAACAGGATTCCGGAACTTCCCCGCGCAACCGCGCGTACAGCCTGACATGAAGCATCTCGCTCTTTTCGCGTCCGCCCTGTTCCTGATGCCGGCTGCGTTTGCGCAGTCAAAGGGCTCGTGCTCCGCTCCGGTCGCCCTAGACGCTCATTCCGGCATGTCGCTCAATATCGAATCGATCTCTTCCGAGGTCGACGTAGTCGGCACGGACGAGCCGGGCATTCGGGTTTCCTGTACCCTGCCGGACGGCGAAGACCCCGACCGCGTTGCACTGCGCGCGGAGCGAACCGGCGACTTCGGCAAAATTCAGGTTACCGGCGGACCGATGAACAATCTCCACGTGCGCATCGAGGTGCCGAAGAAGACCGGCCTCCGGTTGCGCATGGGCGCCGGGCAGGTGAAGGTCAATGATGTCTCCGGGGACAAGGACATCGATATTCATGCCGGGGAGGTCATCGTGTCTCATGTCGATTCGACGCAGTATCACTCGATCCACGCGTCGGTGGAGATCGGCGACGTGAACGCCGCTGCATTTGGCGCGGAGAAGGGTGGCTTCTTCCGCTCGTTTGACAAGGATAACGCCGGGGGTCCGTATCGTCTGCGCGTGCATGTGATGACGGGGAGTGTCGAACTCAATTAGCCACCCCGTGCTGTGCCCGGAGACACATCATCACGAGCAAGATCGAGCTTGAGCAGTCTCATGCTGTGCTAGGCTGGTGCATCTCAAGTATCAGATGACAAGGCCATGACTGCCACGAAAGGTATTGAATTCGGAGGTCGATTTTTTTGGGCCTACGATGTCGCTGCCGGTGTGTTCCTGAAATACCTCGTGGATGAAGCGGAAGCAAGCGAATGCGCAAACGTACCCTGGTTGTCGGAAGCCGTATCCCGTTGGCGCGTGCAAGCTGCGCTCACAGAGTGTGGACTCGCCCTTGAAGAGAAGTGGTCGAGTGCTCAGAGGCAAGTCTTCATAGAGTTGGCCGAAGGTGCCTGTGAAAAGCTCGCAACTCGAGAGTCAATTCCAGCCGAGGAAATTGCCGGCTGGCCACTGGTAGACGACTTGCGCATTTTCCCTCGAAGCAAAACGGAAATTCTCACCGCACCAATCATCGAATTGGGCCACGCAATTATTGCGTTGGTATCTGGAAATCTGCCGCGAGCTCCAAAGGGCGAGGCTTGGTTCTACGGGACACCGAAAGGGCGCTCCACGATCCGAATGGATAGTGGAGACAATTATTAACATGAGGGGCGGACGTCCCAGATCGCCCTTTCACCCATTTCTAAGATCCGCTCGGCCCGCGCCAAACGGCCACTCCCCCAACCCTTTCGCTCTCCATAGATAGATCCCAGTCCCTGACACCCCGATCGACGCTGCCACCAACAGGCCCTCCATCGCATGCACCCGATTCACGAGGATGAACGCAAACCCCGCCATCGCCAGCAGCGGCGGCAGCGGATACAGCGGAATCCGGAACGGGCGTTCGAGCTCGGGCCGCTTTACGCGCAGCCAGATCACGCCGACCTGCTGCAACAGGAATTGAAGCAATATCCGCGTGATGACCAGCATCGTGATCACCTGTGTCAGCGACAGAAAGCAGAAGCACGCCGCCACCAAGCCCAGCGCGACCAGGGACCGGTGCGGGATGTGATGCTTCGGATGCACGGCCGCGAGAAAGCGGAAGTAGTTTCCGTCCCGCGCTGCCGCATAGGGCACGCGCGAGTAGCCGAGCAAAAGCGAGAACACGCTCGCGAACGCGGTCCACATCACGAGCGCCGCCATGAGCGATCCGGCCCACTGCCCGAACGCGGAGCGGGCGATCTCCGCCACCAGTTGCAGCCGCGCCACGCCCTCTGCCGCGTGCCCCGCGGCTTCGCGCACCGACGGCAGCGCCGCCGTGTTCATCGCCACGTACATCGCGCTTACCAGCACGACTGAAAGCAGAATCGCCCGCGGAATCGTGCGCTCCGGCTGCTTCACTTCGCTGCCGAGGAACGTGATGTTGTAGTAACCCCAGTAATCGTAGGTGGTAATCAGCGTGGCCTGCGCCAGCCCGGCCGCCGCCAGCGCTGCCGAGGCCCCTGGCGAATGAGGCATTTGCCATACACCGTGCGCAAACCCCGATGCGATCACGCCCGCAATTGCCGTAATCACTCCTGCGAACAGGATCCAGGCAAGGCGCGTGACCGCGCTCAGGTTGCGATAGAGGAGCGCCATCACCAGCAGGCACGCGCCTGCCGCCGCAAAGTTTCCATAGTGCAGCGCCGGAAGGGCTGCGAACGGCGCGCTTTCGAGGCCGGGCCAGAACCATGCCAGAAAGCTCGCGAGGCCTATGCATCCCGATGCGATCGAGAGCGGCGCGGAAAAACTCAACTGCCACACGTAGAGAAAGCCCAGCCAGTTGCCCGCGCCCTTCGGACCGTAAATCTCGCGCAAAAACGCATACGATCCGCCGGCCCGCGGAAACGCCGCGCCCAGTTCCGCCCACACGAGGCCGTCGGCCACCGCGATGGCCGCGCCCAGCAGCCACGCCCAAACGCTCAGCCGGTAGCCGGCCGCCGCGATCACCAAAGGCAGGGTGATAAAGGGCCCCACGCCGATCATCTCGAGCATGTTGAAGAGGATCGCGGAGCGCAGGCCGATGCGGCGTTCGAGATTCGGAGAGCTGTTTTGTGGTGTGGAGGGAACGATCATGGGCAGGCGCGAGCCTTGGTGGGCACTGTGGCGGATTGTACACTGACCCCAACCATGTTCACGGTCACGAAGACCTCGCCCCAATCCTCGACCCTTCCCGCAATCCTCTCACTCGCCGCGATCCTATTCGCCGGCCTCGCCCCGCTGCGTCTCACGGCCCAGGCTCCCGATCCGTCTGCCGTCGCGCCCGGCGAGCCTACGTCCATCGCGCTTGGCATGGCGGAGGACCGCGGAAACAACGCCCTGGAGCAGTCGCTCAAGAAACTCCACACCATCGCCAGCGTCATGATGATCGTCGCGCACCCCGACGACGAAGACGGCCCGCTGCTCACCTACCTCAGCCGCGGCCTCGGCGCGCGCGCCGTTCTCTATACGCTTACCCGCGGCGAAGGTGGCCAGAACGTGATGTCCGGCGACGTCTACGACGCCCTCGGCATCATCCGCACCAGCGAACTCCTCAAGTCCGACCAGTACTCCGGCGCGCAGGAGCTCTGGGGCACGCAGGCTGACTTCGGCTTCTCCAAGACGCAGGAAGAGGCCTTCTCGAAATGGGGCCACGACCGCGTCCTTTACGACGCCGTCCTCGCCGTCCGCCGCGTCCGACCGCAGGTTATCGTCGCCACATTTGTCGGCGCCGTCTCCGACGGCCACGGACAGCACCAGGTCTCCGGCGAAATCGCGCAGGAGGTCTTCAAGGCTGCCGCAGACCCCAAGGTTTTCCCCGACCAGCTCAAGCCCGTGTCCGAAGGCGGCCTCGGCCTCACCGTCTGGCAGCCCCTCGCCGTCTACGGCATGATCCCCTTCGCGCCCATCTCCGGCGGAAAGATGTTCGACTACGCCACCGGCAAGCAGGCCCCCGCTGAGTTCCGCAACTACGTCACCGGCGAAGTTCTCCACGGTGAGCCCTCGACAGACGCCACCATGCCCACCGGCGACCGCGATCCGCTCCTCGGCCTCAGCTATACGCAAATCTCCCGCGAAGGCTGGGGCGAGCAAAAATCCCAGAACGGCGGCGCAAACCCCGTCCTCAGCGGACCCTCCACCGCCAGTTACCACCTCTGGGCCGTCGCTCCCGGCGAAAGCAACACATCAGGAAAGTCCGATCTCGGCGACCTGTTCCACAATCGGCAGGCAGCGATCGACACCCATCTCATCGCGCTTGTCAATTTGGCGCACTGCACCGCATCCACGAAGACCTGCGACCCCCGATCGCTCGGCACCGGCCTTCTCGCCGTCGAACATCAGCTCGATGCCTTCGACAACAGCCGCCGCGACGGCCCATCCCAAAACTCCGCTCATCTGCTCGCCTCCGCATATAAGACCGCCCTTTCCGTCCGCGAGCAGATCGCTTCGGACGCCTCGCTCTCTCCTCAATCCAAAGCCAGCATCCTGTTTGAACTCGACTGGAAGCTGGCCGAATTCCAGTCCGCCCTCCGCGAGCTGCTGGGCCTTGACTTCATCGCCTACCGCACCAACGAGTCCAGCACATCCGGCGGCGGATTCCGCGGCAACTCGGCCGACGAAACTCCTGAGGCCGTCTCGCCCGGCGAGACCTTTAAAGTCCGCATCCACCTCTCCGGCGTCGGCCCTGATGTCCACCTCGCAAAAACCTGGTTCGACTCGCCCTTCGGCGGCCCGTGGCAGCAGGGCGACCCGGTCGCCACAGGCGGCAAGCCTCCTGTCTCCGACGTGATCTTCAATCTCAAAGTCCCCGCTAACGCCGAGGCCACCCGCCCCTACTTCACGCGCCCCAACAACGAGCAGCCTAATTACGATGTCTCCAACCCCGCGTGGCGCGGCCGCTCCTTCGCGCCCTGGCCCCTCAGCGCATGGGCCGAACTCACCTTCGACGGCGTGCCCATTCGCATCGGCGAAGTCGTCCAGTCCATGCAGCGCGCTACGGGCCACGGCGGGTACTACGAGCCCCTGGTCGTGACGCCGGCTATCGGCGTTACGGTCTCGCCCGAAGCCCGCATCGTTCCACTCGACGGCCGCCCGCTGCCTGTCCGGGTCGTAGTGCACACGCAGGCGGGGGCGGACGGCTCGATTACGCTCAAGCTTCCCGAGGGGTGGCGATCGGATCCCGCAGAGACTCGTTTTCATCGCGCGTCGGCTGGAGACACGGAGCCCATCCTTTTCTCGGTCACTCCCGCGGACCACAAGGACGGCGAATACAAGATTGAAGCGGTCGCGCAGTCGGGCGGCAAGACGTATTCGAGCGGATGGCGCGCGGTCGGCTACCCGGGCCTTCGTCCCTACAACATGTATAAGGATGCGGACCTTCGCACGCGCCGCGTTGATGTGAAGCTCGCTTCGGGGCTCCGCATCGCGTACGTGATGGGGCCGGGCGACCTGGTGCCGGAGGCCATCGAAGCGATGGGCGTGACGCCGCACATGCTGACTGACGAAGAGCTCGCGTCGGCTGATTTATCCGCGTGGAACGTGATCGTGATCGGCATCCGTGCGTATTCGACGCGCCCCGACCTTGCCGCGGCCGAGCCTCGCCTCAACGCGTTCGTCCGCAACGGCGGAACGCTGATCGTGCAGTACCAGAGCTCCAATTTCCCCGCGCCGCTGTCTCTCAGTCTCTCGAGGTTCGCCGAGCGGGTTGTGGATGAGCAGGCGCCGGTCAAGCTCCTCGAGCCGGGCAACGCGGTCCTCGCCACGCCCAACCGGCTTACTCCCGCCGACTTCGACGGCTGGGTTGAAGAGCGCGGGCACTCCTTCATGTCTACGTGGGATTCCGGGTACACGGCGCTGACTGAGACGGCCGACCCGGGCCAGGACGCGCAGCGCGGCGGGCTGCTCGTGGCGCACCCCGGCAAGGGGACCTACATTTACGTGGCCTACGCGCTTTATCGCCAGCTTCCGGAGCTCGTTCCGGGCGCTTACCGGATCCTTGCGAATCTGATCAGCGCCGGACGGTAGCCGGCCCTTCAGTTGAGGGGGGTGGAAGGTGGTTTGGCGTCCTCCCGGGTCCCCAAATGCGAGGGACCCGGGGCACCCCGACTGTTCGCGGTTGTCAGAGGCTCGTCTGGGGTCGGGCTGGATTCTTCAAAGCCGGGGTGCGGGCTTCGGCGGTTTCTTCCACAGCTTCGGATATGAAGGACACATGAATTAGTTGGTCCTCCTCGATCCCACAATCTAACTCACCCAATTTCAATCACCTGCCTCGTGTTAAAACTCTGTAAATTCGTCAAATATTCATAATGTTTTGCGAATGTGAATCTTGGAACCCGCTCGGGACAGTTCCGCTTACGCGGCGTCTTTCGAGGCTCCAGGTCTGCACGCAACCCAACCGCCCAGCCTTGAACTTTGAAACGTGGCTACCAACGTGGGGCGATGCGTGCGTTAACCGCGGCTTTCAAGCCGGCGCACTTAACTGCTTCAGATTTTTACGGGAGAAGAGAGGCCCAATGAACTCACGATGCAAAGCGGCTGCGGCATTCGCACTCGCAGCTTGTCTCACCTGCTCGTATTCCTTTGCAGGCGATCCCCCCGCGCCCGCCAAGAAACATGCGGCAGCCAAAAAGGCCGCAAAGCCGAAAGGACCGACTGTCGAAGAACAGATCAACTCGCTTCGCCAGGAGCTCCAGTCGCAGATCGACGGGCTGAAGTCCGATCTCGCCAACAAGGACACCGAACTGAAGCAGGCGCAGCAGCAGGCCTCCGACGCCCAGGCCGCCGCCTCCAAGGCGCAGCAGGCTCTCGCGGACCAGGAGCAGGCGAACACGCAGAACTCCGCGGCCGTGCAGACGCTTCAGTCCACGGTGACGGACCTCAAGAACAACTCGGCTTCGCTGGCAGCGACGATGTCGGACGAGACCTCCGCGATCAAGAAGAAAATGGAGAATCCTGACGCTCTCTACTTCAAGGGCGTCACGCTCTCGCCGACCGGCAGCTTCCTCGCGGCCGAAACTGTGTGGCGCCAGGGGGCGGTCGGCGGCGACATCAACACGCCGTTCACTGCCGTCCCGCTCCAGTACTCCACCAACGCGCAGATGTCGGAGTTCCAGGGCACGGGCCGCCAGTCGCGCGCAGCTCTCAGGGTGACCGGCAAACTCGACCACATGACGCTCAGCGGCTATTACGAGGCCGATTGGCTGAGCGCCGGCATCACCTCGAACAACAACCAGTCGAACAGCTACACGATGCGTCAGCGTCAGCTTTGGGCCGGCGCCAAGCTCAGCAGCGGATGGGATTTCACGGCGGGCCAGGGCTGGTCGCTGGCCACCGAGACGACCCAGGGGCTCACCCGCACAACTGAGATCCTTCCCGCCACCATCGACCCCCAGTACACCGCCGGCTTTGTCTGGACGCGCCAGTACAGCTTCCGCGTCTCGAAGAACATCGGCAACCACTCTTTCCTCGGCGCGTCGCTTGAAAACGCCGAGACCCTCAACCCCGCCGGCAGCAGCCTGCCCACCAACCTGCTGCTCGGCTCGGCCGGCACCGGTGGCGGCCTCTACAACCCGAGCGCCAACTACTCGTGGAACTACTCGCCTGACTTTATCGCCAAGATGGCGGTCGAGGATCCCAAGCTCGGCCACTGGGAGCTGTTCGGCATCGAGCGCAATTTCCGCGAGCGCATCTATCCCAACGCCGGCGCCACCCCGCCTTCGTCTACCGGCGCTTATAACGACGTGGTGCCCGCGGGTGGAATCGGCGGGGGCGGCCGCATTCCCTTTGACAACAAGAAGGTCTCGGTCGGCGTCAAGGCCCTCTGGGGCAAGGGCGTAGGACGTTACGGCTCGTCGACCATCGCCGACATCACTCTCCGTCCCGACGGCACTGTGCAGCCTCTGACCGGGTTCTCCGCACTCGGGACCATCGAAGTCAATCCCAGCCCCCGCCTCCAGATTTACGCAAACTATGGCGCAGACGAGATCGACCGCCACTACTGGGGCAAGGTCGGATACGGCTCGCCCCTCACCAACATGTCGGGCTGCAATACGGAGCCCGTACCCGGAACCGGCGGAGCGAACCCGTACGGCGGCGGCGGCACGGGCTTCAATCCCGCGGCGCCCGCCAACTGCGGCAACCAGACCAAGGACGTGCAGGAACTCACTGCCGGCTACTGGTACAACATCTACAGCGGCCCCAAGGGCCGGCTTCGCTACGGCCTTCAGTACGCGGTTTTCCGCCGCGACCTCTGGTCAGGCGCGGGCGGCGCAACCAACCCAAGCAACGGCGCGCACGGCACCGACAACATGTTCTGGACTTCGATGCGCTACTACCTGCCGTAATCGCGGACTCAATTGCTTTGAGAATCAAGGGCAGCCGGACCGGGCTGCCCTTTCTCTTTGGGTTGCGCTTCTTCTCATCCCGTTGCTAAGCTGATCCGTCCTCGACAATCAGATTTTTCGCGTCAGACAGGATTGCCGCGCCTTCCCCGGGGCGCGGTTTGGCAGCGCAAGCGCGCTCTGCCGGCCTGCGGCAGGATGCCGTAATAAACCGTGGCCTGCGTGCCGCGCAAAAAGAACAGGAGCACGAACAGTGCAAAAGCTCTTCACTTCCTTCTTCCTCTCTGCGATCCTCACGGCCGTCCCGGCAGGGGCCGCCACCCCTGCCACGCCCTCCCCGTCTCCTCAGATCGATCACGTCTATGTAACGGAAGCCGGCAAGTACATCGTCAGCTACACGCAAACCGACAACGGATCCACCAATGGAGCTGCGCCAACCCCCACCGCCCATGTCCGGTACCTTCCGGCGTCAGACGCGATACACCTTGGGGACAACCCGCGCTTCGGGTTCCGCTACAGCCTCGTCGGATCGCCCGATGGAGCTGACGTCGAAATCAAGTGCGTCACGATTTTTCCCAAGCCCGGCGCACAAAAGCCCGGCGCAGCCGCGCCGCTGCCGCGCGAAGAGTCCACCTGGCCACGCGCGCTCGGCGACGCCTACTATTGCGGATACGCGATCAACGACAACTGGCAGAAGATCCCTGGCGACTGGACCTTCGAGATCTGGCATGGCGACAAGAAGCTCGCCACGCAGACCTTCAATCTCGTCCCCTGACGGTTAGGGTGTGCCGAGATCTAATGGTCGCCGGCCATGGCGGAGTTGAGGCCGTTGAAGGTGGCGGCGTAGCGGCCCTCTTTTTCGGCGTTGCGGAGGCCGCTCACGCGCTCGACGCAGATCTCCGGCGGAGTGGGCTGGCGCGTGATGAGAGACATGGTTTCGGCGATGAAGTCGTTGAGCGGCATGGCGCGCGGGTCTTCGGCGCCATCCATCAGGTCAGTCTGTACGTAGGGTGGGACGATTTCGAGCACCTCGATTGCGGTGGAGCGGAGTTGCCAGCGCAGCGATTGCGTGTAGGAGTGAATGGCCGCCTTGGTGGCGCAGTAGGTGGGCGTGAGAGCCAGCGGGACGAAGGCGAGGCCTGAGGAGACGTTCACAATGGTGGCGTGGGGCTGCTGCCTGAAGTGCTGCAGGAGAGCAGCGGTGAGGCGGATGGGACCGAGCAGGTTGGTGGCGATAATGGCCTCGGCGTCGGCAAGGCCGTCCGGCTGGCTGAGGAGCTTTTCGGCCCGCATGATTCCGGCGTTGTTGATGAGAACGTTGAGCTGCGGGAACTTTTGCGTGACGTCTGCGGCGAAGCTGCGGGTGCTGCCGGGCTGCTCGATGTCTAGGACGATCGACTGCATGCCGGGATTGGCGGACGTGGCTTGATCGAGAACGCCCTGGCGGCGGCCGGCGATGATGACGCGGTTGCCGAGGGCGTGAAATGCTTCAGCCAGGCCGCGCCCGATGCCGGAGCCGCCGCCCGTGATGAGGATGGTGTTGCCTGCCGGGTTCATGAGGTCCCCTCCGAGAATCAGGGTAAAGCCCGGAACGGCGGAGATGAAAGGCAACGACAGTGATTGATGGCGCGTTGCGCCACCCGAAGATCATGGGAATAGCGGTCACATGTGCGGGTGAGGACACCCGCACGACTGCCGGTCTCCCACCCCTAAAGCCAAAGGCGGCTTGATGGGGACCCCGGTCAGGAGACCGGCGGTACTGGCGAGCGATTGAAAAAAAAGTAAACGCGCGGGGATACCACCGCGCTGGTTTTGCTCTAGTCGCTGGTGTCGGGACTATCCGAGGGGATGGTTTTGGGGATGGGGATGTGGGCTTCGAGGCGGGTTCCCTTCTTGTTGTGGATGACGAGCCAGCCATTCAAGCGACGGCAACGCTCGCGCATTGTGAGGAGGCCGAGGCCCTCGCGCGGCGAATCGTTGTCGATGCCCACCCCTTCGTCCCATAGGTTGAGGCGGATGCAGCAGGTGTTCATCTTGAGCTCGATCCATGCCTGGCGCGTGCCGCTGTGATGGACGACGTTGCTTAGGCCCTCCTGGACGATGCGGTAGAGAGCCAGGGAGATCTCGGGAGGCAGCCCGCCGGGGACGCCCTCGTGCCTGAACTCGACCTGGAGCTCATAGAGATGCGTGAACTGGCGGCAGAGGCTCTCGATGGCCCACGGCAGGCCCGTGAACTCCAGCCCGGAGGGGTGAAGGCGCTGAGAAACGGTGCCGATTCCGGCGGCGACGTCCCTGATCTTGGCCGATGCAGAGTTCAGGCCCCGCGCAAGCTCGCCCTGCGCCATCCGGGCCAGTTGAGCCAGCTCAAAGCTGACCACCGCGACGGACTGTCCGAGGCTGTTGGTGAGTTCCTCGGCCATCTGCCTACGTTCAAGGTCCTGGGCTTCGATGAGGCGTCCGCTGAGCTCCTTGAGCTCGGTTTCGAGGCTCTTGAGATCGGAGATGTCCATCACGGTTGAGATCAGGCAGGGCTCTCCACCGACATCGACTTTGTCGACGAAGGTGAGGCCGGTGAAGATTCTGCCGTCCCTTGCGCGATAGAGCATTTCCCAGCCCTCGACGCGGTTGCCCGTGGCTATGGTGTCGATGACCTGCTGGCGGAAAGCCGGATCGACCCAAAGGTTCAGGTCGAGAGATGTCTTGCCGAGGGCTTCCTGCCGGCTGTATCCCGTGAGGCGCTCGAACGCTTCATTGAGCTCGAGGTAGCGGCTGTCTTTCATGCTGGAGATGAGGATGGCCGCGGGGGTCTGGCGGAAGGCCTTGGAACATTTCTCCTCAGTCTTTTCGAGAAGTTCCTGGGCGCGCTTGTACTGGGTGATTTCGTCGACGGTCGTTACGTGATACAGGGGCGCCTGGTCCTCGGCGCCGCGCATGACCGAAACGGACACTTTGACCCAGATGACCGCGCCGTCCTTGCGAATGTATCGCTTTTCAAATGTCTGGCTCCCGAGGCCGTTGGAAACGAACTTGGAAAGCATGTCGAGGCTTGTGGGAAGGTCCGCAGGATGGGTGAGCTTCTGCCAACTGGTGGCAACCAGTTCTTCGCGGGAGTAGCCAGTGATTTCGCAGAGGCGCTTGTTCACCTCGAGGTAATGGCCATCAGGGGTGACATAGGCCATTCCTACCGGCGAGTGGTCGAAGATTGCACGGAATGTGTCCTGCGTGTTCACAGTCTGGAGGAATAGGCACACGGGGACCATCCCCGCGAGGGTGTTTCTCGAGACCCAGAGGGGCCCTGTCGTTTCGGACCGCTACAGCCGCATGTTCGAACGCATGGGAGGAGCGGATAAAATCTTAGACGTTTTTCCTCAGGAATGCCAAAGTACTTTGGAATTTTTCCCCATGAACGTCCTAAACCTTTCGTGATTACCGACGGGTTACCTACTGGGCAGGAGTCAATAGCTAGTCGTCAGATGTCGAAAGGAGGTTGTCAGTTGTCGGGGTTGGGGTCCGAACTGCCCGCGTCACAATTGGGAGTTTGGGGTTACTTAGAAGCAAGACATGCGTTTGAGGGCCGGTTTTGTTCGGGATGGCGTGCCTGGAGGCGGCCATAATTGCGATCGTGGAACTGGATCCCGCGTGACGCATGTCGCGGGCGATGCTCAAGATCGCTTCGGAGAATTGAGGCGCTGCATGCTTGAACAGCAGATTCTGTTCGAGAATTTCGGAATGGAGAGCGAGGACCAAAGCAAAGGTCCCAGTCCTCTACTTATTCACTGGCTTTCTTGCGAAGTGATAGAGCGAGTACGCCAACGCAGCAAAGGCGAGGACGCTGACGTAGTTGTTGTCCAGGAAGGTATGGGGGACGTTTAGTAAGTCGCGGTTCTGGTAGTAGGTGGCTTCGAGGGCTTTGAGCGCTACTCCGATGAGGCCGGCGATGCCTCCGGCGGCGATGAGGCCGGAAGCGAAGAGCGACCCTGAGGAGATTTCGCTGTCGGCGTCGGATTCTCCTGCGCGTTTGGCGGCGCGGTCGACGAGCCAGCGGACGACTCCGCCGCAGAAGATGGGCAGGGTGGTTCCGATGGGCAGGTAGAAGCCGACGGCGAAGGTGAGAGACCGGATGCCGAGCAGCTCGACGGCGATGACTAGACATACCCCAAGGAGCACGATTCCCCAGGGGAGCTTGCGGCTCAAGATGCCGTTGATGACGGTGGCCATGAGACGGGCCTGCGGGGCGGGCGCCGAGGGGCTGCCGATGCCCTGGACCCATGACACTTCAATCTGATGGCTTGCGGGCGAGTAGAGGTACTTGCCGTCCTGGAGCTCGGTTGAGCCGATGGCGTTGAGGATGACGTATTCGGATTTTTGATGGGTGGTGGCAGATTTGCTGTCGGCGCCCACCACGCGGATTTCTGCGGGCAGGTGCTGGCTATTGGCCTGGACGGCGACGCCGGGGTGGGACGCGCTGAGGTCCCACGGCTTGGCCATGGAGTGGAACTCCTGGAGGCCGGCGTTCATGAGGTTGAGGGTGAACCCGATGATGACGGTGGAGACGACTACGCCGATCATGAGGGCGATCTGCTGGTAGCGGGGCGTGGCCCCGATGATGTAGCCGGTCTTGAGGTCCTGCGAGGTGTCGCCGGAGTTGGAGGCGGCGATGCAGACAACGCCGCCGATGGTGATGGCGAGGGCGCCGAATGCGGGGGCGGTCCAGCCCTGGACGAGGAAGACTGCGGCGGTGGCCATTAGGGTGGCGATGGTCATGCCAGAGACGGGGCTGGCCGATGAGCCGACGAGGCCGACGATGCGCGAGCTGACTGTCACGAAGAGGAACCCGAAGACCACTACCAGCAGAGAGGCGGCGAGGTTGGCGGGCCATCCGACGAAGGCGCCGGGGACGGGCTTGAACTCGAGAAAGACAAACATGAGGGCGACGACGAGCAGCGAGCCGATGAGGACCACGGACATGGAGAGGTCGTTCTCGGTGCGGATGGGCTTGGCGCGCTCGACGGCTGCGCCTCCGCGCATGGACTTGATGCCCTCGGTGAGCGCGGCCCAGATGGTTGGAACGGTTTTGAGGAGAGTGATGAGGCCGGCGGCGGCGACGGCTCCCGCGCCCATGGGCTTGATGTAGGCGGCCCAGAGGTCGGAGGGGCCCATCTGCTCGATCGGCGTCTGGCCGGGGTAGACGGGGTTGGGCAGCGACTTGCCGAAGAAGTAGATGAGCGGCATGACGACGAGCCAGGAGAAGACTCCGCCGGCGAAGATGACTCCGGCGACGCGGGAGCCGATGATGTAGCCGACGCCGAGGTATTCCGAAGTTGCGTCGGCGTTGATGGCCCCGCCCTTGAGGGTGTGCTGGGGACCGAAGTCGAGATTGTAGCCGGGAGAGCCGGGCCAGACGGAGAAGAGGTTCTTGTTGGCGAGGAAGGTGTAGACGCCGCCGAGGCCGAGTCCGAGGAAGACTCGCGAGGCCAGGGACCCGCCTTTTTCGCCGGCGATGAGGACGTCGGCGCAGGCGGTTCCTTCGGGGTATGGGAGCGCACCGTGCTCCTTGACGATGAGCTGGCGGCGTAGCGGGATCATGAAGAGCACGCCGAGCCATCCGCCGATGAGGGCGAGCATGAAGATGCGGGCGTACTCGAGCTCGAAGCCGAGGAAGACAAGGGCGGGCAGGGTGAAGATGACGCCGGAGGCGATGGACTGGCCGGCGTTGCCGGTGGTCTGCACGATGTTGTTTTCGAGGATGGAGGCGCGACCGAGTACGCGGAGGATCGAGATGGAGAGGACGGAGATGGGAATGGAGGCGGCTACTGTAAGGCCGGCGCGGAGGCCTACGTAGACGGTGACGGCTCCGAAGATGATGCCGAAGATGCAGCCGATGGCGAGCGCGCGGAGGGTGAATTCGGGCGGTTTCTGATCGGGAGAAATGAAGGTGCGGAAGGCCGGCTGCTGGGTTTCGAGGGTTTCGGGCATGGAATCTCTCCGGGACGCGGCGATGCTGAATCGGGCTATTCCCTGAAAGGGGGAGTGTAGCAGTGCGACAGGGAGCATGGGAACAAGGGAGCGAGGGGGCTGAGATGCAGGGGCCAGGCACCAGGGACCAGGGACCAGAAAGCAGGGACCCTTCGACTTCGCTCAGGGCAGGCTTCGGGACACAGGGACATAGGGACTGAGGGACCAGGCCTGTCAGGGACTCAATGCAAGAGGGGTCCGAAGCGGAGGGGGTAATGGGGTCCGATTAGTCCTTTCGTAAGGGAGAAGAGCGGAAAATCTATGGACATCCCTATGAGGTCTGCACAAGAATGCACAATCACCGGGGGACTTCCCTTCCCCGGGCTAAAGGGTCTGGAATCCCCCCATAACAAAGGAGAGGTCGTGAGACGCGAGATTAGATTTGTGCTGGCAACTGTGGCGGCCTGTATCTGCATGACGGCCGTGAGCATGGCGCAGAACGTGAATACCCGTCACGTGCGCAACGTGGTAATGACTGGCGATGCAACGCCTGTGGGTAGGCTGCCGGTGTCGCAGACGATGCAGCTGGATCTCGTGCTGCCGCTGCGGAACGAGGCCGGGCTGAAGAGCTTTCTGGCCGATGTGTACAACCCGAAGAGCCCGAACTACCGGCAGTTCCTGACGCCGCAGCAGTTCACGGCGAGGTTCGGACCGACGGTGGAGCAGTACGACGAGGTGCTGCGCTTTGCGGCCGAGAACGGGCTGACGGTAACAGGCGGCTCGCGCGACGGGATGGATGTGCAGGTGAAGGGCACGGTGGGCGCGATCGAAACGGCGCTGCACGTGAGCATGGTGAACTACCGGCATCCGGTGGAGGACCGCATCTTCTACTCGGCGGACCGGGAGCCGACGCCGAACCTGTCGTTCAACCTGTGGCACGTTTCGGGGCTGGACAACTACTCGCTGCCTCATCCGCTGTATGTGAAGAAGAGCGATTTTGCTGCGGCGCACGGGATGGCGGAGGAAGAGGTGGTGAAGCATGCCACCACCGGGTCGGGACCGTCGGCGTCGTTCCTGGGAAGCGACATGCGCGCGGCGTACTACGGCAGCGGATCGCTGAACGGGGCAGGACAGCATTTGGGGCTGTTTGAGTTCCTCGGAACCAACCTGGCCGACGTGAACACCTACTACAGCAACGTGCACCAGACGAACAGCGTGCCAATCAACCTCATTTCCGTGGATGGAAGCAGCACAAGCTGCACCTATCCGGCCTGCGACGACACCGAGCAGACCCTGGACATAACGCAGGCGCTGGGCATGGCGCCGGGGCTGGCGACCCTGGATGTGTATATCAGCACGACGTCGGACACGGCCATCATCAGCGCCATGACAACGCACAATCCCCTGCCGACGACGATTGGCTGCTCGTGGGGCTGGTCGCCGGTGGACCCTTCGACGCTTGACCCGTTCTTCCAGAAGATGGCGGCACAGGGGCAGAACTTCTTTGCGGCGAGCGGCGACAGCTCGACGTGGACGAAGACCGGGAATTCGGCGCCGTGGCCGGCGGATGACCCCAACATTGTCTCGGTTGGCGGCACGGACCTGACGACTTCGAGCGCGGGCGGGCCGTGGGCGTCGGAGACGGCGTGGGTGGACTCGGGCGGCGGCGTTACGACGAACGGGTTCGCGATTCCGTCGTGGCAGCAGCTTCCGGGCGTAATCAACTCGAGCAACCGCGGATCGACAACGCTGCGCAACGGGCCCGATGTTTCGGCGAACGCGAACTTCACGTTCTACGTGTGCGCCGACAGGCTGGCGTGCACGGCGAACAACTACGGCGGAACGAGCTTCGCGGCGCCGATGTGGGCAGGCTACATTGCCCTGGTGAACCAGCAACTGGTGGCGAACAGCCAGCCGACGATCGGGTTCCTGAATCCGACGATCTACCAGCAGAACGTTGGCTCGCAATATGCGGCGGACTTCCACGACATCACGAGCGGCACTTCGGGGAGCTTCTCCGCGGTGACGGGATACGACCTGGTGACGGGATGGGGCAGCCCGAATTCGGGGCTGATCTCAGCGCTGACGGGTCCGCCTGTTGCCGGATACAGCCTGTCGGCTTCGCCGTCATCTGTGACGGTGCAGCAGGGCAATGCGGGCAGCTCGACCATCACCAGCACGGTGACGGGCGGGTTCAACTCCGCTGTGACGCTGAGCGCGAGCGGGCAGCCTTCGGGCGTGACGGTGAGCTTCAACCCGGCATCGATCACCGGAACGGGAAGCTCGACGATGAACATCACGGTAGCCTCGACGGTTGCGGCCGGAACGTATCCCATTACTGTGACCGGAACGGCCGGCAGCAACGTGCAGACCACTACGGTGACGCTCACGGTGACGGGGATCAACCCGAGCTACTCGCTGAGCGCATCGCCCACTTCGCTGACGATCACCCGCGGCAGCTCGGGGCATTCAACCATTACCGTGACGCCGTCGGGCGGATTCAACGGCGCGGTCTCGCTATCGGGAACCGGGCAGGGCAGCCGCGTTACTCTTTCGTTCAGCCCGAGCTCGGTAACGGGCAGCGGGACGTCGACTATGACGGTGACAGTCAACCGGCGGGCGACCACCGGGACACGCACGATCACAATTACCGGAACGAATGGGACCACGCGGAAGACAACGACGGTCACACTGACCGTCCAATAACAACAGGTGCATGTTCTAACTGTGAAGGCCCGGATCTCTCGATCCGGGCCTTCGCATTTCAGGCATTAGGCATTAGGGACCAGGTTGGGGAGCTTCTAATGCGGAAGGATTCAGTGTTTACTTGAGAGATCAGGTGAGATGGGCTGATGAGCGACAGGCCGCTATGGAAGACGCTGCTGGCGTTCGGGATCGTGTACTTCGTGTGGGGGTCCACGTTCCTGGCGATCCGCGTGGGAGTGCACGAGGTTCCGCCGCTGCTGTTCGCAGCGCTGCGGTTTGCGACGGCGGGGGCGCTGCTTTTCGGGTGGACGCTGATGCGGGGCGAGCAGATGCCGCGCGGGCGGGAGTGGCTTTCGATTACGCTGCTCGCGGCTCTCATATTCGTAGGCGATTACGGGCTCCTGTTCTGGGCGGAGACAACCGTGCCGTCGGGAATAGCGGCGGTGATGCTGGCGACGATTCCCGCCTTCATGGCGATCGCAGAGGTGCTGCTGTTGCGGACGCGGAGGTTCACGCTGGGGCTGGGCGCTGCTCTGCTGGTGGGACTGGCCGGAGTAGCCGTGCTGACCCTGCACGGCGCCGGGCTCGGCCAGGCGGCGATCAGCGCGACAGGCGCGGCGGCGCTGGTGTTTGCCGCGATGACCTGGTCAGTGGCATCGGTGCTGACGCGCAAGGTGCCGCTGCCTGAGTCAAAGATGGTGAGTTCGGGCGCACAGATGCTCGTTGGAGGCTTGCTGCTGGGGGTTGCGGCGGGTCCGTTCGGCGAGTTTCCGCATTTTCATCCTGCGGAGGTTTCGACCGGGACGTGGATTGCATTGGCGTACCTGATCGTGGCCGGGTCGATCATGGGGTTCACGGCGTATTTGTGGCTGATTCACCATGAGTCTCCGACGCGCGTAGGCACGTATGCGTATGTGAACCCGGTGGTGGCGGTGGCATTGGGGCACTGGTGGGGCGGGGAGGAGCTGGGACTGAGGGCCGTGCTCGGGACGGGGCTGGTGCTGGCGAGCGTGGTGTCGATTGTGGTGAGCAAGCCGGCAAGACGGCAGGTCGGCGACTCAGCGAGTCAACGGGAAGTACAGCAAGTCGGCAAGTCAACGAATTAGCGTCCCGCCCGCTCATCGCGATGAGGCCACGATGAACGGGGCACAGCCCTACAGTGCGGCAAGTTAGCGAGTCGGCGCGACGTGGTCCGATCGCTGACTTGCCAACTCGCTGGCTTGCTAATGATGGATAGTGCGCGTAAGGTGTTGGGACATTAGATTCGGCGATAGAACTGATTCCCTTTTCATCCTACGGAGATGGCGCATGAGCAACACGGGCGTGGCTGCGACTGCCGAGAAGACACTGACCAATCCCAATTCTGCTTCGAGCCCGATGAAGCGGCTTCTGTCGCTGGACGTGGTGCGGGGCATCACCATCGCGTTCATGATCATGGTGAACAACAATGGCGGGCCGGGGTCGTGGCACTTCATGAATCACGCGGAGTGGAATGGGCTGACGCCGACGGACCTTGTGTTTCCGACATTCGTGTTTGTTGTGGGCGTGTCGGTGGTGCTTGCGTTTGAGTCGCGGCTGGCGAAGGGCGCGACGAAGGCGGAGCTGGCGCGCCATACTGCGGTGCGGGCTGTGATCCTGTACCTGCTCGGAATTATCGTCAACAGCTTTCCGTTCTTTCACCTCCAGCACATGCGGTTTTACGGCGTGCTGCAGAGGATCGCGATCTGCTACCTGGTGGTGGGGCTGTTCTACCTGTACGACCGGCGCGCGTGGACGAAGTGGGCTGCGCTTGCGGTTGCGCTGGTGGGGTATTGGATTCTTGTGCGGTGGGTTCCGGTGCCGGGATTGGGAATGCCGGGACGCGATATTCCGTTCCTGGATATGAACCGGAACCTTGTGTCGTGGATCGATCAGCACCTGTTCCCTTATCACCTGTACCTGTATTCACCGGATCACAACGTGCGCGATCCGGAGGGGCTGCTGAGCAACCTGCCGGCGATGGGGACGGCGCTGATGGGCGCGCTGACGGGGATCTGGCTGCGGACCGGGCGGAGCGTGCGCGAGAAGTTTGCGGGGCTGGCGATTGCGGCCGCTTGCAGCCTGGGGCTCGGATATCTTTGGTCGCCTTGGTTCCCGCTGAACAAGAACATGTGGACGAGCTCGTATGTGCTGGTGGCGGGAGGCTACTCGCTGCTGCTGCTGACACTGGCGTTCTGGGCGGTGGAAGTGAAGGGGTGGCGCAAGGGATGGACGTACGTGTGGCTCGTGTTCGGGTCGAATGCGATTGCCGCGTACATGTTCAGCGAGCTTGTGCCGGGGATTCTCTATAACATTCCGGTTCACAGCGCTTCGGGTGGAAGCGGAAACGTGGTGAGCTTCGGAGTGAAGCATAGTCTGGCTCATATTCCCTATGCGGGATGGGCGGCGTTTGCGTACTCGGTTTCGTTCACGGCATTTTGCTTTATACCGGTGTGGGTCCTGTACCGAAAAAAAATCTTCCTGAAAGTGTGAGGAGATGCCGCGGAACAGGGGACGTAGATTCAGGGCTGCCCAGATTGCTTTGGTTACGACGCCCATTCTGCTCGCGAGTACAAGCGCGGGCGGGCAGACGGGCGCGCGCATGATTCCTGTGCCGGGACCGCCGATGGGGTGGTCGTCGTGGAACAGCTTCTCCAACACGGTGAACTCGAGCGTCGTGATGGACCAGGCGAAGGCCATGGCCGCGAACGGAATGAAGAAGGCCGGATACCAGTACATCAACATCGACGAGGGCTGGTGGCTGGGGCAGCGCGACGCGGACGGAAACATCGTGGTGGACGCGAATGCCTGGCCGGCGATTGCCGCGACGGACAAGCCCGGCGACATGAGCAACATTGTGCGGTTTATTCACGGACTGGGGCTGAAGGCCGGGATCTATACGGATGCGGGCAGGGATGGATGCAGCATGTATCCGGACATTGGGCCGAAGATAAACGGCGCGGGCAGCGAAGGGCACTACGAGCAGGACTTTCTCCAGTTCGCGAAGTGGGGCTTCGATTATGTGAAGGTGGACTGGTGCGGAGGAGACAAGGAGAATCTTGACCCGGCGGTGCAGTATGCGGCGATTGCGCGGGCGATTGCGCGGGCGGAGAAGATTGCGGGACATTCGTTGTACGTGTCGCTGTGTGAATGGGGCAAGCAGAGCCCCTGGACGTGGGCTCCACATGTGGGAGGCGCGGCGGCGGATGTGTGGCGTACGAGCGGAGATATTGTGGACCCGATCGTGGCGGGCGGGCCGCACGCAGACCGCAAAGCGAGCTTCGAAAAGATGCTGGCGAACTTCGACCAGGGGGTTCATCCCGAGGCGGAGCACACGGGGTTCTATAACGACCCGGACATGATGGTGGTGGGCATGCCGGGAATGACGGACGTTCAGAACTGGGCGCACATGTGCTTGTGGGCGATGTCGGGCGCGCCTCTGCTTGTGGGCGCGGACCTGACGAAGTTGACGCCGACGACGCTGGAGATCCTGACCAGGGCGGATGTGGTGGCAATCGACCAGGATGCGCTGGGATTGCAGGCGGTGAAGGTGGCCGAGCCGGCGAAGGGGCTGGAGGTGTGGTCGAAGGCGCTGGCGAAACCCGGTACGCGCGCGGTGCTGCTGCTGAACCGGGCGGGCGATGCCGCGGAGATCACGGTGCAATGGAAGGACCTGGGTCTGGATCCCGCGTCGCAGGCGAAGGTGAAGGACTTGTGGACGGGCGAGGAACTTCAGAGCTACGGGTCGTATGACGTGAAGGTGCCTGCGGGAAGCGCTGAGATGGTGCGCGTAGCGGGTGCGGAGGGTGCGGGAACAAAGTATTTGCCGGACGCGGCGGTGAAGAGCGCGGCGAATCATCCGGAGGTTTGCCGGGGGTGCGCGAAGGATTTTTCGCATGTGGCCTCGGCGGGCGGATGGGCGCGGGTTGGGATTACTTACCGGAATCCGGATAAAACGGCGCGGTTTGCGGTGCTGCGGGTGAATGATCGGCACGAGACGGCGGTGGCGTTTCCGCCGACGGGCGTCGCGGCCGGCGAGGTGACGGTGCAGGCGCTGCTCGACCGCGCCGATGGCGGGAATGCGGTGAGTTTGCTGCCGGATCGTGACGCTATGCCGGTGATCGAGTCGATCACTGTGGAGTAAGGGATTGCGCGGGACTTGAGGGTGACTCGGGGCATGGCGGAACGCGCGCAGGTTTCTGAGGGGAAAATCGAGAGGGCCGACGCAGGCGGCAGGCGGCGCGTGTGGCTGGAGCTTGCGGTGGGCTACGGGCTGATCGTGGCGACGATCTGGACGCCGAGACCGCAACAGGCGTGGCTGTGGTGGGCTGCGCTGGCGTGGATTGTAGCGTCGTCGTGGTGGTCGTTTCCGGGTTGGGCGGCGATGGGATTCCGTCGGGGCGGGTTTGTCGCTTCGCTGTGGGTGGTGGGCGTCGCCTGCGTGCTTTCCGCCTGCGCTGTGATCGTTGCGATCCGCCTTCACACGCTTCGCATTCCGCACAGCGCGATGGGCTGGGTGCTGGCGTGGGGCGGGTACATCGTGTGGTCGTTCGTGCAGCAATATCTGCTGCAGGGATATTTTCTTTTCCGGTTTCTGCGACTGATTACGAGGCGGGAACTGGCAGCGCTGGCGGCGGCAGGGATCTTCGCGGCGGCGCATCTGCCGAATCCGCTGCTTACGACGGTGACGCTGATCTGGGGCGTAGTGGCGTGCTTAGTATTTCTGCGCTGCAGGAATGTTTACACGCTGATGCTGACGCACGCGATTCTGGGGGTGAGCCTGGCGATCACGGTGCCTGGCCCGGTGATGCACAACATGCGGGTGGGGATTGGGTATTTGCAGTACCGGGCGGGGCATAGTAGGCACTTCCGCTGAATGCGCGGTGGGATCAGGTGTAAAATCGACGTGTACGGTAAACTACCGGACAGGAGCGAGGTGTTCGATGGGTCAGGCATTACGCACAGAACGAACGGAAGCTCGCCTGTTGCCGGAGCAGAAGAAGCGCATCGAGCGTGCAGCTCAAATCAAGGGGCTGTCGGTGTCTGACTTCATTGTGCAACATGCGGATGAGGCGGCGATCCGGACGATTGAGCAGCATGCGACATTGAGGCTAAGCGAGCGCAATTCCAGGATCTTTATTGAATCGTTGTTGAATCCGCCCGAGCCTGGGAAGCGGTTGAAAGCGGCGGCGCGCCGCTTCAGGGAACTAACGAGCCAGAAGTAATGCGAAAACTTGACGCGGGCGAAGCGAACGTCGAACGCCTGAACAGCAATCATGACCGGGCGAGCTTTCATTGCGGCAACGCGGACCTTGATCGCTATCTTCAGCAGCAAGCGGGTCAGGATGCAAGGCGAAAACTCGCGGCAGTTTATGTGCTTACCTTCGATGGCAGGGCAATTGGAGGTTACTACACCCTTTCATCAACCCTCGTTGAACCAACGGGGATTTCGGATGATCTTTCCAAAAAGCTCCCGCGAAATTCGGTACCCGCGACTCTGCTTGGACGAATGGCGATTGGCCAACCGGCCCAGGGGCGCGGATGGGGCGAGTATTTGCTTCTGCACGCATTGCGCACGGCACTTCATGCATCCGCAACCATCGCATCATGGGCACTGATTGTGGATGCCAAGCCACATGCACGCGCGTTTTATCAGAAATACTCGTTCATCCCGATGCTCTATCCCCCCGGGCAGCTTTTGCTGCCGATGAGGGCGATAGCTGTGCTGTTCCCGGACGAGTCTTCTTGATGGCGGAAGACAAGGTCACACGGCATGATGACTGCGAAGCGGAACAGCCATCAGTTTCCCATTCATGGGCCGAGCCACGGCTTGTTGAAGCGCCTCCACGCGTCAATCCATTCCTCTAGGCGTTTCAATCAATCCATCAAGGACCTTGGTTCTGCGCCTTGTTCGAGAGACTTCGCCGACCGGAAGAGCCAGAGGTTCAGCAGTGTGAAGAGTAGTGCGCCGACGGTGAATTTGAGCCACACGGGGGCTTGCGAGGGCGAGAAGAAGCCTTCGAGGCAGCCGGCGATGACGAGCAGAGGGATGATGCCGGAGACGAGGCGCGTGGCTTCGATGCCGCCGCGGGCGACGGAGTCTTTCCAGTGATAGCCGGAAGGAAAGAGCATGGCGTGGCCCAGGCGGAGGCCCGCGGCGCCGGCGATGAGAATCGAGGGCAATTCGAGCGAGCCGTGGGCCGCGACAAAGCTCCACAGCGAAACGGACATGCCGTAGTGGTGGCAGGCAGCGCCGATGACGCCGAGTTGCATGCCATTTACAAAGAGCATGAAGAGCGTGTAGATGCCGAACGTCATTCCGCCAGCGAAGGTGATGAAGCTGACGGAGAGGTTGTTGGTCATGATGAAGCTGGTGGCAAGCGGCGCGACGCCGACGATCGAGTGGGTCCACATTTCGTGACGCTCCATGGTGGCGATCATGCCGGGGCCGACGAAGTGGCGCATGAACTCGGGACGCGTGTTGGTGAGAACAACGCCGAGGATGCCGCAGGCGACGGTGATGACGACGGAGGCCGCTACCCAGGGGAGGTTGCGCTGGAAGATGCGCGGGTACTCGTCGCGGAGGAAGCGGAAGAGCGTGAGCAGGCTCGTCTTGCGGCGAGAATAGATGATATGGTGGGCGCGGGCCAGGAGTTGATTGACGTGCGCGGCGTATGTACGCGCCGTGTCATCGTGGCGCAGGACGGAGAGGTCGGCGGCGACCTGGCGGTAGAGGAGCGCGAGCTCCTGCAATTCGGCACGGGAAAGGCCGTGCAGGCCGGACGAGCCGGCCTCGGCGAGGAGAGCCTGAAGGCGGTCCCACAAGGGGCGGCGCTTCGCAAGCCACTGATTGGAGAGGACGGGAGCCATGAGCGCGGGTTCTGATCAGCTTAGCATCGACACACCGGAACTGGTGGCGATCGAGATGCCGCTGGCCGGGATCGGCAGCCGGTTCATTGCGCTGGTGGTGGATAACCTCCTGATGGGGGCGGGACTGTTCGTGGCGGGACTGATCCTTGTCATTCTGGCGCCGGCGCTTGCGGCTTTTAACAAGCTTTCGTTTCAGTGGGCGATGGCGCTGATGTTCTTCCTGGGGTTCCTCTTCAATTGGGGCTACTTTACGCTGTTCGAGGCATTCTGGAACGGGCGGACCCCGGGCAAAAAGGTGGCGAAGATCCGGGTGATCCAGAGATCGGGGAGGCCGATCGGACTGTTCGAATCGATGGCGCGGAACCTGGTGCGCTTCATCGACCAGTTTCCGGGCCCCTATGCGGTGGGAGTGGTGACGATGTTCCTGACCAAGCAGCATCAACGGCTTGGGGACCTTGCGGCGGGCACGCTGGTCGTGCTGGACCGCGAACAGGAGTCGCCGTTGTGGGGATTGTCCGGTTCGCGCACGATCACGGCGGCCGTTTTCCCGCAGCCTGAACCGCGACCCGAGGCTCATGCGCAGGTGACCCTGCCGGCGGCCGGAATTGCGAAGCTGACTCCTGCGGACCTGGAAGTGCTGGAGGGATTCTTCGCCCGGCGGCTGGACATGCCGATGACGGTGCGCGAGAGCCTGGCGGCACGGATGGCAGCGGCGATCCGCGCGAAGTCGGGGTTGGATCAGCCGGAGGGCGTCAGCACGGAGACGTTTCTGGAGGCGGCGGCGCGGGGATTGCGAGACATCGCAAGGATGAGATGAGAGCACCGGACGCGATTGACGCCGCCGGGCGTATCTTCAGTCGTAAATCGATACATAAAGGAAGCGGAGTTTCCACTACTAGAGGTAGCTACTAGTAGTTCTGCTAGATGCCTACAAATCATGCGTGATGGGATGATTGCGTTGCTCACAGCGGGGTGGGTTTGTGTCTGTTGTCGGAGACAATTCCCTTGCCCATCCGATGCGATGAGATGACCAACGCCTGGGGCCGCGGCACCGCCTTCGGAAAAGGTTAGATCCGAGGAGTCCGCAGTGGCCGGGCGGAGGCCGGATGCGATCGGGTGCGAATAAATCGGATGCGAATGAAGAAGTAGGAGTGTCGACGAAGAATCCGGCCCCGATCGGCGGGTGAATCCGGACAAGCTTCGCGATCACTAACATGGTCCGCCGGATTTAGAGGAGTGCGCGGCGGAAATGACAAGGAGACAAACCCGCGAACGGCAGCAAGTCCGCGACAACAACATAAGTCGCGGAGCCGAATCGAAGACGGGGTCCGCAGCGGTTAAGCAAGCGCAGAGGCACGGATACAGTTCGCCAGCCAGGACCAACGGCGAGCAGGATGCGCGCGGCGGTTGCGGAATCACAGAAGTAGTTTCAAAGGAAGGTCACATGAGACAAACGAAGCACAGGTATTTCCTGTTGCCGTTGCTCTTTGTTCTGGCCTGCGCCGGTTTATATGCGCAAGCCAACTCGGAGCTAAATGGCATCGTCACAGACCAGACTGGAGCGGTGGTCGCGGGAGCGAAGATTACACTTTCGAACCCTGCCACCGGGTTCACCAATACGACGGAGAGCGGAGCGACGGGGCTCTACGACATCAACGGCCTTAACCCCGGCACTTACAACCTGAAGGTCTCCGCCAAGGGCTTCCAGGCGTACGAGCAAGATGGTATCGTCGTCAACGTTTCGATGACGTTCCGCAGCGACGTCAAGCTCACGGTGGGCGCAGAGAACCAAACCGTTACAGTGGAAGCCGACGCACTGACCGTGCAGACGGACTCGAACGTGGTGAGCACGCTGATCAGCTCAGAACAGATCAGCGAAATCGCGACGGAAAACCGCAACTTCGCCGCACTGGCCGCGTTGGGCCTG
>Ga0126381_100000759_pt1 | contig 35165 bp, 25 predicted proteins | sample PanSoiMetPlot_28_FD_96465 | JGI IMG/M metagenome (GOLD analysis project Ga0126381, IMG submission 96465) | Tropical forest soil microbial communities from Panama - MetaG Plot_28 | ecosystem: Environmental > Terrestrial > Soil > Tropical forest > Bulk soil | place: Panama | collected 2016-02-17 | reverse complement strand
GTTCTGAGCATCGGAATCGATTGATCCCTCGCCGTAGGGCCGCGGAGGGCGCTGTTCAGGAGCCGCGGGCCCGTTTGGTCTTGAACGTACCACAAGACCCCAGCAACGGATAGAGCGTGTCCCGCCAACTGCATCCGCGTCGGTTGTCTCATAAGCAGAGCGCCCATCCTCGACTCTACAGAAGTCGCCGGCTGATGGAATACGTCCCGCTATCAGCACAGCTGTGTAGTAGTGCCGTCAAACATCGACCGTTCAACCATCGAAATCATCTGGTTCTTAAACGCTTTTCTCGGAATGTAGAGCTACCTCTCCTTGCCGCACGGCAGTGAGCCTGTCCCGTCTGATGGCCTGCGGACGGCTTCTCGCGTTTGGGCCTTCCCCGCAGGCGATAGCCGGTGGGATCGGCGGCGGCGGTTCGTGAGGAGGCCGGCCTGCTCCCGGTTCATCCGCAGTATGCTGTAGGGATATCGCGATGAAGCGCCTGATCGGAGTCGCTGCTCTTGCCTTTGGGCTGGCTGTCGAGGCCCAGCAGAATCAACCCGGCACGAAATGGAGCGATGAGGAGTTGCGCCAAACGGTGGAGGTGGCGCGTGTGGGACGGAGGCTCACGCCCAAGTCGTGGCCGAATGGAGCGCGCGTGGCTGTCTGTTTGAGTTTCGACACGGATGCTGAGGCGCCACTGTTGCGGGATGGAACCAAATCTCCCACTACCCTTTCGGCCTCTGACTTCGGTGCGGAAGTCGGTACGCATCGCATCCTTGAGATGCTGGACCGATACCAGGTGCCGGCGACGTTCTTTGTAACCGGAGTGGACGCCATGCTGCATCCCGATATGCTGGCCGAGATTCTCAAGAGCGGAAGGCACGAGGTGGGGGTTCACGGATGGATTCACGAGTTTCCACCGCGCCTGGCGGAGGGCGAAGAGGAACGGCTGCTGGATCGGGCAATCGCGTATCTGACGAAGGCGACCGGCAGGCGGCCGGTAGGATACCGGGCGCCATCATGGGCCTTCAGCGGTGTGACGCTCGATCTGATCCGCAAGAAAGGTTTCTTGTACGATAGCAGCTTGCAGTCCCTGGACGAGCCATATGAGATCCGGTCGAAAGGTGAAGACACGGGTCTGGTGGAGTTGGCCATCGATTGGACGCTCACCGAAACACCGTATCTCGGCCAGAACGGGCATTTGCCATCGCCGGAATTGCTGTATCAGCTTTATAAGGGGGAATTTGACGGTGCGTACAAGGAAGGCACGACGTTCATTCTGACGCTGCATCCCTACCTCAGCGGTCATCGCGCACCGATGGAGCATCTCGACTCGTTCGTCGGGTACATGAAGTCCAAGCCTGGGGTCTGGTTCGCCACTTGCGCGCAAGTGGCGCAATACGTGAAGGCTGCGGCGACGGCGCGATGAGATTCCCGGAGTTTTAAAGGGTGGCTCGCTGTGTTAGCGAGAGACGCGGCCCCGCGGCGAGATAAACCCGCGAAGGGCCGGTCTACGAGCTGACAGTCGCCAAAGGCGGTATGAAAATGCGCCGCACGCTCGCAGGAAGCGGCATCCCGCGCCATCCCAATCTCTACCCGCAGCCACCCCAAGCGCCGGTCGGCAAGCCCTGGTGCGCCACCATCAACGTCCGCTCCACATGCAGACCATGACCGGCATCATGGATGCCATCGCTACCAGCGCCGAAATGGCGCCATATCTCTCCACTGGCGGACGCAAAGTCATCGACAAAACCGGCCTCGACGGCCGCTTCGACCTCCACCTCGAACACGCGCGTGACGGCGGTCCGCCGCCCGCAGATCCCGATGCTGCCCATGCCGGCCCATCCCTCTTCACCGCCGTGCGGGAACAGCTCGGGATGAAACTGGAATCGTCGAAAGGCCCGGTACCGTTTCTCGTGATCGACCACGTCGAAAGACCCGAAGGCAATTGAAGCCCGAATTCGCGTTCTTAACAGCCCGTTGACGATCCCTTGTTTCGTACAAGCTCCCGATAGGTGCGACCGGACAAGTGCCCTAGACGGTAGGCCGGCGCGGTGACGCCTGTGACAGGAGTGACCGCTGTGCTGTGTGTATGGTGTAACGCGGTGACGCTCTGGCCACCTTCGCCTCACCGCCGGCGGCGACTCGCTTCGAGCTGTCTTGTTCTTATCGAAAGACCCAGTGCAGCACCTATGAGTCCGGAATACAGCGCGGTGCGACTGAGGGCCCGTGATGCCGTGTGATGGGTTCGACTTTTATAAGGTTGGGCTTTTATAGGGTTGAGCGCGTTTCAAGTCTTTTGTTTTCTATAACAGCATTTGCTGTCAAGACCATATTTAAGACCGAATCCCCCTACCCGCCCCAAACCACTTTTCAATCCAATAAGCTGGTAGTCTGATGGAACTTCCCTGGGCCCGTAAGCCGACTTCGGCGGAGCTGGTGCGAGCGTTCGCCTGTGCTGCCGTTCTGCTGTGGGTGAACCTGTATATCGCGCGCGATTTCTTTTCGGCCCACACCGCTTACATGAACTCCATGCACGGGTTCTGGGCAGCCATGGCCAAGCGCGCCGGCGCGGGCTGGTGGCGGCCCATGTGGTGGCCCTATTGGGACTGCGGCATTCCCTTCGAAGCTGCGTACGCGCCGCTGGTTCCAGGCTTGACGGCCCTATGGGCCGCGCTCGGGAGAATTTCGCACGACCAGGCATTCGGATGCGTCACCGGCTTTTTCTATTGCCTCGGACCGCTGGCGCTGTTCGCCATGGCGTGGGGAATCACACGTGCCGCCGGCGCAAGCTTCTTCGCGGGACTATTCTATTCGCTGACGAGTGTCACCCAGTGGGCCGCGCCCGACGGCCAGTTCCATCTCGACAAGATTTTCGAAGCGCGCCGTCTCTTCCTTGCATCGGCATGGGACGAAACGCCGCATATGAGCGCCGTCTCGCTGCTGCCCCTCGCCATTTTGTTCCTGGCGCTGGCGATTGATCGGCGCCGGAAGCGCTGGTATGCGGCCGCCGCCCTCACCATCGCATTGATGACCGTTACCAGCGCGTTCGGCGCGGTCGCGGCCGGCATGGCCGCGGCGTGCCTCCTATTCGTGCTGCGGCGCGAGCGGTGGGCGGCTAACACTCTGCTGGTGGCGTGCATCGGCGTCTACGCGTACCTCATGGCGATGGCCTGGGTGCCGCCCTCGGTGCTGCGCGCGATTCGCGAATCCGCCGTGGCAAGCGACCAAGAGCGCTGGACGCTGGGCACGGTCACGGCCGCTGCGATCCTGATTCTCGGTTGGTCGATTCTGTGGCCCCTCCTCCAGCGCTGGACCAGAGACTGGCAGCTCCAGTTCTTCGCGCTTTTCGCCTGGCTCCTCTTCAGCCTGCCTTTCACCGGCGAGATGCTGCACCGCCAACTGATGCCGCAGCCCGGGCGCTACAAGCTCGAATTGGAAATGGCGCTGGCGCTCGCGTTGGTGTTCGGCGCCGCCGAGTTGCTGAAGAAAGTGCCGGTAGGGATCCGGCGCGCGCTCGTTTTCCTGGCGGTGGCCCTCACGGTGGAACAGGTCGCCAACTTCCGAAAGCTAGAGAAAACGGACCTGTTCCCGAAAGAAGAGACGCAGACGGTGGAATACCGTGCAGCGGTCTGGGTCGCCAGCAATCTGCCCGGCAAGCGCGTCTTCTTTCCCGGCTCGATGGCGCAGTGGGCCAACGATTTCGCCGGTGTCCTGCAATTCTCGGGTGGGTCGTGGAGCATGGCGACCAATCAGAGCCAGCAAAACGCACAGGCCGACATCGTCTTCGGAGGCGGGCCGGGCATACGGGAGATCTCCATTAACTGGCTAAAAGCTTTCGGAGTGAGCGCCGTTGCGATGAGCGGCCCCAACAGCCAGGAGTACTGGCATCCATACGCCGACCCGAAGAAATTCGAAGGACTCCCGGTGCTCTGGGCCGACAGCGGCATCACGATCTACCAGGTTCCCTCGCGATCGGACTCGCTGGCGCATGTTGTGCCGTCGCAAGCCATCGTGGCGCGCCCGCCGCGCAATCCCGAAGATGGCGCGCAAGCCGCGCGTTTTGCCGCCGCGCTCGACGACGCCTCTCTGCCCCTGGCCAGCCTGACCTGGCAGGGCACAAACCACATCCGCATCCACACCACCGCCGCGCCGGGCCAGGCGATTTCGGTACAGGTTGGCTACCACCCGGGTTGGTATGCAACAGTCAACGGGCAGCGCCGCGCCATCTATAAGGATGGACTCGGCCTCATGTGGCTCCGCCCCGAGTGCAACGGCACGTGCGAAATCGCGATGGATTACGACGGCGGATGGGGCCTGTGGCTCTGTCGCGTGCTGAGCTACGCATCGATCTTAGGCCTGGCGGGATTGGCCGCGTTTGGCTTGTCTAAACGCCCGAGTCATTCCCGCGCAACTGCCGCCGGAATGGATGGTCCCCACCCGCAGCTGGTGCGATAAAATCGGCGACAAGACGCTACCATGCGGATCCTGACACCTATCTCGTTTGGACTGTTTCTCTGCGTTGGCCTTGCGAGCGGCGCCGCGGATGTCCCGGTACCGGACAGATGTACTCCTGAAGTCAATGCCCGTCTCGCGGAGCTGATTCAGTCTGGCACGCGCCGGAAAGTGGATAACGTGATGGTCTGCGGCGTCACGACCAGGGCCGCCAAGGCCCGGAAAGGTGGCCAGCATGGCGCCCACGAGATCCTGTCGGTTAGCGCACAGCTTCCCGGCCTCGGTACTCGCCTGGTCCAGATCGCTATCAATGATGCCCTGGACGGTGCGGTCAGCGCTCCGGCGAACGCAACCGTGTTTGCATACGGGCAGGCCTATTTTGACAACACCGGCCGGTTCGTGGCCGGTATTCACGACGTCCACTGCTCCACGCATTCCGGCGCCGACAACGGCTGGATCGTCGTGAACGGCAATAAGTCGCCCGCCCTTCCCTGCCACTGATCGCCTGTGCGACAGGATGGTAATCGGCGCGGAAATTGCCCATCCTGGGCGGGCGGCGCCCCACTCGGCCCCGCATTTTCGGAGGCGAACCAATTCTGAAAGTGGGATCAGATTGAACACTCCGGCAGCGAAGAGAGTTAAGACTGCATGTGCCGTCCGCGGTTATCGATATTATTCCTGATGTTATCGGCGTGCGCTCTTGTTCGTGCCTGGAGCGCGCCTCCGGTGCTTAACTTCGTCCCCGGTTCTTCCGTCAAATTGGAGCAGATCGACGGCGATCGCGACTGGGCCGTTCGGGACTCCGCACCTCGGTCGCGATCTATGGCTCGAACCTGTCCGAGGCCGGCGATTCGCGCACCTGGCAGAAGTCGGATTTCATCAACAACCAACTGCCCACCCAGCTGGATGGCGGAAGCGTAACCGTGAACGGCAAGGCGGCGTTCGTCTATTACATCAGCCCGACACAGATCAACATCCTCACGCCGCCCGGCGCCATGAGCGGATCGGTATCGGTTGTCGTCACGAACGATGGCGGCAGCTCCTCGGCCACCCCGCAGGCATCAGCGCTGTCGCCTTCGTTCTTCGTGTTCGCCGACGGCCAACATGTCGCAGCCCTTCACGCGGATGGAACGCTGGTCGGCCCGTCGAGCCTGACCGTGCCCGGCTATCCGTTCACTCCCGCGAGGCCTGGGGAGACAGTGTTGATCTATACCAACGGTTTCGGACCCACCAGCGTACCGGTGGTCAGCGGGTCGTTATCGCAATCGGGGACGCTGTCGCCCAACCCGGTCATCACCCTCGGTGGCATCACCGCCCAGGTGACGCTTGCGTGCCGTGGAATCGTAGAATTGGCTCGGGAATCCGCGCCTGCGCGCAATAAAATCTGGGCAATACCCTGAGGCAATTGCGGGCGCTCCCTCCGGCGTGCGAACGATACCGGCGGGCGGTCGCGCTCGATCCCGAATTTTGCCGAAGCCCATTCGAACATCCCAGCCGTCCTAGAGGAGTTGGGGCATCACGACGAAGCGCTGGTCGAGGCCGAACGGGACATCGACATCAGCCCACAACTGGTCGAAGCCTATCTGGCTGCGGCTGCGGCCGAGGCTGCTTTAGGCCGGCGCGAGGCGGCACGCGCACGAATCCGGTCGGCGTTGACATTTGCGCCGAACGACGGGCACCGCCTCGCCGCCCAAGCGAACCTCAGCTGACTCTGCGCGGCAGGATGGTACCCCTGCGCGGTGACCGGCAGCCACGCCCGCAAGGCCGCGTTCTTCGCGCCGCGCATGCCGCCCTACCGCCGCAGCGCGCTCCCAATCTTGTCGATCAGCGCCGTCGCCGTGTACGGCTTCTGGATGAACATCAAGTCCTGATCGTGTTCGAACTGCCTCATCGTCTCCGCCTCGTCGAAGCCGCTCGATATCACCACCCGCATATCCGGCCTCACGCGGCGGATGTACTCCCAAACACCGCGGCCGTCCATGCGTGGCATCGTGAGATCCAGCAGCACGGCCGAGACACGGTCGTGCAACCGGCTGAACAGGTCGGTGCCGTCCTGCCCGTCGCAGGCCTCGAACACAGTGTATCCGGCGTGCTCCAGCGCGCCGCGAGCGGCGTGGCGGACCACATCCTCGTCGTCGACAATCAGGATCACGCCCGCCGAAGGCTCAGGCGATTGCAGAGTCTTTCGTTCGCCGACGCGTCCCGCGGCGCTTCCGCCGAGCGCCGGCAGCAGCACGGTGAAAGTGCTGCCCACGTCCTCGACGCTGTCGACGCCGATCGCGCCCTTGTGCCCCCGCACGATCCCCAGCGCAGCCGCGAGTCCTAGGCCCCGGCCCATAAACTTTGTGGTGAAGAACGGGTCGAAGATCTGCTGCTTGGTGGCTTCGCTCATCCCACAGCCGTTATCCCGAACCTCGAACCGGACATAGCGCCCCGGCGCCGGAGGTTCCGGCCGGTAATGCCCCATCGGATCACCCGGCCGAACCTCGTGCAGGCCCGTGCAAACGCGCACCGATCCCGGCCGTTCGCCCGTGGCTTCCACGGCATTCAGTATCAGGTTCATCACCAATTGCTGGATCTGGCTGGGGTCGGCTTCGATGTTCGGCAGATCGCTGCGCAAATCGAGCGCCAGATCGATGGTCCGCGGCACCGAAGTCCGGATGAGTTCGCTGATGTCCAGCACCAGGGCGGATACGTCCACCGATTCAATCACGAAGCGGCCTTTGCCGGCGTAGGCCAGCAACTGCCTTGTCAGATCGGCTGCGCGCTCTCCGGCGCGAATAATCTCATCGAGCATGCCGCGCACAGCCGCCTCCGGTTTGAGAATCTCCATCACCAAAGAGGCGTTGCCGAGAATGCCGGTCAGAAGGTTATTGAAGTCGTGCGCCACGCCGCCGGCCAGCAGCCCCAGGCTTTCCAGCTTTTGCGCGTGCCGCAGCTGCTCTTCCAGATGACGGCGCTCGCGGCGCGTGGCGGCCTCACGCAATTCGCGCTGCACCGCCGGTACCAGGCGGCCCAGGCGGTGCTTCAGGACATAGTCGTGCGCCCCGGCGCGCATCGCTTCCACCGCCGCCTCTTCGCCGATCGTAGCGGACACGATGACGAAGGGAACGTCGGTGCCTTTTTGCTGCAACAGGTGCAGCGCTTCGGAAAGAGAGAACCGCGGCATGGAGAAATCGGACAGTACCACGTCCCACGTCCGGTCCTCTAGCGCGTGCTTCATCTGTTCGGCGTTCTCCACCCGCCGGAAAACGGGTTCGAATCCGCCGCGCTTCAGCTCCAGCACGATCAGGTCGGCATCTTCCTCGGAATCCTCGACGATCAGCACATTCAACGGAACACTTTGCAGGCTCACAGCAGCTTGACTCATTGTTGGTTTTCTCCGTGCAACGTGAAAAAGAAGGTGGCGCCCCGCTCGACACCGCCTTCGGCCCAGATGCGGCCGCCGTGGCGGCGCACGATGCGCTCCACGGTGGCCAGTCCGATTCCGGTCCCCTCGAACTCGGAATCCTTGTGCAGGCGCTGGAATGGATTGAAGAGGCGGGCGGAGTCGTCCATATCGAACCCCGCGCCGTCGTCGCGCACGAAGTAGACCGGCCCCTCCGCCGATTCCTGGGAGCCGAACTCAATCAGCGCCTGGGAATGTTTGCGCGTGAACTTCCAGGCGTTTTCCAGGAGATTGAGGAGCGCGGCCCGCAGCAGCGCGAGATCGCCGCGTACTTTGATCCCTTCGGTAATCTCGAATTTCACCTGGCGATCCGGCTCCCGGGTGGTGAGGTCGTCGGCGATGGCGCGCACTACGGAGCTGAGATCGACGGCGGTCTCACTCATTTCAATCCGTGCCAGGCGAGAAAACTGGAGCAGGTCGTCCACCAGGTCGCAGGTATGGCGTGCTCCGTCCTCGATGCGGCGCAGGTAAACCCGCTCTTGCTTATCGAGCTTGGCGAAGCTCGATTCCTGCAGCGCCTTGCTGAAACCAGCCATGCGGCTCAGCGGACCGCGCAGGTCGTGCGAAACCGAATAACTGAAAGTTTCCAGTTCCTTGTTCGCCTCGTCGAGCTCCTCGAGGCGTCTTTCTAGGTGAGCGTTGAGCGCCTTGATCTGCTCTTCGTCTTCCCGGCTGCGCTGGATGGCTTCCTGCAGTTCGGCATTGCGGCGCTCCAGCAGCTTGGACTGCTGCCGCAGAAGCTGCGACTTGCGGTGCAGCTCCACGAAAACGCTCACCTTGGCGCGCAGAAATTCGGGGACGAAGGGCTTGGTGATGTAATCCACCGCCCCCAGATCGTAGCCGCGGCGAATGTGCTCATCACTGCGGCCGAGCGCGGTCAAAAAGATGATCGGGGTAAGGCGCGAGCGCTCACGCTGGCGGATGAACGTAGCGGTTTCGAAACCGTCCATATCGGGCATCATGATGTCCAACAAGATTACGGCGAAATCGTTGTCCAGCAAAAGGAGCAGGGCTTCCCGGCCCGACTGGGCCGTGACGACCTCTTCGCCCAGGCTTTCGAGCACGGCGCTGGCGGAAAGCAGGTTGTCCCGCTGATCGTCCACCAGCAGAACCCTCACCGGCTCGCTTACCAGCCCGGCATTCTCCACAGCTCCCTGCGTCGGCGCCGCGGCGGTGCTCATACGGTTGCGCTGGCCTCCGCGGCTCTCATACGCCGCTCCTGCAGCCATACTCGCATCAGCGAGAAGAGCTGGTCGAGGTCCACGGGTTTGGCGATGTAGTCGGACGCGCCCGATTCGATACATTTCTCACGGTCGCCCTTCATGGCTTTGGCGGTCACGGCAATCACCGGCAGATCGCGGAAATCGTCGAGCTCGCGGATGGCGGAAATGGTCTCGTAGCCGTCCATATCCGGCATCATGATATCCATCAGGACGATGTCGATATCGGCGTTCATCATGAGGATGTCGATACCGGCCTTGCCGTTTTCGGCGTGCAGGACTTTGACCTTGTGCCGTTCCAGAATGCTGGTGAGAGCGAAGATGTTGCGCACGTCGTCGTCGACGATCAGCACGCGGCTTCCCGTTAGCTCCTGATCCACCTGGCGGACGCGCTCCAGCCGCCCGCGGATGGCTTCGGGCAGCGACGCTTCCGGAATGTGCAGCGTGCGCGTCAGCTCGCTCAACAGCCGGTCGGGATCGCTGATCTTGCGCAGAACCGTACGCTCTCCCACCGGCGCCTGGGCCAGATCCTGAATCGCCACGCCCTCCGGCGCGTAGGCGATCAGTTCCAGTTCTCCCGCAGACGCCTTCTGCAGCTCCGCGATGAGATCGGCGACAGAGACATCGGAGGCGCCGTCGGCCACGATAACGCATTGGTGCTGGGTGGTCTTATACCGGTCGACCGCATCCGCTGCGCTCTCGGCAAACGTGGCCTTCACGTCGTCAAACGCGAGAATCTCCTCTAGATCGCGCCGCGCCAGCTCGCCGGCGTTCACCACCAGGACCTCCCTTGCCTCGGATTCCACCACGCTGCGAACGCGCACGAAGACGTCGTCGAGCACCTGCCGCCCCTCCGTCTTGCGGAAATAGGACGATGCGCCAAGACCCATGCCGCGCCGCCGGTCGTCCAGGATGGTGAGCATATGCACCGGAATGTGGCGCAGGTCTGGATCGTGCATGGCCTGGTCAAGTACCGCCCAGCCGGTCGTGTCCGGCAGCCCTACGTCCAGCAGGATGGACGATGGCCGGAATTTCCGTGCCAACGCCAGACCGAGATCGCCGCGCGAGGCCCGTACCAGCTTGAAACCCCTGGCGTGAGCCGCATCCATGAGGATGCGCGAGTAGGTCGGATCGTCTTCGATGGCCAGCACCACGCGATCGTCCGGCTGAATGTTCTCGCGGTCGTCCTCCTGCTCCGGCGCCGTGAGTAAGGAAGGTTTCAGGCGGACGGTAAGGGGTTCGGCGGCGAGGGCCGACCCGTTGATACGCTGCACCGTGCGCGTTTCCGTCTTGCGCGGCGCTACATAGACGCGAGGCAGCAGCAGGGTGAAGATGCTGCCGATCCCGGGAGCGCTCTCCAGCCGGATTTCGCCGCCCAGCAGGTGCGCCAGGTCGCGGCTGATGGAGAGCCCCAGGCCGGTGCCGCCGTATTTGCGGCTGGTAGTGCCGTCCGCCTGCTGGAAGGCCTCGAATACGATGCGTTGCTTGTCCGACGGGATGCCGATGCCGGTATCTTCGACGGAGATCGCGATGACGCTATCGGCCGTCGCCAGCGTGGGATTCTCGTAATGCCAATCCTGCGGCGCGCGTTCGATGCGCAGGGCCACCTTACCGCGTTCGGTGAACTTTAGCGCGTTGGAAAGCAGGTTCTTGAGCACCTGCTGGAAGCGCTTGGCGTCGGTGTGGATGCTGTCGGGAACGTCGTCGGCGATCTCGACGGTGAAGGCGAGGCCTTTGCCTTCGGCCACATGGCGGAAGTTGCGGTTGACGTAAGTCTCGATCTCGTTGAGCTTGATCTCACCCGGCTCGATGACGATGTTGCCGGATTCGATCTTGGAGATGTCGAGAATATCGTTGATCAGGGTGAGCAGATCGGTGCCGGAAGACTGTATGGTTTCCGCCCACTTGACCTGATCGGGCGCCAGGTTGCCGTCGCCGTTTTCGGAGAGCAGCTTGGCGAGGATCAGAAGGTTGTTCAGCGGCGTGCGCAACTCGTGCGACATGTTGGCCAGGAACTCGGACTTGTACTTGGAAGTGATGGCCAACTGTTCGGCCTTTTCCTCTAGCGCGCCCTTGGCCTGTTCCACTTCGCGGTTCTTGCGTTCCACCTCGGTCTTCTGTTCTGCCAGCAGCCGCGCTTTTTCCTGAAGCTCGGCGTTGGTGCGCTGCAACTGCTCCTGCTGGTTCTTGAGCAGTTCTTCGGAAGCCTGCAGCGTGTTGGCCTGCTGTTCCAGCCGCTTGTTCGTGTTCGTAAGCTCCGACTGCTGGGATTGCAACTCTTCGGCCAGCGCCTGCGATTGCTTCAGCAGTTCTTCCGTTCTCATCGTCGCCGCGATGGTGTTCAGCACGATACCCATCGATTCGGTGAGCTGATCGAGGAACGCCAGGTTGACCTCGCTGAACTGGTGGAAGCTGGCCAGCTCGATCACCGCCTTCACCTGACCTTCGAACAGCACCGGCAGCACCACGATGCTGAGCGGCGTAGCCTCGCCCAGCCCGGAGCTGATCTTGATGTAGTCGTTGGGAACGTTCGTGAGGACGAAGCGCTCCTTTTCCAGCGCGCACTGCCCCACCAGGCCCTCGCCCGGTTTGAAGACGTTGGCCACGTTCTTGCGCTCGCGGTAAGCGTAGCTGGCGAACAGCTTCATGGTGGGCTCCTCGTTGTCCGCCGCGTCGTTGATATAGAAGATGCCCTGCTGCGCGTTCACCAGCGGCGCCAGCTCCGAAAGCACCAGTTTGCACACGCTGAGCAGGTCGCGCTGGCCCTGTACCATCGAGGTGAACCGCGCCAGGTTGGTCTTCAGCCAGTCCTGCTCGGTGTTCTTGCGGGTGGTTTCCTTGAGGTTGATGATCATTTCGTTGATCGTGTCCTTCAAGGCCGCCATTTCCCCCTGCGCTTCCAGAGCGATCGACCGCGTCAGGTCGCCCTTGGTCACGGCCGTGGCCACTTCCGCCATCGCGCGGACCTGGGTCGTGAGGTTCGCCGCCAACTGGTTCACGTTATTGGTAAGATCGCGCCAGATGCCGGCCGCGCCGGGCACGCGCGCCTGGCCGCCGAGCTTCCCTTCGATGCCGACCTCGCGCGCCACGCTGGTCACCTGGTCGGCGAACACGGCCAGCGTGTCGATCATTCCGTTGATGGTGTCGGCGAGTTCGGCGATTTCGCCCTTGGTTTCGAGTACCAGTTTCCGCTTCAGGTCGCCGTTCGCCACCGCCGTCACTACTTTCGCGATGCCGCGGACCTGCGTCGTAAGGTTCGACGCCATGGAGTTCACGTTGTCCGTGAGATCCTTCCACGTGCCGCCCACACCTTTCACTTCCGCCTGACCGCCGAGAATTCCTTCCGTGCCGACCTCGCGCGCCACCCTCGTTACTTCGCTGGCGAACGAGTTGAGCTGGTCCACCATCGTATTGATGGTGTTCTTTAACTCGAGGATCTCACCGCGCACATCCACCGTGATTTTGCGGGAAAGGTCGCCGTTCGCGACGGCCGTAGTCACGGCCGCGATGTTGCGCACCTGGTTGGTCAGGTTGCCGGCCATGAAGTTTACATTGTCGGTAAGGTCCTTCCAGACGCCGGCGACACCGCGCACGACCGCCTGTCCGCCGAGCTTTCCTTCCGTACCCACCTCGCGCGCCACGCGGCTGACTTCCGAAGCGAACGCATTGAGCTGGTCCACCATCGTATTGATGGTGTTCTTTAACTCGAGGATCTCACCGCGCACATCCACCGTAATCTTGCGGGAAAGGTCGCCATTGGCCACAGCCGTGGTCACTTCGGCGATGTTACGAACCTGGTTCGTCAGGTTGCTCGCCATGAAGTTTACGTTGTCCGTGAGGTCTTTCCAGACGCCGCCGACGCCTTTCACCTGCGCTTGGCCGCCCAGCTTTCCTTCGGTACCTACTTCGCGGGCCACGCGGGTCACTTCGCTCGCGAAGGCGTTGAGCTGATCGACAAGCGTGTTGACCGTGTTCTTCAGCTCCAGAATTTCCCCGCGCACGTCCACCGTAATCTTGCGCGAAAGATCGCCGCGAGCGACCGCCGTGGCGACTTCGGCGATGTTACGAACCTGATTCGTCAGGTTGCTGGCCATCGAGTTCACCGACTCGGTCAAATCCCTCCACGTGCCGCCGACGCCGCGGACCTGCGCCTGGCCTCCCAGCTTTCCTTCCGAACCGACTTCGCGCGCCACGCGCGTTACTTCGCCGGCGAACGCGTTGAGCTGGTCCACCATCGTGTTGATGGTGTTCTTCAACTCGAGAATCTCACCGCGCACATCCACCGTGATCTTGCGGGAAAGGTCGCCCGCCGCCACAGCCGTCGTCACCTCGGCGATATTACGAACCTGGTTGGTCAGGTTGCTCGCCATCGAGTTCACCGAAACTGTCAGGTCGCGCCAGACGCCGGCCACGCCGGTCACCTCCGCCTGACCGCCAAGCTTTCCTTCCGTACCGACTTCGCGCGCCACGCGCGTCACTTCGCTCGCGAACGCGTTGAGTTGGTCCACCATCGTATTGATCGTGTTCTTCAGCTCCAGAATTTCGCCCTGCGCCGCGACCGTGATTTTTGTCGAAAGGTCGCCCTTGGCGACAGCCGTTGTCACGCCGGCGATGTTACGCACTTGGTTTGTTAGGTTTGCGGCCATGAAGTTCACGTTGTCCGTAAGGTCCTTCCAGACACCCGCAACGTCCTTCACGACGGCTTGGCCGCCCAACTTGCCTTCGGTACCGACCTCGCGCGCCACGCGCGTCACTTCGCTCGCGAACGCGTTGAGTTGGTCCAGCATGATGTTGATGGTGCTCTTCAACTCCAGAATTTCGCCCTGCGCATCTACCGTGATCTTGGTCGAAAGGTCGCCTTTCGCCACCGCGGTGGTCACCTCGGCGATGTTACGAACCTGGTTCGTCAGGTTGCTCGCCATCGAGTTCACCGAAACCGTCAGGTCGCGCCAGACGCCCGCCACACCTTTCACTTCCGCCTGGCCGCCCAGCTTTCCGTCCGTTCCGACCTCGCGCGCCACGCGCGTCACTTCCGAGGCAAAGGCATTGAGTTGGTCCACCATCGTGTTGATCGTGTTCTTCAGTTCCAGAATCTCCCCGCGCGCATCCACCGTGATGCGCGTCGAAAGGTCTCCCTTGGCTACGGCCGTCGTTACGCCGGCGATGTTACGCACTTGGTTTGTTAGGTTTCCGGCCATAGAGTTCACGTTGTCCGTGAGGTCTTTCCACACGCCGGCCACGTCTTTCACCACCGCTTGGCCGCCGAGTTTCCCTTCCGTACCCACCTCGCGCGCCACACGCGTTACTTCGCTGGCAAAACCGTTGAGCTGGTCCACCATCGTATTGATCGTGTTCTTCAGCTCCAGAATCTCGCCGCGGACATCCACTGTGATCTTTCTAGAAAGGTCGCCCTTGGCCACGGCCGTCGTCACGCCCGCGATGTTACGCACTTGGTTTGTTAGGTTTCCGGCCATGGAGTTCACGGAGTCCGTGAGGTCCTTCCACACGCCGGCCACATCTTTCACCACCGCCTGGCCGCCGAGTTTGCCTTCCGTACCCACTTCGCGCGCCACGCGCGTCACTTCCGAGGCAAACGAGCTGAGCTGATCCACCATCGTGTTGATGGTGTTCTTCAGAGCCAGAATTTCGCCGCGCGCATCGACGGTGATTTTACGGGAGAGGTCGCCGTTCGCCACGGCGGTCGTCACCGCAGCGATGTTGCGCACCTGGTTGGTCAGGTTGCTCGCCATCGAGTTGACGGACTCGGTCAAATCCCTCCAGGTGCCGGCGACGCCTTTCACCTTCGCCTGTCCGCCGAGTTTGCCTTCCGTTCCGACTTCGCGCGACACGCGCGTCACTTCCGAGGCAAACGAGCTGAGCTGGTCCACCATCGTGTTGATCGTGTTCTTCAGTTCCAGAATCTCCCCGCGCGCATCCACCGTGATACGCGTCGAAAGGTCGCCCTTCGCCACCGCCGTGGTCACCGCGCCGATGTTGCGCACCTGGTTCGTCAGGTTGCTCGCCATCGAGTTCACGGACTCGGTCAAATCCTTCCACGTGCCGGCGACGCCTTGCACCACCGCCTGCCCGCCGAGTTTCCCTTCCGAACCGACCTCGCGCGCCACGCGCGTCACTTCGCCGGCAAACGCGTTCAGCCGCCCCACCATCGTGTTCACCACACGCGCCGTGCGCTGGAATTCGCCCTGCAGCGAACGTCCGTCAACCTCCAACGCCATCGTTTGCGACAGGTCGCCGCGAGCCACGGCGCCGATCACGCGGGAGACCTCGGTCGAAGGCTGCACCACGTCGCCGATCAGCGTATTCAGCGAGTCGACGCAAGCCTCCCAGCCGCCGCCGTGGTTGCCCAGGCTGGCGCGCTGGTTGATGCGCCCTTCCTTGCCGACGGCCGTGGAGATGCGCCCGAACTCCTTGACCATGCGCTCATTGAGCGCGATCACCTCGTTCAGGCACTTGGCGATCTGCCCGTCGATTCCGCCGCCTTCGATGGCCATCCGGGCGGAGAAATCGCCCCGCCGGAACGCGTTTAAAACCTTGAGCAGCTCACGTTTATCTAAATGTTCGGGGACACTGGCAGCCGCGGCTCGCTTGTTCATTATATGTACCTCTCCAGTGCGCAGGATTGCACTCTCCGATTATGGCCTGATGGCACGCATCGGGTGATTCCTGAAGTTAAAAAACACACTAACGCTCAAGCAGGTACGGTTCGTTTGTTCACAACCACTGCTCACGCCGTGGTTGGGCTCGAAAGACAATACGGTGCGCGAGAGACGCCGCTCATTTCTTCACGCCGGTGCCCGGATCGAGAAGTTTTTTCCCGGGCGTCGCGCTTCCGCCGGCACTGCGCTCAGCCTGGTTGTAGAAGACCGTAGGATGCTTCGCTTCCATCGCTGCCTGACGCGCGTCCGCGCGATCTTTGGCCCGCTGAAACGCGATCGCCGCGCGCATATCGGCGCTCATCGGCTCACCTTGAGCGCGATCCTGCTTGTTCTTCGGAACGGGCTGGTCTGCCGCGACGGCGGTAGACACTAACAGGACGGAACCCAGGAAAATACTACAGAAAGTTCGCATGGGATGCCTCCTCGGAAGCGTCCATGGGCACAAAGCTTGCCACAGTGACAGTGGTCACCCTAGGTCGAAACCTTACTAAGGTACTAGAACAGCTCTTGTCGCGGTCACGGCGTGCCCGTCAGAGCCGCGAACGCGCGTGAGCGGAGTCCTACCATCTGGCCGGGACCCCCGGCTACAGCAGCTCGTGCCGCTCCTTCTGTTCCAGCGCCTTGACAATCTCGCCCACTTGCTGGGCCCGCTCGCGCGTCGCCACCAGCAAAGCATCCGGCGTGTCCACCACGATCAGGTCTTCGACGCCCAGGAGCGCGACCGTCTTGCCGCGCGCGTCCACGAAGTTGTTGTGCGCATCCAGGCAGACACTTTCGCGCGCGATGACGTTGCCGCAACCGTCCCGCGGCAGCAGCTCGTAGACCGCATTCCAGCTTCCCACGTCGTTCCAGCCGAAATCGTCCGCTGGAATGCCGCTGACTTTGTCCGACTTTTCCAGCACCGCGTAATCGATCGAGATGTTGTCGCAAAGTGGAAAAGCGCTCTTCAAGCCCGCGTCGAATTTGCGTCCGCCGAAGGCCGGGAGCGCCGCCAGCACCGTCGCTGTCTTGGGCAGATGCCTTCGCAGCTCATCCAGCAGCACGTCGGCGCGCCAGAAAAACATCCCGGAATTCCAGAAGTAGTGGCCTGCGGCGAGGTAACGCTTGGCTTTGGTCAGTTCCGGTTTCTCGTGGAACCTGCGCACCGGCGCGACCTTCCCCGCCACGGCGCCGCTGCGCGGAAATTCGATGTAGCCGTAGCCGGTCTCGGGCCAGCGCGGCGGAATCCCCACCACCATCAGCCGCCCATCGGCCGCTCCCCGAAACGCCGTCCGCAGCGTCGTTCGATACCGGCCGGCGTGGCCGATCACGTGGTCCGATGGAAACACGCCCATCACCGCATTGCGATCGGCCGCGTGCAAAATCTGCGCCGCCAGGCCAATGGCCGGCGCCGTATTGCGCTGCATCGGCTCCGCGAGGATCTGCCGCTTCGGCACCTCGGGAAGCTGACGCACGATGGTATCGCGCAAATGGTCGTTGGTGAGAATCCAGATGCGCTCCGGCGCCACAATCGGCGCCAGCCGGCCGACCGTCGCCTGAATGAGCGACCGTTCTCCCACCACATTGAGCACCTGCTTGGCCGAACTCCGCCGGCTGCGCGGCCAGAAGCGCGTACCCCGCCCGCCGGCCAGAATGAGAGCGTAGTAATGAGCGTTCATAAGCTTTGAGCTGTTGGCCGTGAGCTGTCGGCTGTTCGCTTAATTCAGCGGATACCCGCGCACCAGTCGCAGCGTCCGGCTCCAGCGCGTCTTCGTCGGGAAATGCTCGATCATATCCAGCAGGTGCGACCAGTTCAAAATCTGCGGATCGGCCAGGGCTTCGGTCGTCGCATCGTACGACCAATAAATGACCAGCGGTTTGCCTATGATGTTCTCGCGCGGAACAAAACCCCAGTAGCGGCTGTCGAGAGAGGAGTCGCGGTTGTCGCCCATCGCGAAATAGTAGCCGGACGGCACCACCACGTCGCCGTTTTGCACATGGTTGGCCAGCATGTCGGGTGCTCCGCCCAGCAGGTGCGCATTCGGCTCGGTGGGAAAATTGTCGCGGTAGGAATCGATGTATTCCGTCTTGTGATAAACGTACGGCTCGTTCACCGCGTGGCCGTTGAGAAACAGTTGCTTGTTCACAAGATGGATCCGGTCGCCCGGAACTCCGATGCACCGCTTCACGAACGTCTGGGTGATATCCACGGGATAGCGGAATACGATGATGTCGCCGCGCTTGACCGGAGTGTAAGGAAGGATCGACTTGGTGATGGGGCCCGGAGGTGCATAAGCCAGCTTATCCACCAGCAGGTGATCGCCGATCAGCAGCGTATCTTCCATCGAACCGGTCGGAATGACGAATGCCTGCACCAGCGTGGTGGTGCCGAACAACAGCAGGATGATGGTGACGGTCCATTCGGCGATTACGCCTCTATGTACGTATACCGGCCGCTGCGCTTCCCTGGATTCCTGCGGCTCAACCGTTTCCGTGGCATTTGGAGCGCTCTCCAAAGCGGCGGTCACCGGACTGTTTTCGGGGGTATGGTCCGGGCCGGGCGGTACGGCTATAGATTCTTGATTTTCATCCACAGATAACCATTTTAAGCGAAAACCCTGGTATCCTGTTGCAGAAAGCTGTCCGAACGCAGCGATCAGCAGTCAGCCGTCCCTCATCAGCACCACAGTGGCGACGGTCTCGCGCTCAAAGCTGACGGCTGTTAGCTGATGGCTGTTAGCTTCTTTATGAGCGCTTCCGCCGCACCTTATCCATCTCGGGCCGCCTCCAAATGGAGGTCCGTCCTTTTGGTCTGTTTCTGCACCCTTCTCGGCGCAGCCGCGCAGATTCTCATGAAGATGGGAATGGACCATTTCAAGCTGGAGCCGATGGCGCTTCTCACCAACTTGCCGCTAATCGCCGGATATGCGCTCTACGGCCTGTTCACACTGCTGCTGGTCATAGCCCTGCGGGAAGGCGAGCTGTCGATGCTCTACCCGATCATCTCGCTGGGCTACGTCTGGGTCACCGCGCTTTCCTACTTCATCTTCAAGGACACCCTGAACACCTCCAAGTTGATTGGCATCGTCAGCATCATGATCGGGGTCGCGGTACTCGGCCAAGGAGCCAAAAAGTGAACAGCACTCCGTTCAGTTCTATCCTGATCGTCTTTCTCGGTTCGGTGGTCGGTTCGTTCGGCGCCGTCTTTCTGAAACTCGGGGCAGTGCGCACCACAGATGGCGGAGTGCTGGCGTTCCTGAACAAGCATCTGGCGCTGGGAGTCGCCCTCTATCTCGGTTCTTCGGTGTTTTACGGCATGGGTATCCGGCATGGTCAATTGTCCGTGCTCTACCCTTGCGTGTCCTTGGGGTATGTCTGGACCTTGCTCTGGTCGCGCCTGTTCTTTAACGAGGAGTTCACGCGCCAGAAGCTCGCCGGTCTGGCTCTGGTGCTGCTCGGAGTATTTTTCGTCGGGCTGGGCAGCTGATGGCGTTCCAACTTGTTTCGCCTGTTCACGCTCGGCTTCGATATTGCAAGCTGGGTGAGTACCGGACGCTGCACTTTGATGGGAATAATTGGAACGGCCGCTCAGTTAGAGGACTAGAATTATGAAGCGCTGTTTTGCTCTCGCGGCGATGGCCGCACTGTCTGCCGCGGGGACTGCGTTCGCGGACGTTACCATCCGGCAGGAGATGGACATAAAGCTCAACGTTCCCATGCCGGACGGTGCCATGCCGGCGGGCCTGCCGTTCAACGGCCCCACCGAAATTGTGTCGCGGGTCAAAGGCCAGCGCTCCTACGCCAATCTCGGGAAAGTGGCGACGATCATGGACTCCGGGACGAACCAGGTCATTGTGATGGACACAGAGGGCAAGCGCTACGCCGTCACCTCGATGGCCGACTATGTCAACCAGATATCGCAGATGACCAAGCTTCCCACGGACCAGATGCCGGAAGCCGCGCGCCAGATGCTGCAGAACATTCAGTTCAAGGCGGACTCGCGCGAAACCGGAAGATCCGAGAAGATCCAGGGCATCGACACGACCGAAACTGAGCTTTCGTTTAGCATCACCATTCCACTTCCGGTCCCTATGCCGGGCGGCAACGGCAACGGGCTGGAGTTTGCGGGCAAGTTCCTTATCTCAAAGCCCAAGCCGGGAGAGATGGAACGCGTGCCGGCGCTGCGCGAGCTCAGCTCCTATTACGACCAGTCACGCAAGCTGGGCAACGACGTGGTGTCAATGATGGCGAGGATGTTCGGTGCGGTCCCGGGCCTCGGAGACAAGGTCAGCACGCTGGTGGATGAATTTCGCAAGGGCGGCAACCTGACCATGCGGATGCACGGCGAATTCAGCGTGCCCGGCATGGCGGCGATGATGGCGCAAGCCAAAGCGAACGGCGCCACCGTCCCTTCGATTCCGGATGGCCCCCTCGCGGTGGTGGATACCCACCTGAAAGAGATCAACACCGACGCCGTGCCGGACTCCGCCTTCCAGATTCCCGAAGGCTATCAGAAAGGCGACCTTGCCGACATCATGAAAGCCTTCACCCCCGGCGCGAAATAACCGCCCAACCCGAACGCGCAACCCGAGCCGCGGCGTGCTTGGCGACCAAGGGGAGCGGTCGCACCTCCCTCGAATGGTCGCTACCTCTTTGCCGCAATGATCTTGCCCAGCAAATCCGCCGCCCCGCTCTGCTGCGTCAAATGCGGATATCGCGCGCCGCCGTTATATTCCACTCGGTGCGTTTCGTAGAATTCCCCGTTCTTGATCATCAGCTCCAGCGGCCCGCCGTTCGCCGTGGCCTTGATCGTATCCCGCAGCAGCGCGCCCGTGAACTGCCGCCCGTTCACCGCAACCAGCTTCACCGAGGGCGACACGCCCGACTTCTGGGCCGGGCCTCCGAAGACCACGTCCACGATCGTCCCGTCGTCGTCCTTCACCTTGAGGCCGATGGAGAAGCTTTCGTCCACCATCTTGTGAACCTCTTCGACGTTCTTGTAAAACTCAGAGCGCGTGTCAGTGTACGTGAGTTTCCAGCCGCCGTTGTCGATCCCTCCGAGCGGCGCGTGCGGCGCGGTCGACTCCAGCCGCTGACGAAAGAACGCCGCCCAATCGTACGGTTGAACCGCGTTAAGCGCCGCCACGATGTCTTCAAACCGGTAAGTCTTCATCGCCGGAGGACCGGATGGCGGCCCATAAAACGCCCGGCAAAAATCGTCCAGCGAATGCGCCCCCTTGCTCAGCCGGCGGATCGTGACGTCGGCATCCAGCCAGATCAGAACGCCCTCCGGATAGTAATCCACGCTGCGCCGGTAATCGGCATAATCGTCGCCGGCAGTGTAAAGCAACTGTGCCGCCACCGCCGTATCCTCCAGCGGACGCCATTTCCGCCCCGATTGCACATCGAGCGAGGCGGCCGTCAGCGCCAGCGAGTCGCGGAACTGGTCGACCGTCCACAAACCGGCGCGCGGGGTCAGAATCTGGTCCAGGTACTCCGTCAGCCCCTCATAGACCCACAACAGCTCGCCCTTCATCGGCTTGTCGTAGCCGCCGTCGCGCCCGTTGTATGTCAGACCCTCCGGCCGCCGGAACTTGCCGTTCCACGAGTGGACGAACTCGTGCGGCAGCAGAGCCGCATCCACCACCCGCGGCGCTTCGTCGATCAGAGACCGTTCGCCCGTGCGGTCGTCGCTGGACTCGTGATGCTCCAGTCCGAAATGCGCCACGTGCTCGCTCAGGCTCAGCAGAAAATGATAGCTGCGGTAGTGCCGCGCGCCGAACAGCGCCCCCGTCTCCGCCACCAGGTTCTTGTAACCAGCTTCTGTCGCCGGCTCTATCTGCAGCGCGCCGTCGCTATCGGCCGCGATGTGCACGAAGTGCGCCCGGCCGTCGGCCACGCCCAGATCGATCGTGCGATAGTGGCGGCCCGCCGATACCGGCGAGTCGATCAGCGTAGTGAGCGAGCACGGCTGAAAATCGACTTCGCCCGAAGCGATCCGTTGGCCCGGCAACGCCGTGCCATAATTCCAGCCCGCCGGCAGCCGCACGCTGGCTTGATACTGCAGCGTATCCGGGTTGGCGCCTTTCGGATACACCACAAACTGGTTCCAGTTCAGCACGGAAAGCTCGCTTGTCGCCGAACCGCCCGAAGAAAATGCGCCTCCACCGGATTCGGGCGGCGAAAGGAAATCGAACCGGATCTCGAGCTCGGTCGTCCCCGCCGGAACATCCACGTGATACTCGAACATCTCCACATCGTCCCGGCGCCACGGAATCGTCTTGCCTCCGGCAGTCACGAACAGCCCAACCATCTGGTTGATCGGCCCGTCGGGGCTGTGATCGCCGGGAATCCACTGCGGATACAGAAAGGTGGCGGGCCCGGGCGTGATCGGCATCGTCATCCGCACGTGAAAAATACGCTGCGCGGTCTCGGTCGCGTCCACGTGCACGCGGATGGGACTCTGAGCAGCCAAAGGGGCGGCGGCGAGCATCAGTAGAAGAAACCGGCGGGCAGACATGATCGTCACGATTGTATCAACGCACCGCCGCCGGCCAGCGTCCTTATCATGGAGGTGTCATGAAATCACTGGCCCTTGCCGCTGTTTTGAGCCTCACCGCCGCCGCGCAAACACCGCCGCCGATTCTTCGGCTCATCCGTAATCCGAACGCTCTCTCGCCCAAGGTTTACGCAAACGCCGGCGCCCGCATCGAGGTACTCGGCATGAACACCGTCACCGGTACGAATGAGTTTTGGACGATGGAGCAACACCCCAACTTTGCCAGTATCGAAACCGTGGATAAGGCGCTCAGCGGTTCCGCCCTCTCCAACCTGGACAATCGCGGCGCGTCGCAGGACGAGATCCTCGGACCGGGCCGCGTCCTCATCGCCGTCTACCGCGACGGCTGGGGCTATCATTCCGAAGACGCCATCCGCATGCTGCCGCGCACCCGCTATTTCAACGTCACCATCTACCGCGTCCGCCCCGACGCCGACAGCGACATGCACAACCTGCTGATGGCCCACCACTCCGAGCTCGACAGCATGAACCTCAGCCAGCCGGACCTGGTGTATCACGTCATTTCCGGCGGCTCCTCGGGCCTGTACCTTGTGCTCTCCCCCCTGGCATCGCTGCGCGCTATGGACGAGCGGGTCAACAAGATGCCGCTGGAGGTCGAAGCGAAATCCCCGGCCGTCAGCGAATTCGCCCGCGAAACCCTGATGTTCCGCATCGACCCGCAGATGTCCTACGTCTCCGAAGAATTCGCCGCCGGCGACCCCTCCTTCTGGCGCGGACAGGAATAGCAGCCGAGGGAGCAAGGAGCCCGCAGCCCGGCTCCCTTGCCAGTGGCGCGGGCGGTCGCATTTGGCCGCCTGCGCGCCCCGATCAAGACGTTCGCGCCCAGCCCTATCCGAAAGCCCGACCCGCCTCCCCTCGCTTGACTCCTCTGCTCCCGGCGCCGGAGGCGCCACCCCGTTTTACAATAAAGAGCCATGCCGCGCGAACTGCTGATCCAGTGCCCCGACGGCCAGATGAAAACCGTTCCCCTCACCGGGGACCGCCTCTCCGTCGGCCGCTCGAGCGCTGCCGAGCTGTGCTTCCCCGAAGACGCCGGCCTCTCAAGGCAACACTTCGCGTTCGAAGTGGAAGGCGAAGAATGGACTGTGCAGGACCTGGGCAGCAAGAACGGCACCTTCGTCAACAACATTCCGCTGAAAGCCCGCCTGGTGCTGCGCGCCGGAGACCGTATCACGGCCGGCCACCTCGTGATCGTATATGCCCCCGAGGGCCCGGCGCCGGAGCCGGGGGTCGTCGTCTTCGAAGGCAGCGATACCGGAGCCCCCAGCACCTCCACAGTCATCACCAGTCTCGAAGGCGCCAACCAGACCCTGGCCGTCGAGCGCGCCGGCCCCAAAGCCTCCGCGCCTCTCCAGGCTCTTCTGCGCGCCGGTCTCGAGCTTTCCGAAAACCGTCCGCTTGCCGAGCTGTTCCCGGTCATTCTTGATCTCTCCATCGAAGCCGTCAACGCGCAGCGCGGCGTCGTCATGCTGCTCGAAGGCAATAGCCTCGCGGCCAAGGCGCACAAGGGAGAAGGCTTCCGCATTTCCACAGCAGTTCGCGACAAGGTCCTCCAGGAAAAATCGTCGATTCTGGTCCGCGACGCCCAGCTCGACGACGCTTTTCGCGGCCGCATGAGCATCGTCGAGCAGAAGGTCCACACCATGATGGCGGTCCCCCTCCAGGTGAAGGACCGCACCATCGGACTGATCTACGTCGACTCCCCGTTCGTGCTGAGGGAATTCACCAAGGACGATCTCAGCCTGCTGACCGTCATGGCCAACGTCGCCGCCACGCGCATCGAGAATGTGCGTCTGGCCGAGGTCGAAGAGCAGGACCGCATTATCAAGCGCGAGCTGTCACAGGCCGCGGACATCCAGGGCAAGATGCTGCCCGCTTCGGCGCCCCAAATCGGCGGCCTCGACCTCGCCGGCTTCAACGCCCCCTGCCGCACCGTGGGCGGCGACTACTACGATTTCTTCAACTACTCCGGGGGCCGCGCGGGGCTTGCCCTGGGCGATGTTTCCGGCAAAGGTATGCCCGCCTCGCTCCTCATGATGGCGCTGCATGCGCGCGTCCAGGTGCTCTCCGAGGATCCCAGAGACCTGTCGTCCTTCATGGTCCGCCTCAACAAAGCAACCTGCGACAACTGCCCAAGCAACCGCTTCATCACTTTCTTTTTCTCCGTGCTCGATTCCGCCACCGGCGAGCTTCGCTTTGCCAATGCCGGCCACAATCCTCCCATCCTCGTGCGAGCGAACGGTGAGGCCGAAATGCTGGAAGGCGGCGGGCCCGTGCTCGGCATCCTGCCTATTGCGTCTTACTGCGAACAGCAGGCCGCCCTCGCCAGCGGCGACATGCTCGTGCTCTACAGCGACGGCGTCACCGAAGCCAACGATACGCAGCAGAACGAATTCGGCGAAGACCGCCTCATCGAAGTCCTCCGGCAGAATCGCACCCGTCCCGCGTCCGCGATTGTGGAAGCGGTGAATACCGCCTTGGCCCAGTTTGCCGCCGGCGCACCGCAAGCAGACGACATCACCATGGTCGTCGCCCGCCGCTTGTAGCGGGGCAGGCTGGCACCCTGCGGCCTGATGACATCCGGCCAGCCTTTTCCAATCCGGGCATCGCACACTTCTCTCGATTGTTACGATTTTCGCCCCTGCTGCCGCGAGTTGTAGCCATTCACTCGAGATCCTCATAACAGTTTGATGTATCGTTAACTTCATAACATTAACTATGGGACAATTCGAACTAGAATCGAGTTCGTCTTGTCCCTTAGCATTTGCACAATCCTGCTGGTAGACGACGAGCCTGCAGTGCTTTCCCTGGTTGGTACTGTTCTGGAGCGCGAGGGTTATCGCGTCGTGTGCAGCAGCGATCCCAGCGCGGCTCTCAAGCTGGCCGCGAGATCAGGTGTGACACTCGACCTCCTGTTGACCGACGTCACCATGCCCGGGGTGTGCGGTCCGCTGCTGGCCCAGTCGTTCCGCGAAGCTTTTCCCGGCGCCAGAATCCTTTATATGACGGCGCACTCCTCCGGTATGGACCGGGATCACGGAATCCCCCCTGGTGCCGACGTGCTCCGCAAGCCTTTCCGCATTCGAGAACTCGTGGAGCGTGTCCGCATGGCGCTGGAGCACCGCTCCGCGGCAGCCGCCTGTTAACCTGAAAGCGTGATCACTGATCTGGTCCAGGTCCAGGCGCTGGGGGCAAAGAAGCGCGACGAAAACTTCCGCTTCCGCCGCTTCATGAAATCGCGCGATCACTCCGATCGCATTCTGCGGCGCATCGCCGAAGGCATTCAAACGCAGATCGACTGCACCGCCTGCGCCAACTGCTGCAAGACATCCACGACCGAGATCAGCGACCGCGACATCGAGCGACTCGCCCGCCACCTCCGCATCTCCCGCGAGCAGTTCCTCGCCGACTACACCATGCCGGATGACGAAGGAGCGCTCAGCCTGAAATTCACTCCCCAAACCGGCTGCGTCTTTCTGGACGGCAATCTCTGCTCGGTCTACGACGCCCGCCCCGACATCTGCCAGCGCTACCCCCACCTGGTCCGCGGCAACGGCTCCATCGCGAGCCGCATGTGGCAATTCGTCGACCGCGCCGAAGTCTGCCCCATCGTCTACAACTCCCTCGAAGCCTTCAAAGCCGAGCTCCGCTTCCGCCGCTAGCTCCGCACCGGTGTGCACATTCATAACGGAGCCGCAGCTTGCTGCTCGACCGTAAAGGAGCGGTCGGGCCACGGACTTGTATCAGGCTTCCAATTGATCATTCTCCGATGTTGGTGAGGGTCGCGGATCTCTTTGGTCGCTTCCCAGGTGAAGGCGGAATCAAAATGCGTCCCCCAACAATCGCTATATCGATTCTCATCTGCGCCGGCCTAGTGCAACCGGCCGGCGCGTCCACCATCATCCAATCCAGCGGCAACTCAGAGGCGTCAGTGCCTCTGGGCTACTACGCGCCGTATGGCACCGCGACCGTCTATGCGGTTTGCTGGACTCAGAGCTCTGCGTACAGTAATGTAGCGGTTTTTGCGAACCTATTTAATGCTGGCGGCGGAGGCACGGTCGATTACATGCTAACCACAGCAATCGGCGAGTCAACCTCGTTGGCGCAGGACGGCATTATCCGCGGATCCGTAACCACGCCCGCCAATCCAACCGATCTCGAACTGTTTACGCTGCCTGACCTCGCCGCAGGAACATACTACCTTGTTCTCGCCAGTCCGACCCCAGGCTCGGCGTGGCAGTACAACTTTCCGTTCCTGTCAAACTATACGGCCGCGCCCGGCGTTTCCTTCTTGGGAGATCAGGAGTCGCAGTCCGGCTCGATCGATACTGCCTATACTGCCGGATCCACCTTCGCGCCGATCAGCTTTCCTGTGGAATTTTCTGTGACCGGCACCCCCTCATCCGTTCCGGAGCCGGGCTTCATTCCGCCTATCGGGCTGTTGATGATTGGCCTGGCGCTTCACCGGGTACGAACAGGGAAACGGGCCGCGGCTGAGAAGGCGGGCTCATTCGGAGCCGCAGCTTGCTGCCCGACCGTAAGGGAGCGGCCGGGCCGAACGATTGTATTGCGCCTTCACTTTCAATGCAAGCCACCGCAATGCTCACAGCTCCTAGCACGCGGCCCCCCGCTGCCCCCGCTTGCCTTCAACTCCCAAAAAGCATAAAATCGCACACGCGCCGGTAGACGTCTGTGTCCTCCAGCGCGGAAAATGAAGACAGCGGGAGGCAGACAGAACCATGCCAGCTCACACCGCCGCCATCGATAACCGCCAACGTAAGCCGTCTAACGTGGGCGCAACCGAAGACCAGGTCGATATGCGCGACACCGTCCCTCAGCGAATCGACAACAAAGGCACCAAAGTAGAAGATAAAGCCGGCACCGGCGAGCACGATTCCGCCGGGGGCTGATCCCCCGGCAAAACGTCAGCGGTAAAGGAGATACGGTTCCCGCAGCTTTGCGAAAGCCGCCACGGAATCCACCAGGCTCTGTTGGATCGTCCGCGGGTCGTCGCCTGCCTGCAGGCGGCGGATCACATCGTCGTTGCCGATCAGGCGTTTGCTGGCCGTGAAATCGATCTTACCGGGATAGAGCTTGGCCATCGCGGAGGCTACTTCCAGGCCCAGCCGTGTCGAATCGAACAGTTCACGGTTCGTCACCACGAACCTCACGCCCTCAATGTGGATCCCCTTAAAGTTCGATTCCGTCGGCGTGAAGCTCGTGGGATAAACGCGGACGCCCGGAATCTGCCGCTGGTTCAGATACGCCGCCAGTTCGCGTCCGCCGATGAAGTCGGCCCCGACCTGTTCGAACGGCGAATCGGTTCCCCGCCCCACCGAATAGTTCTTGGACGACTCCAGCAGGCACAGCCCCGGATAGAGCAGGGCCGCGTTCAGGCTCCGCATGTTCGGCGAAGGGTTGATCCACGGGAAGTTCGTCGCATCCAGCCAATCACCTCGATGCCAGTCCTGCATCGGAATCACCTGCAGATCCGCGCCGAGCTTTTTCTCCCCGTTGTAGAGCCGCGCCAGCTCGCCCACCGTCATGCCGTGCCGCACCGGGATACCCGCGAAATAACCGACGAACGAGGTCTTATCGGAATCCAGCAGTGGTCCTTCCACTCGCGTACCAGTGATGGGATTGGGCCGGTCCAGCACATAGTACGGAATCCCGGCTTTGGCCGCCGCTTCCATGGCATAGGCCATCGTGGTCTCGTACGTATAGAAGCGGGCGCCCACATCCTGGATGTCGAACACCAGCGCGTCCAGCCCCTTCAGCATCTCGGGCGTCGGACGCATCGTCGCGCCATAGAGGCTGAAGATTCTGATGCTGGTCGAGGGGTCCTCGGAATCCTTGATTCCCGGATGATCCTCGCGCCCCATGAAGCCGTGCTCGGGTGAAAACAGCGCGGAGATGGTCACGCCCGCCTGCTTCATCAAATCGATGTTCCGCCGCCCCTGCCGGTCCACACCCGTGTGATTGGTGATCAGCCCAATGTGCTTGCCGGCGAGCGGCTTGAACTGCTCGCTTTCCAGCACGTCAAGACCCGTGAGCGTGTCGCCGTTCCGGCCCACCTCGCGGTGTACACCTGCCGCCGTGAACGTCTCGTTGTAGCCGGTCAGCGTGATCCCCCGAACCGTGATTCCCTCGGCCGCCGCCGCGATCGTCGCCACCTTTCCCCGCAGAGGAGTCAGCGCCGGGCGCTGCGTCGGATGCACACTGTTCGCCAGCAGAATCACGTAAGTCTTCGTGGATGGATCGATCCAGATGGACGTGCCGGTGAAACCCGTATGGCCGAACGAGCCGATGGGAAAAAGCTCTCCGCGATTGCCGGAGTGCGGCGAATCGATGTCCCAGCCCAGGCCGCGCAGAATCGACTGGTCCGGCGGGCTCTGCGGTTCGGTGAATTTCTGTATCGTGAGCGGGCTGACGAAGCGGACGCCATCCAGCTCGCCGCCGTTGATCATCATCTGCGCGAATCGCGAAAGATCGTCCGCCGTGGAAAACAGCCCCGCGTGTCCGGCCACGCCGCCCATGTTCCGCGCCGTGGGATCGTGCACCACACCGCGCAGCGGAGGACCGTCCTTGGGCGTCCGCTCCGTGGGCGCGATGCGCGATCGCAGGGATACCGGCGGTTGGAACATCGTCTCTTTCATTCCCAGCGGCTGGAACACGTGGTCGCGGGCGTAATCGCTCAGCGGCTGCCCGCTGAGCCTTTGGACCAGCTCGCCCAGCAGAATGAAATTAATGTCGCTATAAACGTAGCGCACGCCCGGCGGACCGTCCGGCGGATCCGTGCAGGCTAGTTTGATACCGGTGTCGTACCCGCTCCACGGAGTATTCAACGGAACATCCGGCTTTAGCCCGGAAAAGTGCGTAAAGAGATTGCGAATGGTGATCGTGCTGTGCCCGCCCTGGAATTCGGGGAAGTAGTCCGTGATGCGATCGTTCAGCCGGAACCGCCCCTCCTCGAACAGCTTCATCAACGACGAAGTCGTGGCGATCACCTTCGTCAACGACGCGAGGTCGAAAACGGTATCGGCGGTCATCGCCTCGGTCTGCGGATACACCGCGCGGTTTCCGTAAGCCTTGCGATAGACTATCTGGCCGTCATGGCCCACGAGCAGCACCGCGCCCGGCAGGCGCCCTTGCTGGATAGCTTCATTGATGACGCGGTCCGCGGCCTGCGCACCGCTGAACGTCTGAGCAGACAGAGTGGTGGCAGCAAGAGCGGCGCACCAAAGGAGCCTCATATTCTCTTATGGTAACGCCAGGGTGCGCGGGGCAGGGTTGGTAACCTGCGGGCCGGGTGGCAGTGGGCCCGCACGACGATTGCCAATCGTCGCGCAGACTTCCATTCTGCCTTACTCCTCCCGCAACGCCACCGACGGATCCACCCCCGCGGCCCGCATCGCCGGCCGGACAGCCGCCAATGCGGCCGCCGCCAGCAAACACCCCACGGGAAACGCAATGCTCGCGACATCGGTCGGCTTCACTTCATACAGCAGCTTCCCCACCGATCCCGCCAGCAGCTTTCCGCCGCAGACCCCTGCCGCCAGGCCCACCGCGATCACGACCGCCGCTTCGGTAACCACGAGCCGCACCACCGCGCCGCACCGCGCCCCCAACGCGACCCGTATGCCAATCTCGCGCGTGCGCCGCGCCACCGAGTAGCTCAGCACGCCGTAAAGTCCCACCGCAGCGAGCACCACCGCGACAAGCGCGAAGAACCCGGAGAGAATCGCCAGCAGGCGCTCGCGGATCAGGTCGTCGTTCACCAACGTGGATTGCAGCCGGACCTCGCTCGCCTGCAGCGAATGGCCGAACCCGCGTACCGCCTCGCGCACCAGCGAAATAACGCGCAGCGGATCGTCGGTGCGCACCGCCAGGGACGCATACCATGTCTGCGCCAGCGGGATGTAATAGGTAGGCGGCGCCGGCTCGCGCACGCTATCGTAGTGAACATCGCGCACCAGCCCGACAATCTGCTGCGGAATCCCCAGCCGGTTGGCATCGTGGAAATCGCTATCCGGCAGATTCGAGAGCGGCCGGAAAAACTGCCTGCCGATCGGGTCCTCGCCCGGAAAATAATGTCGTGCGAACGCTTCGTTCACCAGCACAGAGCTCGACTGCTTCATCACATCCTCGACCGTCAGGTCACGGCCTGCCAGCAAGCGGATTCCCATGGTGCCAAGGTACCCCGGGGTAATCGGAAGGATGACCGATTCGGCGGTTTCCGGAGGCCGGCCGGCGAGGCGAACGGTGTCGGTCCACCGGCCATCGGCAAACAATCCATACGCCGAAATGCCGGCCGAGCGCACCCCCGGAACCGCACGCACGCGGTCGATCAACTGTGTCATATATAGATGCGCGTCCTGCACCTTGTTACTTGCCGTGAGGCTTACCAGCGCCACGCCGTTGCGCGCGAAGCCGAGGTCTACATTCACCAGTTTCTGGAAAGAAAACAGAAACATGCCGCCGGCGAACAGCACCATGAAACTGAACGCCACCTGCGCGGCCAGCATCGGCCGCAGCATCGCGCTCCGGCCCGAATGTTTGGCGCCGCCGGACTTAAGCGCTTCCTGCGGCGCCGTACCGGAGGCCCGCAGGGCCGGCACAAGGGCAAACAGCACCATCGCGGCCAGACCGGACAAGGCGGTAAAGAGAATCATGCGCCAGCCCACGTGGAGATCGAGGTAGGCAGGATTCTGCGACGAGCCGAGCATGCCCACAATCGCCGGAGCCGCAACGGCGCCGAAAGACAGACCGAGCACACACGCCAGCGCCGCCAGCAGCGCGCCTTCGATCAGAACCTGCTGGAGGAGCCGCGGCCGCCCCGCGCCGATCGAGATTCGCAGAGCCATTTCCCGCTCGCGCGCCATCGCTCGCGCGGTAAACAGATTCGCCAGATTCGAGCACGCGATCAGCAGGACCAGCGCGGCTACTACCGCGAGAATCCACATAGGCCGCGCGAATGCCTGCCGCAGGTTGGATGTTCCCGAGGCGCCCGGTCGCAAGACCAGCTTCGCGTTCAAAAAGCGCTGCTTGAACTCCGGAGCATCGTTTGCCCCGAACGCCAGCGGCGCCCACTCGCGTCGCGTGTTCGTGAATGCTGCCTGAAATGCCAACGCGGCCTGTGCCGCGGTTACGCCTGGCTTGAGGCGCCCGAAGATCCGGAACCACTGCATCTCCCAGCGCTGCAGAGACTCGGCGGAGCTCATCGTTTGCGGAATCCAGAAATCGGTCAGCGTTCCCGGCTCGATACCGGTGAAACCGCGGCGCGCCACGCCGACAATCTGAAACCGTTTGCCCGCGAATCGGAACCACTGCCCCACCGCGGCGCGGCTGCCTCCGAAGCGCCGCATCCAGAAGTTGTGGCTCAGCACCGCGACCGGGCCGCCTCCGGGCGTCAGGTCGTCATTTGTGGTGAGCACGCGCCCGATCTCCGGCCCGAGTCCCAGCACGCTGAAGAAATTCCCCGAGACAAATTCCGCGCGCACTTTTTCCGGCTCGCTCTTGAAGACCGCTGAATTCAGATATTGACCGCTGGCCGCGAACAAATCGGCACGGCCGCCGGAGACCGCGCGCAGCCGTTCCAGCATGGGATAGCTGAAGGCGATTGCGGGTACGGGCCGGCCCTCCTCATAGGCCAGATAGACCAGCCGATCCGGCTGATCGACAGGCAGCGGCCGCAGGATCAAAGCGTCGATCAGGGCGAATGCCGCCGCGCACGCGCCGATGGCCAGCGCCAGCGAGAGAATCGCGGCCAGCGTGACCACGCGATCCTTCCACAATATGCGCACGCCGAAGCGCGCATCTTTCCCCAGCGATTCCAGCCAGCCTGCCAGCCGCGCATCGCGGCTCTCCTCGCGATACGCCAACGAATTGCCGAGCCGCCGCTGCGCTTCGCGCTGCGCCTCTGTGGGACTCGAACCGTCCCGCATTAGCTCCTCGGCACGCGCCTCCATGTGGAAGCGCATCTCCTCATCCAGTTCCTTATCAAGGCGTCCGCCGCCCAGAGCGTTGGCAGCCCGCGAAAACCACGACATGGGAGGCCTCCTATGCCTGTTGCAGCACCTGGTCCACGGCCGCCGTCACGGCCCGCCAGCGACCTTCTTCCGCCTCCAGTTGTTTCCGGCCGGCCGCGGTGATCTCATATACCCGCGCCCGTCGGTTATTCTCAGTAGTCACCCACTTCGCCTTGATCCAGCCGCCCTCTTCCATGCGGTGCAGCGCAGGATAGAGCGAACCCTCTTCCACCCGCAGTACGTCATCGGAAATCTTCTCGATGTGTGAGGTAATGCCGTACCCGTGCAGCGGCCCCCGCCGGTTAAGAATCTTCAGAACTAACATCGGCAGCGACCCTTGCAGCGCATCCGTGCGTTTCATATAGTTAGCTTACTCAGATGTCTTTGTATTGTCAAGAGCACGATTTTAGCGGAATATCGGCTTCACCCCTTGTCAAACTAGGAGAGTTGAAGATATACTCCTAGACAAACTAGGGGGCAAATCTTCGTGAGCCGAACTGCAGACCTTCTCCCCGGTACTCTTGACATGCTGATCCTCAAGGCGGTTTCCTTAAGACCACTGCACGGGTATGGCGTGTTGCTCCGTATACGGCAGATCTCGGGCGATACGCTTGAGATTCCACAAGGTTCTTTGTATCCGGCGCTCTACCGACTGGAACGCCGGGGCCTGATCGAGGCGGACTGGGGGCAGAGTGAAAATAACCGGCGGGCAAAATACTACACCCTGACTGGCCCCGGACTCCGGCGCCTTCGCCAGGAGACCGCCGGCTGGAACCGGCTGGTATCGGCCATCTCGGCAGCCTTGAACACAACTTCCGGGGAGGTTTAACGTGTTTCAGCGCGTTCGTTCTCTCTGGCGCGTGCTCACATCGCGGCGGGCTTTTGAAGCCGCCATGAACGAGGAACTGCGCTTCCACATCGAGCAATACGCTGACGATCTCACGCGCTCCGGCGTCCAGCGTGAAGAAGCGCTCCGCCGCGCCCGCATCGAATTCGGGGCCTTGGATGCGGTTAAGGAGGGATGCCGGGAGGCGCGCGGCCTCAGCCTGATCGATGAACTTGCGAGGGAGTTCCGCTACTCCGCTCGGCTACTGCGAAAATCACCTGGCTTCACCATCACCGCCCTGCTGACGCTCGCCCTTTGTCTGGGGGCAAATCTCACCATCTTTGCGGTGATCGATGCTATTCTGGTTCGCCCGCTACCCTTCCCCTATGCCGGCCGGCTGGTGACGATGTACAACACCTATCCGAAAGCAGGCGTGGAGCGCGACGGGTCCTCGGTGACCAACTATTACGAGCGTCGCGGCCGGATTCCCGCCTTCAGTTCGCTTTCGATCTACCGCTACGGCACATCGATTCTGGGCGAGTCCGGCTCGACCGAGCGGGAGCCGGTGATGCGGGTATCTCCGGATTTTTTCAAGACGCTCGGGGCGGGTCCTGCCTTCGGCAGCGTTTTCACCGAAGCGGAAACCACGTATCAGGCGGACGACGTCGCGATTGTGAGCGACGCCTATTGGAGAGGCCATTTCAACGCTGACCCGCACGCGATTGGTCAGAAGATTCGGGCTGACGGTCGCCCCAGAACCGTCATAGGCGTTCTGCCGCGCGGTTTCCGCTTCCTCTCTTCCAAAGCCCAGTTGTACTTCCCGCTTCCGTCGAATGCCGAAGAACGCTCGCCTGCCCAGCGGCACTCGGGAGGGAATGTCATCCAAACGATTGCCCGGCTCAGACCGGGAGCGACTCTTGCGCAGGCTCAGTCGCAAATTGACGCGCAGAACGCGGCCTTGGAGCGCGACGACCCCCAAGCGAAGATGATTGCCGACGCTGGCTTTCGCACTCTCGTGGTGCCTCTCCATGCCGATCAGGTTGCAGCTATCCGGCCAACTCTGCTGCTGCTCCAGGCAGGTGTGTTGGCGCTTCTCGCGATCGGTGCCGTCAATCTGGTGAATCTGCTTCTCATCCGCGCCAGCGGGCGGTCAAAAGAGATTGCTGTCCGGCAGGCGCTGGGTGCGAGCCGGAGGCACGTCGTGACCGAAGCCGCGGTTGAGGCTGCCTTATTGACTCTAACAGGCGGAGGGCTCGCGCTCGCGGTGGGAGCGGGTGGCATTCGATTAGTGACCGCCTTGGGCGCGAATCGCCTGCCGCTTGGGAGCGACATACACTTTGATCCCCGATTGGCAATGGTCGCTTTCGCAGCGGCCGTCATCTTAGGCGTCGTCCTCGCCGTGCCAATTGCCTGGTGTGGCATGCGGCTTCAGCCCTCTGACGGGCTCCAATCCGAGCCTCGCGGCGGTACAGCGGGGCGCGCCGCGCAAACCTTGCGGCATAGCTTCGTGGTCGCTCAGATTGCGCTTGGCTTCGTTTTATTGACAGGAGCAGGTCTGCTTGGGCTGAGCCTCGAGCGCGCCATGGGCGTGTCGCCGGGTTTCCGGTCCGATCACGTGATCACAGGGCAGATCTCTTTGGCGGGAAACCAGTATCCCTCTCCCGACGCCGGCCTTGCCTTCATCGAGAAGTTAACGGGCGAACTCGGCCGTCGACCGGGAGTGCTTTCCGTAGGCGTGGCGACTAATGTTCCCTTCAGCGGCACCAACGGCAAGAGCGCCGTTGCGGTGGAGAGCCATGTCCTTCGGCCTGGCGAATCGCCGCGCGGGCACTACGCGTATGGTGTAGGCGGCGACTATTTCAGCGCGATGGGTTTTTCATTGCGGGCGGGGCGATTCCTAACCGGCGCGGATTCACGCCGGGGAGTCCGCGTGTGTGTGGTGGACCAGGATTTCGCTCGTTATTACTGGC
>Ga0126381_100000758_pt1 | contig 35188 bp, 32 predicted proteins | sample PanSoiMetPlot_28_FD_96465 | JGI IMG/M metagenome (GOLD analysis project Ga0126381, IMG submission 96465) | Tropical forest soil microbial communities from Panama - MetaG Plot_28 | ecosystem: Environmental > Terrestrial > Soil > Tropical forest > Bulk soil | place: Panama | collected 2016-02-17 | reverse complement strand
CCGACGACCGGATCGCGCTTCTCGGCGCCAACGGCAATGGCAAGACCACGCTGGCGCGGTTGCTCGCGGGGCGGCTCGCCCCGATGGCAGGACGGGTGACCCGATCGCCGAAGCTCGCCAGCGGCTTTTTCGCTCAGCATCAGATCGAGGAGATGACCCCGGAGAGATCCGCGTTCGACCATCTTTTTGCGCTGATGCCCGACCAGCCCCCCGAGGCGGCGCGGCAACGGCTCGGCAGGTTCGGCTTCGGCCAGGAAAAAGCCTTTGTCGCGGTCAAGGACCTCTCCGGCGGCGAGCGGGCGCGGTTGAACCTCGCACTCGTGACCTATCAGGCTCCGGCGCTGCTGATCCTCGACGAGCCGACCAATCATCTCGACGTCGAGGCCCGCGAGTCCCTGGTGCAGGCAATCAACGATTTTCCCGGTGCGGTAGTGCTGGTTAGCCACGACCGGCATCTGCTCGAATTGATTGCCGACCGCCTCTGGCTCGTCGCAGACGGTACGGCTCGGCCGTTCGACGGGGATCTCGACGATTACGAGCATCAGGTGCTCGACGGCGGTGGATCGGGGAACGGGACCCGTCCGGCCGAGCGCGGTTCCGATCATCGGCGGACGGCCCGGCGTCTCGCCGCAGAGCGCCGGCGCGAGCACGAACCATTGCGTCAGCGCGCGCGCCGCGCCGAGGAGACGATCGCGCGGCTGACCGCGGAGCGCGAGGGGCTCGATCGCGCCTTGGCGCAGCCGCCGGACCTGCGGAAAAGTGGAATTTCGCTCGCCGCCGCCCTCAAGCGCCGTGCCGAGCTCGTAAGGTCGATAGAGCGCGCGGAAAGCGAGTGGCTTGCCGCCGAGGAGTCGATAGAGAGAGAAGCCGGAGAGAGAGAAGCCGGATGATTCGTATCTGGTGCGGGGTGTCGTGATTTGCGTCCAATATTTGGCGATCAAATACCTATTTCGTTTCCCGCGATTCCTGGGTTTCCATTGAGCTGCCCGGAACTGCGCAAGACCACACCAGAGGCTCGCGGCCAAAGGCCGCAGATTGCAGTCATTCTTTGTTACACTTTGACAAACTCGGCTAAATCGGCTTATCCATTGTTCGAAGTACCGTTTCCCGAACCGGGTTTCCCATGGCCGATAGCCCAGCGATCACCGACCGAAACCTCGAAGCGACGACGAACATTTCTTTGAAGCGGGAGCCGGCTTGTTTCGCCTTTTTGTCGCCGCGATCCGTGTCTGCGCCAATGCCGATCGACTCGATCAATCTCGATCTCGCCTCGGCCGATTACTTTAGCGGACGCGCCTCGCTCTGGGCTGCTCTCGAGATGCGCTCCGCGGTCACCGACGAGCGCCCGACGGCAATTCTCGGGTTCGACGAGACTTTTCTGCGCCCCTTCGCGCGCGCCCTGATCGAAGCGGCGACGACGCGGGCCGCCTATCGAATGTCGATCGTGCAGGAGTCGCGCAGCTCCGAGCGATATCGCGTCGTCGAATACGTAACCGGCCCCGGCAATGCTCTCGCGGAGCTGATGCTCCAACCATACGACAATGTGGTTCTGATCAGCGCGGCCAAGGGCAAGGATGGCGACGAGACGCTCTTTCAACTGCCGCGCACGGACAGCTTTCTGCGGGCGTTCGCAAAAATGGCCTATGTCGCCGACCAGGCGCTGCATGATCTGCTCGACGATATGGAGCGGTTGGCCAAGCAACGCAGGCCGGCGGTCACCCCCTAGGCAGAAACAGGGCTGGCCCGCAAAAAAGGGGGCTTTAGCCCCTTTTTTTGCCGAGTGCGATTGGTTATCTCGGACCAGCCCCGCTGCTGCCGCCCTGTGGCGCTAAGCCCGGCGGCCGCGGGGGTGGCGGCAGCATACCGGGGGCCATTCCAGGGGCGGGAGGAGCTGACGGGTTTGAGAAATTCCCGGCCTGCAGCCGTTGGAGCTCTTCCTGGTTCAGCTGATTGGCCGTGCTTCCCGTCAGTTGCGGCCCCTTTCCGCGATGGTGCCCGGCCATCTTGCCGTGCGAAGCATGCCGCGACGCCCGGTGATGCTTCGGCGGCATCGCCGAGCTGGTATCCGACATGCCCGTGGCGGCGCCTCCGGACGGACTGGCCGGCTGCGCCCCTACGGGCGCCGAGAACGCGAGCACAGCGACTACCGCGACGCCTGTCAAAAGATGTTTCATTGCGATCCTCTCTCTCGATCCTCGGTTCGGCATGATGGCACGATCGGCTCACAGGATATAGAGGCCGGCTCAGCTTGACAAGCGTGACAGTAGATCACGTGACTTTAGAAGAACGGAATAGGCGAAGCGGTCTGTTTACGCAACGCGCAAGCTCGTCCGGCGCTGCTGCTGCCGATCGCCCAAGCGCGAGTTCCAATTTCGTCATTCTCTGTTCCTGAGCGAACGGAGAGCAATGCGCAACTCGCCGCCGTCGTGAAACGCCCCTCGGAGCGATACCGACGGCGGCTGTAGCAACCCGAAAGAACAGGACTACCCAGCGCGGGAGCCGGGGCAGTCGGCGTCAGCCAACATTACGGTGCGAGTGCCTCTGCTTGGCAGAGCTGGATTGAGCCGTAGAGGACTTCTTCGACTTTTTTTTGGCATGGTGCGATTTCGATGATTTCTTCTTCTTAGAAGTCGCGGTTGGAGAGGTTGATGTCGAGGTATCCGGCGCCATGGTCTGTCCTGTCCCCATCGTTTGGGCGTAGGTTTCGACAGGCAACGCGGTACCGGCAACAAACGTGAGCAACGCAAACGCCGAGATAAGCGCCTTCATGAGGGACTCCTGGATCAAAATAACGACGCGTCGTTTTTCTCGCACTCGAAAGGAGTGCAACCAAACAGTATCGTCGCAATAGTTGCGACTTCAAGCCGCACACTTATTATATCACGTGCCCAGAGGTGTGAGATAAGAATTATCAAAGAAACACGCGTAATCGGTTGGATCGCCGTCGGAGTCGACGAGACGGCAACACCACCGCGGCGGGAAACCCAGCCTATCGTGCGCGCAAAACGGCTGATAGATATGGATCATTCCTTCTAAAAGCCCAACGCGAGTGAACCGGCAGCCGCCAGGCTGCCCGAATCGAAAGACTCTCGGGTAGATCCGGTTTTCGATCCCGCGACCGACAAGTCAAAAGAAAACCGCCGCGGATATCCGCGGCGGTTGCCGGGAGCCGATTGGCTCCCGGAACTTGCGAGGGAGACCGCGTTACGGGAAGACGATCTCGACCCGGCGGTTCTGCGGCTCGCGTACACCGTCAGGCGTCGGAACGCGCAGGTCGTTCTCGCCGCGTCCGGCGACCACCATATCGCTGCGCGGAACCCCGAGCCGCTCAAGCGCGGTAGCGACAGCGTTGGCACGGCGCTCCGAGAGCCGCTGGTTGTAGCCGGCTGATCCCGAAGTGTCGGTGTAACCCGTCACCTGGATCGTCACTCGCCCACCCGACTTATACTGGTTTGCCGCGAGCTGGATGATCTGCATGCCCTCTGCGGTGATGTTGTATTTATCCCAGTCGAAGAACACCAGATACACCTGATGGGTCGGCGGCGGCGGCGCGGGTGGCGCGGGTGGCGGGGGAGCCGGCGGCGGCGCGCCAAATTTCATCGTCAAGCTGGCGACGATGTTCTGCGTATTGTAACCCGATTTGTACCTTACGGCGCCCGGCGGGAGGCCGAACGGAGGGAACGGGGCTACCCCTTTGTTGTTGAAAGTCGGCTCGGTGCTCGACAAGTAGCGATAATCCAGATCAAAGGCGAGCAACGGGTTGATGTCGTAGCGAATACCGGCGATCGCCTGATAGCCAAAATTCCAGGTATTCCCTTTCAAGAAGGTCCCGCCGAGCGTCGGGTTCGGGAACGGCGTCGTTGCTCCGATTGTACCGATAACGCCCGCCGCCCCTCCCGGCGGCACGCTGACCGTGGTCCTCGGAAGGCCTGTGAGGGTGACCGGGTTGAGGGAAATGGAGTCTACGTTATTTATAGCGCCGATGCCGAACCCGATATGCGGGCTGACCGGCCACCCGATCGTGAAATCGTAGATAAAGTTGGTCATAATCGAGTTGGTATTCCGGTTGCCCGAGAACAACGAGGTGCCGCTGGCGTTGAAAAACCCGCTAAAACTCGATAGCCCATTATGGCGATAACTGTATTCTTCTTCGACCCGGATTGGACCATACTGCAGACCCAATCGGGCACCGGCGTTGAAGCCGCTATCGTAGCGCGCACTGCCGGTAAAGTTGCTAAAAAAGGGACCGGCAGGAGGGACAACAATTCCGGTGTCGACCCTGAAGGGCACTGTCGTGATCGAGGTTTTCTGATTCGACAGGCTGGTCCATCCGCCCTCCGGACCGACGTACCAAGCCACCGGGTAGGGGCCCCCCAGAAAAGCAAATTGCGCATTCGCCTCGGCGCATCCAAACGCCACGGCAAGCGCTGCGCCAGCGCCCAGCAAATAGCGACTTTTCATCCCTTGACCTCCGGCCGCATAATACGCGTGTGACGATGGTCATCGCGCCACCGTCGGCAGATCTTCGCTATCCACCGATCCGATGGCAAACGGTTTTTGTCTCAACGAGACCGCTTGTCGGCAAATCCGTGCAGAAGGCTGAGTGCTGCGGCATTCTCGCAACAGTTTGGCTGTAACTCAGCGAAATTCGCCCACAAAGCCGCGTCTTTTCCGCAACACCAAGCAATAGATTTGATTCGCGCGGCGAGTTGTCAGGACCCGACAGCAACGCCTGCAGCCCACCGGTGTTCCCGGGTTCCGAGCTGTCGGAGCCGTCCGGGTCACACGAGTTATTCAACGTACGGTAAAACTTCGCGGGCCGAATAGAGGGCCGATTCGCGCCCTAACCTAGCGGCTTTCCGAGCTTAAGGGTCGATTAAAACGCCGGGATTGAACAAGCCCTGCGGATCGACCGCCCGCTTGGCGGCGCGCAGCGCGGCTGCGAAAAGATCGGGGCGCTGCTTGTCGTACCACGGGCGGTGGTCGCGGCCGACGGCGTGGTGGTGGGTGATGGTCCCGCCCGCGGTAATCAACGCGTCGCTGGCAGCACCCTTGATCCTCCGCCACTGCGACAGCAGATCGCCATGCCGTCCCAAAGCATGAAAGGTGAAATACGGCGCCGGCCCGTCAGGGTACACATGGGTGAAGCGGCAGGTGACCTGGCCCTGCCGCCCCGTCGCCTCGCGGATCGCTTTTTCGGTCGCGGTCTTGACCGCATCGTGAAAGGGCTCGAAGCGCTCCCACGTAATCGCAGTTTCGAATGTATCCGCGATGATCGCCCGACCGACCAGACGCTCACGGGCATAGGGCATGCGGATAAAGGCGTTCCGCCACATCCCCGCTGCGCCTTCGCGATGCGCATCCGCCTTATCCGGATGCTCCGGCGCGCCGCCATGATCGGCGCAGCATTCCAAGGCGCGCGCGATCCAGGCATCGACCGGGTGATCGCTCGACTCGAACGCCAACACGAGGATAGCCGAGCTTCCGTCTCCCGCTCCAGTATTGTACGCCTCCTGCGGGTCGAGAATGCGGCAGTTCGCCGGGTAGAGGCCGGCCTGGGCAATCGCTCTGACGGCGCGGGCGGCCGAGAATAAGCCGGCAAAGCGCACCGCGCCGCCGGCGCGAAAGCGCGGCCGGTCCTGGAGTCGCATCCATGCCTCGGTGATCACCCCAAGGATTCCTTCCGACCCGATAAATAGTCGGTCCGGGCTCGGACCGGCCCCCGAGCCGGGGAGGCGGCGCGTCTCGACGAGGCCGCGCGGCGTCACGATGCGCAAGCTTTCGACAAAATCGTCGATATGGGTGTAAAGGGTTGCAAAATGCCCACCCGATCGCGTCGCGATCCAGCCACCCAGTGTCGAGTACTCGAAGCTCTGCGGAAAATGGCGCAAGGTCAAAGCATAGGGCTTGAGCTGAGCCTCGAGCGCCGGGCCAAAGACACCGGCCTCGACGCGGGCGGCGCGCGAGGTACGATCAACCTCGACCACCCGGTTTAGATGCCGCAGGTCGAGCAAGATCGCCGCCTTGAGAGGCGTGCCGTCGATCGCCGCCTCGATGCCTCCAACGACGCTGCTGCCAGCGCCAAATGGGATCAGTGCGACCTGCGAGGCAGCCGCCCAGTCCACGACAGCAGTGACCTCCGCCTCGGTACGCGGGTAGGCAACGAGATCGGGTACATTGTCGTAGTTCCCAACGAGGCCGCGCGCATAGTCCGAAAAAGACTTGCCGTAAGCGTGGGCGACCCGGTCGTAGACGTCGATCGAGCAGTATCGCGCCAGCGCCGGCGGCGGCGTTATGCGCGGCGGGCGCAACGCAATTTCGGAAAGCGCCGGCGGGCTACGCTCGTCGAAACGGTCAACACCAAACAGCCGGCGATAGCGGTCGAGGGCGGCACGCTCCTCATCGGCTGTCAGACCCTCGCCTTCACGCCCCCAGCCGAAATATTTGAGCCGGCTTTCCGCCATCACGCTCTCCCCGGTCGCGAGTTCGAAACAATAGCGCAGCGGCCGCGGCTCTCAAATCTGGAGTTCGTCGGCCTTCTTGTTGAGTGAAGCGATTAGACCGTCTATGCCGCTGCTGCGCAGGATCAACGCGAACTCCGACCGGCGCGTCGCCAGCTCGCTGATCGAGCCCGACAGATAAATGTCGCGAATTTGCCAAGCGATATCGTTGTCGTGCAGCACGTAATTGATCGATACAGGTTCGCCGTTCGATTTGATGATGTGCGTCTTGACCAAAGTGCCGTGCTTGATTTGTTGCTCCCCGAGCACCTGGAACTGTTCGCCGGCATAGTCATCGAACCGGGTCGCATAGATGGCGGTGATGTAGCGGGCATAGGCATGCGCGGCACGCCGTTTCTGCTCGGGCGTCAACCTCGCCCATAACGGCCCGACTGACAGCCGTGCCATGAAAGGCACATCAAAAGCTCTGAGCACGACCGGCTCCAATTTCTGGTATCGACCCTTCGCCCCCAAACCACCGGCATTCTTCATGACATCGAGCAGCTCACCATAGAATTGACGGACAACCTCGGTCGGCCCTGGTGCTGCCGCCGACGGCGCCGGGACGGCGGCGACAAGGCAGCCAACGAGCCACCCGATCAGAAGGAAGCGCAAGCCCGCAAGTTGCTGCAAGGACTGTCGCCTTAAAAGCATGCTCACCCCTCTGCTCCCATCAGTCTAATTGATGCAATGCCGGTCGCGAATTGTCGAGTTCGGAGAGGTTAAAGTATTATCTCCGCCACGTGGTAGCATCTCCCCGCTGAGTGGCGTTCTCACGGCGCAATTGTCGTGCCGCCATCGACAATAATCGTCTGGCCGGTGATGAAAGCGCCGGCGCGCGAGGCCAAGAGTAATGCGACGCCGGCGATGTCTTCGGGCTCGCCGAGACGGCGCAACGGCGTTGCGGCCTCGCGCGCCGCGCGGCGCTGCGGGTCTTCGTACAGCACTCGGGCGAACTCGGTCTTTACCAGACCCGGCGCGATGCAGTTGACCCGCACATTGTCGGGCCCCCATTCGGCGGCGAGGTTGCGACAGAGCGCGTAATCGGCGGCCTTGGTCACCCCGTACATCCCCAGTACCGTCGTCGCGCGCACGGCGGCGACCGAAATGATGTAGATGATCGAGCCGTCTCGCCGCTCGCGCATCTCGGGCGCCGCCATGCGCGACAGCCACAGATTGCTCAGTACATTGTTGACCATCATCCGCTCGAATACTTCGTCTGTCAGCTTTTCGAGCGAGCCGTAATGCGGATTGACAGCGGCGTTGCAGACGAGCACGTCAATACGGCCCCATGCCTCGCGCGTCCTGGCGACGAGATTTTCGAGCTGCGTCTTGTCCGATATACGCGCCGTCACCGCCATCGCTTCACCCCCCCGGGCGCGGATCGCCGCCGCGACCTCTTCACAGGGCGCCAGATTGCGGGCGGAGATCACGACCCGACCGCCGGCCTCGGCGAATGCCTCGGCGATCGCCCGGCCGATGCCGCGGCTCGACCCTGTCACGATCGCGACTTTTCCCGACAAGTCGAACAGGTTCATGGTCCCCTCTGGTCAGCAATTACGCCACCCGATTATGCCGCAGAGAACGACTTTCCGAAACAGGACCACTCATCGCCGTTTCGTCCCGCCGGATCACGTGACCGTACTCTCCTAGACTTGCCATCAGGGTTGGATGTTTGCCCGTCTCTGAATTCGGCAGTAAAAACCTTTTCATTTTGGTTGCAGCGTGCTGTATAACCGCAATTCGAAAACTAAGCGGCGGGAAGAAAGCAATCATGAATACCGAAGATCCGGAAAGAGGCGGCGATTTGCGGCCCGTCACCAAGATTATCGCCAGCTATGTCGGCAATCATACGTTGTCTCCAGATCAGCTGCCGGCCTTGATCACCTCGGTGCAACAGGCATTGCGGGATCTTGGAAAACCGGCACCTGCGCCGGCGCCGCGCACTCCGGCTGTACCAATTCGCCGATCGGTGCAGCATGACCACGTCGTCTGCCTCGAATGCGGCTTCCGAGGAAAAACGCTGCGACGACACCTCGGCACTCGGCACGGATTGCAGACTGCCGAGTATTTGCGGCGCTGGGACCTGGCGAGCGACCATCCTCTCACCGCGCCCGCCTACTCCGAGCAGCGCTCGACCATGGCGAAGGAGCTTGGCCTCGGCCGCAAGCGCAGCCGCCCCCGGGGCAGGACCCGCCGCGCCAAGGTTTGATCGCGGTCCGGAAAGACGGGCTCTTATAGGGCCACTATAGGGCCACGGGGAGACTAAGCGGCGAGATCTGTGCGGCGGTGCGGCCGCGATAATCCCGCTCCGCGGCCGCTTCCAACATGCGCTGCTGGGCATCAGCAAGCCGGGCGGCGGCATCGTTCTGGTTCATCGTGATGACCTTGTGCTCGGCGACGACTTGCCGGCCGTCGACAAAAACATCCCGGACTGCACGATCTGCCGCATGATAGACGAAGGAGCGCAGCGGGTCGCGCACCGGCCGCATCTGCGGCACGGTCAAATCAACCAGGACGAGGTCCGCCTTGGCGTCGGGCGCGATCCGGCCGAGATCGTCCCGCATCAATGCCTTGGCACCTCCGATTGTCGCGGCGTGCAGCAGATCGGCCGTTGTCACCGTCATGATGTCGCGGGCGGCGATGCGAGCGAATACCGCTGCCTTGCGCATCTCTTCGACCAGATTGTGCGGCGTCGTGTCGGTCCCGAGACCCATGTTCACCCCGGCCCGCAAATAGCCGCCAAAATCTTCCATGATCTGGCCGTAGCGGGCGAACGGCGTCGGGCAGTGGGCGACCGAGCAACCATTCTCGGCAATCAGGGCGAGATCGGTGTTGGTCCACCACCGGATCCAGGAATGAGTGTCGAGAAAGAGCGCGTGACCGAGAATCGTCTCGGGGCCGAGGATCCCGATCTCATGAGCCCACTGGATCGGCGTCTTGCCGTGGCGCCGGATCATTTGCTGTACTTCGAGAACGCTTTGCGCAATATGGACCGTGAATGGGATACCGCGCTCATGCGCGGCATCCCTGCTGTCGCGCAGCAGCTGCGCTGTGCAGTTCTCGATCTGCATTGGCGAAACGATCCCAGACAGACGTCTGCTCGGATGCCGGTTGGCCTGCTCGATCACCGCCAGCGCAGTCGCGAGACCTTCGCGGCCGCGCGCTTCGTCCCAAGCAAATTTCAGCTCGAAATCACTATCCAGCCGCCATTGCGCCGAGGCGAAGCCCGGAGCGACGAAGCCGCGCATGCCGCTTGTCCCAAACAGGGCGATCCAGCCGTCCCAAACGGGCGAAATGTCGACAAGCGAAGTGACGCCGCTCAACAACAACTCGCAATAGGCGAATTCGGCACTCGCGGCACGCGCCTCGTTGTCCGGCGCAGAGAAGGCCTGCGACCGCTCGTAGAGACCGGTCATGTACATATTGCGGACCCCGTGCTCTTCGCGCACGCCGCGGTAGAGCGGCTCGTGTTCGGGATGCGAGTGGATGTCGATCAGCCCCGGCAATACCAGGCGGTCTTTGCCGTCGATCACCCGGTCCGCCGGCCCGGTGTATTTGGGTCCGACAAAAGTGATCCGGTCGTCGGCAAAGGCTACATCGACGTCGCGCCGGTAAGTATGACGTTTGGCTGCCGCGTCCCAGGCAATGACCCAATCGGCATTGCGAATAACGGTGTTGTTCACAGCGCGGTCCTCCTCGAAGCCGTTCCTACAGCCTGCCGCCCGTTGCAATCGGCTGCCGGATGCTGGTGAAACCCAATGTATCGTGCATTTAACAGCAGGAAAGGCATCGGCATTTCTGCTTAGTCAGGAGTTTGTTCACAAACGCAGTGCAGGGCGCAGGCTTTAGTGGCGACTGTGCGCAGTGCCACTGCGGGCGCCGGACAGCCGTTGCCTACACTGTTCCGACTGTTTGCCTCGCACCTTGCGGGCCAGGCTCAGCCAGACGCGAGAGTGCGGCGGCGAATTTCCGGTGCGACCTGCTCCATGAACAATTTGAGGCTGGTGGTCGCCGTCTCGTGTGGCATCGGCCCGAGCCGGAAGGACGCGATGACGCCGCCGATGCCGAGCCTGTCGATCTCCGCCATCGCCTCGGCGACCCGTGCCGGCGAGCCATGGATGAAACCGTGCTCGACTGTCGCGCGGGCGGAGGGCAGATCGCTTTCCGGCACTGCGATCCGCAGACCGGTCTCGCTGAAAATGCGGTTGCGCAAGGCCGCTCGCGCTTCGACCATTGCCCGAAACACCGGAACGCCGACGCGCTCGGCTTCGCGATCGGTCTCGGCAACACACACGTTTCTCCAGACCCAGCACTCCGCAAGAGTGCGGGCGATCCGGTCTTCGCCAAATCCCGCCTCCTGCATCGCGCTGCGATAGACCTCGACGCGGCGGCGCGTCACTGCCATGGACTGCACATTCATCAGGAAGGGTCGCCCCTGGCGGGCGAGCTCAAGCAGCGAGGCTTCGCCGGAAGCGGCGCGGATTATTGCCGGATGAGGCTTTGTATGAGGCCGGGGGCGCAGCATCGGGACATCGAGATTCCAGAACTTGCCGCGGTGGCTGAAGCCTTCGCCCGTCCATGCCAGAACCAGGATCGCTTCCGCCTCCTCCAGGCGCTCCTGCGCCTCGCGATGGTCAATGCCGAAACCCTGATAATCGTAGATGTTATAAGACGAGCCGCGGCCGAGGCCGACGATGAGCCGTCCCCTGGTGATTTTGTCGAGGATCGCCAGTTGCTCGGCCAGACGGATCGGATGATGCAGCGCCGTCTGCACGACAGCGAACCCGATCTTGCTGCGCCGCGTCGAAGTGGCGAGTGCACCCGCGAAGCTGATCGGGTCGACATAGGCACAAATTCCGTCGAAGTGATGCTCGGCGAGCCAGATCACATCGACGCCCAGCTCGTCGGAGAGCCAGGCTTCGCGCAGCGTCTCGTCGATCACGACGCCGTCCCGCTCGGGGTCGCGGCTGTCCGGAAACAGGAAATTGCCGAATTTCATGGCGGGCCAACCTTCCTAACCTATCGACATCACGGGCGGGCTTGCGTGAATCTGTCAAGGTATCGCTAGCGGGTGATTGCCGAGTACAGCTAAATTTTAGGAGAGAGCGGCCTGCGCGGGTGAGGTTCCATATGAAGCGGCGAGATTTTCTGAAATTGGGTTTCGCTGGTGCGGCAGCCCTCGCGGCGCCGCGCATCTTGCGCGCCGACGCTCAGAAGACGATCACCTTTGTGCCGCATGCCGATCTCGCCTCGCTCGACCCGGTGTGGACGACCGCCGACATCACCCGCAACTTTGCATTGGCGGTCTACGACACGCTCTACGGCTACGACGCGGAGTTCAAGGCGCAGCCGCAGATGATCGAAGGCCACCTACTCGAAAACGAAGGCAACCAATGGGATTTGAAGCTCCGCGACGGGCTCAAATTCCACGATGGCGCGCCGGTCCTGGCGCGCGACTGTGTCGCGACGATTATGCGCTGGGCCAAGCGTTATCCGATGGGCCAGGCATTGATGGCCCGCACGGACGAGCTCGCCGCGGTTTCTGACAAGCTCATCCGCTTTCGCCTGAAGCGGCCGTTTCCGCTTTTGCCGGAAGCCCTGGCCGAGCCCTATTGCTCGATCATGCCCGAACGGTTGGCGCAGACGAGCGCCTTCGAGCAAGTCAAAGAAGCGGTCGGCTCGGGACCCTTCAAATTCATTGCGTCCGAACGGATCCCCGGTCAGCGCGTTGTCTTCGAAAAAAATCTCGACTACGTCCCGCGGGCTACCGGCCGCCCGAGCTTCAGCGCCGGTCCCAAGGTGGTCTATATCGACCGCGTCGTATGGAATTTCGTGCAGGACCCCTCGACCGCCTCGGCGGCGCTCGCGCAGGGCGAGGTCGATTGGTGGGAGAACCCGACGATCGACCTCGTGCCGCAACTCAAGCGCAACAAGGATCTGGTGCTGATGGTCAAGGACCGCACCGGGGAGATCGGCTGTCTGCGTTTCAATCATCTGTTCCCGCCGTTCGACAATGCCGCGATCCGCCGCGTCGTCCTTTCAGCGATGGATCAGAAGGAGGTCATGACCGCGGTCGCGGGCGCCGAGCCGAGCCTCATCAAGGCCGATGTCGGGCTCTTCGTGCCCGGCACACCTATGGCGAGCACGGTCGGCGTCGAGATCACGCGCGGCCCCAAGGATCTCGACAAGATCAAGAAGGACCTGGTCGCTGCGGGATACAAAGGCGAGCGGGTCGTCGTGCTCGCCGCCTCGACGATCCCGACGATCTTCGCCGAGGCGCAGGTCGCCACCGACGTGCTGCAGCGCATCGGCATGAACATAGATCTGCAAGTCATGGAATGGGGCAGCGTCGTCGCGCGCCGCGCCAGCCGCGAGCCGATCGACAAAGGCGGCTGGAACATCTTCTACACCTATCTCGGCGGCATGGGGAACATCTCGCCCGGGCCTGACATTGCGATCCGCGCGAGCGGCGCCGATGCCTGGTTCGGCTGGCCAACCGACCCGAAGATGGAAGCGCTCCGGCAGGCCTGGTTCGATGCGCCGGACCTAGAGGCGCAGCAGAAGATCTGTCGCGACATGCAGCAGCAATTCTGGCAGAATCCCTCTTATGTGCCGCTTGGCATGTACGACCAGCCGACCGGTTTCCGCTCCAACCTCCGAGATGTGCGCGACGGCTGGCCGCAATTCTACGGCGTGCGAAGGGCGTAGGCGAGACCGGCTTGCCGGTGAGGCGCGCGCTTTCCTATTATCCGTCTAGCCGATCCATGATCGAGGAGGACGGAAATGGACCAGGACGCCAAGAAGACTGCGCTGCGCATGATCCCGTACGGCATCTATGTGCTGACTGCCGACGACGGGAAAGGCAACGTCGCGGCGGCAACGGTCAACTGGGTCACGCAGACCGCCTTTGCGCCGCCGCTGGTAGTCGTCGGCGTCAAGACCGACTCCGGAGCTTACCAGATCATCAAGGACAAGAAGGCGTTTGCGCTGAACATGTTGGGCAAGGACCAGAAGGGCGCCGCCTTCGCGTTTTTCAAGCCGACCAAATTGGAGGACGGCAAGCTCAGCGGCCAGGCCGTTCACACGGGCACGACCGGGGTGCCGATCCTCGATGCGGCGCCAGCGGCGGTCGAATGCCGTGTCACGAGCATCGTCGAGCAAGGCGACCACCACATCGTCGTCGGGGAGGTTGTCGACGCGCACCTTTCCAAGCCGGTAACCGGGCGGCCCGACGCGGCGATCCTCGAAATGAAGGATCTCGGCGACAACGTCTTTTACGGCGGCTGACCCGGCGTTCTGTCTGCGGGCACACAGATTATCCTGGCCTGGCGCCGCAGTCTCATCTGCACCGCCGTCCTTGTCTTCGCCGTCCTGTCAATCGGGTCGGTTGCGCGAGCGGGTGGCGGCACCGTGGTCGTCGCGTCGAAGATCGACACCGAAGGCGCCTTGCTCGGCAACATGATCCTGGCGCTGCTTCGGGGGCGTGGTCTCGCGGTGGAAAACAAACTGCAACTCGGGCCCACCAACATCGTGCGCGCCGCCATTCTGGCTGGACAGGTCGACATCTACCCCGAATACACCGGGAACGGTGCGTTGTTCTTTCACAAGGAGCAAGATCCGGCCTGGAAGAATTGGGAGCACGGTTACGCACTCGTGGCCACACTCTGCCGGGAAGAGAACCATCTGGTGTGGCTGACCCCGGCGCCGGCGAACAACACCTGGGTGATCGCCGTGCGCAGGGATTTGGCTCAGCTCCACCAGCTCGCCTCGATGGACGATTTCGCCCGATACGTCAAAGAGGGCGGCAGGATCAAGCTCGCCGCCTCGGCAGAGTTTGTCGAGAGCCCGTCGGCGCTGCCGGCTTTCGAGGCTACGTACGGGTTTCAGCTGTCGGACGAGCAATTATTGACGTTGTCCGGCGGCAATACCGCTGCGACGTTGCGCGCGGCGGCCGAGGAGATGTCCGGCGTCAATACCGCGATGGCCTATGGCACGGATGGCGCATTGGCGGCGCTCGGCCTCGTCGCACTGAGGGACGATAAGGGCGCGCAGATCGTCTACGCACCGGCTCCGGTCATTCGCGAGGCAATTCTGCAGGAGTATCCCGAGATCCGGACCGCATTAGACCCTGTCTTTGCCACACTGACGCTCGACACGCTGCAGAAGCTCAATGCCGAGATTGCCGTGAACGGGCAGCAGGCGGCAGCGGTCGCCACTTCTTATCTGAAATCGCAGAATTTCCTGCCGTGACCGTCCAATCCGGTCCGACTGGGCCCCGAACTGCCGTGCTTGTGCCGATCTGCATTCATAACCAGGTGCTGCTCGTCTTGGTGATTGTCGCAGTGATTTCCGTTGCGTTGTCGGGCTTTGTCGGCGCGGCGCCGAACCGGCTCGTTTCCGGCGGGCCGATCCCAATATGGGCAGCAACCGGCGCGCTCACGACGGCCGGCATCACAGTGCTTGGCGTGGCGTTGTCGGCGACCTGCCTCATACCGCCGAGCAGGTTGCTACACTGTGCAGTCGCCTGGGTGGCCGCGGCGCTGCTGCTGCTCGTGCTCGCCGCTGCGGGGCACGCTGCGAGCCTTCTGGTGCAGGGCGCCAAACCGTCTGTGCGCATTTCACTGGGACCGGCGTTCTGGGTCCTCGCTGCATGCGCCGCCCTTGCGATGGGCGACGCACTGCAACGCCTCGAGGCGGGTGTCACTGCACAGCTTGTCGCAGTGACCGGCATTGCCTTGGGTGCCGCGTCGCTGGGGGCGCATGGCACATTGGACGCGTTGTCCTTGGCGCAAGAATTCGAGATGCGCCGCCAAGTCTTTGCCGATGCGGTAATCCGCCATATTACGCTCGTCGGAGTATCGGTTGCAGTCGCGACGATGATCGGGTTTCCTCTCGGTGTGGCTGCGGTCAAGCGACCAAGCCTGCAGGACCCGGTATTCGGTGTTTTGAACATCCTGCAGACGATACCCTCGATCGCACTGTTTGGATTTCTTATCGTGCCGCTGTCGGCACTCCTCGCGGCAGTGCCGCGGCTTGGCGAGTACGGAGTGGGCGGGATCGGCGTGACGCCGGCCATCATCGCGCTAGTTCTCTATGCGCTGCTGCCGGTCGTTCGCAACACGGTTGTGGGATTGACGGGTGTCGACTACGCCGCCGTCGAAGCCGGGCGCGGCATGGGGATGACCCCGGGGCAGATCTTTCGAGGGATCGAACTGCCACTCGCCCTGCCGGTGTTGCTCGCCGGGCTGCGCATCGTTACCGTGCAAGCGATCGGCTTGGCAGTGGTCGCGGCGCTGATCGGGGCGGGCGGGCTCGGAACCTTTGTCTTTGAAGGTCTTGGCCAGTATGCGGTCGATCTCGTCCTGCTTGGCGCTCTACCGGCGATCTTTCTCGCGCTCGCGGCCGATTTTATACTGCAGACTCTGACCGCATTGCTGCGTCGGCACTTTGCGCCATGATCGAGATCGACGAAGTCACGAAATATTATGGCGATCGCCGGGTCGTCGACAGTCTGTCACTGGCCGTACCGGCGGGTGATTTCTGTGTGCTGCTCGGCTCGTCGGGCTGCGGCAAATCGACGACCTTGAAGATGATAAACCGGTTGATCGCGGCCGATGCCGGCCAGATCCGCGTGGCGGGCAAGGAGATCGGGACAATACCGGCCGAGGCACTCCGACGGCGGATCGGATACGTGATCCAGTCGATCGGTCTGTTTCCGCATTGGACGGTCGAGGACAATGTCGCCACCGTTCCGCGCCTCCTCAAATGGCCACGGGAGCGCCGGCGCGACCGGGTTACCGAGTTGCTCGAGATGCTTCGCCTCGCGCCCGCTGTCTATCGCGCGAAATACCCACACCAGCTTTCGGGCGGCGAGCAGCAGCGCGTCGGGGTCGCCCGCGCGCTCGCCGCCGATCCCGAGCTGCTGTTGATGGATGAGCCGTTCGGCGCGGTGGACCCCGTAACCCGCGACGATTTGCAGGGCGAGCTCGCGGGCATCCATCGAGCGACGAAAAAGACCATTGTCTTCGTGACCCACGATATCGAGGAGGCATTGCGCCTGGCAACGCACATTGCCGTGATGCAGAATGGGGGGATCGCTCAGCTCGGCTCGCCGCTCGACATCCTGGAGCACCCGGCGAGCGATTTCGTAGCCGATTTCATTGGGCGGCAGGGTATTGGCCTCAAACTGCTGTCGGTGCGCAAGATCGCCGATCGAATGCGTGCAGGCGAAACCGCCGAGGGCGAGCCGCTCGCTCTCGACACCTCGCTGCGCGACGCGCTCTCGGCGATGACCACACGCCGCACCAACCGGCTGGCTGTGTGCGACGCCGCGGGGCACCGGGTCGGGGCAATCGCCCTCGCCGATCTCGTGCGGTGACATCTTCCCTCTTTGACACAGGAGTGGCAGCGCATGCGGGAGTATGAAAATCGCACCGTGCATTTTCGCTCGGACGGATTGGCACTGTCGCCCGCGGCATATGCGCGGTTGCTGGCTCAGCTCGCGGAAGAACGCGGGATTGCCGTCGACGAATTCTCGCGAGAGGGGGTCGTAGCAGAGCTCGAGGCGCGGATGGCGGCGCTGCTCGGCAAGGAGATGGCGCTGTTTCTGCCGAGCGGAACGCTGGCCAATCACTTGGCGCTGCGTCTCCTCGCGACGCGCGGACTCCGGGTGCTCCTACAGCGCGAAAGCCATATCTACAACGACACCGGAGACTGCGCGCAGGAACTGAGCGGTCTGACCCCGATCCCGCTCGCTCCCCAGCGTGCGACCTTTACCCTCGCCGAGGTAGAGGCGGAGATCGCTCGTCTGCCCGATGCCCGCGTATCGACGCCGGTCGGCGTGATCTCGATCGAGTCCCCGGTGCGCCGGCTGCAGGGCGAGATGTTCGACTTCGCCGAAATGCAGCAGATCGCCGGCTTCGCGCGAGAGCAGGGGATCGGCCTCCACCTCGACGGCGCCCGCCTATTCCTCGCCTCGGCCTACACGGGAATAACGCCGGCGAGTTATTCAGCCTTGTTCGACACGGTCTATGTATCGCTCTACAAATACTTCAACGCCGCTGCCGGCGCCGTGCTCGCCGGACCCAGAGGGCTGATCGACAACCTCTACCACCGGCGGCGCATGTTCGGTGGCAGCCTGCGCCAAGCCTGGCCCTACGCGGCAGTGGCGCTGCATTACCTCGAAGGCTTCGCTGAAAGGTTCGAGCGCGCCACGGTGGCCGCGAAGACGCTATTTGAGACCCTACGCCGCCATCCCCGCTGCGAGGTCCGACGACCCGCAGCAGGGACCAATGTCACGCGTCTTCGGGTGTTCAGGCATGATGCCACAACTCTCCCCGAGCGGCTGCTCGCTCGCGGGATCGCAATTCGACCCGCCTTGTACGCGTCACCCGAGGGCGCGGAGTTCGAGCTGCTCACAAATGAGACGATCTTGCGCCGCCCGATGAACGAGATTGTTGATGCCTTCACCGAAGCCCTGAAATCTTAGCCCCTCTCCGCCGTTTAACGGCGGAGAGGGAAAATCCAGAGACTTGGCGCGCTGAGTATTGATATTGACGGTGAGCGGCCTGCCGCTTAACTACCACTCGCTATGGCGCAGCTTCCGATCATTACGGCACCCGACCCTCGGCTCAAAATCAAGGCGCGACCGGTCCCGGCGGTCGACGACAAGATCAGGCGGCTGATGGACGACATGCTCGATACGATGTACGGGGCGATAGGCGTCGGTCTCGCTGCCCCGCAGGTCGGGCAATCGAGCCGGGTTATCGTGCTCGATGTCGCTCGCGAGGGTGAGAAGCCGCAGCCCATGAAATTGGCCAATCCCGGGATCCTGTGGCGGTCGCCCGAGCTGGCGACCGGCAATGAAGGCTGTTTGTCTTTGCCAGAGCATTACGCCGAGGTCACGCGCCCGGCGGCGATCCGTCTGCGCTACCTCGATTATCAGAACGAGATCCGCGAGATGGAGGCGTCGGGGCTGCTGGCTATGTGTCTGCAGCACGAGATCGACCACCTCGACGGTATTCTCTTTGTCGATCATATCTCGGCACTCAAGCGCGGGATGATCCTGCGCAAGCTCGTCAAGGCGAAACGCAGCCGGTCGCCTGCAACCGCTGCCTGAGCATCGCCATCGGGCAAACTGAGGGCGCGATGAACTCGGCCCGAAACCGAGCGCTCGACCTCGTCTTTATGGGCACGCCGGCTTTCGCCGCGACGATCCTGCGTGGGCTGATCGACGCCAGGCACCGGATTGCTGCCGTCTATACGCAACCCCCCCGCGCAGCGGGCCGCGGGCACCGACCGCAACCGTCGCCCGTTCAGTCTCTGGCGGTCGAGCATGGTCTCAGGGTCCGCTGCCCCATGACTTTGCGAGACGACGCCGAGCACGCGGCATTCGCCGCGCTGGGCGCCGACGCTGCCGTAGTCGCCGGTTACGGGCTGATATTGCCGCGGTCGGTGCTGACCGCGCCGCGGCTCGGCTGCCTGAATGTGCATGCCTCGTTGCTGCCGCGCTGGCGCGGCGCCGCCCCGATCCAGCGGGCGCTGCTCGCCGGCGACCGGGAGATCGGGATCACGATCATGCAGATGGCGGAAGGGCTCGATACCGGCCCGATCCTGCTGCAGGAAAGCGTAGCGATTGCGCGGAACGCTACGTCCGCCAGCCTCTCGGCCGAGCTCGCGCTTCTCGGCGGGCGACTGGTGCTGACAGCGCTGGACAGAGTGGCCGAAGGCCGCCTACTTGCGAGATCCCAGCCGGAGGAGGGCGTCACCTATGCGCCCAAGCTCCGCCGCGAAGAAGGCCGGCTCGACTGGCGCCTGGGCTCGACCGATCTCGAGCGGCACGTCCGGGCGCTCGATCCCTGGCCGGGATCTTTCTTCGAGTTTGGCGGCGAGCGGATCCGAGTTCTCTCGGCCATCGATTTGCCGGGGCCGGCGGGGGGTATGCCGGGGATGGTGCTTGATGACCGATTGACGGTCGCATGCGGCGAGGGCGTCCTGCGCCTCCTGCGGCTGCAGCGGCCTGGCCGCCTCGCTCTCGCGGCTCCAGCTTTCTTGCGCGGCTTTCCAATCGCGCCCGGGACGAGGTTGCCGTGCCCCGCTACAAGCTGACGATCGAATATGACGGCCGGGGGCTCGTCGGTTGGCAACGGCAGGCGAACGGTCTTTCGGTGCAGGAGGCACTAGAGACCGCAATCGCGCAATTCTGCGGCGAGACCGTTACTGTCCACGGGGCGGGGCGGACGGATGCGGGGGTGCATGCCCTGGCGCAGACCGCGCATCTCGATCTCGCCCGCGCAGCAGCCCCGGAGGTGCTGCGCAGCGCCGTCAACCATTATCTCCGGCCAAACGCGATCAGTGTTCTCGCGGCCGATAGGATTGGCGAGGAATTCGACGCTCGACTGTCGGCGGTCGCTCGGGTTTATCTCTACCGCATCCTCAACCGCCGGGCTCCCCTGGCTCTCGATCGCGGCAGGGCTTGGCATGTGGCTCCGCCGCTGAGCCTCTGCGCAATGCGCGGCGGCGCCCGCCACTTGGTCGGGCACCACGATTTTTCGACGTTCCGCGACTCGCTGTGCCAGGCGAAGTCGCCCATAAAGACGCTCGACGCGCTGGAGGTCGGCCGCGTCGGCGAGGAGATTCACATCACCGCTCGCGCCCGCTCGTTCCTGCATCACCAGGTGCGCAACATGGCCGGGACTCTGAAGCTGGTCGGTGTCGGGAAGTGGCAACCCGAGGACGTGGCACGCGCGCTGGCAGCCCGCGACCGGCGCGCCGGCGGCCCGACCGCTCCCGCCGAGGGCCTCTACCTAGTCGAAATCCGCTACCCGATCGCGCTCTGAGCGGGGACGGCCGGCTATGCCACCGCGGGTTCGCCGCGTGTCGCTGCGCCGGCGCCTGAATCGGGCAATTCGGTGGCATGGCTGACGATTGTGACCGCGAGAGCTTCACGCCTGCCGCGGATCTCGATCTCGCGGCGCGGAAATTCGGACAAGTCGAGACCGGCACGTCCGACAGTCTCCTCAGAGACGACGAGTTCGCAATCATATTCCTTGGTCAGGTTCTCGAGCCGACTGGCGGTGTTGACGGTGTCGCCGATCGCGGTGATCGCGGTGGCGTTCCCGTATCCCATCTCACCGACAATCACCGGGCCGCAATGAATGCCGATGCCGATGCGCAGCGGACGATTGAGCTCTGCCTGCAATGATAGATTGAGCTCACCCAATCGCTCCGACATGAGCCGTGTGGCCGCGAGCGCTTCCCGGCACCCCGCCTGGGTGCCGCTCTCGATGCCGAACAGTGCCATGACCCCATCGCCGATGAATTTGTCGACGCGCCCTCCGGCACTTTCGATCGCTCGTCCCATCGCCGAAAAATAGCGGTTGAGAACAAACACGATATCGTAGGGGAGCCGGCCCTCGGCCAGCGCGGTAAAGCCGCGGATGTCGGCGAAAAGGATCGCGATCTCGCGCTCGCTCCCCTGCACGAAGTCGACCCGGCGTCGCCCGTCTGCGGCACGCGCAAAAGGCGGCAGCAGCGGGGTCACGTGGACCGTGCCGCGCGGCCGCAACTGGCACGCGAGGCGGATATTTTCTGTTGCGCCGATACGGCGAAGCACGCGCAGCTCGTCCTCGCCCGCGGGGTCGATGCTACCGATTTCGCCGCGCACCCGAACCCGGCAGGTCGAGCAGCGCCCACGCCCGCCGCACACATGGGCATGCGGAATCCCGGCGAGGCGGCTCGCCTCGAGCACGCTGGTGCCGGGCGTGACGTCGATGAAACGGTTGTCGGGATAGCCAATGCGAACGAGGCCGCGGCGGCGCCGCCAATAACGGCGGCCGGATCGCGCCAACAGCACCGTCGCGACCATGCCGGCGAACGACCAGCTGAGTGTCTTGCTGATTTCCGCCAGGGCGCGCTGCGTTTCCGGCAACGGCAGCGTCATCCTCGCAAAGGCCTCGCGAGTCCAATTCGGATCGGCGGCGAGGGCATTGAGTTGGCGCCCGGCTTCGACCATGCCGAGCAGCGACAGCACGGGGACGAGCACCGCGACGACGAGGGCCACCGCTTCGAGCCGCGCGTACCATGGCCTGACCCGGAGCCAGAAGTGCAGTCCAATCATCGCGTGAGCCCAGGCGACGACGAGGACCACCATCTGCCAGAAGCCGTCCCCCGGCGACCGGACAAAATATATCCACAGCAGATAAGCATAGTAGCCGATATCGGTGTGGAAGAACGTGTCGCTGATGCGAGTTCCGACGACGTGGCGGGCGAGCAGGATCGGGATCGCAAAGCCGAGGATCAACTGAGTGAGCTCGGACGGCCGCAACCGCAAGCTGCGCCGCTCCCATAACGCCCACAATGCCAACCCATAATGGACGAGGAAGCTGCCGTAGAGCAGCCCCTGCGCCGGGCGGTTCGACCAGATGCGGAAGACGTACCACAGCACGTCCTCCATCGCCTTAAGCGAGACGAGGCCGACGGCGTGATTGAGCAGATGCATCGTCACATAGGCGAGCATCACGAGGCCCGAAGAAAGCCGCAATTGCCTGATCATCGAAGATTCCGCGGGCGGCAATGCTGGATTACAAAACCTCTTGTCACGGGAGCCTGATTTCTTTATCGGGGCGCGCCGCGAGAGGGCACAAGGGGCCACCATCGGAGGACGCGCTGGTATGCTGGAGATCCGACGTCTCGTCAAATCCTTCGGTCCGCTGGTCGCTGTCGACGATGTCTCTTTTACGGTGCCGCAAGGCGAAGTCCTCGGCTTTCTCGGTCCGAACGGCGCCGGCAAGTCGACAACAATGAAAATGATTACCGGCTTTGTCGCGCCCACCGCCGGCACCGCGATCATCTGCGGCCATGACATCACAACGCAGGCAATCGCCGCGAAACGGCATATCGGTTACCTTCCCGAGGGCGCGCCTGCTTATCCTGACATGACCCCAGCCGACTTTCTCGACTTCATTGCCCACATCCGCGGTTTCTCGGGCGATGAGGCGCGGCGGCGCATCGGCGGGGTCGTCGAGATGATCCGGATCGCCGAGGTCATGCATCAGCCAATCGAAACGCTGTCGAAGGGTTTCAAGCGCCGGGTCGGGGTCGCGCAGGCATTGCTGCACGATCCAGACGTAGTGATCCTGGACGAGCCGACCGACGGGCTCGACCCGAACCAGAAATACGAGATGCGCAGGGTGATCACGACGATGCGGCCGAACAAGGCGATCGTCATATCGACCCATCTGCTCGAGGAGGTCGCGGCGGTATGCAGCCGGGCGATCATCATCGCTCATGGCCGCATCCTAGCCGATGGGACCCCGGCAGAGCTCGCCCAGCGCTCGCGTCATCACAACGCCGTTCGCCTCGGCATCGCCGGCGGTGCGGACGCGAATGTCAGGGCCGAGCTGGCGGCGCTGCCGGGGGTGGCGGCAGTCGAGCCGGGGGTTGGTGCGGCGGGAGACGGGCTTATCGTGTATCCGCGGGGCGGACACCCGGTGGTGAGCGAAATTGCAAACCTGGCCCGCGACCGCGGCTGGAGCATAACCGGCCTGCAGGTGGAGCGCGGGCGGCTCGACGACGTCTTCCGCGAGATCACCGGCGCGCGGCCCGAGCCCGCCGCAATGGCGGCCGCGGCCTGACCCCGATGCGCAACGTCCTGACCATCTTCCGCCGCGAGCTGGCCGCCTACTTCGCGACGCCACTCGCCTATGTGTTCATCGTCATTTTTCTCGTGATGGCGGGAATACTGACGTTCTTCGTCGGCAATTTCTTCGAGCGGGGCCAAGCCGATCTCCAACCCTTCTTTACCTTTCATCCCTGGCTCTACGTCGTGCTGATCCCGGCCTTGTCGATGCGGCTGTGGGCCGAGGAGCGCCGCATCGGGACGATCGAGCTGTTTCTGACATTGCCGATCCGCATGACCGAGGCCGTGGCCGGAAAATTCCTTGCGGCATGGTGCTTCGCCGGGATTGCCCTGATTTTGACCTTTCCGTTCTGGATCACCGTCAATTTTCTCGGCCGCCCGGACAACGGCGTCATCCTCGCCAGCTACATCGGCAGCTGGCTGATGGCGGGAGCCTTTCTCGCTGTCGGCGCCTGCATTTCGGCGATGACCAAGAACCAGGTCATCGCGTTTGTGGTCACGGCCGCGCTCACCTTCGTTCTTACAGTAGCGGGCTCGCCGATTGTCCTCGGCGTTTTTCAGGGCTGGGCGCCGGAATGGCTGCTCCATGGCGTCGCGCAGTCGAGCTTTCTCGGGCATTTCAGCGCCATTACGCGAGGCGTCATCGATTTGCGCGACGTCGTTTATTTCCTGTCGATCATGATTGCTTTCCTGGCCGCCAACGCGATCCTGATCGACCTCCAAAAGGCCGAGTGAGGAGCCGTCCGGATATGCTTCGAATAGCATCGCCCAATCCTCAGCACGCCTTCGTCCTGCCCGCAAACGCGATAGCGCTACTAGCATGCGCACGCGCAGCAAGAGCCCCTCTCCGCCCTTCAGGGGGGAGAGGGAGGGGTTTGTCGCGGAGCGACGGGAGGGTGAGGTGGGCAGCGGCGCCATTATGTTCGTCGGCACCCCTCACCCTGCCCTCTCCCCCCGGCCAGCGGGGAGAGAGGGGAACATCCGCAGTGTATGCTAATCCCCGCGCTCGCCGCGGTGACAACGGGACCGGCTCGTGATGCCCGTACCGGATCGCCTTCGCGGCTTTTTTGCGTCGCGGCGTGCTATCGCGGCTGTGGCGCTCGTCTGCATTGCGCTGATGCTCATTTCGGTCAACGTCATTGCCGCCCGCCTCTTCGCGTGGCGGCTCGACCTCACCAATGAGCACCTCTACACGCTGTCCCGTGGAACCCTACGGACTCTCGCCAAGATCGAAGAGCCGATCACCTTGCGGTTCTACTATTCCAACCGTCTCGCCGACGAAGTCCCGTCCTACGGTGTCTACGCCCAGCGCGTGCGCGAATTGCTCGATCAGTATGTCGCGGCGGCGCACGGCAAGATCCGCCTCGAAGTCTATAATCCGCTGCCATTCTCGGACACTGAGGACCGCGCCGTTGCGTTCGGGTTGCAAGGCGCGCCGCTCGATGTCGCGGGCGACCAGGTGTATTTCGGCCTCGCCGCGACGAACTCGACCGACGATCAGCAGATCATCGCCTTCTTCCAGCCCGACCGTGAGCGTTTTCTCGAATACGACCTGACCAAGCTCGTCCACAGCCTAGCCTTACCGAAAAAGACCGTGGTCGGGCTGATCAGCAGCTTGCCGCTCGAAGGCGACATGATGGCGATGATGCGCGGCCGGCCCTCGGAGCCGATGGCCATCATGGAACAAATGCAGCAGCTCGATACGGTCAAGCCGCTGGCCGCCAACATCGATGCTATCCCCCCGGATGTCGATGTGCTGATGCTCGTGCATCCGCAAAACCTGCCGGACAAAACGCTCTTTGCGATCGACCAGTTCGTCCTGAAGGGCGGCAAGGCGCTCGTCTTTGTCGATCCCCTTTCCGAATTGCAAGCCTCGCATCCGAGCCAGCTCAACCCGCCCGGCTCCCCCGCCGCCAGCAATTTCGAACGGCTCTTCAAATCCTGGGGCTTTGAGGTGCCGGCGAAGACGGTAGCCGGTGATCGCCGCGACGCACAGCGGGTTGGCGTACCGGGTTCGCGCGGCGGAACGCGGCCGCTCGACTATGTAGCCTGGCTCAATTTGAAAACCGATAACCTCAACCGCACCGACATGATCACGGCCGATCTGAGCCACGTGATACTGGCTTCTTCGGGGATCATCGAGCCTGTCGAGGGCGCCAAGACGACAATCGAACCGCTGATCACGACATCCGCTGACTCGATGAAGATCCCGGCCGAAAAGTTAGTGGGGCTGCCCGATGTTGCCGGCCTCCTCGCCGAGTTCAAACCGGACGATAAACGTTACATCCTGGCGGCTCACGTCGCCGGCACCGTCGAGAGCGCCTTTCCCGACGGCCCCCCAAAACCGCAAGAGCCCGCCAAGCCCGAGGCCAAGGAGGGCGAACCGACGCCGACCCCGGAGCCCCCGCCTCCCGCAGCCGAGTGGCTGAAGCAATCGGCCCAGCCGATCAATATCGTCGTGGTCGCCGACACCGATATGCTGGACGACAGGTTCTGGCTGCAAAAGCAGGATTTTTTCGGCCAGCGACTGCTCGTACCGACCGCCAACAACGGAGATTTCGTTGCCAACGCGATCGAGGTGCTGGCCGGCGGCGACGATCTTGTCGGGTTGCGCACTCGCGGGACGTCAGCGCGGCCCTTCGAGGTCGTCGAGCGAATCCAGCGTGAAGCGCAGGCCAACTACAGCGCCGAAGAGCGTGCGCTGCAGGCCAAACTCAAGGATGCCCAGGCCAAGCTCGCCAGCCTGACAGGAAAGGACCAGGGGAATGCGCCGACAAGCCTTTCGGCGGAGCAGACCAAAACAATAGAGGAATTTCGAGGCGACATAGTAAAAACCCGTCGCCAGCTGCGCGACGTGCAGGCGGCGCTGCGCAGCGACATCGGACGGCTGAAGACCGGGCTCGAATTTTTGGACATTGTGCTCATCCCGATTATTGTCGCCTTGGCCGCAATCGTGCTCGGTGTGCTGCGGCTGCGCCGTCGCGGCCGGCGCATTACGGAGGCGTGATCCGGCAATGCAGGCGCGCTCTCTAGCCCTTCTCGCCGCAGTGACCGTCGTGCTCGTCGCGCTTGCGGTGATAGTGCTGACCTCCGGCGACCGCGCTTCAAGCCATGTAGCACCCGGCGGGCCGGCGATCCCCTCCCTTGCCGCAGAGCTCCGAGATGTGGCGTCGGTCCGCGTGTGGCGCGACGGCGTGAATTTGATGCTGATTCGCGACGGGGACAGCTGGCTGGTGGCCGACAAGGGCGATTATCCTGCCAACGCCGCAAAGATCAGTCAGATCGTCCGTGCCATGGCTGATCTGACCCTGGTCGAGCCCAAGACGGAGAAGCCGGAACTCTACCCGCGGCTCGAGCTGGAAGACCCCGGGAGCGGCAAATCATCCTTGATCACAATAAGGGACAAATCGGGGGCAAAACTCGCCGAACTGATCGTCGGCAAGCGGCGCTACGATCGGCTCGGCGGTGGCAATGACGGGGTCTACCTCCGCAAGCCGGGCGATCCGCAAGCCTGGCTCGCGCGCGGGTCGCTCGACCCTTCCGGCGAGGTTTCGAGCTGGCTTGATCGGCGGATTCTCGATATTCCGGAGAAACGGATCGCTAGGGTGATTCTGAGCCAGCCGGACGGCACAAAGCTCGCGATCGGCCGTTCCGCGCCCGACGCAAAATTTACCGTAGAGGACGCGCCGGCGGATGCCAAATTCAGGAGCGAGAGTGCGACGAGCGGGCCGGCCGGGGCGCTCGATACCCTCGACCTCGACGACGTCAAGCCGGCCGGAGAACTTCCGGTTCCCGACAAGGACGTGACGACGGCATCCTTCACCACTTTTGACGGGCTGACGGTCGATGTTCGCCTCACCGAGCGCGATAAGACGAGCTGGATCGCGATTTCCGCAACCGGTTCCGGGTCGGCCGAGGCCGAGGCGAAGAAGATCGACGGCAAGGTCTCGCATTGGACCTACGCGATCCCGGCCTACAAGGCGAACCTCCTGAAGACCAAGCTCGCCGATCTGATCGAGCCGGCGAAGGGGTCCTGACCCAGGCAGCCCAGTCTAGTAAGCGCCGCCAAGCTTGCGGTGGTCCCAGCTGGTGATCTTCTCCGGGACTATCTTGAGCACGACGCGCTTGGGCGCGCTGTCGACCGACCCGCGCGGCCGTTCACGAGCCGGGGTACCGCGCGCCTCGGCCATTGCGGCAAAGACCCCCCGCACCGCATCCGCCTCCTCGAGGATTTCGCAATCGCCGCGGATCATGACGCCGCGCAATTCGCCATAACTGTCTCCGGCCTCGACCATCAGCGCGACTTTCGGGTTTCGCCGGATGTTGAGTACCTTTTGGGCCTTGCCGTAGGAGGTCATGTAGAAGGCGCCGTCCTTCGCGACGAAGTTCATCGCCACGACATGCGGGAACCCGTCCTTGCCAATCGTGGCGAGCGCGGCCTTACGGTGCTCACGCAGAAAAGCGGCCTGCTCTTCGGGGGTCAGTCGGATCTGCCGGCGCCGGTTCATCCTCACTCCTTTTGGGCATATTGACGAGGCGTCGATCTAGCCGTTCAGCCGAACGTTCCGCAACGCTTCCGCTTGCTCGTGGAAATTCCTAAGATCGGCCGACGCTGTTTTCCGCAGCAGTGGGCGAAATCTGCGGCAAGACCCAGTGGAGTGAATTTGACGCTTGGTACCCGCCCCTCTGATCGTCAGGCCCACGAAAGCGGACACCCAGGGAAGCCAACACCGTACCCGCCCTGGACCCCCGCTTTCGCGGGGGCGACGAGAATAGAGAAACGGAAACCATCTGTCTGGTTCGCACCACTAGTTCGCCGCGCGCTGAGCTTCATAGCGGTGCGGACCGGGCGGAGAAACTCCTGGACGGCGACGGCACCGCTATCATTCTGTCAACCTATGTCTGCTGCGTCTGGTACCAGTCGAGGATCTGCTCGCCGGTCCAGAACAGCACGTCGTGGTGCGAGCGGATATGCGCGAGGGCGGCGCGGAAGTGTTTCAGTCGATGCGGCGCGCCCATGATGTAGGGGTGCACTACCAGCGCCATGATGCGGGCTGATCCCCGGGACGGCCCATCAGAGCCGGGTGCCCGGGATCTGCGTCGCGGTAGAGCTGCTCGAACTGGTCGACCGCGCGGTCGTAATGCTCGGCGGCCTTGTGGTGCTGGATCAGCATCATCGCGACATCGTTGCATTCCTGCGTGTACGGGATGCTGACGATCGGCTTCGTGCGGGTGTTCAATAATAGAGGCTGGTCGTCGAGCACCCAGTCGCAGACATATTCGTAACCCTCTTCGACCAGCAGGTCGGGGGTTTCCCACGTCTCGGTGAGGCCGGGACCAAGCCAGCCGCGCGGGTTCTTGCCGGTAAAGGCGCGGATCGCGGCGGTGGTCTTGCGGATGTCGTCCCGCTCGTCGCCGACTTTCTGGATGTTCTTCTGCGTAAAGCCGTGGCCAATGAATTCCCAGCCGCGCTCCAGCGCGGCACGGGCGATCGGCTCATAGCGCCCGATCGCCGAGCCGTTGACCGCGAGCACGGCACGGATCCGGTGCTCGTCGAACGCCTCGATCATGCGCCAGAAGCCGACCCGGTTGCCGTATTCGTGCCACGCCCAGTTCGGGATGTCCGGCATCGGCGCGCCGCCCGCCGGCGGCGTTATCACCGTCCGCGGCATCGGCTGCGTCGGGTCCCACTCCTCGACATTGACAATGACCCAGATCGCAAGCCGCGCCCCGTCCGGAAGTGGGAGCTTGGGCCGGCTTGCAATCGCCGAGTAATCTAGCCGCTCAGTGGGCAATAGGATTTTCTCCGCCATCGTCAAACCCCGCCTTTGGCCGACAGATACCAGTCGAGGATCTCGACCCCATTCCAATGCAATACGCCAGCGTAGCGGTTGACATGATCGTAGACGGCTTCGAGGTATTTGATGCGGTGCGGCTGCCCGCTGATATAGGGGTGGATCGCGATCGCCATGATCTTCGCGCGCTCGGTGCCCTCGCCGTAGAGCCGATCGAAGCTGTCGATGCAGCGCTGCGTGAAATAGCCCGATTCGTGGTGCTGAACGAGCATCATCGGGATGTCGTTCAGTTCGACCGTGTACGGCAACGTGACGAGCGGCCCGTGTGCGGTGCGGATCTCCGTCGGCTCGTCGTCGTAGACCCAGTCGCCGATGTACTTGACCCCGGCGGAAGCGAGCAGGTCGGGGGTGTCCTCGGTCTCCGTCAGCCCGGGACCGAGCCAACCGACGGGCCGCGTTCCGGCGAAGCGCTCGAGTACGTCGAGCGATTGGCCGATCATCGCCGCTTGATCCTGAACCTGGTGGATCGGCATCTGTTCCCAGGCGTGGCCCATGAACTCCCAGCCGGCGTCGCGCGCCGCCCCGGCGACCCGCTCATACTCCTCGCAGACCCGCGCATTGACCGACAAGGTCGGGCGGATCGCCAGGCGCCCAAAGAGGTCGAAGAAGCGCCACACGCCGACGCGCATCCCGTATTCGTGCCACGCCCAGTTCGGCACGTCCGGCAGCAACACCTGGCCGGTCGGCGCGGGCAACACCTGCCGCGCCATCGGCCGCGAAATGTCCCAGAATTCGAGATTGACGATAGTCCAGACGACGACCCGGGCCCGGTTCGGCAGGGCGAGCGGCGGCCGGTCGACGATCGCCGAATAGGCGCAGCGTTCACGCGGGATCATGATGACTTCCTCCCTAAAGCATAACCCTTTCGGGTAGCGCGACGATCGGCCACTCGGCCCGATCCTGCAAAACAGCACTGCAAACTCTACATTCGCGGGATGCCACGGCAGAACCCACCCTACAACGTGGCGTTGGCAGCAGCGCTAGCGGGCCAGGGAAGGCGGAGACGATGAGATCACAGAATTTCCGGGGAAACGTGTTCGTGGCGAATTTACCCCCGGAATACTCCGACGAGCAGTTGGCCGAAGCCTTCGACGCCTTCGGCATTGTGCTGAGCGCGTCGATAGCCCGCGATCCGGCGACCGGAAAACAGTTGCGCTATGGGTTTGTCGACATTGCGACGGAGCGTGCCGCCAAGGCCGCCGTAGAATCGATGAACGGCACGGCAATCGACGGCTACAACCTGGACGTGCGGATCAGCGAACGCCCGGCGGCAGCGAACAAGCCGCCCCGGCGGGCTCCCGGACCGCGACGTTCCCCGCCTCGGATATCGGCGCGACCGAGCGCGGAGGACATCGGCGACGGGGAAGTAGAAAGCTTCACCCCCCGCCGGCGCATTCAGCCGAGAAGGCAGCCAACCTTCCAGGTGGAGCGCCGATCGCTGCCCCGCCGGCCCGGCTAGCGCTCTCGCGCGACGCGCCGGGATGCCTCCCCGGCGGCGGGACGGTCAGTGATTGGACCAGCTTATCGGCGCGTAATGGCCATTCTTGCCGGAATTGTCCCAGTGCATGCCGTGGTCGGTAAAGGTGCTGCCCGCCCTGCCTACGGCGAGCGCCAACCTGTCGGGCGCGATCGGATGGCCGGCCGAGGCCCAGATCTCCTCGTTCTCCCGTAGGCTCGGCAGCGGCTCGACCGACATGTTCATAATCCCCGGAATTTCCGCCGAGCGGCTCTTACCGGTCACCCGGTAGCTGATCGGCACCTTCTTGACCCCGAGGTTCGTCGCGATCAGCGGAGCGAAGGCGGCCATCGGCCCGCCTTCGGCACCGCCGAAGACGGCCCCCAGCGCGGCCGCCTGCTCGTCGGTGGCGCGCTCGTCGATGTAGATCGCGATCGTCCAGTTACCGTCAGCCATCGGCCCGGGGGTGTGCGCGACGAGGGCCAGGTTGAGCCCGTCGAGTGCGACTGCCCCGTAATTGCCATGATCGATATGAAAAGCCAGCGCGACGTCGCAGACCCCCTGGCTCGGTCGCGAGGTCAGCGGCGGCGCCGGTGAAATCAGGCACGGACAGACGACATTGCAGTTGCAGTTCTCGAAGTAGTCTCCCGAAAGCTCCCAGTTTGTGGCCATAGATTCCTCCCCGGCGAAGCTGAACCTTGCCCAGTAATATAGAGACGAGTCGGTAAGCTCCTACACCGCCCAACTAAAGGGCGCGAAATGGCCGTTGTTGCCCTTGCCCACGAGATCGAGGCCGAGCCCGAAGCCGTGCATGTGCAGCTCTTTGGCACGAGCCAGGGCGAGACGGCGGCCTGCAGGATGGGCCGTGTTGTCGATGTAGAACGGCTCGCCGCTGCGGTTGCGCGAGGCCACACCCTCGATCTCGAAAGACAGAACGTCGGGGATCACAGCTGAGCGCCTCAGCCCGTCCAGAGTGAACTCGATCGGCTTGAATTCGACGCCGCGAAAATCGGAGACCAAATTTTCCCGTATAAAGGTCGGTGGGCCCCCCGCCTGCCCGCCAACGATTGCCGCGAGCGCTTGGCGCTGCTCCTCGTCCGCCCGCTCGTCGACAACCCCGGCAAAAATCCAGTTCCCGTCGGCCATGACTTTGCCGGAGCGGATCACCAGTGCGAATTTCAGCCCGTCGAGACCGGTGCTGCCGTAGTTTCCCGCATCGATCCGAAACACCAGTGCTGCAGTGCAATGGTCATATGTTACCGGCCCCTGCGGGTTCGTGTAGACGCAGGGACACAGATAATCGCAGTTGCAGCTTTCCATATATTCACCGCGCATATTCCATTTCTGCTGCGCCATGGCCTTGCTCCTCTGCTCCGTCATTCCCGCGAAAGCGGGAATCCAGAGTTTCTGAGTACAAGCGGTTGCCCTGGACCCCCGCTTGCGCGGGGGCGACGACTTAATTAGCCTGTTGCTTCTTCGCGAGAATGCGCTGGTGCAGATTGCGCACGATCATGCCGGTCAGCCTTTCGTCATGGATGAACAGGCGCTGACCGATCGGATAGGGGTCTTGCTTGGTGACTTCGAGCGGCTCCTTCAGGATCTCGTCGGGGGTGAGGCCGCGGTCCACAAACCGCTCTAGGTAGCCGATCCAGTTCTCGACGATCTGGCCCTGCTCCTTGAGATAGGCCTTCGTGCAGGGCTCGCCGTGCCCGGGGATGATGGTCTCGACGTCGAGCGCTTCGATGCTCTTCAATGCCGTCAACCACTCCCAGGGATCGCACTCCTGTAGCCAGCTGCGGCATCTGTGAAAGACATTGTCGCCGGTGAACACGACGCCTTCTTCCGGCACATGAACCGAAGTCTGCGGCGCCGTGTGGCCCGGCATATGGACGATGTTGAAGGTGTGCTCACCGACGTGCAAGGTCAGCGTGTCCGTAAAAGTCATCGTGGGAGGATTGGCCGCGGGATAATCCGGGTGACCGACCAAAAAGACGCTGTCGGGATCGGTCTCCTTGAAACGCTCGCGCTTCTCCTCCAGCGAGCCGAAGGCGTAGAGATAACGCTCGAAGCATTCTTGCAGCTTGACTTGCCCGACGACCGTTACGTTCGGGAAATACGCATTACCGGAGATGTGGTCGCCATGCGGCTCGGTGTTGATCAGGTAGCGGATCGGCGCCTTGTCCTCCATGCGCTCGCGCCAGCGGACCGCGTCGATGGGCTGCTGTGGCGAGTCGATCATGACATATCCGTCGCTTGTCTCGACAAAGCTCGGATTGCAACCGGCGAAATAGACTTCCGTAAACGAGTGTGGTCCGACCCTGCGCATCGCCATCTCCTGTTCGAAGTATCCCCGATCTGCCGCGGCTATTCCGCAGCAGCCATCGCCGCCGGGACGCGACGGTATCGGACGCGAGCGCCGCCGGCGCACAGCAAGCTTAATAGCAACAATGCGGCGACGACGACCAGCACGAGATCCGGTCTCCCGGCATCGATGATCATCCCGAAGGGCACCGGCATTATCGCGCCGCCTAGCGACATGCCGGAACTGACGAAGCCGAACACCTTGCCGATCTGGCCCGGCGGCGCCGCATCCTTGACCATTACGTCGCGCGGCGTGCGGCTCGCCCCGGTCATGACGCCGGCGAGAAACAGCACGCCGATCGTCGGCAATTCCGCCAGAGACACAAAACCGATCAGGAAGAGCAACGCCGCCGCGCCGACCGTCAGGATCACGACGAACGGCAGGTGACGGGCGGTTCGGTCAGCCACCCAGCCGCCGACCAGCACGCCGCCGATCATTCCGAGCATATATCCGGTCAATACCGAAGAGGCCGCCTCGATAGCCAGCCCGCGCGCCTGATGCAGTACCGTGATCAGCCAGGACGAGATGCCCGCGCCGGCCATCGCCGAGATCGTGAAGAAAGCAAAGAACATCAGCACGGAGCGGCTCAGCAGCAGCCGCGTCCCGGACGCCGGCATGGAAGCCGACGATATAGCGCGGCGGCGCGGCTCGCGCGGCTGATCGACAAGGATGCGGCTCTGCCACAGGATCGCCACCACGACAGGGAGCCCCAGAAGGCCGACAAGCAGCAGCGCTCCCCGCCAACCCAGCGCCAATGCCAGGGCCGCCGTTGCCGGCGGCGCGGCAGCAAATCCTACATGGCCGACAAAGGTGTGAAAGGCGAATGACCGCCCTAATTTGGCGCGATCGACCGACCCGCTGAGAATAGCGTAATCCGCCGGGTTGGATCACCGAGTTGCCGACGCCTGACAGCAAAGCGAGCCCGACCACCTGCCAATAGGCGGTCGCCAGTCCCATCGCCGCGACCGACAGGGTCATCATGAGGATCCCGCCGACCAGGAAAGGCCGCGCGCCGTAGCGGTCTACGAGAAAGCCCATCGGTGTCTGCATCACCGCCGCCGCGGCGGACATCACCGCCATCGCGAGGCCGAGCTCAGCGAAGGACACGTCGAACGCCTTCTGCCACGCGATGAACAGCGGCGGCAGGCAGAGCTGGTAGAAATGCGACAGGAAGTGCCCCGCGCCGAGCAGTGCATTGACCTGGGCATCACGGCCGATGGGTACGCGGTATGTCATCGCCTCATGTTGCTATAAAAACAGGCACTCGGTCGAGCAGAGAAACCGGCCGGTTCCACGGCACCGGCCCCGCAATGGGAAACGGATCGGGAAGCTGGTCCGTGGGATTTGCAATGCTGAGGTTTTTGGCGATCAAGTGAAAATCGGGGCTCTTCTTTGGCGGAAAGGAGGGAGGCTATGCGATGAGGATCAGCCTGTTCTACCAGATTCAGGTTACCAAGCCCTGGACCCCCTCCAGCGAGTCGCAGCGCATCTACGAGGCCTTGGATCAAATTCCCTACGCCGAGGAGCAGGGCTTTGCGAGCGTGTGGTTTTCCGAACATCACTTCCGTCCGGTGTGGTCGCACAATAGCGCGCCGGATCTCACCCTTGCTGCGGTCAGCCAGCGCACCAGCCGGATCCGCCTCGGTATTGGAGTAGTGCTGGCTCCGATCCACCATCCGCTACACGTGGCGGCGCGGATGGCGACGCTCGACATTCTGAGCCACGGGCGCGTCGATGTCGGCCTCGGCCGGACCGGCTATCCCTACCAGCTGACCCCATATGGGACGGATTTGCACGACACCCGCGGCATGTGGCAGGAATTCGCAGATGTACTGCCGCGCATCTGGAGCCAGGAGGAGATCTCTTATGACGGGACCTACTACAAGATCCCGCGCCGAGAGGTCCTGCCGAAGCCGGTGCAACAGCCGCACCCGCCGCTGTGGTCAGCCTGCGGCAGCGATGAGACGGCACGCCTTACGGGCAGCTTGGGGATGGGCGGGTTGTTCGGCAGCGAAGGCGGCCCGGAGCGCATCCGGCAGCTGATGGCGGCATATCAGGAGGCGTTCCGGACCGCCCGAGGCGGCGGAGCCGCGCCCAGCCCGCGCGCCGCGCTGATGACGGCGGGCTATTGCCACGAAGACCCGCAGGTCGTGGCCGAGCGCGGCACCGAACTGGTGGCGTGGTACATCGAGCAGCAGCGCGAGCGCGCCCGGCTGGTGTGGCGCGACTATGACCCGACAGCCGTCCCGCCAGACTATCAGGGCTATTACGCGCGCGACCAGCGGCTCGCCAGTGGGCCACACCCGGGCGAGCCGACGGCCGAGGAGATACGAGAGCAAGGCACGAAATTCTGCGTCGGCACGCCCGAGGACT
>Ga0126381_100000757_pt1 | contig 35199 bp, 36 predicted proteins | sample PanSoiMetPlot_28_FD_96465 | JGI IMG/M metagenome (GOLD analysis project Ga0126381, IMG submission 96465) | Tropical forest soil microbial communities from Panama - MetaG Plot_28 | ecosystem: Environmental > Terrestrial > Soil > Tropical forest > Bulk soil | place: Panama | collected 2016-02-17 | reverse complement strand
CGTTCGATCCCAAGGCCGGCGTCGGGCCGCGCGCGGTGCGGTTTGCCGAGGAGGAAGGGTTGATCGTGCGCTTCCTTCCTGGCGACTCGATCTCGGTCTGTCCGCCGCTCATCATCGCGCCGGCGGAGATCGATGCGCTGTTCGACCGGCTTGGCCGCGCGCTCGATCGCACGCTCGATTGGGTGCAGCGCGAGCGCCTGCAGGAGGCGTGAGGCACAAACGAAAGCGGCGCCGCAAACCGGCGCCGCTTTGATCGAAAAGGATGGCGGCTTGCCTCAGCCCGACGCCATGCGCAGGTGCGAGTTGAGCACGACCACTGGCGTGCCGACCTTCACCCGCTTGTAGAGGTCGATCACGTCCTCGTTGGTCATGCGGATGCAGCCCGACGAGATGGCTTCGCCGATATATTCCGGCTGATTGGTGCCGTGGATGCGGAACAGCGTGTCCTTGCTGCCCTGGAACAGGTACAGGGCGCGCGCCCCCATCGGATTGGCAGGGCCGCCTTCCACGTAGTTGGGCAGCGGGCCGAGGCGGTCCTTCTCACCCTGAGTGGGAACCCAGGCGGGCCATTCCGTCATGTTGCCGATCTTGGCGACGCCGGCCCAGGATTGCCCATCCTCGCCGACGGCCACGCCATAGCGGATCGCCTTGCCGTCGGGCATCACGTAATAGAGGTAGCGCGTGTCGGTATCGACCACGACCGTGCCGGGAAGCTCCTTGCGGTGATACTCGACGATCGCCCGCTGGAAGTTGATCGGCGGCGTGACCCTCTCGTACGGCACATTGGCCAGAAGCTTCTTGTCACGCGCCGTGAAGCTCGCCTCCGATGCAGGCTCGATGGTGGTCTGCATGCAGCCGCCGAGCGTCACGCCCGTCAGGGTCAAACTCACCAACAGCACGCCAATTCCACGTACGGCCATAGCTACCTCTTGTTCTTACGCCTTTGGCACGCCCCGATTCACGATCCAGTAATTAACTAAGAGGGCGTGTCAGTGCCAGACCTTCGAGGGTTGGGAGGCAATAGTCCTGCGGACCTGTTGCAAGAATGTCGCATCAGGCCCTGGAAACCCCCGGAGAACCCCTTGAGCTTGCATAAGGAACGGGCGACTCGATTCCGCCGTCAATTTGGACCCGCAACCTTAACCAGTAGTTTACCAGACGTTGCCTATTGCACCAAGTTCGATCTCGGGCGGGCGGGAGACGGCAAGCTCACATTTGCGGTCCACGTCGTAGCGATCCGATGTGGCGCGCAGCTCTGCCGTACTCCGGCACCATCTCGGTGCCTCCCCGTCGGTGACCATTGGTGTCGTACTGGAGACTGAAATGAAATCGAAGAAACCATCGATCCCCCGCGAGCCGCAAAATCTGAGCCTGCGCTATGGCGAGATCGGGATATCGGCGGTGGCGGCCGCCATGCGCTACCAGGGCGAGGACAAAAGTCCGAGCATGGCAGCCGGGACCGAGCCGAGCCGCGCCCTCGGCGACATGGTCCCCGAGGGCGCTTGCGGCAGCCTCACACGTGCTGGCCGCCGTTGATGTGGATCTCGGCGCCGTTCACGTAGGACGATGTTTCCGTGCATAGCACGTAAATGATCTTGGCGACCTCGTCGGGGGTGCCGAGACGGTGCAACGGAATCTGCTGCACGATCTTCTCGGTGCCGGGCGAGAGGATCGGGGTGTCGATCTCGCCCGGCGCGATGGCATTGACGCGGATGCCGAGCGGGCCGAAATCGGCCGCCATCTCGCGCGTGAGCGCCGCCAGCGCCGCTTTCGAGGTCGAGTAGGCGGTGCCCGCGAAGGGATGGACGCGGGAGCCCGCGATCGAGGTCACGTTGACCACCGAGCCCTTGGCGGCCTTGAGCTCATCGACGAGCCCGCGCGCCAGCGTGATCGGGGCAAAGAAATTCACGCGGAAGACGTGGTCCCAGACGTCGAGCGTCGTCTCGATCGAGGACAATCGTTTGCCGCCTTCCGCTTTGGGCGAGATCGCGGCATTGTTGACGAGCGCATTGAGCTCGCCGTGCTCGAGCCGCCGCTTGATCTCCGCCACCGCCTCGAGCGTGTCCTGCGGGTTGGCGAGGTCGACCTGGATGTGATCCTCAGGCCCGGCCTCCCATGGGCAGTTCTCCGGGAAGGGATGGCGCGAGCAGGTGATGACGCGCCAGCCGGCCGCCGAGAAGCGTTTCACCGTGGCATGGCCGATGCCGCGGCTTGCCCCGGTCAGCAACAAGGCGCGACGCGGGTGATTGTCATGGGGCGTTGCCATCGAGGTCCTCGGAGATCCAAACGGTTTCGCGTCTCAATATAGTGGCTGCAGGAGCCAAATATGTCAGCTCATGGATTCAGCTCACGGATAGAGCCGTGTCTTGCTCCACGGCGCGGCCGGCGAGAGGCGGCGGAACTCGATGCGATCGTGCAGCCGGTAGGGGCGATCCTGCCAGAATTCGAAGACCAGGGGCAGCAGGCGCAAGCCCGACCAGCGCGGCGGCCGCGGGATGGTGCCGACCGCGAATTTCGCCATGTAAAAAGCCAACGCCTTTTCGAAGGCCATGCGGCTCTCGAGCGGCGCCGACTGCTTGCTCGCCCAGGCGCCGACCTGGGCGAGGCGCGGACGGGTGGCGAAGTAGGCGTCGGCCTCGGCGTCGTCGACGCGTTCCATCGGGCCGCGCAGCCGCACCTGCCGGGTCAGGCTCTTCCAATGAAAGACCAGGGCGGCTTTTGGGCAGGCATCCAATTCTCGCCCTTTTTGGCTGTCTAGGTTCGTATAGAATACGAATCCCCGCTCGTCGAACCCCTTCAGCAGCACCATCCGGGCGTTCGGCAAGCCGTCGGCATCGACGGTCGCAAGTGTCATCGCGTTGGGGTCGGCGGGCTCGGAAGCGGTGGCCTCCGAGAACCAAGTGGCGAACAGCCGCAAGGGCTCGTCGGCCTCGGTGAAATCACCGCTCGTTAACCCTTCCGGGTGTTGTATCGGAGCTGGTTCGGACATTTCGGAGTTCCAGGTGGTCGCAGGAATGCAGGTGTCCGCGTTGCGCCGTCGTCAAGGCCAATATGCTGAAGGCCGTTATAGAGGATGCCTCAGCGCGCGCCTATGGTGGCGACCAGTCGGGCTCACCGGCACCGTCCTGTTGGGGCTCGCGCTCGGCGGTTGCAGCTTCTCCTACCAGCTCGACAGCCTGTTCGGAAAGAAAGAGGACACGAGCCTGCGGCTGCAGACTGCTCCGACCCTCAAGCCGGTCAACGACACGCCGCCGGAAGGCGATCTCGTGATGGCGCGTGCGGCGGTGAGCGAGGTGATGACCAGGGGCGGCAAGGATGCGAGCGTGTCCTGGGAGAATCCGGAAACCGGCACGCGCGGCACGGTGACGCCGATCGCCACCGCCCGCAACGAGGACGGAATGACCTGCCACGAGTTCCTGGCGAGTTTCGAGCGCCAGGGCACCTCGTCCTGGATGCAGGGCGAGGCCTGCCGCGCCGCCAACAAGGGCAAGTGGGAAGTGCGCAGCCTCAAGCCCTGGCGGACCTGAAGCTTCTTTCAGCGCGTCCACTGCTCGGCGCTCGCGCCCGCCAAGGCCTGGACGCGCGCCTCGTCCGCCGCCAATTCGCGCGCCGCGCCCGAATAGACGATGCTGCCGTCGTCGAGCACATAGGCATGGTCGGCGATCTCCAGGCTCAGGCGCGCATTCTGCTCGACGAGGAGGACCGCGATCCCGTCCTGCCGCATCTGCGCGATGACGCGAAAGACCTCGCGCACCACCAGCGGAGCGAGCCCTTGCGAAGGCTCGTCGAGAATAAGCAGCTTCGGATTGAGCAGGAGCGCGCGGCCGATCGACAACATCTCCTGCTCGCCGCCCGAGAGCTGCCGCCCGCGATTCTGCTTTCGCTCCGCGAGCCGGGGGAAGAGCTCGTAGATCTTCTCGGCCGTCCAGGGACCGGCGCGCTGGTGCGGTACCTTGAGATTTTCGTCGACCGTGAGATTGGCGAAGATACGCCGACCCTCCGGCACGTAGCCGACGCCGCTTGCGGCGATCCGAAATGTCGGCCAGCGCGTCGTGTCGGTGCCGAAGATCGTGATGCGTCCTTCCCGCGCGGGCGTCAGCCCCATGAGGCTGCGCAAGGTCGTGGTCTTGCCGGCGCCGTTGCGGCCGAGGAGTGCGGTGATCTTGCCGTCGGCGACGTTGAGGCCGACGCCATGCAGGATATGGCTCTTGCCGTAATAGGTGTGCAGCCCGTGGGCGATGAGCGCGGCGATCATGCGGCTTTACCCAGATAGGCGGCCTGCACGGCTTCGTTGCCGGCGATCTCCTGCGGCTTGCCCTCGGCGAGCAGGCGGCCCTGGTCGAGCACCGTAATGCGTTGCGCGAGGTGGAAGACGACGCGCATGTCGTGCTCGATCAGGATGATGGTGTAGTCGTGCTCTGCGTGCAGGCGGCGGATCAGCTGGGTGATCTCGTAGGTTTCCTGATCGCCCATGCCGGCGGTCGGCTCGTCGAGCAGCAGGAGGTGCGGCCGCAGCGCCAAGGCCATCGCGATCTCGGCGGCGCGCTGGTCGCCGTGCGCGAGCTCGCCGACGAGGCGGTGAGCTTTTGCGGAGAGCCCGGTGAGGTCGAGCGTCGCTTCGACGCGATGGCGGATGTCGGCCATGGCGGCGCGGCCGATCCAGGGATGCAGGCGGAAGCCTGCCGCGACCTCGGTCGCGATACGCACGTTCTCGAAGACCGACAGCTCGGGAAAAATCTCGGTGATCTGAAAGGTGCGCGCCATGCCGAGCGTCGTGCGTTTGTGCGCCGGCACATGCGTGATGTCGCGGCCGTCGAACCAGATGCTGCCGGCGCTCGGCGCAAAGGAGCCGCCGATGAGGTTGAACAAGGTGGTCTTGCCGGCGCCGTTCGGACCGATGATTGCGCGCAGCTCCTTCGCCTCCACCGCGAGCGAGATGTCGCGCACGGCGGCGAGATTGCCGAAGCTCTTGGAGACGTTCCTGACCTCGAGCACGCTCATGCGGACTTCCGTCGGATGACACCCAGGAGGCCACGCGGGAAGAACAGCACGACCAGGACGAACATGAGCCCGATGAACGACATCCAGTTGATGGTGATGCTCGATAGATAATCCTGCAGCACCACGAAGACGGTGGCGCCGAGCAGTGGTCCCCAGAAGGTGCGCATGCCGCCCATCACCGCCATGATCACGAAGTCGCCCGACTGGCTGTAGTGCAGACCGCGCGGATCGGCGAAATTGTTGAGGAGCGCATAGAGCGCGCCCGCGAAGGCGACGAAGAAGCAGGACAGCGTGAATGCGATCCAGATATGGCGCTCGACCGGAATGCCGAGGAAGCGGGCGCGCCGCTCGTTCTCGCGGATCGCCAGCATGGTGCGGCCGAACGGCGAGCGCAGCGCGAAGGCCATGGCGCCGGTGACGAGTGCGAAGCAGAACAGGACGAAGTAGTAGAAGGCGAGCGTGCTCGAGGCGATGTCGATCGTGAAGAAACCCAAGTCGAGCGGCTGGCGCGCGAACCCGCGCAGGCCGTCGTCACCGCCGGTGAGCGAGCTCCACTGGAACGCGATGTAGTAGAACACCTCCCCGAATGCGATGGTGACCATCGCGAAATAGACGCCGCGCCTGCGCACGATGAGCGCGCCAAGCAGCGCCCCGGCGACACCGCCGAGCAAGGTGCCGCACACGATTGAGAGCGGCGTGCTGGCGGCCAGGAACTTGAGCGTCAGGCCGGCCCCGTAAGCGCCGAGCCCGAAATAGGCCGCGTGCCCGAACGACAGCACGCCGGTGAAGCCGAGGAGGAAATTGACCGACATCGCCGCGATGCCGAGCACCAGGACGCGCGTGCCGAGCGCCGTATAGCCGCCGAGCGGTGGCATCCAATAGGGCGCGAGCAGCAGCACTGCCCAGATAGCGCCGAGCCCCAGCAATCTGCGCACCTGCGGGCTCACGTCATCATGCCCTCTTCGCCCAGCAATCCGCGCGGACGTATGAGCAGCACCAGCGCCATCATGATGTACATCACGGCTTCGCTCGCCTGCGGGAAGAACACCGCGGTCACGCCTGAGGCCACACCGATCAACAGGCCGCCGAGCAAGGTGCCGGCGAGGCTGCCGACGCCGCCGACGATGATAGCGACGAAGCTCGGCATAAGGAGGCCCGCTCCCATCGTGGGCTCGAGCCCGAGCTGGCCGGCCGCCAGTACGCCGCTGAGACCGGCGAGAAACACGCCGACCGAGAAGTTGAGCGAGCGCAACGCTCGCACATTGATGCCGAGCGCCGCCACGGTTTCGAGGTCCAGCGTCCCGGCGCGGATGCGAATGCCGAGCCGAGTGTAGCGCAACAGCACGAACAGCAACGCCACTGAGACTGCCACCGTCACCACCATGAACAGGCGATAGCCGGTGATGAAAAAGTACTCATCGCTCAGCGGTTGCGAAAGGAAGGCCGGCACGGTGACCGGCTTGCCCTGCGCGCCCCAGATGAAGCGCGTGCCGTCCTCCAGGATGAAGGCGAGGCCGAAGGTAAGCAGCAGGCTATAGAGCGGATCGCGGCCGTAGAGCGGGCGGATCAGCGCCCATTCGACCGCAAGCCCGATGGCGGCGGTGGCGAATGGCGCGATCAGGAGCGCACCCCAGAAGCCCACATAGGGCGTGATCGTATAGGCGATATAACCGCCCGCGACCAGGAAGCCACCATGAGCGAAATTGATGACATTGCTGAGATTGAGGATGAGCGAGAGGCCGAGTGCCATCAGCACGTAGAACGCGCCGATGATGAGCCCGTTGGTGGCGTTGAAGAGCAGCAGTTCGGTCATGGAAGGTGCAGAGGAATTGCGCGCGGCAGCGCCGCGCGCCAAATCTTCAGGCCGGCCACTGCAGCGTGCAGCCGGTCTCGGACACCGCCGGCGAGGTCTTGTCGCCGGCCACGATCGTATTGACCCGGAACAGATCCTCGGGGTCGCTCGCGCCCTTCGGCTGCGCCTCGCCGACGAAGGCCGAGGTCATGAGCTGATGGTCGCCCTTGCGGTAATAGACCTTGTTGGGCTGCAACTTGACCTGGTCGGGAAGCTCGAAGTCGCCGAGCGCCTGCGCGAGCTTGACTGCGTCGAGTGACTTCTCCTGGTTGGCGACGAGTGCGAGCGTATAGGCGGAGGTGAAGCCGAACCAGGTGCGGGCGGTCGGCACCTTGCCGTCCGTGCGCTTGCGGATGTCGGCGACGAATTCCGCGAGGTGCGGCGTGTTCGGCTGTTTCCAGTACCACTCGAACATCCACACGCCGATGCGCGCTTCGGGCGGCAGCGCTTCGAGCGACTCTAGCTCCTGCTGGGTGCCGGCGACGTGAATCTGCTTGTCGATGCCGAATTGCACGATCTGCTTGAGGCAGTTGACCATGTCGGAGCCCTGCGGCAGGAGCACCAGCACGTCGGGCCGGGCGGCGCGCGCCTTGATCAGATAGGCGGAGAAGTCGCTGGTGCCGAGCGGGGTCAGCTCATTTCCGGTCACCGTGCCGCCGAGCTTCTTCAAGTTGTCGGCGCAGGCTTCTTGCAGGGTGTGGCCGAACGCATAGTCGGGCGTGATAAAGTGCCACTTCTTGCCGTATTTGGTGAACAACAGCTCCGAGATCGAGTTCGCCTCCATGCGGGTCGTGTTGCAGACCCGGTAGACGTTCCACTTGCAGTCCTTGCCGGTGATGCCGTCGGTGTGGCCGCCGGAGACGATGTGCAGCACCTTCTTCTCGGCGGTGACCTGCGCCATCGCCTGGGCGATGCCGGAGTTCACGTCGCCGATGATGAAGTTGACCTGGTCGCGCTCGATGAGCTTGCGCGTCTTCTGCACACCAGTGCCGACGTCGTTCGCCGAATCCTCGACCAACAGCTCGATCGGGCGCCCGAGCACGCCGCCCTTGGCATTGATCTGCTCGACCGCGAGCCGCGCGCCGTGCACCTCGTTCGAGGCGACCGCCGCGTAGACGCCGGTCATCGGATCGACCATCCCGATGCGTATCGGTGTCTCGCCGCGGGCCGCGATGATGAAGGGCGAGGCGACCTGCAGGCCACCCAGTGCGGCCGCACCCTTGAGGAGGGCGCGGCGGTTGAAGCGGCGAGAATGCTGAGCCATCTGTTCCTCCTGATCTTGTTGTGTCTTGATCGCTACCCCGATCCGGCGAGGTTGCTGTCGCGGCGATCTTGGGCCCGGCTGCGGGGAACCACAAGACCCTAAAACCGGGCGGCGCGACGCCGCACTTCAGGTGTGGACGCAGACCATCATCCCGGAGGGGAAAATCTCCTCGACCTTGGCGTGGCGGTGGGCGATGCCCTGCTCGTAGGCGTAGCGGAGGAATTGCTCGAAGGTCGGCCGGTTCTGCTCGATGCCGAATGGGAAGGGATCGCCACCGAACAGCTCGCGCATGCGCCGCGCATAGGTCACAAGCCAGGGCAGCGGGTAGCGCGACACGCTCTGCTCGAGCAGACGCGCGATGCTGCGCTCCTTGGATTCGAGGAATGCATTGTAGAGGCTGCCGGCCACCCACGGGTTCTCCTCGAGGATCCGCCGCTTCATGGCGATCACGTGCATGATCGGCCAAACCTTGGTGCGCGCGTAGTACTTCTCCTCCATCTCCAGATAGTCGGGGAAGAGGCGCACCACGTCGGGATGCTGCTTGACGAAGCAGTCGGGGGGACGGGCGACCAGCGCGCAATCGATCTCACCTTGCGCCAGCATGTTGCTGAGCGAGTTATCGTCGACGCGGGTGAGTTCAACGCCCGGCGGGAGGCTGAGCTCGACCTTCTCGGTGCGGCCCGGCTCGTTGGTGCCGGCCTGGTACCAGTGGATGTCTTGCAGCGCGACACCGGCCTCGTCCTTCAACCAGCCGCGCATGTAGACCGCGGCGGTGTGGGCCCATTCGGGCGAGCCGACCTTCCTGCCCTTGAGGTCGGCCGGCGCCGCGATCCTGCTCTTGCGGTTGACGTAGAAGGCGGAGAAACGGAAATGGCGCGAGCACACGACCGGCAGCGCCACGATGTCGGGATCTTCGCGCGTCACCTGGGCCATGAACTTGGCGAACGACAGCTCGCTCACGTCCCATTCGCGGTTGAAGGTGAAGCGCGCGAAAATCTCGTGCAGCTCCGGCATCAGCCAAATGTGCTCGATGCCCTCCGCCTGCACGGCGCCGAGACGGAAATCGCGGAAGTGGTCGTAGTCCTCGGTCGCGATGGAGAGTTTGAGCTTCATTTCGACTTCTCAATGAGATTCTTCGGCTCCATCGCGAGCTTGGCTTTGGCCACGATGTCGGCGGGTGTGTGCACGAGGTCGGCAACGATGGCTTGCAGCTTTGCGCCGGGGACCGGCGTCACGTCGAGGCTGGCCTTGCCGGCGTCATCGAGATAGGCCTTGTCCGTCATCATCTCGTCGAAGGCCTTGCGGAGCAGGGCAACGCGCTCTGCCGGCACGCCGGGTGCGGTCACGAAGGGACGCCCGAGCACGACGTCGGCAGAGAAGAGCTGCAAGACCTGCCGGTCTTCCTCCGATTTGGCGAGGTCGGTCAACAGCGGCACGCCCGGGTAGTCGCGATCGCGCTCGAGGCCGACCTGCGTGAGGAGCACGATCTTGCCGCTCGCGAGCCATTCGGGGTTCTCGGCCTTGAGGCTGTTGAAGTTGTTGCCGGCGCGCCCCTCGACCTCGCCGCGCTCCATGGCGAGCCCGATCTCGGCAGTGCTTTGATAGCCGGTGACGAGCTTGAAGCGGGTCCCGAGCACGCTGTTCATGACGGTCGGATAGATGATGGTGTAGGAGCCCGCGCCGGTCGCGCCCATCAGCACGTCGCGCTTGGTCGCGTCCGCGACCGACCGCACGCCCGACAAATACCAAGTATAGACCGTCGCATTGCTCGATGAGGTCGAGGCCAGCCAGTTGAAGCCCGCGGGATCGAACTGGATGCCCTTGCTGCGGTCGAGCACCTGCGCGGTCACGAAGACCGGGACGAAAGTGGCAATCACCGTGCCGTCCTTGGGCGCCTGGCTGAACACGAAATTGGCCGCCCGGATATGGCCGGCGCCGGGCATGTTGCGCGGCACAATGGTCGGACTGCCCGGAATATGCTCGGCAAGATGCCGCGCCACCAGGCGGGCATTGGCATCGAGGCCGCCGCCGACGCCGGTCGAGATGATGAGGTCGATGGTCTTGCCCTTGTAGAAGTCGATTTGGGCGGCGGCCGCGGCTTGGAACATGAGGGCCGCGGTGAGCGCCATCGGCACGAGCCGGGGCGCGACTGCCGCCGATCGAAGACTGCGCATGAGCTCGCTCCGTCTATGTGGCGCCCGAGCTAGCCGTGCCGGCGGGTGAAAGTAAATCCCTTCCGACAGGCTTGTACGGCGGTTTGAAGGGCAATATTGTTCGGCATCTTCGTGGGTCGACAAAAAGTCTTGGGAGGCGATGATGAGGAGTTTGCTCTGCCTTGTGATGCTCGCGTTTCTGCCGACGGCTGCGCTCGCCGCGGATCCGGATTGGGCCTATCCGGTCGCGCCGCAGAATTTGCCGAAGCCCGATGCCAGCAAGGTCATCAAGGTTCCGGGCAGCGACAAGGAATACAACGAGGTCTCGGTCAACGACGCCTTCGCGCCGCCGGATTGGTTCCCGGGCGACCATGCGCCGCTGCCCAACGTCGTCGCCAACGGGGCCAAGCCCAATGTGCGCGCCTGCGCGCTCTGCCATCTGACCTCGGGCGACGGCCATCCCGAATCCGCCAATATCGCGGGCCTCAACGCCCCCTACATCATGCGCACGCTGCGCGACTTCGCCATGGGCCGCCGCAAGGGCATCCGCACCGGCGTGATGGTTGCCATCGCCAAGGATTTGACGCCTGAGGATGCGCGCGCCGCCGCCGATTACTTCGCCGATCGCAAGGTTGCGGCGGGCTACCAGAAGGTGGTCGAGCAGGCCGAGGTGCCCAAGAGCGAAGTGGGCGAGGGCGCTATGCGGTTTGTCGCCAAGGGGGGCGGCACCGAGCCGATCGGCAACCGCATCATCGTCGTGCCGCAGGACGAGCCGGGCGCCCGCGCCCGCAATCCGCGCACCGGCTTTGTGTCTTATGTGCCGCCCGGCAGCATCGCCAAGGGCGAGGCGCTGGCGACGACCGGCGGCGGCGGCAAGACCGTGCCGTGCGCGATCTGCCACGGCGAGGGGCTCAAGGGCCTGGGTGAGGTGCCGTCCTTGGCCGGCCGCGACGCGATCTATCTGACGCGCCAGCTCACAGACATCAAGAGCGGCAACCGCACCGGTGCCTGGATCACGCTGATGCAGCAGGTGGTCGCCAAGCTCGACGACAGCGACATCGTCGCGCTCGCCGCCTATGCGGCGTCGCGTCAGCCCTGAGCCTGTCGGCTCTGAAGGCTTGAGACTTTGAGCCCCCGACCCCGCCCCTCCGCCGCAAGCGGACGGGCAGGGCGGGGGTTTTAAGATGCCGGCTGCGCGGGACAGAGCGATGTTCGCCAAGATCAATCACATGGCCATGGTGAGCCCGATCTATCCGATGCTTGCCAACTTCTACGAGGCCTATTTCGGCCTCAAGCGCTCCGGCAAGACGAGCCGGCCGCTCAATGCGGTGACGGTCGGCGACGGCTATGTGGGCCTCAACATCAACCCGCTGCGCGACGGCTATGTGGGCGGGCTCGATCACTTTGGCCTGGTGGTCGACGACGTCGACACCGTGCTCGAGCGGGCGCGGGCAAAATTTCCCGCGGCCAACATCGTCAAACGCCCCTCGACGCGGCCGTTCGCCAATTACAGCGCCCATGATCCGGACGGCAACGTGTTCGATCTCGCCCAGAAGGACGAGAGCGACAAGCTCGTGGGCGTCTACGCGGAGCAGGCTGCGGCGGGTTGGAGCCAGGATCGCTATCTCAACAAGTTCGCGATCAGGACCATGAATGCCCAGAAGTGCGCCGATTTCTATCAGTTCGTGTTCGAACTCAAGCCGGCCAACACCAGGTCGTCCGGCGGCTATCATCTGACCGACGGTCGGGTGACGCTTTCGATCCTGCCGTGGTCGATCGAGATCTTCGAGGGCATGTCGATCAAGCGGCCGGGCCCCGATCACATCGGCTTCAAGGTGGAGGACATCGAGGCCTTCAGGCAGCACGTCGAGGTGACCTCGGGGATGAACCCGTATGTCGCGCCGATGCGGCTCGGCGGCAGCAAGGAGGCCGACGCCCGCAAGGCGTTCCTGGCCGCGCAGGCCGGCGGTAAGTTCCAGATGGCGGACCCGGGCGGCGTCTGGATCGATGTCACCGACGAATAGTCTGCGAGCAAACCGCGATGCAGTTCGGCGTCTTCGATCACCTCGATCGCGATGATCAGACGCTCGCCGACTACTATCGGGCGCGGCTCGAGATCATCGAGGCCTATGACCGGCTCGGCTTCCACGCCTATCACGTCGCCGAGCATCATGCGACGCCGCTCGGCATGGCGCCGAGCCCAAGCGTGTTTCTGGCCGCCGTGGCGCAGCGCACGCGAAGGCTGCGCTTTGGTCCGCTGGTCTACGCATTACCGCTCTATCATCCACTGCGCCTGATCGAGGAAATCTGCATGCTCGATCAGATGAGCGACGGGCGGCTCGAGATCGGCTTCGGCCGCGGCGCTTCACCGAGCGAGCTCATCTACTACGGTGCGAACCCGGAGCAAGCACAGAAGATCTATGCCGAGGCGCTGGAGCTCGTGATCAAAGGCTTGACGCAGCCGACCCTGACGTTCCACGGCGAGTTCTTCCACCTCGACGATGTGCCCATGGAGCTTGCGCCCTTGCAGAAGCCGCATCCGCCGATCTGGTACGGGGTGCATGCGCCCGACAGCGCGGCGCGGGCGGCGCGCAAGGGTCTGCAGGTCGTGAGCCTTGATCCACCGGCGGAGACCCGCCTCGCCTTCGACAGCTTCCGCGCCGCCTGGCACGACGCTCATGGGATGGCGCGGCTCCCCTTGATGGGGCTCGGCCGCTTCATCGTGGTCGCCGAAACGGATGCACAGGCGCTCGCCATCGCGCGGCGGGCCTATCCGCGCTGGCACGCGAGCTTCACGCACTTGCGCCGCAAGCATCACAGCACCAACGCGCATCCGCGGCCGCCCACCTTCGACGAACTGGTCGCGGTCGGCCAGGGTGTCGCCGGCACGCCGGCCGCGGTGACTGCCCGCCTGCGCGAGCAGATCGCGGCGACGGGCAGCAACTATCTGGTCGGTCAGTTCGTCTTCGGCGATCTCACATGCGCGGAAGCGCTTGCATCGATCGAGCTGTTCGCACGCGAGGTCATGCCGGCCTTGGTGTAACCGCTCGCTCGAGAATCTCGTTGGATTTCCGTCTGTTGCGCGTTGCCTTTGTGGCCGCCACCCCCCACATTGGGGGGCATGGGCTGACGACCACCAGTCGCGAGGACGATTTCCGACGATGCGCGACCCCTACGAGGTTCTTGGGGTGACGCGGAGCGCCAGCGCCGCGGACATCAAGAGCGCCTTCCGGAAGCTTGCCAAGAAGCATCATCCGGACGCCAACAAGCACGACCCCAAGGCGGCCTCGCGCTTTGCAGAAGCCAATGCCGCCTATGAGATCGTCGGCGACAAGGACAAGCGCAAGGCATTCGACAACGGCGAGATCGATGCCGAGGGCAAGCCGCGCTTCCAGGGCTTCGAGGGCTTTCGGCAGGGTGCGCGCCCCGGCGGCTTCGGCGGCGATAGCAGGTTCGAGACCTTCACCTGGGGTCCGGAGGGCGTGCATGCGTCGGGTGGCGGCGGTGCGCGCGGCTTTGGCGGCTTCGAGGACATTTTGAAGGACGTGTTCGGGTCGCGCGCGGGCGGCGCGGGGCGGGGTGCGCGGCCGGGCGGATTCGGCTTCGAGGCCGAGGATCTCGGCGCGCAGGCCGGGCGCGATATCTCGGCCTCGCTCGCGATCTCGCTTGCGGAGGCCGCCAAGGGCGTGAAGAAGCGCGTCCAGCTGCCGACCGGCAAGGAGGTCGAGGTCAAGATTCCCGCCGGTCTCGACGAGGGCCAGCAGATCCGTCTCAAGGGACAGGGGCTCGCCGGCCCCGGCGGGCGCACCGGCGATCTGTTGATCACCGTCACCGTGACGCCGCATCCCTTGTTCCAGCGCGACGGCATGGACCTGCGGCTCGATCTGCCGGTGACGCTTTACGAAGCTGTGCTCGGCGGCAAGGTGCGGGTGCCGACGCTCGACGGCGCGGTCGAGCTCGCCATTCCGGCCGGCACCAATGCGGGGCGCACCTTCCGCCTCAAGGGCAAGGGCTTTCCCGGCAAGGAACGCAAGGGCGACCTGCTCGCCACCATCCGCGTCGTGCTGCCCGAGGGTCACGATGCGGAGCTCGAGTCGCTGATGCGCAAGTGGCGCGACAGCAAGCCCTATGATCCGCGCACGGACATGGCCTGAACTCCTGCGCTGCCTGAAGCATCGCTTCTTGAAGGTCTTCCAGCCCTATGTCATTGAGGGGATCGCCGGAAGCGGCCGGCGAAGCGAGGACAGCATGCCGGAAGCCTCGGGCCTCATGCGCGGCAAGCGCGGCCTGATCATGGGGGTCGCCAACAACCGCTCGATCGCCTGGGGCATCGCCAAGGCCTGTCGCGGGCAGGGCGCCGAGCTTGCTTTCACCTATCAGGGCGATGCGTTGAAGAAGCGGGTCGAGCCGCTGGTGGCCGAGATCGGCGGGCTCGTGGCCGGGCATTGCGACGTCACCGACCCTGCGACCCTCGACGCGGCGTTCGCGGCGATCACGGAGAAATGGGGTGCGCTCGATTTTCTGGTGCATGCCATCGCCTTCTCCGACAAGAACCAGCTCGACGGCCGCTATATCGACACCACGGCCGACAATTTCTCGCAGACGATGCTGATCAGTTGCTACTCCTTCACCGCCGTCGCGCAGCGGGCCGAGAAGCTGATGCCATCGGGCGGCTCGCTGCTCACGCTCACCTATTACGGCTCGCAGAAGTGGATGCCGCACTACAACGTCATGGGCGTCGCCAAGGCGGCGCTCGAAGCGTCGGTGCGCTATCTCGCGGCCGACCTCGGCGGCCAGCAGATCCGCGTCAACGCCATCTCGGCCGGACCGATCAAGACGCTTGCCGCCTCCGGCATCGGCGACTTCCGCTACATCCTGCGCTGGAACGAGCACAACGCGCCGCTGCGGCGCAACGTGACCATCGACGAGGTCGGTGACACCGCGACGTACCTGCTCTCCGATCTCTCGCGCGGCGTCACCGGTGAAATCCATCACGTCGATGCCGGCTACCACATCGTCGGCATGAAGCATCCCGATGCCCCCGACATCAGCGTGATCAAGGAATGAGGCGCAAACCTCATGCGCCTCTACTACATCCGCCACGGCTTGACTGATTGGAACGGCGCCGGCCGCCTGCAGGGCCATCGCGACGTTGCGATCAACCCGCAGGGCCGCGCGCAGGCGGCGCGCAGCGCCGAGATACTCTGCGACCTGCTCGCACGCGGCGGGCGCGCCGCCGCCGACCTCGACTATGTGTCGAGCCCGCTCGTGCGCGCGCGAGAGACCATGGAGATCGTGCGCAACAAGCTCGGCCTTGCGCCAAACGAGTACACGATTGAGCGGCGGCTGACCGAGATCGGCTTCGGGGAATGGGAGGGGCTCACCTATGAGGAGGTGCAGCGGCGCGACCCGGACATCGTCAGAATGCGCGAGGCCGACAAGTGGCTCTTCAATCCGCCCGGCGGGGAGAATTATGCGCACGTCGCCGCCCGGGTCGGGGCCTGGTACGCGACGCTTACGCGGGACACGGTGGTCTGCGCCCACGGCGGCACCGGGCGGGCCCTGGTTGCGGTGCTCGGTGTGGTGCCGCCGGTCGAGGCGGTGCACCGGGAGATCGATCAGGGCGTTGTTTACGTTTTCCAGCAAAACATCGTTACGCACTACCAATAGGGCCGCCATTTGACCGCAGGCGGCACGCGGGCTACCACACCGCACGGACAACCATGTCGTACAACACTTTCGGCCATCTCTTCCGGGTCACCACCTTTGGCGAGAGCCATGGGCCGGCGATCGGCTGCGTGGTTGACGGCTGCCCGCCCGGTATTCCGCTGAGCGAGGCCGATATCCAGCCCTATCTCGACAAGCGGCGGCCCGGCCAATCGCGCTTCACCACGCAGCGGCAGGAGCCGGATCACGTCAAGATCCTGTCCGGCGTGTTCGCCGATGAGCTGACCGGCACTCAGGTGACGACGGGCACTCCAATCGGCCTCCTGATCGACAATGTCGACCAGCGCTCCAAGGACTACTCCGAGGTCAAGGACAAGTACCGGCCCGGCCACGCCGACTTCACCTACGACATCAAATACGGCTTGCGGGACTATCGCGGCGGCGGTCGCCAGTCGGCGCGCGAGACCGCGATGCGGGTGGCGGCTGGCGCGATCGCGCGCAAGATCGTGCCGGCGATGCGGGTGCGCGGTGCGCTGGTGCAGATGGGCGAGCACAAGATAGACCGCGCGAGCTGGGACTGGGACGAGGTCGAGCGTAATCCGTTCTTTTGTCCGGACGCCAAGCGTGCGGTCTTCTACGCCGACTATCTCGACGCCGTGCGCAAGCGCGGCTCCTCGGTCGGGGCCGTTATCGAGGTGATCGCCGAAGGCGTGCCGGCGGGTCTCGGTGCGCCGGTCTACGGCAAGCTCGACGGCGACATCGCCGCGGCCCTCATGGGCATCAATGCGGTCAAGGGCGTCGAGATCGGCGCGGGCTTCGCCGCTGTCGCGCTTTCGGGCGAGGAGAACGGCGACGAGATACGCATCGGCCCCGACGGCGCGCCGAAATTCCTGAGCAACAACGCGGGCGGCATCCTGGGCGGCATCTCGACCGGGCAGCCGGTGGTGGCGCGCTTTGTGGTCAAGCCGACCTCCTCGATCCTGACGCCGCGCCGCACCGTCGACCGCTTCGGTGGCGAAACCGAGATCGCCACCCGGGGCCGCCACGATCCGTGCGTCGGCATCCGGGCGGTGCCGATCGGCGAGGCGATGGTGGCATGCGTCGTCGCCGATCACTATCTGCGTCAGCGCGGCCAGGTCGGCGCCCCGCCGCCGTGGCCGTTCAACCGACCGGGCAGCTAATGTCGGACGATATCCGTCAGCGCGTCGAAGCGGTGATCGCGGCCTTCGCCAAGGGCGAGATCGTGGTGGTCGCGGACGACGACGACCGCGAGAACGAGGGCGACCTGTTCGTCGCCGCCTCGCTGTGCACGCCCGAGAAGATGGCCTTCATCATCCGCAACACGTCCGGCATCGTCTGTGCGCCGCTCGCATCGGAAGAAGCCAAGCGCCTGCATCTCGATCCGATGGTAGCCCTCAACGATGCGCCGCTCGGCACGGCATTCACGGTCTCGGTCGACGTGCGGCACGGGCTCACCACCGGAATCTCGGCAGAGGAGCGCAACAACAGCGTGCGGGCGCTGGCCAATCACAACAGCGGCGCCAGCGATTTCGTGCGGCCCGGCCACGTGTTTCCGCTGGTCGCCAAGGACGGCGGTGTGCTGATGCGCTCCGGGCACACCGAAGCCTGCGTCGATCTCTGCCGCCTCGCCGGCCTGCCGCCAGTCGGCGTGCTCGCCGAGCTCATGAACGACGACGGCACCGTGTTGCGTGGCGCCGGCGTCATCGAGTTCGCCCGCCGCCACGGCCTGCAATACATCTCGATCGCCGATCTCATCGCCCACCGGCAGGCGCGCGACAAGCTGGTCAAGCGTGTCGCCGAGTTCGAGTTCGAGACCGAGATCGGCAAGCTCGCCTGCTATTCCTATGTCACGCCCTTCGATCAGGTGCATCATATGGCGTTCGTGCATGGGCGTATCGGCGACGGGCGCAACATCCTGGCGCGCCTGCACCGGGCCGACGTCCTCAGCGAGGTGTTCGGCGGCGCCAAGTCCATCCATGCCGCTCTGGCGCGCTTCAAGGCGGAAGGCCGTGGCGTGCTGGTCTTCCTGCGCGATGGCGCGGCCGGCGTGCCGGTGAGCACTATCCCGCAAGCAGCCGGCACCGCCTCGGAGGCGGCCCGCACGCGTCAGTGGCGCGAGATCGGGCTTGGCGCGCAGATCCTCAAGGACCTCGGAATCTCCTCGATCCGTCTCCTCGCTGGCACCAAGTGGAACTATGTCGGCCTTGCTGGCTTCGGTATCGAGATTTTGTCGACCGAGCGGCTCGACGGTTAGCCTCCGATCAATCAACCACTTTGTAGAGGCGCTGGTCGTAGAGGTTGGCGCGTGCCGGCATGACGGTCGCAGCGCGGAACTGCCGCGTGGCGGCGGCCTCCTCGTGCGCGTCGTAGGCGGCGCGGTTCGCCCACACGGCGACCACCGAGTAGTGGTTCGCGTGCGGGGGTGGCTCCTGGAGAATATCGTAACGTACGACGCCAGCCTCCTTCTGGCTAGCCTCGGCGAGCGCCTTGACCGCCGGCTGCGCCCCGGCTGCGGCGGCGGGCTGGAAGTCAATGTGTTCAACCAGGCGGATCGCGCCGTCACCTGCCGTCGCGCCCGTCGGCCCCGGCGCGAATGCGCGCAGCACATGTTGATTGGGTGGGCTGTTGCGGATCGCCTCGAGAATGAAATCGAAGTGTGCTGCCTCCGCCGACTTCGCATGGGCATCGAAGGCGGCTTGATCCTTCCAGGCTTCCAGGATGACGAAGCGATTGGGACGCTCGGTCTCCTGCAACACCGAGAATTCCAGATTGCCGGCCTGGCGGCGGCTGGCATCGCGGAACTGTTTGATGAGGCCGCCACCTTGCAGGACCCAGTCGGTCGAGACGTCGAGATAGGTCACCGCATAGACCGCGTCCGCGGTCTGCGCTGCGGCAGGCGCCGCGAACCCAACAATGGCAAGCGCCGCGGCCGGCAGCAATCGGCTGGCGCGCGAGATCGGAATAGGACGCATGAGCCGTCTCCCTTGCGGTGATCAGTTGACCGACACGTAGAGGCGATCGTCATAGGGCGAGCCGAGCAACGGCCCGACGGTGTCGCGGAATTTCCGTCCGTAGGAGGACGCTTCGTAGGCGTCGAAAGCCTTGCGATCCTGCCAAGCCGCGAACAGCGTCATGTGGCTGAGCGGCGGCTTGACTGATTGGACGACGTCGTAGCGCAGATTGCCATCACCCTTGCGCGCCGCCTCAGCCACCGCCTTGACCGCGGCGAGCGTCGGCACAAGGCCGGGCGGGAACACGTCGAGATGGAGCTGCATGAAGATCGCGTTTGCCGCTGCGGGGCGCGCGGCTGCGACGCTGACCACATGATAGTCGCGCCGGTCCGGCGGCGCCCCGGCGATCGGCTTGAGCGTGTCGCGCAGCTGCGCGGTCTGCGCCGACCTCTCGTTGGCATCATAGGCGGCCTGATCCTTCCAGGTCTCGAACAGCAAGAAACGGTTGGGTGCGCCCACCTCCTGCAGCAGCTCAATCGCGACGAAGCCAGCCTGCTTGCGCACGCCGTCGCGATATTGTTTGAGCAGGGCAACGCCTTGCGCGCTGGCGCTCGCCGCAACATCGAGGCTGGTGACACCGTAGATGGCGTCGGGCCCGGCGTCCTCCGCTCGTGCTGAGCCACCTGCCGCAAGCAGAAGCGCCGCGCCCAGCGCGCCTCTGATCAAACGCTGGAGATAGTCGACCTTGCACATGGCATCCCCTCCGCAGGCTGAACGTTGATCGGGCCGGCGTCCGGCGCCACTTTGCGGCAAGGTTACATATTTTGGCGCGCTGGAGGAAGGGGCGAGTTACCGTCAACAATCTGGACAGGCCGTCGGCAAGGGAACAATATGGTGAGAAGGAAGAACGACAAGAAGACAAGAAGATGCCAAGCGAGGGAGGACTGTTATGCCAAGAATGGCGCCAGTAGGTGCCGTCGCCGCGCTGCTCATGATCGCAGCCGGGAGCGCCCAGGCATTCGATGATGCGAAATATCCCGATCTCAGCGGCGCCTGGGAGCGCGCGGAAGCCGCCGCGCCGCGCTTCGATCCGAGCAAGCCGCGCGGGCTGCCGCAAAAGCCGCCGCTGACCGCGGAATATCAGAGGCTCTACGAGGCGAGCCTCGCCGATCAGGCGGCCGGCGGGCAGGGCGATCATACCGTCTATCGCTGCCTTGCCTGGGGCATGCCGGCGATGATGAACGGCTACGCGATGATCCAGTTCGTCGTGCGGCCCGATGTCACCTACATGCTGATCGACGACGGCAACGACTCGTTTCGCCGCATCTTCACCGATGGACGCAGCTTCCCGTCCGACGCCGAGCCCTCCTTCACCGGCTATTCCATCGGCAAATGGCTCGATACGGGCGGCAGCGGGCGCTTCGACACGCTCGAGATCGAGACCCGCAACTTCAAGGGCCCGCGCGTCTACGACAATACCGGTCTGATGCTGCATCCGGACAATCAGAGCGTCATCAGCGAGCGCATCTATCTCGACAAGAGCGATGCCAAGAGCCTGCACGACGAGATTACCGTCGAGGATCACGCGCTCACCCGTCCCTGGACGGTGCTTAAGACCTACAAGCGCAACCCCGAGCCCGTGCAATGGCGCGAGGATGTCTGCGTCGAGAACAATCCGCATGTCGCCATCGGCGGCGACACCTACATGTTGAGCGCGGACGGCTACCTGATGCCGGTGAAGAAAGGGCAGAAGCCGCCGGACCTGCGCTACTTCAATCAGGCGGGCAAGTGAGAGATGGGGAGGCAGGTCATGGCTGGGCGTAGTTGGATCGCGACGGTGACGCTGGCGGCCGGTTTCGCCATGCTGGCGGCGTCCGCGCAGGCGCTCGATGAATCGAAATATCCGGATTGGCGCGGCAAGTGGCAAAGGCCCGAGGGCGAGCGGCCGGTATGGGTCAAGGGCGGCGACAAGGCACCGCTCAACGCCGAATATCAGGCGATCTTCGATTGGGATGTCGCCGACCAGAAGGCCGGCGGGCACGGCACCGAGCCCTCGTGGATGTGCCTGCCGCCCGGCATGCCGCGCATCATGAACGTGTTCGAGCCGATGGAGGTCGTGATCACGCCGAGGGTCACGTTCGTGCTGATCAGCCACATCCATGACAATCGTCGCATCTATACCGACGGCCGCGATTGGCCGGGCGATCTCGAGCCGAGCTTCCAGGGCTATTCCATCGGCCGCTGGGTCGATAGCGAAGGCAGCGGGCGCTTCGACACGCTCGAGGTCGAGACCCGCGGCCCGTTCAAGGGCCCGCGCGCTTACGACACGTCGGGCCTGCCGCTGCACGCCGACAACAAGACCATCGTCAAGGAGCGCATCTATCTCGACAAGCAAAATCCAAATCTGATGTGGAATGAGATCACCACCTTCGACGACGCGCTCACCCGTCCGTGGACCGTTATGAAGAAATACGCGCGCGATCCCGATCCCAAGACCAATTGGATCGAGGAGGTGTGCACCGAGGACAATCCGCATATCCGCATCCAGAACGACAACTACTTCATCGGTGCCAATGGCATGCTGATGCCCGCCAAGAAGGGCCAGAAGCCGCCGGACATGAAGTTTTTCACGCAAGCGCCGCGGCCCTGATTTGCTCGGTGAGCACGGCGTTTCACTCCCCCTCCCGGAGGGGAGAGGGGGGTGAGGGGGCTCGGCATTTCGGTATCTCACCGCCCGTTCCCCATGCCGCCCTTCTTCCCTTCGGGAGAAGGGGTAAGAGGCCGTCGCGTCCCTTACGCGAGGTTTACTTCTCCAGCCGCGCTACCAGCTCCAGGTGGGCGGAATAAAGGAACTGATCGACCGGCGTCACGCTCCTGAGCCGGTAGCCGCCGTCGACCAGAATTTTGACATCGCGCGCGAAGCTCACCGGATTGCAGGAGACCGCGACCACGATCGGCACGCGGCTTGCCGCGAGTTCGCGCGCCTGCCGCTCGGCGCCTTGCCGTGGCGGATCGAACACCACGGCATCGAGCTTGCCGAGTTCGCGGGCGAGAAATGGGCGCTGGAAGAGATCGCGCCGCTCCGCCGTGATGGGCTTGAGGCGCGGCGTCTTCGCCGCCTCCTGCAGGGCCGCGACCGCACCCGCGTCGTTGTCCGCTGCCAGGATTTTGGCGCGCTCCGCCAACCGCAGCGCGAACGGACCGACGCCGGCGAAGAGATCGGCGACGCTCTTGGCGGCGCCGCAATGCTCCAGCACCAGTGAGGCCAACGCGGCCTCGCCCGCATGCGTCGCCTGCAGGAAGGCACCGGGCGGCAGCACCACGCGGGCGCGGCCCATGGTGATCGTCGGCGGCGCACGTTGCGCGACGATCTCGCCGTGCCGGGTCAGGCGCGCCAGGCGATGCGCCTGTGCGAGCCGCGCGAGCTCACCCATGCGGGCAGCTGTCAGCGGGCCGGAGCCGCGCACGTCGACATCGTGCCCGGCCTCGGTTGCGGTCACCTGGATGTCGAGCGGCTTGCGCGCCGCCGCCAGCGCCTCGGCGATCGCCCAGGCGGCCGCGAGCGCGCCGTCAAGCGCCGGTGCGAGCACCGGGCAGCGGTCGATGGCGACCAGATGATGCGCGCGCAACGCCGCGAAGCCGACCTCGATGACGTCATGGGTGCGCCGCCAGGCGTGGAATACGGCGCGCCGCCGGCCCTCGCCATGCGCCTCGACCAGTGGATCGACCGGCGCCTCAAGTCCCGCCTGCGCGAGGGCCTCGACCAGGAGGCCGCGCTTCCAATCGCGATAGGGCGCGGCGGCCCAATGCTGCAGCGTGCAGCCGCCGCAGGTTCCGAAATGCGGGCAGATCGGGGCGACGCGTTCGGGGCTCGCGACCACGATCTTGAGCAGGTGACGGCGATCGGGATGACCCGGCCATGCGTCGACCTCGGCGCTCTCGCCGGGAAGCGTATAGGGCACATAGAGCGGACCCGCTTCGGTCGACGCGATGCCGTCACCACGGTGTCCGACCTGGGTGATGGTGATCCGTTCAGTCACGCGCCGCCCCAAGCAGAAATTCACGATTGCCGTCCCCGCCGGGGATCGGCGAGGGGATGACGCCGAGGACCCTCCACTCTAGCGCCGCCACGCTAGCTGCGACGTCGGTGGTCACCGCGGCGTGAATGCTCGCGTCGCGCACGATGCCCTTCTTGAGGTGTGTGGGTCCGGCCTCGAACTGCGGCTTGATCAGGGCGACGAGCCGCGCCGGCGGCCGCGTCAGCGCGAGCGCCGCGGGCAGAACCAGCTTGAGCGAGATGAAGCTCACGTCGATGACCACCAAAGACGGCGGCGGAGCGAAATGGCCGGGCGCGAGCGCGCGGATATCGGTGCCCTCGAGTGCGACTACCTCGGCCCGCGCACGCAGCCGGTGGTGCAGTTGATCGTGCCCGACATCGACCGCATAGACGCGGGCTGCGCCGCGCCCGAGCAGCGCGTCGGTGAAGCCGCCGGTCGACGCGCCGATGTCGAGACAGGTGGCGCCGGCCGGATCGAAGCCGAAATGGTCGAGCGCGGCGGCGAGCTTCACGCCGCCGCGCGAGACGAACGGATGCGCGGGCTCCGCGCGTAGGACCGCTTCGACGGAAAGCTCGAGCGACGCCTTGGTGACCGGCATGTCGTCGGCCACGACCAGGCCGGCCTCGATCGCGGCTTGCGCCTTGGCGCGGCTCTCGAACAGGCCGCGCTCCACCAGGAGGCGATCGACGCGCATGCGGGAGGTCATGGTAAATGGCTCGCTAACGGAATTTGAACGATGCAATGGGCGAGGTCCGTACATTGCGCCTCAAGGACAGGATTCGCCGCGGCTCGATCGGGGCGAGAGTGCCGCGATGAATGACGTGGTCGGTTGCGCGCCAGAAGTCGTTCTTGCAGGGGCGCATCTTCTGCAACAATTGGCGCCGCAGCCTCGATTGCCTGATCCGCGACATTTCCGCGTCTGAAATTTTCCGGCATGGTCTCCACACCCGACGTGGTTGAGCTCCACGTCCCGCGCAAGCAGGAGAGCTACCGCGCCGAGGCGCAATGGCGCAATGGCGACGCGTTCGGGGTCTGCTTCGGCGCCCACGCGAGCGCCCCGACGCTTGCGCCCGGCATGCCGCAACCCGATTTGTCCGTCCGCGTTCACAAGCTCGAGCACGATCTCGCCGTGCTGCAGCGGAAGTTCAGCAGACGATAATGCGGCACCTCCAGGGCGCCGATTAGCTCGTCTTGAGCTCTCGCATTTTCGGACGGAAAGCCGGGCGCCACTTTTCCTGCAAACCCTCACTCCGGCAGCGGAATGAAGTCGCTCTCGTCGCCCGGTACCGTGTCGAAGCGGCCGAGCTTCCAGTCGGCTTTGGCCTGCTCGATGCGTTCCTTGCGTGAGGAGACGAAGTTCCACCAAATATGGCGTGGGCCGTCCATGGCGGCGCCGCCGACCAGGACGACGCGCGCCTCACTCGCCGCCGTCACCGTCATGGCATCGCCAGGGCGGAAAACCAAGAGACGCCCGGCCGCGAAGCGGTCGCCGGCGATGTCGATCTCGCCCGCCACCACATAGAGCGCACGCTCCTCGGCCTGCGGGTCGATCGGCAGCACGGCGCCGGGCGAGAGCGCGGCGTCCGCCATGATGGTGTCGGAGAGCGTCGGCACCGGCGAGCGCTGGCCGTAGAGGCTGCCGACGACGACGCGCACGGACTTGCCGTCGCCGGCCACGATCGGCAGCTCGCCTTGGTCGTGATGCGCGAAGGCGGGGGCGATCTCCTCGTCGCCGGCCGGCATCGCGACCCACAGCTGGAGGCCGTGCAGCCGCTCGCCGCCGGAGCGATGATCGGGGGCGGTGCGCTCGGAATGCACGATGCCGCGCCCAGCTGTCATCAGGTTGACGTCGCCCGGATGGATGGCGACCGCGCTGCCGAGGCTGTCGCGATGCATGATCTCGCCGTCGAACAGGAAGGAGACGGTGGCAAGCCCGATATGCGGATGTGGCCGCACGTCGATACCTTGTCCGGCGCGGAACTCGACCGGCCCGAAATGGTCGAAGAAGATGAAGGGCCCGACCATGCGCCGCCTGACGTGCGGCAGCGCACGGCGAACCGCGAAGCCGCCGAGATCGACGCTGCGGGGCACGATCACGAGGTCGATGGCATCGCTCGCCGCCGCGTCGCCGGGCGCGGGGTCCTGCACAGGAGAGAAGCTCATGGCGGGTTGCTCCGGTATGCCCCCCGGGCTCCCTTTCACTCCCGCAGCGGTTATTCCACGTCAAGGGGCTCGGTGCCGGTGGGCTTGCCGGCGGCATCGAGGGTGATCTTCTCCACTCGCGCCTCGGCCTGGCGCAAAAGCTCCTCGCAGCGGCGCTTGAGGAGCTCGCCGCGCTCGTAGATGGCGACCGATTCCTCGAGCGGCACCTTGCCTTCCTCGAGCCGCTTGACGATGGTCTCCAGTTCTTCGATGGCGCGCTCAAAGCTCAACTGTTTGACATCGGTGCTTTCGTTCATGGTCACCACCGCTTCAGCTTCTTTCGTCCTTTTGCATGGTCGCGTTTCCGGGACGGAAAACCGGAGACCACTTTTCCTGAAAGTGCTTCTAACCTCGCATCAATGCCGTCACGTGGGCCGCGGCCGATAGCGCCAGCGCCTCCAAGTCGTAACCGCCTTCGAGCACCGAGACGACACGGCCCTGCGCGCTTGTATCGGCGACCGCCATGATCTGTTGCGTCGCCCAGGCGAAATCCGGCTCGAGCAGGTTCAGGTTGGCGAGCGGGTCGCGCATATGGGCATCGAAGCCGGCCGAGATGATGACGAATTCGGGCGCGAAATTGCGTAGCCGCGGCAGGATGATCTGCTCGAAGGCGACGCGGAACTCCTTGCCGCCGTCGCCCGGATGCAGCGGCGCGTTGACGATGGTGTTGTGGCGGCCGCGTTCGGTCGTCGCACCAGTCCCCGGATAGAGCGGCATCTGGTGAGTCGAGCAGTACATGACGTTCGGATCGGACCAAAAGATCTCCTGCGAGCCGTTGCCGTGATGCACGTCGAAGTCGACGATCGCGACCTTTGCGAGGCCGTGCTGCTTCTGCGCGTGGCGCGCCGCTATCGCCACGTTGTTGAACAGGCAGAAGCCCATCGGCCGCGCGGTCTCGGCGTGGTGGCCCGGGGGGCGCACCGCCACAAAGGCGTTGGCGGCCTTCTTGCCGATGACCTCGTCGACGGCGGCCACCGCACCGCCGGCGCCGCGCAGCGCGGCGGCAAAACTGCCCGACGACATGGTGGTGTCGGCATCGAGCCGCACCAGGCCCTGCTTGGGTGTCGCCGCCTCGATCTGCTTCACATATTCGAGCGGGTGGCAGAGCGCGATCGTCTCGAACGTGGCCGCTGGCGCCTCCATGCGCGCGAGATTCTGGAACTTCTCATGCTCCAGCGCCTGCCAGACCGCGCGCAGGCGATCGGGCCGCTCCGGATGGCCGGCCGGGACAACGTGATCGAGGCAGGCCGAGTGGGTCACCAGCAAGGTCGACATGACTGACACACTTATTGCTTTGCGGCGGATACGGAAAGGGGCCTCGTTCTCAGGCGAGCGCCGCGTCCGCCCCGGTGACGCTGTCGGCGCCTTCGACGATCGTGCGCTCGAGGCCGCCCGCCGAAACGGCAAAATTCTCGGCAAAGAAGCGCGCGATGGCGATGCGTGCAGCCGCATCCGCGCCGCCGTCGCCCGCGTTGCGGGCAGCGGCCAGCGCCTCCTCGGCCAAGAGCGTGCCGCCCGCGGCGGTTGCGAATAGCCGCAGATAGGGCGTGGCGCCGGCGAGCGCGATATCTTGCTGCGGCCGCGCCAGCAACCACCGGCTGCTGCGCTCCAGGCCGTCGAGCGCCTCCTCGAGCCGCACAAAGGTTGCGCCGAAGGCCGGCTGGTTGGTGGCCTTCACGGCTTCGACTGTCGCGCGCAGCTCGTTGAGATAGGCCTTGATCGTCTCGCCCCCGGCGAGCGGCAGCTTGCGAGTCAGGAGGTCGATCGCCTGGATGCCGTTGGTGCCTTCATAGATCGAGGCGATGCGCGCATCGCGGTAATGCTGCGCGGCACCGGTCTCCTCTATGAAGCCCATGCCGCCGTGGACCTGCACGCCCAACGAGGCGACCTCGCAGCCGATGTCGGTCGAGAAGGCTTTGGCGATCGGCGTGAGCAGCGAAGCGCGCTCCTGCGCGGCCTGGCGGGCCGCCGCATCAGCGCCGCGTTGCGCGCGGTCGAGCGCGACCGCGGTCGCATAGCAGATGGCGCGCGCCGCGCGGGTGAGGGCGCGCATGGTGAGCAGCATGCGCTTGACGTCCGGATAGGCGATGATCGGGCTCGACGCGGCGTCCGCCGGCGCGCCGGCGGTGCGGCCCTGCCGGCGGTCGCGCGCGTAGGCGAGCGCCTGCTGGGTCGCGCGTTCGGCGATTGCCACGCCCTGCAGGCCGACCGCGAGCCGTGCCTGGTTCATCATCGTGAACATGCAGGCCATGCCGCGGTTCTCCTCGCCGACGAGGAAACCGGTGGCGCCGCCGGCATCGCCATAGACCATCGTGCAGGTGGGCGAGCCGTGAATCCCGAGCTTGTGCTCGACCGAATGGGCGCGCACGTCGTTGCGCGCACCAAGCGTGCCGTCGGCCTCGAGCAGAAATTTCGGCACCAGGAACAGCGACAGGCCGCGCGTGCCGGCGGGCGCGTTTGGCAAGCGCGCGAGCACTAAATGGATGATGTTGTCGGTGAAGTCGTGCTCGCCATAGGTGGTGAAGATTTTCTGCCCGGTGATCCGATAGGTGCCGTCGCCGGCGCGCTCGGCCTTGGTGCGCAGCGCGCCGACGTCGGAGCCGGCCTGCGGCTCGGTGAGCTGCATGGTGCCCATCCATTCGCCGGAGACGAGCTTGGGCAGATAGGCGCGCTTGAGCTCCTCGCTGCCGTGATGCGCCAGCGCCTCGACGCCGGCCATGGTGAGAATCGGGCCGATGCCGAAGGCCATCGAGGCCGCGTTCCACATTTCCAGGCACGCCGCGTTGACGGCCTGCGGCAGCTGCTGCCCGCCCCATTGCGCCGGCGCCGCAAGGCCGTTCCAGCCGGCCGCGGCCCAATCCCGATAAGCCTGCCGCCAGCCGGGCGGCGTGGTGACGGCGCCGTCGCGGAACGGCGTGCCGTGGTGATCACCGACTCTGTTGAGCGGTGCCAGCACGTCGCTCGCGAAGCGGCCGGCCTCCGCCAGCACTGCATCGAGGACGTCCTCGGTGAGATCGCCGTAGAGACCCTCGACCAATGCCGAGCCCGCCGCGTGTTTGAGCGCGAAGGTGATGTCGGCGACCGGCGCCTGATAGGTCATCGAATGCTCTCGGGTGGCGAGAGGCCCAATCTAACCCGCAGGTGCTCCGGGTCAACCGAACGCGATCTCAAAGCCGTGCTTGCGCGCGCCTGCGCACGCGCTTGCCCGCGACCATGCCGAACGCCGGCAGATCACCGCGCAAGCCAGCTCTGAGCCGACGACCGCATCGGCATCGAGCACTGGCGCAGGCACGACCGCGTGCGTTCCGAGATATACGCCGAAGGACGTCGCCGCGCTCGCCAGGAAGCCGAGCACATAGGCGAAGAGGCTGCGGCCGACACGCCCATCCGGCGCAGCAGCAGGTGAGGAACGCCGCTCGCTACGCCGCCGAGAAGGAACGCCGTGAGCGGAAGCTTCATTTCGCGACGCCAGCCTTCTCCTTGAGGAACGCGATGATGTCGGCGCGATCCTGCGCATCGTCGACCGAGAACGTCATCTTGGTGCCGGGAACGAGCGCTTGCGGATCGGTCAGCCATTTGTCGAGCGTGGCCTCGTTCCAGACGATGCTTGAAGCCTTGAGGGCAGCCGAATAGTCGTAGTCCGCGAGGCTCCCGGCCTTGCGGCCGAACACGCCGCGATGCCGCGGGCCGACCTCGTTCTTGTCGAGCGAGTGGCAGAGCATGCAATCCTGATAGACCTTCGCGCCATGCGCCGCATCGCCGGCCGCGAGGCCGGGCGCGGGATACGCGATGGCGAGAAGCGCGGCGAGCGCCGTCTGATTGTAGGCGCGACGCGCGCGCCATTGCGCCTTGTTCTTGTAGCTCAGCGTCACGATTGGCCTCCCGTCGTCGGGATCGGAAGCTCGCGCTTCCCGTTCACGCGAGCAGAGATCGCGGCAGCGACGGATTTATTCCCGAGGCCGATTGCGGCCACCGGCGAGCGGTCGCGGCCGGCCTCCGTTACGCGCGCCCGTAAATTGATGAGTCAATCGACCGAACACATTGATCGTGGCGAAGCGCGCCGCTATACGATCGGCTCAAGCGCTTTGGGGCGTAGCCAAGTGGTAAGGCAGCGGATTTTGATTCCGCCATTCCCAGGTTCGAATCCTGGCGCCCCAGCCAGTTGATTTCGCTGCGCTTTCTCCGGTTTTGATGTCGCAAATTTCAAGGCAGTCGGGAGCGCAGTCGGGAGATTTTCGCCCCCGTTTTGATCTCCACGGCTGTGTTTGTAGGTGTTGAGTTTTGCGATAGCGTTCGTGGTGACCGCGGCGTCGCGCGGCAGATAGTGCGCGGTGGGAATCGCCTGCACGTCGCCCGGTTTGTGCCCGGTGATCGAGTAAATCTCGACCTCGTTGCAGCCGGCTCCCGCTAGGGTAACGACCGCGGTTCCACGTAAGTCATGGAGAGTCCGGCCTTTGATCCCCGCACGCGCGGCGGTTGCGGCGTGGCTTCGCGCTACGAGGCGAGCTACTGGGTGCGGCATTGTTACGCCGAGAAACACTCCCGTAGAGATCATCGACAAGCTCAACGGGAAAATAAATGCGGGCGTTCAGACATCCGCAACGTTCCGGCAGGACCTCGCCGATTCCGAAAAAGCCGCCGGCGCCCTCGATCAGGCCGCGGTTTCCCAAGTATCGTCGCAAGGCCGCGTCGAAGTGATCAGGAAAGTTCCTCGGGCGCGATCTCCGGTCGCCGCCGCCAAAACAGAACGCGAGCCGCTTGTTGCCGCTGCGCTTCGACCGCCCCATTGATGCAATCCAGGATGAAGTCGCGCTCCTCGGGCTTCCATTCGTCCGAGATCGCGATTCGTTCTTTGATGTCGACGATGCGCGTGATGTTCATTGCGACACCCCTATGTCCCCGATGAGTTGTTCAGCCTCTTTTCGCGACAACACAATGTGGCCGGAGCGGCTTGCCCGATTGCGGCAGCCGATAAGCGGAGATCAGCCCGAACCTCGCGAGCGTCTCGCTGCGGTCGATCCGATCGAGCCGCTCCTTCAACTCTTTCACTCTCGACATCGGCCCCTCTGGCCGCTCCCCCTCGCAGCAGTGGACGAAGCCGCAGCGCCCGCAATTGGGGCACGGCGGCGGCGGCGGCCACGTGCGCTCCCTACAACAAGTTGGGAAGATCATGGCAGGCTCAAGGCGGCGCCATCCGATACCGGCGCGTCGCTTGGCCGGCGTCCGCGCCGGGATTTGCTCGATCTCGAATTTGAGCCGCTCGGCCATGTCCCCGCTCTTGCCGCGGCGCAAGCCGGACGAAGGTTGCGCGGGTCCGCACAGCGTGCGGGTTTGAGGGTCCGCCATTCGCGATTCGGTGCGCGCTGGTGCGCGTTCCGCGCGCCCAGCCCAACGCATCGCGCGATGTACCAGCGCGAGGGAAGCCCCGACGACCCTGACTTCAGCTTTCGGAGGTGAAGCCGACCAGATTTGCTCAGATTGAGTTCTTCCGGTCGTGACCCTGGCTGTGTGAAAACGAGATTTTCGGAGAGTCGTGGAGAACAATCTTTTCAATCGCGTCAGTACGACAGTTCCTAATCGAACTTCCTACTTTTGGACTCTTGATGCTAACCGATCCTCTGCGATTCGGCATGTCGGCTTCGGGTCTTGGCGGTGTGAAAACGTGGGCGGTGTTGTGGAACGTAGAAAGTTTACCTTATGATCGGTTCGGCCGTGCGGCGTGGTCTTGATGCTCTGGTGTAGCGCCGGGTCCCGAACTGGGTGTAGAAACAAAGGGGGGCGGCCCTCAAATCGACCAGCGGAAAGGCGTCCATCGCGAGTTTCGACCAAGGCGAGGGCGATCATCGCAAGAGGTCGCACTGCCGTTTCGTGTCGTCGGCTTCCGCGAATACGTGCGCACTCCACGCGGTCGACCTCGAGGCGCTGGTGCCGATGCATTGTAGAGTGCTGCCACCTCCATGAAAATTTTTCCCGAGAAATATCAGCAAGACAAGGTCGAAGCGGCTTGGCGGGCGCGATGGGGCGCCAGCAGTGCCTTCAAATGGAAGTCGGACGCCCCGGCGCAAGCCGACTACGTGATCGACACGCCGCCGCCCACGGTCTCGGGCACGCTCCATGTCGGCCATGTCTATTCCTACACTCAAGCGGACATTATTGCGCGCTACTTTCGCATGAGCGGACGCAACGTGCTTTATCCGATCGGGTGGGACGACAATGGACTGCCGACCGAGCGGCTCGTCGAGAAGGTGAAGAGGGTGCGCGGCGGCACCATGCACCGCGATGCCTTCGTGTCGCTTTGCCGCGAGGTGATCCCCGCTTACGAAGATCAGTTTCGAGAGCTCTTTTCGCGGCTGGCGCTCAGCGTGGACTGGACCCGGGAATACCAGACGATCTCGAACGAGAGTCGGACGGTCTCCCAGCTCTCCTTCCTCGACCTCTACCGGAAAGGCTTGGTCGAACGGCGATTGGAGCCGACCCTCTGGGATCCGGCCGATCGCACCGCCATTGCTCAGGCCGAGGTCGACGAGATCGAGCGACAAGGCGTGCTCAACCACATCCCGTTCCAGGTGGAGGGTGGCGGGGAGGCGGTCATCGCCACCACGCGGCCCGAATTGCTGGCCGCCTGCGGCGCGCTGATGATTCATCCGCAGCATCCGCGTGCCGGCGAGCTCTTGGCGCGGCGCGCCATCAGCCCGCTCTACAAGGTCGTTCTCCCGATCGTTGCCGACGACAAGGTCGATCCCGAGAAGGGAACCGGCATCGTAATGTGTTGCACGTTTGGCGATGTAACGGACATCCAGTGGTGGCGCGCCCACAAGCTGCCGCTGCGCATCATTGTCGATCGGGATGGCCGCCTAAAGGGAGACTTGCCGATCGGCACCGAGGCTTGGCCAAGCCTCGACCCCGAGGCCGCCAACGCGGCGGTCGAGGCCCTCAAGGGACTGAAGGCCGAGAAGGCGCGTGACGCCATCGTCAAGACCCTCGCGGAGAAGGGCTTGGTCTACAAGCAGGAGCCGATCAACCAGATGATCCCGGTCGCCGAGCGTTCCGGCGCGCCGCTCGAGATCATTGTCACGGCGCAATGGTTCATTAAGACGCTCGATTTCAAAAACGAGATTCTTGCGAAGGGAAGGGAGATCGTTTGGCATCCGGACTACATGCGGCAACGTTTCGAATCCTGGGTCGAAGGGCTGAAATGGGACTGGGCTATATCGCGCCAGCGTCATTTCGGCGTGGCGTTCCCAGTTTGGTATTCCAAGCGTCCCGGCGAGGAGGGGCGCATTCTTGTTGCAACGCCGGAATCGCTTCCGGTCGACCCAACGATCGATTTGCCCGAGGGCTATTCCGCGCACGAGATCGAGTGTGAGACCGATGTGATGGACACCTGGGCAACGTCCTCGGTGACTCCGCAGCTGGTCACCCGAACGATCAACGACGAGCTCGGCCTAGATCACCCGTCGCACCGGCGCCTGTTTCCCATGGCGCTGCGTCCCCAGTCGCACGAGATCATTCGTACCTGGGCGTTCTACACCATCGTCAAGGCAATGCATCACGAGCAGACCATCCCGTGGCGCAACATCGCGATCTCGGGATGGTGCCTGGCAAGCGACGGCTCGAAGATGTCGAAGTCCAAGGGAAACATCATCGATCCCATGAAAATGTTGAACGAGTATGGCGCGGACGCGGTGCGCTACTGGACCGGCACCTCGCGCCTCGGCAACGATACGGTGCTGTCGGTCAACACGCTAGAGAAGGGCAAACGCCTGATCACAAAGGTGTGGAACGCCGCCAAGCTCGCGCACATGGCGCTGGAGCGGGCGCCGGTGTGGCCGCGCTCGCCGAAAGCCGATCATGAGGCTGGGATCATCTGTCATGGCATCGATCGCTGGCTTCTCGGCCATCTGTCGGAAGTGGTCGCCAATGCGACTGAAGCCCTCGAGTCCTACGAATATGCGCAAGGCTTGCGGTTCGTTGAGGACTTCTTTTGGCACATCCACTGTGACAATTATCTGGAGATGGTGAAGAGCCGTGTCGCATTTACGGGCGAGCCGAATGCCGAGCAGCGCTCCGCTCTGCACACGCTCCATCACGCGACCGCGACCGTCATACGGCTACTGGCCCCGTTCATCCCGTTTATCACCGATACCCTTTATGAGATTTTCGAGGGAGATAACGGCAAGCCCGGCGACACCATACATGCTTGCGGCCAATGGCCGAGATCGGAGGACCAGGTCGATCGAGCGCTTAACCGCGAACTCGGCGATGCGCTTGTTGAGATCGTCGCCGCCGCGCGCAAGGTGAAGTCGGATCTCGAAGTATCGCTGCGCGCTCCGGTGACCATCCTCACCATCTGTCCTGGAAACGGAGGCCCGGCCGTGGATCAGATCAGGCGGCTCATCGGCGGCACCTCGGAAGACCTGAGGTTGATGCTGAATGCCAAAGCGCTGGCTTGGGCAGACGACTTCCCGCCGGATCAGCCCAACGCCCTGTCGCCCGACGAGCGCTTCCGCGTCAGCCTTCATATGGCAGAGCCGGAGAAGGTCACCGACCGGTGAACCATAGGAGTTTGGCTACCAGGTCCATACCGAAATGCCTGCCCGGCCAGCGCCCGGCGGCCGCTTGGAATCCCGAAGCTTTTTGGCACGTGAAAATCTGAAAGGAATCCTGGGTGGGCTCTTGAGAACTGTCAGCTTCTGCGGTGGCTCGGCTCAACCCGAGCGCGCTCGTGATCGGCACCGATCCATACTTCCTGGCCCGAACCAGGCAGCTCGCGGCGGGTACGGGGAGCAAAGCCTCACGAGGGAAGCGGGCTAGCCCCGCAGACGAACATGTCGCGGCGCAGAGCGGGCGTTTTTTCTGCCTGGAAAGCGAGGGAAGGCACCGGTCTAATATACGTCAATTCGGTGTGGAGTATTTTGACTTTCGAGCCGGAGATCCTCGCGCAGCTGCCGGATTCCCCGCTTGGAAAGGGCGTTCCAATACGGTCGACAATTTCATCTGAGATTGGCGGATTGGCTGGAGCCCACGTCGCCGCCTCTGATCTTACCCGCCGATCGGAACTCGACAAGAGCTCCATCGCCTTTGTTGCTGGCCGCACTTGAACAAGAATCCAGCTATTGGCGCGAGAGCGTGCGCAGGTAAGATGACGTCCGCGCGCTGGCCGGGCCGATCGAATCCCGCATAGGTCATCTTGGTGCTGGGAATGTATCCTTGAGGATGGTGAGGAACTTGTCGAGCTCGTCGACGCTCCATTTCCCGCCCTTTGCCTTCATGGCCTACGAGTAGTCGAAGCCGGGCGTCTCAAACTCAGGCGAACACCCTGAGCATGTCGAGGGAGCACTTGCTGGTCGCGGCTAGGGTCAGGGTGCGCCATTCCTGACCTGTATAGCCAGGTATGCAACGACGAATACCAAGGCGCAAAACCAAACAAAGCGCAACAGCCCGCGCCAATGGTCCCGGCGCCACCATGGGGGACGGCGTTCGAACGTCTCCTCGTCGCCGATTTGAGCAGGTGCGAATTTATGTCTTACCTTGCTGATGTCGATGTCGTCCTCGACAGGTGTAAGCGGAGGTCTGGTCATTTCCCACTCCTGCGCTGGGTGCCGCCTATTTCCCCCAGGTGTTGCGGACGACGCAAAGCGGCGGCTATCCCGCCGTTGCCCTATTTGTGATTTGGCTTCTCGCTGCTCGAGGGCGGCGTGTCGTCGGTCCTCTTGGTCGCCGAGTTGGTCTGAGATTCGCTCGCCGAGGCCGGCGGCGTGGCGCTATTCATGGTCAGAGCCACCCGGCGACGATTGACTAAGCTGCTCAATCGCAGCAACCATACCTGCCGCCGTCTCTCGGAAATCATCACTCATCGTCGCGCCATCTCACATGCGCGGTCAAGCGTCTAGCACGGGCATCGGCTACCAGCGAGCAGCCCAACTCGTACTTGCTCCGGGGATCGACCCGATCTGAGATTTCTAGGGCGCGGCATCATGGCACTGGGTGCGACTCTCTGCCACGCGCCCCCGGCGCCTTGCACTCGCCT
>Ga0126381_100000755_pt1 | contig 35233 bp, 19 predicted proteins | sample PanSoiMetPlot_28_FD_96465 | JGI IMG/M metagenome (GOLD analysis project Ga0126381, IMG submission 96465) | Tropical forest soil microbial communities from Panama - MetaG Plot_28 | ecosystem: Environmental > Terrestrial > Soil > Tropical forest > Bulk soil | place: Panama | collected 2016-02-17 | reverse complement strand
TTACGCGCCTGCGCGCTGTCCTGGCGGTCCACGAACGCCACGTCGGCGAGGCGGAACATCAGCCCGAAACCGGGGCTGTTCGCGAGTTCCTTCTTCGCCACACCGGTGAAGCCGCCGCGCAGCAGCTTGGCCAAGATGAGCACGTCAAGCTGGCTCTGATGATTGAAGATGAACACCGCAGGACGGGTCGCGAGGTGCTCGGCGCCATGAACATCGAGGCGTATCCCGGCCAGCGTGCTGCCCACCTCACCGGCGAGCGTGATACCGAGGTCGACGGCGTCCCGGCGTGATCCCGCGACAGCGCCCAGCACCATGCCCGTGGTGAAGCCGCCGAGCATGCCGGCCAGCCCCGCTACCGTGCGGGCGATATCGGATACCCCGGTGCCGCGCGAGCGGAACCTGGCCACCGGCCATCCGTAGTGCCGCGCCGCCTCGGCCAGGTGACGGCCGGGGTTGATGGCACGTGCCCGCCCGGCGGCCTGCAGGAACGGCACGTCTTCGTCGCCGTTGGAGTAGGCGTAGCTCTCCGGCAGGTCGATGCCGTGTTCCTCGGCGAACGCGCGCACCGCCGTCGCCTTGCCCGCCCGCCACAGCAGCGGCCCGCCTGGCCGGCCTGTGCAGATACCGTTCACGATCTCCACCGGTGAAACCAGAATGTGCGACACGCCCATCGCCCTGGCCGCGGGTTCCACCTGGAAGCGGGTGGCGGAGGAAGCAAGCACGACGGTGTGCCCGGCGTTGCGGTGTGCCTCGACCAGGCGCCATGCCTCCGGGTACAGCGACCCGGAGATGCCCTGCACGAACAGCCGCTCGCCGAGTTCGGCCAGCTCGTCCTCGCTGCGCCCGGCCCAGGCGTGCATGCCCAGCACGGTGAACTGCTCGAAGTCCTCCTCGCTGGTCACGCCGTGGATGCCGATGAGCAGCATCCGGCCCAGATCGGCCGGCGTGACGTCCATTGACTTCAGGTGATGGCGGGCGAACGCGGACAGCGAGTAGCCGTCGATCAGGGTGCCGTCGAAGTCGAAGAACGCCCCGATGTCCGGGCCCTTCGGCCCGGCCTCCACGGCGGCGATCAGGTCCTGTTCCGACCACGGCCCGGCGGCCGGCTGGCTAGGGGCTGGCCGGCTAGGGTTCGACACCGATCGCCTCCAACCGGCCCGCGGCATCGATCTCGTCAATCAGGATCAGCCGGGCCACGTCCTCATGCAGGCGACCGGCGAATGCCTGCCTGCGCTGTGTCAGGTCGGCACCGCCGGGGCCGAGCAAATCTCTGTTCCCGGCGAGCTTCAGTGCGCTGGCGAACAGTTCCCTGGACAGCGACTCCGGCCCGTGCAGGCGCCCCTGCAGCAGCATCTGCTGCCCCACACCGCGGCACTCTGCGAGGAATTCCTTCTCTGAAACCGGGCGGTGCGCGGGGCGGGCGATGAGCCGTTCGGCCACCACGAGCTGAGCGTCGAGGAACGACCGGAGCACCCGGTTCGCCACCAGAAGATCGGAGCGCTCAAGCACGGCACGCCCGTCGGCCACTGTCTCCCAACTGGGATCGAGCCGGTCAAGCTCGGCTTGGAGGACCGCGCGGTAGGCCGTCTTGTCCGGGAAGAAGAACTCGAACTTGAGCTGGTCCCGCAGCCGCATCCCCTCCGCCCACCGGTCGAAGCGCGGACTGAGCAAGACCAGTTCCGCCACCGCACGGTCCAGGAAGTGATGGATCGCGCTGTTCCGGTAGAACGCCGCGACCAGGTGCTGGCCACGTTGGATGGCGTAGACCGGCTCCTCCCCGCCCGCGTAGATGGTGACCACGTTCTGCTGGGACAGGGCGCCGAGCACCTGCCGGACCCCCGCGTCGGTGTCCAGGATCTCCCGCGAGTACGGCCGCTCCCGCTCGGCCAGGTAACCGCGCAACGGCTCCAGAACTCCGCGGACCTGGCCCAGGGTCAGCGCGCGATCGCGCACTCCCAGCAGGGCCAGCGTCACCAGTGCCGTCGCGGTCACCGGGGTGACCTGATTGATCCGGACGGCCACCTCAAACGCCACTTTCTGCAGCGCCAGCCGCCAGGCGTCCTTGCCGCCGTCCGGGCCATCGGGGCCATCAGGCGGCAGTGCCGCGCGCAGTGAGATCGGTTCGGCGAACCGGACGTAGACCGTGCCGATCCGGTCAAGCTGGCCCCGTGCGTACGCTGCCAGCCAGCCGAGGCCTTCGGCTTTCTTCGCGGCACCGGCCTGCTCGGCGGCCATGGCTGATACCTCGCGGAGCTGGTCGTAGGTGATCGCCACCGGCACGAGGTAAGCGTCCTGCGCCCGGCCCCGGGCGACGGCCTCCGCCACATAGGCCAGCAGGCCATAGCGCGGCGGGCGCAGCTTTCCGGTCCGCGACCGGCCGCCCTCCATGTACCACTCGAGGTTGAAGCGCTTGGCGAGCAGGAAACCGAGGTATTCGCGCAGAACCAGCTTGTAGATCTCGTCGTCGCCGAAGCTGCGGCGGATGAACACGATCCCGGCCCGCCGCGCTAGCGGGCCGATCGGCCAGAACCGGAGGTTGTCGCCGCTCAGCACGTGGTTACGTGGGAAGTCATGGTCAGCCAGGACGTCAGCGAGCAGCAGCGGATCCGCGTAGGAGCGGTGACTAGGCAGAAAGACCAGGGCGTGTTCGCGGTTCAGCGCCCGCAACCGGTCCAGCCCGGCGGTGTCGACCTGCACGTCCCACGCGCGAGCGTGCAGCGGGCGCAGCGTGTTGGACAGCAGGTCGACCGCGATCGGACTCATCGCCGCGACCAGATTGTCCAGGTCCCCCTCGGCGCGCTCCATTGCCTCCTGCTCGGTCAGGCCCAGCCGGGCCGCGAGCCTGGCGACCTCGGCGCGGAAGTGCGGGCTGTCCCTGATCGCCTCGCTTACCTGCCTCGGCACTTTGTACCGGTCCCCGAGCAACGCCCGCTCTGAGCGGTCCAGCGCGAGTCTGGCCTGCCGGGACACAAACTGAGCGAACGAGCCGGTGCCACCCCACCGGTCGCGCAGCGAGGCCACGGTAGCGGGCTCGGCGACCACAATCTGGGGCCGGTCTGGCTCGTGCACCACGATCCGGTGCTGCCAGAACGACGGCGGCCGCCGCGGGTTGACCTGGAAAAGGAAATCCGACCAGCGGACCCGCCGTTCGCCGCCTCTCATCCGCGGCAGCCACGCGACGCGGACGGCCATAACCACCGTCTGAGGTAGCGCCCGGTCCAGCGACCGCGCCAGGTCGGGGCCGTCCAGCGGCAGCACCGCGGACGGACGCAGGTCGCCGTCACGCAGCCATCGCGTGACCAGCGCACGCTCAGCCGCGCTCGCCGACCCGGCAATCAGGACCAGCGCCTCGCTGCCAGCAGGCCTGTCGCCCGCCGCGGGTTGCCCTGACTCAGGACCGCCCATGCATGCCCTCCCCTCACCGCATCCTCCCATATCAGCGGGAGGACGGTCACCCAGCCCAACTGGTGCCGGCCGCGACAGCGTAGCGTAGCGCTCAGATCACTCAGGGAGGCCATCGATGAGTACGACCGAGGAACCGGCCAGCGAGGAGCCGGCGCGGTGAGCGAGCACGACTATGACGTGATCGTCTTCGGCGGCGGGGCACCGGGCGAGCACTGCGCGGCGGCGCTGGCCGCGCGCGGGCTGCGCGTGGCCGTCGTCGAGCGGGAGCTGGTCGGCGGCGAGTGCTCCTACTACGCCTGCATCCCGTCCAAGTCGCTGCTGCGCCCGGGCGAGGCGGTGCACGGTGCGCGCGAGGCGGGCGCCAGCGCCGAGGTCAATGTCGCGGACGTCCTGGCCTGGCGGGACTTCATGGTGTCGAATTACTCCGACGCCGGGCAGGAGAGATGGCTAGCCGACCACGGCATCGCCTTGCTGCGCGGTACCGGCCGGCTGGCCGGCCCGGGCGTCATCGAGGTCAACGGCGCCCGGCACACCGCAGAGCACGTCGTCGTGGCGACCGGCGCCGACCCGTTCGTGCCTCCGGTCCCGGGACTGCGCGAACTCGACGGCGTCTGGGGCACTCGTGAGGCGACCAGCATGAAGGCCGTCCCACGCCGCCTGCTCGTGCTGGGCGGCGGGTCGGCCGGCGTGGAGCTCGCGCAGGTCGTGCGGCGCCTGGGCGGCGAGGTGGTCCTGATTGAGGGCGCCGCGCACCTGTTGCCCCGCGAGGCGGCTCCGCTGGGCGAGGGACTTGGCGAGGCCCTGCGCCGCGACGGTATCGAGCTGGTGCTCGGGATGGCGGCGAGTGCCGCCCGACGCGACGGCCAGGACTACGTCCTGACGTTCGGCGACGGCAGCGAGCAGCGCGGCGACCGGCTGCTTGTGGCGACTGGCCGCCGCCCGCGGGTGGCAGGGATCGGCCTGGAGACGGTCGGCGTCGAGGCCAGCCCGGGCGGGATCAAGGTCGATGAGTACCTGTGCGCGGGCGAGCGGCTGTGGGCGATCGGCGACGTGACCGGCGTCTGGCCGCTGACCCACGTCGGCGAGTACGAGGGCGACGTGGTCGCCGAGAACATCGCCGGCGGCAAGCGGCGGGCGAACTACGAGGCCGTCCCGCGCGTCACCTACACCGACCCGCAGGCCGGGGCGGTCGGCGCGACAGCGGCCGCCTACAGCGGCACGATGCCGCTGTCTGAGGTGCCCAAGACGGCCACCTACACCCACGCCTACGCCGAGTCCACCGGCTTCCTGACGCTGCTGAGCGACGGCGAGCGGCTGACCGGCGCCTACGCGCTCGGGCCGGAGGCCGGGGAATGGCTCCAGCAGGCGACGCTGGCCATCCGCGCGCACATCCCGCTGGACGTGCTCAGCGACGTCATCCAGCCGTTCCCGAGCTTCTCCGGAATCTACGACGGTGCGCTGATGGAGCTGCGGATGCAGATCGCCGACATGCCGCCGCCGAAACGGCCGATGGCCGCCCAGGCCGCGGGCCTGCGCCGCATTAGCTGAACCGTCTGGCCGAGATAGGCGTTCACGTCTGCGAGCATGTAGCCCGAGACGGGAGACGGAACGTGATCAGAGGAATACTCATGACCATCGGCGCGCTGCTGACCATCGCCGGGGCCGTATTCGCCCTTCAGGGGTTCGGTGTGCTCGGCGGAAGCGTGATGTCCGGCAGCCATTTCTGGGCAACGGCCGGACCGTTGATCGCCGTCGCCGGCCTGGTGATCCTGGCGGCAGGCGCGCGCCGTCCATCCACGCGCCGCCGCTCCTGATCGCAGGGTCGCGGCCTCGTGGGCGGAGCAGCGCTTCGTTCGGGATAACTGTCTTGAATCTCTTGAATCTCTTAAAGCGCGCCAGACGCCGCGTCGCCGGGCGGCCGCCTACGGCTCGTGCAGGAACGCGCCCTGCCGGCGGAGCTCCTTGCGCAGTTCCGCGACGTCGATCGCGCGGGGCGCGAGACCGGTCTGGGCCGCGAGGCCGGCGGCGGTTCCCGCCGCCTGCCCGGTCATCCAGCACTGCGGGATCTCCCGCATGAAGGCCTGGGTGGTGGCGTCGCTGGCCACGTGGCGGCCGCCGACGACCACTCCGTCGAGTCGCTCCGGCAGCAGGGCGCGGTAGGGCACGGAGACCGTCGCGAACTTCTGGGACGGGGAAGGGGAGACGCCTACCTCGTCGAGATGGCGAACCCCCGCCTTCCAGTCGTCGCACGTCATCGGGTGCAAACCCGCCAGGCGACGGGTCATCCGCACGCCGATCTGCGGCGCGGCGAGCATGATCCACGCATTCTCGAAACCGGGGGCCTGTTTGCGGAAGAAGTCCAGGTGGTCGACCATGCGACGGCGGGACTCGAGCTCAACCTTGCTGAGGTGTTCGACGTCGAGACCGCTGTAGCCGGACAGGCGGGGGCCCATGAACACCACCACGTCGTCGCGCCAGCCGACATGCGGCGTGTCCACGAAGCCGAGGAGTTCGCGGCCGCGGTTCATCAGGGCGTGGTGGGCCGCCGGGTTGTCGCGCTTGAACGCCAGCCATTCGCGCATGTCGACACCGGTCCACGTGAAGGCGGTGTTGAGACAGTGCTGGACGTTGCCGCCCATGCCGTCCATCTTGGCGTCGGTGACGAACGCGCCGCCGGCCTGCGCGATGATGTCGAGATCGCCGGTGGCGTCCACGACGACCTTGGCGAGGATCGCGCGGCGCCCCTGCTTGCTCTCGAAGATCGCACCGCGGACGGTGCCTTCGTCGTTGATCGCGGCGACGACCCACGAGTGCAGCAGTACCCGCACTCCCTCGCCGACGAGGAACTCATGGGACGCGATCTTGAGCCACTCCGGGTCGATCATCGGCGAGCGGCAGACAGTCTCACGGAACGCGGACAGCCGCTCGCGCCAGTACGCCACCTGCCCGGGATCGGTCGAGCCCCATAGTTCGGGGCCGGGCCCGGCCAGGGCCCCCGCGGGCAGCCGGTCCAGCAGCTCAGCACCGATGCCGGCGATGACCGGAGTGCCTTCCCAGTCGGTCATCCGGTCGATCCAGATCACCAGTCCGCCCGCCGACAGGCCACCGAGGTCGCCGTACCGCTCGACGAGGGTCACCCGCTGGCCGAGTCGCCGCGCGGCGACCGCGGCCGCCGTGCCGGCCGGACCGCCGCCGACCACGAGCACGTCGGTCTCCTCGTGCACGGGGATCTCACGGGCAGGCTCGGTGACCGTGGCGACAGACGGCGTTGCGGGGGCGGGCGAGTGCGGCCTATCCGGGGTGCCGCCTTCGGTGAACAGCCCGCTTCCCCCTCCGACCCCGGCGCCGAAGTAGCTCTCTGGGTCGCGCTCGCGCTCTGGCTCGTTCATTGCTCCTTGATATAGAGCCGAACGCTCGCGGTCAACGACGATATTCGCTGGTGGAAACGTTGCAATTCGGCAACTAAAGAACTGCCCTAGCGTGGCGCGAACTCAGGGCGCGATGATGAACGGATGATGATCTTGTCGCTGCACCCCAGGAAGATGGCGCTCGCCACCGCCGCAGCCGCCCTGGCGGCGGGCGGGTTCGCCGCGGCTAGCGGGCCCGCGAGCGCCGCGAGTCCGCCCACCCTGCCGGTCACGCTGTCAGCTTGCGGCGCGGGCAGCAGCGCGGTCTGGGACGCGAGCGGCAACCCTGTCCTGACGATCGGGCAGGCGCCGGCCGGCACGTGCGGAGCACCGAAGGGCAGCACCTACGACCCGGCCTACGCGAAGGTCATGTTCAGGAAGGTGTCCGCCGCCGCAGTCCCGGGGCGAGAGCCGGTCTTCAAGACCGGTAACTCCGCGTCGGGCTCCCCACGCATGGTGATCGAACTGAACAACGGTCACTCGCTGTCGGGTTACCCCGGCCGGGCGCTGACCGGCCATACCGGCCCGGACCCGGCCGGCATGGCCTGGGCGGTCGACAACCGCAACACCTACACCAATTACGCGACCGCGTATAAGGCCGCGAGCGCGTCCGCGACCACTATCAAGGACGTGTTCATCGTCCAGGACACGCACCAGGCGCCCGGCACCGCCGACACGCTCACCGGCATCCAGTTCGCCGGCGCTGTGGTCCAGCAGACCCTCAGCAACGTTGTCCTGGTCGTGGACAGGGCCACCCGCAGGTGCCTCAACGAAGGAAGCGGCGTGCTCAGCCAATTCGCCTGCAACGTGGCTAACAGGCACACGAGTATGCTGTGGCAGCTCGCAACCTTCGCGGACGGAAGCAAATACCTCGAATCCGTAGCCAAGCATCAGTTCGTGCAGGACGGGATCAAGGGACAGCCGCTTTCGCTTACCAGTACCCCGTCCGCCTTCACCCCGGTCCCCGGCGGGCTCTTCCGGTTCCAGAACGGGCTGGTGATGGACGACCGCGGCAACCGGTACGACCTTTCCAAGGTGGTCGGCTGGTCGTTCAACAACCAGGACAGCCAGCGCTGGGACTTCACCAACGCCCCTGGGTAGCTCTCCTTCCGCGGCAGGCCCCCTGGCAGGCCCCCTGGCAGGCCATGGTCATTTGCCGAAAAATATGAATAACGGAATGCTGCACCTATGATCAGCCCCCGCGGTCCGATGGCGACCCGTCGGATGACCGAGCACTGGATCGTGCTCGCGGCCGCGGGGCTGACAACGCTAGTTGCCGCGGCGGTGGCGGCCACGCTAGCGGTCTTCACATGGCAGACCCTGCCGCTCGCCGTGCGGCATGACCTGGTCACCGCACCGGACACCACTTTGTCGATGAATGCGCTGGTGGGCGGTCCCAGCCAGGCTGTCCAGGGCAGCGCGACGCTGCGGGCGCAGATCGCCGCGGCCATGCCAGGCATCCCGTTCAGCCTCCAGGAGGCATTCTGGTCCTACCCACTTGGACTCATCCCGGGGGCGCTGCCCGCGACGCCGGCGAGCGCCGGCCAGGGCAACAGGGCGCTGCTGCAGGCAGCCTCGATGAATGGTGTCGCCAGCCACGCGGTGCTTGTCGCCGGGCGGTGGCCGACGACCTCAGGCGACACCCGGCCGGGAGCGATCCCCGCCGCGTTGCCCGCCTCGGCGGCAGCGCTGCTGCACGTCTCGGTGGGAGACGTTCTGCGACTGCGCGACCAGGGCACGAACGCTCTAGTCAGCTTTGACATCACTGGCGTCTTCACGCGGCGCCAAGGGTCCGGCGCCGCGAGCTCGTACTGGCATCTCAGCTACATCCCGGCCAGCGGCATTTCCACTGAGGCCGGGGACACCACGTATGGTCCCCTCATCGTGAACCAGGCGGCATTCGGGACGGCGCTCGCGATGAGCAGCGGGTCGTGGGTGTGCCAGCCCGACATGACCGCCTTCTCCGACAGCGACCTCAACCCGATAGCCGCGAACCTCACCTCCTTGTCGAAGTCGCTGCCGACCGCGAGCTACCTAAATGGCGGTCAGCTAACCACGAGCCTGCCGCCGGTGCTGTCCGGGGCGGACAGCGACCTGGTGGTCGCCCGGTCGGTGCTGGTGATCAGCGCCTTGCAGTTGCTGATCCTGGCCATCGCGGCACTGCTCGCGGTCGCCCGGCTGCTGGCCTCCCAGCGGGAAGGCGAGACCGCGCTGCTGGTCGCGCGCGGCGCGACCCGCCTGCAGCTCACCCGGCTTACGGCCGTCGAGGTTGTCCCTCTTATGGCGCTGGCGTCCGTCGCAGGCGCGATGGCCGGGATATGGCTGGCCAGCGTGCTCGCGAGTGCGGGACCGCTGGGGACGGCGGGCATCCGGCTGGCGGGCCGGCCGGGAAGCTGGGCCGACGCGATCGGGGCGGCGCTGGTCGTCGCGGCGCTAGCCATGGCCGCGTTGCTCGCCCCTGGACCGACTCCAAGTCCAACCGCCGCGCATGTCCGGCGTGGCAGGCAGGCCGTGGTGGCAGGGGTGGCACGGGCCGGCCTAGACGTCGCCCTTGTGGTACTCGCGGTGCTGGCCGGCTGGCAGCTGCGCCAGTATTCGGCAGCGAGCACTGGTGAGACCGCGGGGATCGATCCGGTGCTCGCGCTGGCGCCAGGGCTCGCGCTGGCCGCCGGAAGCGTGGCCACGTTGCGCCTGCTTCCCCTGGCTGCCCGGACAACGGACTGGCTGGCCGCCCGGGGCAAGGGCCTGGTGACCTCGCTGGCCGGCTGGCAGTTCAGCCGGATGCCGATCCGGCAGGGTAGCGCGGCGCTGTTGCTGATCATGGCGGTCGCCGCTGGCACGCTCGCGCTGGCACAGCACGAGAGCTGGACCCGGTCGGCTTCCGACCAGGCTGTCTTCGCCACCGGCGGCGACGTCCAGGTCAACCTGCCCGCCCAGCTCGAGCCCGGCGGCGTGGGCGCGGTTACCGACGCGCGGGGCGTGACGCACTCGCTGGCGGTGGCGGCCGACATCCAGGCGAGTCCCGGCGAGGTGATCGCGGTCGACTCAGCCGAGGCACCACAGGTCGCCAGGCTGCGCGGCGATGAGTCGCGGCTGCCTTCGGCCAGCCTGTTCCGCGCCATCACGCCATCCGGCCGCCTGCCGGGGGCAGTGTTGACTCCGGGGGGGACGACCCCCCCGCGCCCCCCCGGAACACCCGCAGTGCTATCCACGCCTGCGCCCGGTGCGCGGCCCGAGACGATCCGGCTCACTGCCTCGCTCGGCATGCGTTCGCCGGCGTCCGCGGGAGGTGGCAGCGCGCTGGCGGACCAACTCGGGCCGGTCACCGTGACCCTGACCGTTCTCGACGCGACGGGCTCCGCCTACCAGGTCCCCGCCGGGACGCTGGTCGCGGACGGGCTCCCCCACCTGCTCGTCGCCTCCCTTGGCGGCAATCAGGCACGCTACCCGCTGCGGGTGGCGGCGATCACGGCCACGTACCTGATGCCCATGTTCCACGCACCACCGCTGGCGCTCACCGTCAGCGGCCTGCCGCTGGCCGGCTGGACCGGCGACGCCAGCTCGCCCAGCCTGGACGACATTGTGGCGAGCGAGGACGTGCCGCCGCCGTACGCGGAGCCAGGCGGCGTGTCAGCGCACATCACGAGCCAGGCGGCGACGTTCACCCTCAGCCCAGGCTTTGGCGAGGACACCACAGGCGGGGCGGCGACGGCGCCGGCCGCGATCCCCGCACAGCTGGTGCTTCTCCCCGCGGCCGCGCGGGTAGCGACGATCCCCGCCATCGCGACCGCGGCATTCATGAACACGAACGCCACGGTGATCGGCTCGGTCGTGCCCGCGACCATCGAGGGGGCGGAGGTCCCGCTGCGAATCGTGGCTGAGGTGACGTCGTTCCCGACTGTCACGGCACCGGATGGCGCGCTGATCGCCGATCTCGGCAGTGTCCAGGAGTACATCATCCGGCACTCCGCTACCACGCTGCCGGTCACTCAGTGGTGGCTGTCCACCGCTGACGGAAGCGTCCCCACGGCTTTGACGACCAGCGTTCCGGCTGGTGCGGACATCACAAGCGCGGCGGGGCTGGCTACTGCCGTGACTGGTAACCCGCTGTCGGCCGCGCCGCAGCTCGCCTTGCTGGCGATGGCCGCCGCGGCGGCGCTGCTCGCTATCACGGGGTTCTGGGTCGCGATCGCGGCCGACGTGCGCCGGCGCCGCACCGAGGCGGCGCTGCTCGCCGCGCTCGGCGTGACCCGGCAAGGGGCAGCCTTGCAGCTATTCCTGGAAAAGCTGCTGCTCAGCCTGCCATCCGCCGCCCTCGGGGTGCTGCTCGGCCTGCTCGTGGCCGATTTGATGGTGCCCGCCGTCACGCTCACCCCGACGGCGCAGCAGCCGACGCCGCCCGCCCTCACGCAGTATGACCTGCCGCAGGCTGTCGCGCTCGCGCTGGCCGTGGCGGTGCTGCCCGCCGTAATCGCCGTGCTCGTCGCCACGCGCCGGCCCGACCCCGCCGCCGAGCTTCGTGCCGCGGAGAGCCTATGAGCGCACGCGGAGGCTCGGTGAGACGCAGGTTGAGCAGCTGGAAAGGCGGGAGCGCCCTGCACCGGGTAACTGGCATGGGGATCGCGGCGAGCTTCGCGCTCGCCCTCCTGGCGGGGGGCTGCGTGCTTGCCGCCACCGCGGGTCCCCGGGAGGCGCAGGCGACGGGACTGCTCGGTGCTCGGCAGACGATGAACGGGCTGCCGCAGGTCGACAGGACCATCGTGGTCTCGACCACCTACGTGTCGGTCAGCATCGCCTTCAATGGAATTTTCTCGCAGGTGAGTCTGATACAGGCCAACCTTGACGACATCACGAGCCAGTTGCGCCGCCACTTCGGCATCGGCCCGCTGCCCCTGGCCCCGCGGTCGGCGGACTGGGTGGCCATGACATCGACCCCGCGCGACGTGCTCAGCACGCTGCCCGCCCTGCACGGGATCCCGGCGCAAGTGGAGGTCACCTACCCGTACCCGGTCGCCGGCCACATGCGACTGGTGGCCGGCAGCATGCCGGACACCGCCCCCAAAAGAGCCATCCAGGTCGTGGTCACCGCGCAGATGGCCAGTACGTGGGGGCTGCGGCCCGGCTCTGTCGTAGCGATCATCGCCCCCTTGCAGACGACGATCTCCGGGAACGAGCCAAGGCGCCGGTCTTTCATGCTGAACCTCGACGTCACCGGGATCGTCGAGCCCACCGATCCGGATTCCTCGTTCTGGAAGGCCGATCCGCTCCTCGCGGCACCGAACCTTTACGTGAGCCAGACCAAGCTGTGGGAGGGCGCGTTCATCGCCGATCCCGGCGAGATCGCCATGATGCAGAAGATCTTCGGCCAGGCGGGCCTGGGCATCCGGTGGGAGTTTCCGGTAGCCACGACCGGGCTGCGCGCCCAGGCCCCGGCCCTGTACAGCGAGCTGAAGCAGTTCACGATCGAGACTCCTGCGCTGACGGGGCTCCTGGCGCCGATGTCGAGCGCGCTGAGTACATCGTCTGCCCTGCTCGAGCCGCTGGCGACGCTTGTCGCGGCCTCGAATGGCGTGGACGTCCTGTTGTGGATGGTCTATGTGGGCCTGGCGGTGGCCGGCATCGTGATGATGCTGCTCGCGGCCCGGATGGTCGCGGCGCGCCGCGCCGCGGAGATGGCCGTGCGGCGGGCACGCGGAGCGTCGACGGCGCACCTGTTCTGGCGCGGGTTCCTCGGCGTCGCAGTGGCCGGCGTGCCGGCCGCCGTGCTGGCCTGGGCGCTCGCTGTGTGGCTCGTCCCGGGCCCTGGCCCCACGGGCTGGGTCGCCTGGTGGCCGGGCATCGCGACGCTGACAGTCGCCATATTGGGTCCAGGGGTGGCGGCGGCCTGGCAGCATCGCCTGCCACGCCGCAGGCGGGCCAGGGGGCGGGCACGCGCACGATGGCGCAGACGCTGGGCGACTAGAGCGGTCTTCGAGGTCACCGCCTGCGCCGCCGCCATCGGAGGCCTCATCGTCTTGCGGCAGCAGGGTGGTGCCGGCAACCTGTATACAAGCGCGGCTCCGCTGCTCGTCGCGGTCCCGGCCGTGATCGTGGTCCTACGGCTGTACCAGTTGCTGCTTCGCGGGCTGGCACGAGCATCTGTTCGCCAGCGGGGCGTCGTCGGCTTCCTCGGCCTCACCCGCGCCGCGCAGGGCACCGCCACGCTCGCGCTCCCAGCCGTCACGCTCGTCCTCGCCCTCACCATGGCCGCGTTCACCATCATGGTGCGCGATGCGGTGGTTCGCGGCGAGATCGCGGCGTCGTGGCAGGAAACTGGCGCTGACGTAGCCATCACTTATGCACCAGGCGTAGGCGCGGGCCCTTCGGCCGTGCGGGCGTTCGCCGCGGTGCCTGGCGTCCAGCATGCCGCGACGGCCCTGGAACTCCAGTTGAACCTCGCGGGCGGCGAGCAGATAACCGCGATCGCCGTCGACCCGGCCAGCTACGCGGCCCTCGTCGCGTCGACGGAGGGCTACTCTCCCGTCAATCCCGCCCTGCTCACCGGGGCGCCCGGCCAGGCAGGCATCCCTGTGCTGGCGTCTCCGGGAGCTGCTGCCATCCTCAGCAGGCAGGCAAGCGCCTCGATCGCCGCGCAGCAGGGCCTGCCCGCGCTGCGGGTCCAGGTTTCCGGCGAGCTGCAGTCCACCCCGGCGCTGCCGGGCGGCGGGACGTTCATGGTGCTGCCGCTGTCGGCGATCGCGGGCGCCAGCGCGCCGCCGGCGAACGTGGTGCTGCTCACCGGGCCGTCGATCGACATTGCCAGGTTCCGCGTCGTGCAGGCGACCATGCCTGGCGCCGGCACCCGGACCATAACCACCCGGTCCCAGGCGCTGCAGGAGCTGACCGGGGCGCCGCTGCAGCACGGCACGTTCCTTATCTTCACCCTGGCCATTGTGTGCGCCCTGATGCTCGCGCTGGCCGTAATGCTGCTTGAGCTGGCACTCAGCACCGCGGACCGGGAGCTGACAATGGCGAAACTGGCCACGATGGGGCTCGATGAATGGCAGCGCGTCCGGCTCTCGGTCCTTGAGACGCTCCCGGCGATCGCCGCCTCGGCTGTAGCGGCGGTCGCGTGCGCCATCGCCCTGCCAAGGCTCGTGGCCCCCGCGATCAACCTGTCGGCGTTCACCCAGTCCCAGGCGGCGGTGCCGCTGCGCCCGGACTTCGCCTCGTTCCTGCTTCCGCTGGCGGGACTGCTCGTAGTCACCGTCGTCGCGCTCGCCTACGAGATCAGGTCGTGGCGTGGCCGCGTCGCCGTGAGCCTGCGGGCATGATTGGGCCGAAGTTCGCGTCTCACTCAGAGCCCTCCAGATGAGCTTCGCCCGGAATACGACGGCCCCCTGGCACGAACAGCCGACGGAGAGTCAGCTTTGTGCGCGACCACCAACCGCCCGCTTGCGGCGGCTGCGGGGAAGCGGCCTTCCCGCTGACGGCCGCGCTTGCGCCTCGGTTGTCCCGAGCGGATAGGGCGCGGCGGTTGCGGCGCGCCCGCAAGTCCGTGACGATGCTGATCAGCGCGGCGAGCAGGAAGACCCCGCCGACCACGGTGAGCCCGCCCCACCAGGCAGAACGCAGCCATGGCAGGACATCGCGCGCGAATACCCCCGAGCCGTCCGGCCCGGTGCCCCACAGTTGCCGACGGACCCAGGCCAGCGTCAGCGAGCCGATCAGGGCAAGGGTGGTGATGGCGGTCAAGGCGGTCAGAAGGCCCCGGCGGATGCCCCACGCCCCGAGCGCGATCAGGTACATGCCGGCGAGCGCGAGCACGGTGCCCGGCACTCCGATCACGATCGCTCCCTGGGTCGCCAGGACGCCGCCGATGACGGCGGCGACAAGACCGGCCAGCACGGCCTTCTTCCCGCCGCCGGTCGCGCTTACCGCCAGGTACCCAGTGCGGGTGGTAGTCCGAAGAATCCGCAGCACCCGCCTGACGGGGGAAGGAACCTCGGAGGCGGCGACCATCGCGGTGGCGACAGCGGCTGCCTTGGCCGCGGTCAGGGCGAACGCCCTGCTGTGCACCTGCCCGGCGAACGTCTCCGCCCGCACCGGGCAGCCGGGAAGCTCTGCGCCGAACTCCGCCGGTGCCTCGTCCCTGGCTTCCATGGCGATCACCTTGCTGGCCCACGCGCTCGCCGACTCGCTCAGCGGCTGTTTCGCGGTGGCGCTGTCGGCCGCCATCTGGCGGGCGATGACGGGCAGTTCGTTTGCCGTGATCAGGTTCTGCCACGCCCGGGCGAGGAACAGCGCGGAGTCCGGCAGGCTGACCGGGATCTGCGCCTCGGGCTTGTCGAGATAGCTCAGGTCTTGCTCCAGGCAGTCGCCCTTCATGCCTTCGGGAATGCCGACGGTTTGCCGCAAGAGCCTGGCGAAGTTCGACGCCCGGTCGCCGTGAAGCCACTTATGGTGGTCTTCGACGACGGAGAGAATACGACGCGGATCGAGAACGATATGCACGAGCCATCCGCAGCCATCCAGCCGCCCCCACATCCAGTCGTAGGCGCGCCATGAGCTCTTGTAGAACGCGGCGAAGTGGTGCAGTTCCGCCCCGCGCAGCTTGTTGACGGTGTCAAGCGGCGGCAGCGCGGATGAGTTGTCGCTCCCCGCGAGCAGCGTGCGCGTGTTGGCGCTGACCTGGACGAGTTCTACCGGCTGGTCCACGTCGGGCTCGGCGCGCTGCAGGGCGCCTTCGGCGATCACCAGGCGCAGGAGCCGGCCCGCGAGCGCGTCTGTGGCAGAAGTGCCGGCGGGCGCGGCGGCGCCGAAGTAATTGCGGTAGGCGCCGATCGCGCCGGCGGCCTCATCCCGTGCGTCCCGGCCGGCCGTGGCGGCCAGCGGCTCGAGGTACGGCAGCAGCGGGATCATGGCACCGATCAGCTGCTTCCAACCTTCTGCCAGGGCCTGCGCGCCCGGCTGCCCGATCATCAGCGCCTGACGCTTGGCCGTCGCGAGCTCCTCGGCAACCTCCTCCAGAGCGGGGACCGGGGTGGCACGCACCGCAGCGGAAAGCCTTTCCCTGACCTCGCGGTGTTCGTCCCAGCTCGCCTTCACCGCGCGGTAAGCCTTCTCGACCGCCTCCCGACGTTCGGTCATCACCTGACGCATGTCAGGGTCCGCGGCGCGCTCGTATCCCAGCCGGATCAGGTGCACGGCGACGGCCCGCGCGGCCTCGAAGACGGGAAGGCCGAACATGGCGGCCCTGCCGAACGGGTCGTCCGCATCGTCCCAAGCTTCCTGAGCGTCGTGCTGTTCCCGCTCGCGCGAGCGCCCGGCGGTCGCACCGGACCGATTCCAGCCGCCTCCGAGGATCTTCGCCATGGCGCGGCCAATCCGGGTTTCCGGCGGCCCCGCCGCGGCGCTGCCGGCCGGTGACAGCTCGTCGGCCCACGTCTGAGGCAGCCGCATCGCGCTCAGCTGGCGCATGACCTCCGTGAGCAGTGGCTGGGCCAGACTTGCGCCTTGCTGCCGCTGGTATTGCCGCAGCAGTTCGCCGTTCACCAGGCCGTCGCCGGCCGCTAGCCTGGACCCGAGCTGCGCCAGGTAGAGCCGCAAATTGTGGCGGGCCGTGATCTTGTCGTTGTGTGCGCGGATCGCCTGCAGGTCACTGGCGATGGACTGGGACAGCTGCGCGTCCAGATCCTGCTTCAGCGCGCCGACCAGGGTAGGCGGCTGCTCCCACTTGTCGGCGGCAGGCGCGGCGGCGGGGGCTGGCGTCCCGCCACCATCGGGCACGAGGAAGGCCAGCACCCGGCGTACCTGGCCCCAGGCCGGCTGGGCGAATATCCGGGCGAGCAGCGGAGTCAGCGGCCGGTTGACCATAAGGCCCCCGTCGGCCACCCAATGGCTTCTAGTCATCGTAGCGAACTTCGCCATGTCGGGACGCGCGGGCACCCCCGCGGACCTGGGGACCGAGTCATCGATGGGCACGAAGGACGGTTCGAACGCCACCGGGAAGGAGGCGCTGCTGCGGGCGGCCAGCGCCAGCTCGGTCAGGGCCGGCTCCCCCGATTTGGGGGCCAGCGCGTCCTGTCCGAAGGTGAATAGCCCGTGGTGGTCGACGTCGGGCACGAGCGTCCCGTAGTCGTCTGTGAACCGGCTCGTCTCCCCCGACATCATGGTGGTCGTGATGAACACGGTCGTGTCCATCTCCGGGCCAACGTGCGCTTGACCGGGATGCTTGGGCTCCTTCCCGTACAGGTACCTGATGCCGTTATCCAGATCGGCGAACAAGACCTTGTCGCCCTGCATCAGAGACGGCGGGTCGCTTTCGCGCGGGTCACGGAGAAGCGCGTCCATCGACCCCGTTCTGAGCCACAGATCACGCAGCCCGCCCAGGTCTACTCCTGCCGCGCTGGACAGTCCGAGCAGCGCCGCGTTGATCCCGCCGGCGCTGGTACCGGACAGCACGTCGACCGTCACCGTCATGTCCAGCAGCCGCAGCAGTCCCAGATACAGTTCACGGCACGGTGAATCCCTGTCGGGGAGACGCGGGCCGGACCGCTTGTCATCCGACGGCGCTGACTCGTCGGCGCCGGACGTCTGCGCCGAAGAAGCAAGAGACGTTTCCTCCGAACGGCGGTTGCTTGCCTGTTGCAGCAGGTTCACTTCACGCGCGACGCCGCCCATCCAGACGGCGAGGCTCACTCCTCCCGACATTGCGACTGCAAGCCGGAGGTCCTGGGTCATGCCGCTGACGGGGATGACCTCTTCGCCGGGCCGCTCGGGCTTATCAGCACCGGCAGAATTCATCGAGCTCATGGCGCGCCTCTTCCTCGGGGCTCTTGGGCCAACTCCCCGTACCTGCCTCCCAAGAGGCAGCACCGGGCGGCTTTGATGCAGGCCCGAAGTGAGGTGCAGCAGCAGGTGCAACGTCCAGTGCAGTGAGTACTTCAACTGCTGTCATCACGATGAGTTCCGTCGATAGCGAGAAGCGATTCTGCACCGGCCCCAAGCCGTAGCTCACATCGCTCGCGCACCGCAGGAGAACACGACGGGAGTCATCATGACGCCTAATCGTCTGACCGCCGCTCGCGCAGAGGCGCTGTTCGCCAGCGATCTGTCTGCCCTGTCTTGCCCGGACCAAGCCGCCGTGGCCGCGGCGGTCAGTAGCGCCGTCCGCGCCCATGGTGGTGTCCGCGGATGCGCCGGGGTGGTCGGCGCCGCCTACGGAGACTATCCCGAGACTGCGGCCGCCCGGATGCAGTGGGCGCGGCAGGTCATTGAGGCGATCTACTCATGAGCGCAATGCCATCTGCGCTGGCCGCCGCCATTAGTAGTGAGGATGCGGTCGCCGACCTGGTGAGCAGCGCCAAAGACGGCGATGCCCGGGCCTGGGACACCCTCGTTGAGCGGTACACCCCGCTGATCCAGTCCGTCTGCCGCCGGCTCCAGGTGCGCGGCGCCGATGCCGAGGACGTCAGCCAGGCTGTCTGGCTTCGCTTTGTGGAACACCTAGACAACCTCCGCGAGCCGGCCGCGCTGCCGGGTTGGCTGACCACCACCGCACAGCGGGAATGCTGGCGGGTGCTGCGCGCTCCGGTAACAGTGCCCGGCGACGGGCAGTGGCTGGAGAACATGCCGGACGAGCGGACCGTCACGGCCGAGCACCAGTTGCTCGCGGCCGAACGCGGTGCCTCACTGCGTGCGGCGTTCGGCCGGCTGCCGCCGCGCTGTCAGCGACTGCTCGCCATGCTCGTCGCCGACCCGCCAGTCCCCTACACCGAGATCAGCGCCCAGCTTGGTATCGCGGTCGGCAGCATCGGACCCGATCGCCGCCGGTCTCTGGACAGACTGCGGCGCGACCCCGCCATCGCAATGCTGATTAACGCTGACGCCGCAAGGACTTAAGAGAAGTCATGCGCAGCGTCGACGACAGCAAGAGCCGCAGCCCGCCGTCATCTGATGCTTTACCGAGGCAATTAAATTCTTCAACGCAATTCGCGGACATTAAGACATGTCCGCCGGAAAGAAGGAGGACTCGCCATGAGTTCCTTGCAAATCGTGCTAATCGACACGACAGCCAACAGCGTCGTGCCTCCCGGCCTACTGCAGCAGATCGCGGCTGCTCTCCAGCAGCAGGTGGACAACGACTTCGCTCCTGCCTGGGGCGTGCGGGCCGATATCTCCGCGCCGGCCGCGGGGGATGTCCCGGACGAAGCGTGGCAGGTCAAAGTCATCGACTCCCTACCCGGAGCGGGTGGAGTGCACCTGGATGACCAAGGGAAACCGTACGCCGAGGCAGTCAACGGCCCCGATCTGAGCGTCGCGATCAGCCATGAAGTGCTCGAGATGCTGGTTGACCCGTGGGGCAACCGGTTTACGCCGGGCCCCGACATCGACCCCGCCTTCCCGGACCGGGAAGTCTTCTACCTCGTCGAGGTGGGCGATCCCTGCGAGGTCACCAGCTATCCAATCGGCGGCGTGCAGGTCTCCGACTTTATTCTCCCGTCCTTCTACGACCCGAACGCGACGGCCCCGTTCGACTTCCGCGGCACCTTGGCCGGGCCGCTGCCACAGCAGGTACCGCAAGGTTGTTACATCTCGTGGATCGACCCGGCGGACTGGAAATGGCATCAGCAAAGGCCCGACGGCACTTTCGTCACCGCGGACGCGACTGCGACTCCCGGCCAGAACCCGCGAGAAGACCGCGATAAGGCATTCCCCGATGATGACGATCGGCACAACATTCCGGCAATCTACAAGTCGTGGTCCGCGGACTGACTTGTTACCGTCCCTTGACCGCGGGCAGCGCGAGCGCGAGCGCGCGCTGCCCGTCAAGGAACATCAGGCCGCGCTTCTGGAACTCTTCGAACACTTCCTGGACCGCTTCCACAGGAAGGCGCAGGTCCAGTTCGCGGCAGACCGCGGCAGCGGTGGTTGGCCGGTTGCTGCATGACAGATACAAGTCGGCGAGCGTGTCCTCGAACGTGTAGGTCCCGCCCTGTCCCGGCTGCCGTTCGTCGTATATCTGGACATAGTGCGGCGCGGACCAGTACTTCAGCACGGGCGGCGTGTCCGCTCGCCAGGCGGTGGACCAATCTGCTGCTGCCCGGCTCACATCCGCGTACGCGCTGTCAGGCAAGCCCCGGTCGAGTTCATAGTCAAAGAAGTAAGCAATGCGGTCAAGGTCCACGCTGCCTGGGTAAATATATTGATAACTCCGCTCCGGCGTCCGGCGGCCCAGCTGGAACGTGTCGCGCTCAGTGAAAAGGGGACTGAACCTCTCTAGCCAGACGCGGTTGGCGCTCGCCGGTGGCGGCAGATGCATCAGATGGGGTATCGCAGCTGCCTGTTCCGCGTAGTCCTGCTCGGTCTCGCCAGGGAATCCCCATAGCAGGTTCCACTGGATATCTATGCCGTAATAAAAGGCCCAGCGCAGGAAGTTGACGTTCTGGGCGGCATGGACGCCTTTGCGCATGAGGCGCAATACGTTGGAGCTCAGCGACTCAATTCCGGGCTGGAGCTGGGACACACCGCCCTGCGCCAAAAGTTTCAGCTGCTCGCGGCTCAGGTTTGCCTTGACCTCGTAGAAGAGTTCGTAATCTGTTTCATTCGCGACGAGCACGGGGAAAAGCTTCGTGAGGTAAGACATGTCCATGATGTTGTCGACCGCTTCGAACCGGAAGCTTCGGTATCTCTTCGCCTGCTCGACGAGCTCATCCAGCACTCGCTCTGGGGACTTGGACCTGAACGACATCGCCGTTCCGTTAAGCCCGCAAAACGTACAGTGGTGCTTCGCGCCCCACCAGCAGCCGCGGGCTGTCTCGATGGGCAGCCAGACGCCTCGGTGCCCGGAACGCGGCACGATACCCAAGTCCTCCGCGTGCTGGAAATATTCGTCATAGTCCGGCGGAGGCAATTCGTCCAGCCATGCTCCAGCGGACCCGGGCGACACCGTGACCTGCCCGTTAAGGCGGCGGGCCAAGCCGGGAACGGCGTCCAGCCCTGTTCCGCTCGCGAGGGCGTCGAGCAGGAGCGGAAAGGCCTCGTCGCCCTCACCGATGACGGCGAAGTCGATGCAGTCGACGCTGCGGACCAGTTCAGGACCCATTTCGCTATCGAAGTTTGCGCCGCCAAATACCGTCACGATGCCTGGTTGCAATTGTTTCAGCCGTCGGGCCAGCGCGAACGACGCGGCATTCTGCTGGAACGTCGAGGTGAAACCCACTACCGCCACGTCTTCCCACGGAATGGCGGCGGTGAGCTCATCCAGGTATGCCGGCACATCAATGTCCCGTATCTGGAGAAGCTTCTTTCGCAGCTCTTCGCTTGATGCGCCGAGATGTGACAATTTACCGGCAAGGTCGTCGAGCATTCGCGCATCCGGATCGGGTGCGGTGTCCAGGAAGGCCGCCTGGGAGAACAGCCAGTCGCCTACCATCGGACCGCGATGCTCGCAGAGCAGCTTATAAAGATCTATTCCGATCCGCATGGCGAAATCCAGGTTGGCATGCATCGCTCGAACCGGGAAACCGCGTCTCGCCGCCAGCGATGTGAGGAGCCCGAGCTGGATTGATGGACGGTACGGAACCATAAACGGCATCGAAACCAGCACAACGGGCAACGCTGAGGGATCACCCTGTGTCGGTTTGGTTGTCATCTCGCCATGTACTAGGTAGCCTGGATTAATTCCCGGGCTTTTGTACAATTCTAGGTGGGTTGGAGGTCTCGCTGAAGGAACTGCCTGGAATATACGCGTTAAGCAGCTGATTCTGAAGGTCTCCAAGAGTCACGTTGGGGTCGGCTACGGCATCTGGCGCCGCACCGAAGATTTCAGGCAGCGGCAGGGTCGACGAGTTGTTAGCGGCTGGATTATTAAGATTGATTCGATCCGCGGCCGCCGCGAAGATAGCCAGCAACAGTCTGTATTCGTGTTCAGTCAAGCCCAAGCTCTCCTGAACATTCTTGAGCTTCTGCGTAAGGCTATTAATGTCCGCTTTGTTGAAACTAAGATCGGCCATAGGAACCACCCTCATCCGGTAAGACTTATTTGCCCCGTTTGGGGCATTGCCAATTAAACCGAGGTGGCCGACTGGTCGGCCTGTGTGCCTATCTTAAGTCGTCGCTAGTTCTTTGTACAGGCGCCGATCGGCTGCGACGGCTTCGTCCGGGCGACTGGCGAGCGGAGTCGGCGCGACGTTATTCGTGATGTTCGAGCATTTTCGCCCGGATTTCATCGGCATGGGGGTGGCCGAGCTGTTCGAGAATTGTCAAAGCACGCTGCCAGGCGATCCGGGCGGACGTGGAATCGCCAAAGGCCTGGTGCGCGTCGCCGAGAGCGCTAAGGGACACGGCTTCGTTGTACCGGTCACCGAGCTCGCCGTACAGGTCGGCGGATTTCTCGTAGCAGGCGATGGCGTCCGTTCGCTGGCCGAGATGGCGATGAGCGAAGCCCAGGCTGTCGTACGTCGCGGCTTCGCCGAAGTGGTCACCGATCTCACGCTGCAGCTCAGCAGCCTGCTGGCAGCAGACAAGGGCTTTGCGGTAGTCACCGATCTGAGCGTGAAACCAGCCCACACCGTTGAGCGCCGAAGCCGCACCGGTGGCGTGGCCTGCCGCCTGGAACAAGGCGAGCGCCCGCTCTGCGTAGGGTATCGCCTCCCGGTAGCGCCCCTGCCGGTCGAGCAGCATTGCGAAGCTTTCGTTCGTGCCGGCCTGGCCGACGTTATCGCCCAGTTCACTGAATAGGTCAAGGGCGTGCTGGAGATGGGTTCGCGCGCGGTCGTGGTCGCCCAGGTAAATCGATACGATCCCCAGGGAACGGTGCGAGTGTGCCTGGCCCAAATCGTCCGACAGCCGCCGGCTGGCGTCCAGCGCAGCGAGTTGGATCTCCCGCCAGTCCCGCCAGTGTCCCTGGTAGCCCAGGTAGGACACCAGGACCCAGGCGAGCTGCCAGGTATGGGCGTCGAATCCGGCCGCCTGCCGAAGGAGCGTAAGCAGCACGGCGTATTCCGTCTCAAACCAGGCCAGCGCCTGCTTCTGGTCAGCGAGAGTTTCCCGGATTATCCCAGGTGGGCTGTCGGCCAGCGTGAACGGCCGCTCACGCGGGTGGTTGAGCAACTCGTCGGCGCGGCCGGCGGTGTGCAGGTAGTGCTCAATCATCCGCTGCCTCGCCCCCGAGCGGTAGTCCACGGAGTCGTGGGTGTGGGCCATTTCCGTGGCATACGCGCGAAGCAGATCATGAAATGCGAACCGGCCGGGAATCTGCTCGGTGACGAGATGTGCGCGGGCTAGCTCGGCGAGTGCTGTCCGGATCTGTCTTTCTGGCAGGCCGGCCAGGCTGGCTGCGGCTGGCGTCCCGATGTCCGGTCCGAAATGAAGCCCGAGCAGCCTGAACAGAGTCCGGCCGGGAACGCTCAGCCGCTGATAGGACCAGGAGAATACCGCCCGCGCGTTGGTGACCTGGTCCGCGCCGTCAAACGCGTCCAGGGAACCTCCGGCATCCCCGAGCTCGGCGGCGAGCGCGGCGAGGCGGAATCCCGGATGGGTAGCCGCACGCGTCGCCACGAGCATCAGGGCCAGCGGCAGCCGGGCGCACAGGGCAATGATGTCGTCGGCTGCCTGCGTTTCGGCCAGCACCCGGCTCTCGCCCATACGGCGGGACAGCAGCTGCCGCGCCTCCTGGACGCTCAGCAGATCCAGGACCACCGGCTGCGCGCCTTCGGTGACGATCAGGCCGGACATCTGGTTGCGGCTCGTCACGATCACCAGGCATCCCGGTGAGCCGGGCAGCAGCGGTCTCACCTGGTCCTCATCCGCGGCGTTGTCCAGCAGCACCAGCACCCGCCGCCCAGCGAGCAAGCTACGGTACAGCGCCGCCTGGGCGTCGAGGCTGGTCGGCAACTGTTGGGGGGTGATCCCGAACGCGTCCAGGAACTCCCGGATCGCCTCCGCCGGTTTCATCGCCACGCCGGCGGGGTCGAAGCCGCGCAGGTTCACATACAGCTGCCCGTCCGGAAAACGCCTGCTGACCCGGTGCGCCCAGTGCACAGCCAGCGCAGTCTTACCGACCCCGGCCGTTCCGGCGATCGCCGTGATGACAACACTCGTCCCGGCATCGCCGCCGTCGCGGGTAATAAGCGCGTCCAGTCGGCTGAGTTCGGCGTCACGGCCGGTAAAGTCCGGAATGCGATGAGGCAGCTGGGCCGGCAGCGGACGCGGCACGACGGTCCCCGTACTCGCGCCAGCCGTGCCGGACAGCTGCGGATCGGCGGCCAGGATCTGCTCATGCAGCCGCTGCAGCGGCGCTCCCGGCTCGACACCGAGTTCTTCTTGCAAATACCGCCGCGTGTCCCGGAAGACAGCTAGCGCGTCTGCCTGGCGGTCGGCCCGGTACAGCGCCAGCATCAGCAGGCCGCGCGGCCGCTCCCGCAGCGGATGCTCCGCGACCAGATCCCTGAGCTCCGGGATCAATTCACCGTGATCGCCGGTCGCCAGCTCGAGCTCGATTCGTTCCTCGATGACGCCGATCCGCGATTCGGCTAGCCGGTCGCGCTGCGCGTCGAGGAACGGGCTATGCAAACCGTCGCATACCGGTCCGCGCCATAGCCCTAGCGCGGCGCGCAGCGTCTTCGCCGCTTCCCCGAGGTGACCCGCGGTCCGCGCGGCCCGCGCACGACCGAGCTCCCGCTCGTATGTATCCAGATCCAGCGCACCAGCCGGCAAAGTCAGCACGTAGCCGACATCGGTCCACGTCAGCATGCCTGACCTCGCGCGCTCGGGCCGGTCTGGCTCAAGCACTCGGCGAAGCCCGGAAACGTGCCGCTGCACCAGGTTCACGGCGTTCCTGGGTGGCGACTCACCCCACACCGCGTCAATTGCCTGCCGCAGGCTCACCGGCCGACCCGCGTGCAGCGCCAGCACCGCCAGAACCACCCGCTGCTGCACCGGCCCAAGATCTACAGCACTCTCGCCCCGCCACACCCGAAGCGGGCCCAGCACCCCGAACCGCGTAAGAACCACCGGATCATTCATATCCCCTCCCGCCGCGCGGGAACTCCAAGCAGAACTTACCCCGACCGCACGCAGCCAAGATAATTCTTTTCTGCCGCGAAAGTAACGCATCCAGTGCAGCGCGGTTTCATGGTCACGATCAGCCTTGTGGCCACTCAAACTGCCGGACATCAGAAGCCAGCCAACCGCGCCAGAATTCGGCTCCCGAGCAGTTCGCGTGAGCCCCTCGGTCCGGCGCGCCGGATAGTCCGTAATGCCGCTTCTGTGGCGATTCCCGCCGGGCGATCTTGACCGTGACGGTCCGGCGACGGCGACCACCGCAGTATTGGCTGGTCTGCCCTACCATCGCGAGGGAACTCAGCGGTAAGGGCTGGACCGTCTCGGCCGCTTGGCCAGGACCGGCACGCTTGACGCCGAATTCCGGTGACGGCCCTGTGACGCGGCGGGGGCTAGCTTTGGGTACGGCCTATGAACCTAGGAGAGGTGAGAAGTGGCTATGCCCGAGTTCGCCGCGCCGCAGCAGCCCACCCACCAGCCTCATAGTCGACGTATCGTCCCGCGGATTCAGCGGCCTGCCGTGCCGCTGGGGCCGGGCCGTCCGCTCGACGCGGACGTGCGGTCCGGCATGGAGGCGCGATTCGGTCACGACTTCAGTCGGGTACGGGTTCGTCACGGCGCCGTCGCCGCACCGTCACGCGCCGGAATTTCTTCTACCGGGTCGCAGTGACGTGGCGGTGACGCGCTTGCGCCGACGATGAAGCGCCGACTTCCTGCTGGAATACCTGGAAGCCCGCTACCATAGCCCCGGCAGGCCAAACTAAAAGAAAACAAGACCAACCAAGCAAAGTGGCATTGCGTTTAGAAACCGGTTTTGTTAGCAAGGGTCAACGCGGGCCGCTTTCCGTAGAATAATGGTGGTGCACCGTGGGCTTCGAGGCACGGGGTTGGTGGATTCGATTGGAGGTAGATGATGGACGCACGCCGCAGGGCCGCCGCTAGCGCGCCTGCTGTTCGCTGCTACACGCGCGCGCTAAAGAATGCAAGGTTCCTCCGGGAAGCCGCGCCGGAGATATTCGCCAAAGATCCAGATACCGCAGGCTTCGGCACCGGCGTCCCGCTAGAAATCCTCCGTGGTCTGCACCGAATTTCGCCTGATTCACCGGTATTGAACCCTCATCAAGCGGTCGCCGAGGTGCTGCGCACGCAGCGGCCGCCAGTTCCCGGGCCTCCAGCGCGCGATGCCTTGTTCAACGGCACCATCCATTTCGCCCAGCTCATTTTCTCCCAGGACTCAGGCGGCGAACTGCTGGTCCCGACCGCAGACATGAATCAGATCGTCCAGTACGCACAGCACGCGGCCGTGCCAATCGCACAGTACGCCGCGCAGTACGGGCCGAACACGGTGCGCATCTCCTCGACCCTGCTCAGCAAGACCGTCAATCCCTCCGACACAACGTTCAACGACCGCGACGTGCAGGGTTGGGTAAACGAGTTCGCTAACAGCAACGGCTTCGGCAGCGATCACTGCATCTTCGTCGCGGTGCCGCCTGGAATCTCAGTCCCGCAGGTCGACGAGAACTCCGGCTACCACGGCAAGGCCGACATTCCCTACATCATCGCGGGTGTGTCAACCGGGCTGACACTGGCGGACAACGCCGACGTCTACGCGATGGTCGTCAGCCATGAGGTCGCCGAGATGGTCGTCGACCCGAACGTCGACGACAACAATCCGGAAGTCTGTGACCCATGTGACGCCAACTGCAATAACCTGACGCGCTGTTACTTCGACGCATCGGACAACTTCCTTGGCTCGAACCAGGACTCGCCGCCCGACGGGTTCGCGTTCACCTATTACACGTGCGCGGTCGTCAAGCCTGCTGGCGTGGGTGCCTGCAATCCGCCGCCGTCCGCGGCCGACTGCCAGTACGCACCCGTCCTCCAGGGCTCACCGACGCCTGGGCCGGACTCTGCAGCGACAACGACAACCTGACCGCGCACTCGCAGCGCTGATGGCAGTGACGTCACGGTGACGGCCGACCGCGACGATGAACCGGTCAGGAGGCACCATGCAGGGTTTCTTGCAAGCACGTGGCCGGGACACCCGACAGGCCGGTAAGCGAGCGCCGCGCGCCGAGTCGGACGGTGCTGATTCGAGTGCGCTGACCGCCTCGGCTCAGGCCCTCATCCGCATGCACGCAGCCAGTGATTACAGCCGCGTGCCTGTCTACGGAGCGGCTGGCCTCGCCGATCGGCTGGCGGCCCAAGCGAGCGCGGGCAGCCTGCTCCCCGGAAACGTCCGGCAGCAGCTGGAAACCGGAACGGGGCAGGATCTCTATAACGTGCATCGATTATGAGACTGGCGAGTTCGTGGTCTTCGACCAGCATGTTCCGGGAACGTTCCACGGACATGTCCAAACGTGGGACGAGCTCGACAACGTTGCGAAGAGCGCTCTCACCAAGGCAGGCTTTACCGACAGACGGGGGAAGATCCTGCGATGATCTAAGAAGGGGTTGCGCTGCAACTAGCCTGTTCATCGTGAAGCCGAAATCCGCAGACCGTCTGTCGCCGGTGCCGACGCGGGCGCTCGCGCTGGCTGCCGGGTTCTTGCGCGAATGTTAGAAAAATCTTGCAAGTTACTGCACGTCCCCGGGCTTGCGGCCCTCTGTGCTCGTGACGGTTGCCTGACGCGGCTTCCTCGCGTTGGCGTTTCTGCTCGCGCCCCGGGGGTTTACATCACATGACGCAGAACTTTGTCAGACGCCTCCTTGCCCAACCTGATCTCCAGGGATCCCCCGCCGTGCTGCTGTTCGGCGGACCTTACGTCATCATCAACGGCACCAGGCTTGAGGTACCTGACGGCAGCAAGCGACTGCTTGTCTTCGTCGCGCTTGGCAACGGCGCGGTAGATCGGCGGTACGCGGCCGGCTCGCTGTGGCCCACCGTGACCGACGAGCGAGCCGCCGGGAACCTGCGGTCGGCGCTGTGGCGGCTGCGCGGCGCCGGCATCGACCTGGTGGACACCGACAAGCAGGGCCTAATGCTGCGGCCCGGAACGATCGTGGACGTCAGCGTGGTCTGGGAATGGGCCAGGCGCCTCACCGACGGAACCGCCACCCAGGACGACCTGTGCGCGGTGAACTGGCGCAACACATCGATCGATCTGCTTCCCGGATGGTATGAGGACTGGATCATCTTCGAACGCGAGCGGATCCGCCAGCGACTCATGCACGCACTGGAAACTCTGTCCAGACAGCTGGCCGCCGCTGGCCGCTTCACCGAGGCGGTCGAGGCCGCGATCTCAGCTGTCAGCGCCGATCCGTTGCGGGAAAGCGCGAACCGCGTCCTGATCGAGGCGCACCTCGCCGAGGGCAACCTCATCGAGGCGCGTCGCGCCTACGAGCGTTACGGCGAAATCGTCGGCCGCGAGCTCGGAGTGCGGCCAGGAGAGGAACTCCGCGAACTGCTGCGCGATGGATACAGCCGACGCGACGCCGGAGACGAGATCGCCCAGGCAGAGGTGCTGATCGCACGGAGAACCGCCTAGCAGCAGAAGGAGTGGAGCGGACATGGTCACGAACCGCTATTGGCCTTTCGGGATGCGTTGGGCGTTCATCTCCAGCCTGATTCTGGTGCCGGTCCTAGTCGCCCTCGCAGTGTGGCTTTGCCGACCCGCGGGACCGTTGGCGATCAGGCTGACATTTGCCCCGTTGCTGGTCGCGGTCCTGCTAGGCCTCGTGCCAGTTCTCCTGGTTGTGCTTGGCGGGGTCCGGTCTGTCCAAGCCGCGGGCGTAACAGTCGCATTTGCCGCTGTTCAGGACGTGGTAAGCACCCGGGGGTTGATTACCGCCCGGAGCCTGATCGCCGACAACCTGGGCAACCCGCCCGGGTCAGTCGCGGATTCGAGTAGCGACACGATAATTGACTCCCTCAAAAATGCGGTCGGCAACTATTGCGTCGTCGCCGACCTGAAAGAGGGCGAGGAGTGGTGGGAGACCCGGTTGCTGGTGCTCGCATCGGGCGCAGCGCGGCTAGCGTTTCCTAAGGCGGTGGTCTTTACCAGCGTGGCCCCTGGCCAGCCGAACTGTTTCCTAGGCTGGGCAACGCCAGGGGAGTTGCTGCGTCGAATGCTGGCAAGGTCCCCAATGCTCGCTGACGCCTACCGCGCGGCTCAGCGTGACTGGCTGCTATGGCAACTCGGCGCTCCAGAGCAACCTGGTTCCCAGCGAGTGCTGCCCTGGGCACCCCGCGGCAAGATGCAGACGTACGTACCTGCCGGTGCCGCTCTCCCGCAGCTAGCGGAGCTCAACCCGGACGGCACGGTTCAGATGCCGTGGCCATCGCCAGCGGCACAGAGCACGCCCTGGGTCATGCGGGAGGACGGATTCGAGGCGGAGCGCTTGCTGCTGGCTCACCTGGGTCCCATTGAGGGCGACGGCACCGCATGGTCGTTGACCGAGATCCGCGTCCGCGACCTGTTCGGCTCGGTGTTGCACACTGAGGCAGTTGACCATGAAGACGCCGAAGCGACCTGGGTCGAGACCATCCTTGGCACAACCGCCGACTTCTTCGCGGTTACCAAGGGCCGCCAGTTCGTCAACCTCGTCCCGCGGCGCACCGCTGTCAACTCAGTCCTTCTCGCGCTGGTCTCCGACAACGCGCGTACCAGCGGACGCCGGCCGACGCGATAGGTTTCCGGCAGCGGCCCGCCAGGCGCTGAGCTGGACCAGGAACCAGAACCTCACGCCGATCATCGTCTCGCAGCCGACCTCCAGTACCACCTCCTGACTGCGGGCGTGTGGTTACCGTGTGCGTAGACGACGCACTGCATTTGTGGCTGAAGTTATTTTTCATTGAAGGTCGGGCCACCTTTTTATACAAAATCACTCGAACACCGGGTGCAACCACAGCGAATCGAGCCCGCCGTTCGTCAGCCCTAGGGTTATCCCGCTGGCGACCAGCAATTCCCGTTCGCTTGCGAAATTCGCGTCCCTAGCCACACGGACCCAGCCGGTGATCTCATCAAATGATGTCGCCCAGGCGCCAACTGGCGCGATTGGCACCGTAACCCCTCGCAGCAAGGGTACTTGCATCTCGACGCTCACGCTCGCTTTTTCAGGATTCGGTCTGCCGATCGGCTGCATATTCCATGTCGTCCGTGGGTGGAGGCCCCAGACGAAGAGCACTAGCCTGGTGTCGACGCCAATCTCGATTTGCAAGGTGCCGACCGAAAGGCTGGTTACCCCAGACAGGCCAGAACGCGCTTGGACATCAGCAGGTGACGTCGGTTCGAATATGAATGAATGTTCAGCCGTGATGTACCGCAAGATGCCCTCAAGCGGGCGCTCATTCGCCACGGCCGTGAGGCTGATCATCGGCCACCCCGGAAGAGGAAGTGCAGGATCATCTTAGTCTCCGGATTCACAACTAGCTCCCAGGTTCCTGACGACTTGCCCATTGTGCCAGGTACGTCCCAGCGAAGCGCACCAGGCACTCCACCTGGGTCCGGAGTTGGTTCCGCAGCATCCATGATCTCTTGGATCACCAATCGCGAATCGCCATATGGCCTTGAAAGCGTGCCGTCTTTGCCGACGTCGGTTATGTGCTGCTCAACCGTTCGCGTCATGGTCAAGTCGTTTGCGTTAATTCCCGAGCCCGCTGGCCCGCTGGCGGCCGGCCCGCTGGCGGCTGGCCCGCTGGCGGCCGGTCCGCTGGCGGCCGGCTCGTCGGGTGGGCAGTTGTGGACCAGGACAACGGTTGGGGCGGCCTGAACGTAGAAGTCGTGGTCGCTGGTGACGGTGAGGTCCCACATCCAGCCGTTATGCTGGCGCGGGACGTAGCCACCGGTGACCACCGCGTCGGTGCCGGACGGGGTGCGGAGGTGAGTGCCGTGGCGGAGCGCGGCGGCCTTGACCCACCGGCCGTGACCGCGGGTGCCTGGCACCCAGAACAAGTGGTTCGACGTGGTGTCGATAACTGCTGTGCGACCGCCGGAACGGACCTTCAGGTCGTACAGGTCGGTGTCGTGGTGCACCAGGACAGCGGCAACAGTCTCGCCCTGGTTCTTGCCAGTCTTGGTGCTGGTGGCGAGGACCCTGTCGCCCTTGGCCAGCTTGCTGATGGCGACCAGCACGCCTGATGCGGTCAGGACCTTGGTGGCGGCCGTAAAGGACTCGCCGCCGCACGCGCACGAATTGCACTCGTTTTGCGCACCTTGACTGCCTTCGTCGGCGGTGGCGCCGGCGCGGGCGCCGGCGTCCTCGGCCGCACCGCTGCTGGTGGCGTCGGCGGTGGTGGCCGCCGACTCGGTGGTCGCGGAGGCGGCCTCTTCGGTTGCGCCGGTGGCTAGCGCGTCACCGGCCTCGGAGGCGCCCGAGCGCAGCAGCGAGCCGGCCGCCCCGGCCAGCAGGGAGCTCGCGCCTTCGGCTATGCCGCCGGTCAGCGCCCCGGTCACCGCCCCGGTTAGCGCCGCCTGGCCGAGCCCGGACCAGGAGAACTTGCCTGTCTGGGCTGCGGTGATCGCGTACGACACCGCGTTGCCTGCCGCGCCGGCGAGCGCGGCGCAGCCGATGGTACCGACCCCCTCGGTCGCCGCCTCGCATCCGGCGAACACCGCGACCGACACCGCTATCGACGCGATGGTGGCGGCGTGGTTCTCGACGAACCGAGTGGTGGCTGTCGCGGCCCTGGCGACGGCGTGATACGCCGTGGCGAGCGCGTGGGTCTCGGCGTGATACCCCTCCGACGCCCAGGTAGCCGCGGTGTGATAGGCCCGCGACCCGGCCTGCTGGACGGTATGCCAGGCTGCCTCGGCGCCGTGCGCGCCCCACTTGGCCGCGTCTACCACGGCTTGCGAAGTCTCCCGGACCGCAAGCCGGGCCGCCTCGGCGGTGTACTGGGCGGCCATGTCGGCCGCGTGCATGGCGTCGTGCATGGCGGCGTTCACCCACGATTCGACCCGGTGCAGGTCACAGGACGGGCTGAACCACGACGTCCACCCGCTGCACGCGGACTCCTGCTGCCTTGCCTGCTCCGCCCGCTCCCGCGCGGCCCTTGCCTGGCCGGCCCAGTACGTGGCCGTCGCCTGCGCGGCCTGGCAGTCGGCCTGGCAGGCGTCGGCGGCCGCCTGCTGCGCGTTGTCTACAGTCTGCGCGGATCCGCAGACGCCGTCGTCGCACAGCCTGTGCCCGGATGGGTCGGTGCCGGTCAGCGGGTTGTCGGCGGCGTAGGCGAACGGGTTGGCCGCCGCCGCGTTGGGCACCGGGTTGAGGGTGGCGGTGTCCTTGTCCTGGAACCCGCCGGTCGCCGGGTTGTAGAACCGGGCGCCCATCTGGACCTTGCCGGTGACCACGTCGGTGAACTGGGACTGGTAGCCCAGCGACCCGGCCAGCGTGGAGCCGAGCCCGGCGCCCCACGGGTCGTAGCCCGCCGAACCGGACAGGCCCGTGCCCGCGGCCGTGAACTGGCCCACCAGGTCCGTGTGCCTGTCGGTGTAGTCCAGCACGCCCTGCGCGGGCGTCCCGGCCACTACGCCGGTTCCGGTCAGCGTGCCGTCCGGGTTATAGGTGTAAGTGCTGATGCCGTCGGAGGCCAGCAGGTCGGCCGAGCCCTGGTAGGACAGCACGGCGGTACCGCCGGTGCCGGTGGTGACTCGCAGGTCGCGGCCGAGGGCGTCGTACTGGTAGGACTGGGTGTTTTCGGTGAGCTGCTGGCCGTAGGCGTCGGTGGTGAACGAGGCGGTGCCTGTCCCGGTGACTTCGGAGGCGAGCGTGCCGTTGGCGGTGTAGCTGTAGGTGTTGGCGCTGTCGTTGGTGAGCTCGTCGCGGGCGTCGTAGGTGTAGGTCTTCGACCCGGACTGGGTCAGGTTCCCCGCGCCGTCATACCCGTAGGTCGTCGTCGTGCCGTTGCTCCACGACGTCAGCCGGTTGGCCTCGTCATAGGTGTAGGTATTGGCGGCCGACGCGGTGAAGTGGGCGGAGGTGGTCTTGGAGATCAGGTTCCCGTTCGGGTCGTACTCGTAGCCGATGGACGCGACGGTCTGCCCCGAGGCGGTGGACAGGGTGTCGGAGGTCAGCTGGTGCAAGCTGTTGTAGCCGAAGGCGCGCACGTCGGCGCCGCTGCCGTAGCTGATCTGGAACAGCTGCGACAGGCTGTTGTAGGTGTAGGTCAGCGTGGCGCCAGTGGCCGGGTCGGACATCGACGCCAGCCGCCCGGCGTTGTCGTAGCCGTAGCTGGCGGTGCCCGCCGCGGTGGCCGCGGAGGTGACCTGCCCGTCCCCGTTGTAGCCGAACGAGGACGACCCGGCCGACCCGGACGCCGACAGCAGCAGGCCGCGGTCGTTGTAGCTGAACGACTCGCCGGTCGCGTTCGACGGCTGGGACCCACTGGCGGTGCTGGTAGTGGCCGCTGATGTCATGTCCCCGGCCAGGTCGTAGCCGAAGCTCCGGGACGCGGTCGCCGCGCCGGCCCCCGACCCGGACTGCCCGGTCAGGTCGCCCATCGTGTCGTAGCTGTCGGTGATGCTCACCCCGCCGGGCTCGGTGAGGGTGACCGGACGCCCGCCGCCGTCATAGGCGATGGTGAACGTCGACTGGGCCGCCGTGGGGTAGGCGGACGTGATCGGCTCGATGCGCGACTCGGGCAGGTTCCAGGAGTTGTAGGTGGTGAACCACTGGCCGCCGTTCCCGTCGGTGTACACCGTCCGGTTCCCCGCCGCGTCGTACCCGAACGAGGTGGTGACCGACGACGACGAGGACAACGGCTGGATCTGCGCCGTCAGGTCCCCGGCCGGGTCATAGGTGAAGCTGGTTGTGTCGCCCCGGTAGTCGGTGGCCGCGGTCAGCTGGCCGCTGGCGTCGTAGGCCGCCGACGCCGACCGCAGCGTGGCGCCGGTCGCGGACAGGTCCGCCGACCCGGTCTGCCGCCCGGCCTCGTCGAAGCCGTAAGTCGTCTGCGTCTGGTCCGGGTAAGTCACCGAGGTGCGGTCGCCCGCCACGTCATAGCCGTATCCGGTCTTGTTCCCGGCCCCGTCGGTGACCGACAGGGTCTCCCCTGCCGCGTCATAGGCGTAGGAGGTGCTCACTGAGTCAGGCGACGTCGCCGACGCCAGCCAGCCGCCGGGGCCGTACGCGTAACCGGTGGTGTACGCCGCGGCTGACGGGTACCGCTCGACCTGCGTCGAGGTGACCTTGCGGCCCAGGTAGTCGTAGGTGGACTGGGTCTGTGCCCCGGTCGGCCCGGTCACCGACAGCTGGTCGCCGTTGGTGTCATAGATGTAATGCGTCACCCCGCCGTCCGGCGTGGTCAGGGTGGCCACGTCGCCGAGCTGGTCGTAGCCGTAGGTCGTCTGGTTGCCCAGCGGGTCCGTCTCCGCGGTCACCTGGCCCAGGCCGTTGTAGGTTTTCGTCGCCGCAGCTGTGATCGGCGAGGAAGCGCCCGGCGGGGTGTACCGCGGGGCGGTCACTGACACCGCCCGCCCGTCGCCGTCATAGCCGGTGACCGTCACGTTCCCGTTGGGGTCCCGCGATTCGACGGGCTCGCCGAAGGTGTCGTGCCCGGTCATCGTCACCGGCGCCGCCGTCGTGGCAATGCCGCCGTACGCCTGGGTCGTCACCGCGGGGAACGTCGTCCTCGCCAGCCGGCCCGCCTCGTCGTAGGCGTAGTGCGTGACGTTGCCATCGGGGTTGGTCATCGAGGTGGGCAGGCCGCGCTGGTCCAGCGTCCAGCTGGTGGTCAGCGTCCCGGTGGTGACATCGCTGCCGCCGTTTCCGAGCCCGTATAGCGCCGACACGTCGCTGGCCGTCAGGGCACGCGGATACACCTGCACGTCGGCGATCTGGCCATCGAAGAAGTCGGCGGCGGCGCCGTTGTACTTGGACGCGCCGATCAGCAGCGGCCCGCTGGCCGCGAACGGCGTGGTGTCCGCCCCGGTGGTGGTTCCCGACGAAGACCCGTTCACGTACAGCTGGACCGTGCCGGTGCCGGCGTCGTACGTGCCGGCGAGGAATGTCCAGATCCCCGTCGATGCCGCGGTGGTCGCGAAAGACCCGACTCCCCAGTGCGGGTTGGCGGCGTCGGTCGACGGCCTGGTGAATTCCCACTCGCCGGCGGACGCGTTGTATTTGAGGTAGAACCCTGAGTCGGTCCCGGCCGCCTGAGCGGCCACGGTCTGCGTCGTGGTGGTCGAGGCGAGGTTCACCCACGCCGCGACGGTGAACGAGCCGGTGGTGTCGAGCACCGGTCCGCCGGTGGCGACCTGCTGCCCGGCGGCCCCGGCGAATTGCGCGGCGCCGCCGTTCCAGGTCACCCCGGTGGCCGTAGCGGACTGCCCGCCGCTGGCCGAATCGGTAACCGCCGTGCCCGAGGTCTGGGTCAGCGGGAACCACGCCGCCGGGCCGCCCGCTCCCGGGTCCGTCACCGACTGCGAGGTCATGTT
>Ga0126381_100000754_pt1 | contig 35255 bp, 31 predicted proteins | sample PanSoiMetPlot_28_FD_96465 | JGI IMG/M metagenome (GOLD analysis project Ga0126381, IMG submission 96465) | Tropical forest soil microbial communities from Panama - MetaG Plot_28 | ecosystem: Environmental > Terrestrial > Soil > Tropical forest > Bulk soil | place: Panama | collected 2016-02-17 | reverse complement strand
CTTCGAAAGCCGGACGGAAGCCGAACGTTTTCTCGGAGAGTTTCGGGAACGGCTGGCGAAGTTCGGCCTGGAATTGCATGCCGAAAAGACGCGGCTGATCGAGTTCGGGAAACATGCCGAACGCGTTCGGAAACAGCGCGGAGAGGGAAAGCCTGAGACCTTTACGTTCCTCGGCTTCACGCACTACTGTGGGAAGCGGCGGAGCGACGGCAGTTTCATCGTATGGCGTAAAACGGCGAGTAAGCGGATGGTGGCGAAGCTGCGTAGTTTGAAAGCAGAACTGACCCGCCGGATGCATAAGCCGACAGCGCAAGTCGGTGAATGGCTGAAACAGGTCGTTCAAGGTTACTACCAATACCATGCTGTCCCGGGCAATCTGAGTAAGCTCGGTGTCTTTCGGCATCGCCTCTGTAGGCTGTGGCGAAGCATTCTGAATCGTCGCAGTCAACGGGGCGAAAAGCCTTGGCAGCGGCTCACGCCGCTGCTAGAGCGTTGGATTCCGTTCCCGCGCGTTCTGCACCCTTACCCTCAAGCACGGTTTGCCGCCAGACATCCAAGGTAAGAGCCGTATGCGTTGACGTGCACGTACGGATCTGTGCGGGGGGCGATCAGCGATGGTCGTCCCTACCGCGACAAGTTACGGACGGGACCCTTTACCGCGCGGCGGTTCACCGGTCAATCTCCGACAACGGCTCTTACCATTACCAATCACTTGTCCCACGCGGCGACAGTACGCCCATGCGCCGCCTTTTCGCCCCTAATTGCCAGAGGGCACCCTCTCGGCATGGTCGACGACAAGAATCGCTATAGGCGCCGTTCGCGATTCCAGTTTCAGTCCGAGTTGGTCCTGAATCAACGTGAATACACTGGTCGTGTCTAGATCCGCGTCTGGTCTGCCGCGCGCAGGCACTGTCAAGTTCAGTTGGAAATCATAGACTCCGGTAAGTCCCGTCTGATCCAAAACTGCGAGGCCTACATCGGGCACGTGCGTCAGTTGCGCCGCTAACTGTCCCATGGACGCACTGGTGAACGTCATCTGCGTTCTTCCGCCTTCACTGCGGACTCCGATGCTCATCGCTGTAGTAGTGCTCCGCTTGAGTTTAGGTCCATTCTTACCTACCACGAGTGCGTAGACCGGCATCATTCTGGTGTCCGAATGCACCTTCAGTTGGAATCGCTCTGCGAGCAGACTCTGCTCCATGAGCCGGAACTGCTCCTTGGTTGTGCCGTCGGGCACTTTCGCAACGATGTCAAACCTCGCGTCATGCGTCCAGGCGGGCGCTGAGACGCGGTCCGGGGGGAGGTCATACGCTAGTGTGATGAGAGCAAAGAGGTCGAACGCCTCGCAGGTGAAACGACCGGGGTCTGCGGTTCCTGGCCCGCCGCGCATATGGTAGTCCCAACTGCGCCCGGCTGGTGGAGGGACCGAGGGCTTGACAGAGGCCACCTCGAAGGTGGCTTGGCCGCTCGCCGTCGCGCAACCGGACAAGAGCAGAATTGCGAATATGGTCTGCTTTCGGCTGGTAGTACTCACTTGGAATTCATTGTAATAATATTCCGGCCAGCAAGCCTTCGCCTTTGTCGAGCAGTTCCCGAGGCACTTCCGAAGCGCGTGGACACCGCGCTACTCCCCCAAAGTGGGCGTTCAGGCCAGCGGAAGTCAGGTAGCTTTCGCGTCCATTACCGGAATTCATGGGCGCTCCAGATTCTATTAATGGAGGTTATAGACGGTATCGGTTTACCAATAGTCAAGCACTCACAGCCTCTTCTGTTCAGCGCCGCTTTCCGGGGAGTCGATCCCGAGAGTATGGAGGATCAAAGAATCAACTGAACCGTTTGTTTTGGGTATAAACTCGCTTTGTCAGCGCAAGAGGGTAAGCACTTTGGGGCGATCCTCGGTATTTTTACCCCATGTCCACTTGCCGGGGGCATTGCGATACAACCAGAGATGGCCGTTCTGGTCAGTGACCTCGATTTGCACCGTCCCGTCTGTCTCAATCCCGAAGGCCCCACGAGTTGCGCCGTTCTCATCCACAACAACGAACTTTCGCGCGCGGACCTCCTGTTGAAAGGCGGGCTCTTGGGCATGCACGGGGGATGGGGATGCGTAGCGGGAAAGGAAGCCACCGGCAAAGCCAGCGACTACAGCAAGGAGCACCGTGAACTTATTGCTCATGTCCTTAAGTATGCTCCCAGTTGCATAGTTTCCGAAAACGGCGTCCACCAATCGGAACCGCCCACTTCTCACTAACGCCGACTATACGTCCCGGTGAATGCCGCGTACCCAAGTCTCGCCCGACTGGCGATAGCATGGACTCGATGAGCGATCTCATTGTGCGACGTGCTACTGCCGATGATGTCCCCGTCTTGGCAGCATTGATTGACGGATTCGCTAAGGGCCATCCCGCAGAAGGCTACGTCAGATCCGTAGGGACGTTGAGGGATGCTCTTTTCGGCGGTCAGCCAATCGCTAATGTGCTTTTGGCAGAGAGGGACGCGACCGCCATTGGGTTTGGCGCTTGGCGGAAGGCGTATGATCTGTTCTGGTCGATATACGGCGGCGATGGGCTTGGACTCTACGTAATTCCCGCCGAGCGCGGCCTCGGCGTCGGGCTTTGCATCGTCGCCGCCATTTGTGCCGATATTCGGGAGCACGGAGGTCAGTTTCTCCAGGCATCCTATGACGCCGAGTTGTCGCCATTGTACGAACGGGTAGCGGTCGGAAGGCCTGAGCGTGCCTGTCATGTCTCGGCACTTGCATTCGCGCGTCTTGCCGCCGCCGCTGGAAGCTCCGCCCGCGACATTATCCGCGCACTGCCTGATAAGAGCCTAAACTATGTTGCGGTGGATGCGACGTTCAAAAGACCGGAATAGCATTGGTACCGCCAGCCGAGTCTTGGGCTGAAATCCATTTCGGCGGTAACGCCGTTTCAGCGCCGTTGAGTTTGCAAAGCGAGTGGCTCCCGCGCAGACCGATCAAATCTACTTGCGCACTCTTTATTTCTTCGTTATAGTTGAGGAAATGAACGGCCGAGGGCATTTCGGTGAATGGGAATTGATGGTGATTCTGGCATTGATGCGACTGGGTGACGACGCATATGGCGTGCCGATCTGCAGAGAGATCGAAGAACAGACCGGGCGCGAAGTGGCAGTTGGAAGCGTATATGCCACGCTAGACCGTCTCGTGGAGAAAGGCTTCGTCTCTTCTCAGATGGGCGAGCCAACGGCGGAACGAGGCGGTCGAGCAAAGAGATATTTTCGCATCACTCCTCCTGGCGTCCGAGAAGTCCGCAAGACACAGCGAGCCTTGATGAATCTGTGGAATGGCCTATCGCAACTGGAAAGAGGAATAGGATGAAGCCTGCTAAACCACCCGTCCTGGCAACATGGTTACTGGAACACGCCCGGTTCAGCACTACCGACAGCGTTATTGCCGGTGACCTCCTGGAGGAATTCAATAGGGGACGTTCAGCCGCATGGTATTGGCGTCAAGTGCTGGTGGCTATCGTTGTCGGTTGCACAAGTGAAGTGCGTCACCATAGGGGGCTCGCGGCTCGGGCAGTCCTAGTCACCTGGGCGATTAACTACGGCGCTCTCATGTTGGGTCGCGAGGCGATGATTGAATTGTTCCGGCACGGCCTCTTGGCATATCATCCTCAGCTGGCTCATTGGGCCATCTGCTTTCTCGGCGGTCTCGTAAGTGGACTGATTGTAGCACTCCTGCACCGCGGCTACCGCAATGCGATGCTCTTGGCTGGTGCTGCGGCTCTGCTCGGCTGGGCACTGATGGCGATCGTGATCCTTAAGGCGGGCTCTCTCCACCATCCGCTGCTGCAGATAGCCGGGGCCACTATCGTTTACTACCTCGTTGTACTAAGCGGATTTGCAATTGGCGGGTTTTTCTTCACTCCCTCCCCAAAACCCGGCGCGCCGCCAACCAGGGACCCTTCGCCTGCGTTTTGATTCCCGTCGATCCTAAACGGCAAAGCGCCAGCTTGATCACTTTGGCGGGCAGGAGCGGGCCATTTAACTATCCGTTCATATTCTGGGCGGTAGGCGATAGCGGACTTCATTCTGCAGGGAAGTTTTCGTGGCGCATTGCGACAAGTGCGCCCACCCCGCGCCGCGCATTGAGGGCAGTGAAATATAGCCGCACAGGCGGATGGCACCCGCTGACCGCGAGCCGCGCCATATACACGACGAATTGAGCATCGTGGCTGCGGAACTGCACCTCTCACCTGCCGGGCAATTGCCTGAGTAGGGGTGGGTACCCGGTGGGGGTCGCGCCGATCAGGACGGACCGGTATCGGGGCCATGGTCGTTCGCGGTACTTGACCAAAGATCAGCCATCAACGCACACAATCGAGTGCACCAGGAAGAACGCAAAAAACTCAAAATCCAGGCGAAAACCAAAACAGGGGAATCGAAAAGCAAAAGGTCGAGTGGCGTGCTTGAACCCAAAAGCAGTGAAGAGGTCTCCGAGAACCACGACCATACAATCAAACCAAGTTAATCGGTACAGTCGTCCGCCTAATCGCCAAGCATCCACGCCGTGCCGACCGCCAGGAGCGCCCCACAGCGCCGATTACTCGGCAGCCGATCTTCGCCTTCCTCGCCTTCCGCGGTTCCCAACAACCTCAAGGTCGAAAGGCGATGGCCCCAGTCTATCGGACGAAAACCGAAGAGGTACACACAAACGACCTCAAACCTGTGCGCTGGACGGGGACGGTTGCAGACCGGCATGGATGTTCGTTCGGCCTCTGATATAAGAAAGAATGCCCTTTGATCTCCAACCGACTCTGAAAGGCGAACGCATCCATCTCAGGCCGCTTCGGGCAGAGGATTTTAATAATCTTTACGCTGTGGCCTCAGACCCGCTGATTTGGGAACAACACCCAGTGAGAGACCGATACAAAGAGGATGTTTTTCGGTCGTTCTTCCGGGAAGCATTGGAATCCGGTGGAGCGTTAATTGCAATCGACGCAAATGATGGGCAAGTGATCGGATCATCCCGATTTCACGGTTACAACGAGAAAGCCGACGAGATAGAAATTGGTTGGACGTTCTTGGCTCGGTCCCATTGGGGCGGCGTCTACAACGGTGAAATGAAACGACTGATGCTTCAGCACGCCTTCCGATTCGTGAAGAACGTCATCTTTCTTGTCGGGCCAGAGAACTTCCGTACACAAAAAGCTGTCGTGAAAATCGGAGGAATCCGAGTGGGATCAAGGCTCGAAGCAAGTGGCCGTGCCAGCTTCATCTACAGGATCAGCGCTTCGACGTTCGCTGCGACCGCCCCGTAGCCTCGTGCTCAATCGGCGCTAATCCGAAATTCTCCATTCCAAAAATATTTCAAACTGCGGCGGAGCCGATGAGCAGTATTGGAAGGGAAGCAGTTAGGGTGGCGACACTTGCGAGTGTGGATGCCCCGCCGCCACTCGGCGCGAGCCTCAGCGAGCTGGACACGCCCTGTTCCGCCGTCGTTGTGGCTGGCCATCCAGGCCGCGGAGCACCCGTAGGCCATCAACTGGTCGTCCGTCCTCTTCTTAATGCGCTCGCGGATCGGATCCAGGTCGGTCTCCTCGCGCGTGAAGCTGTACACTAGCGTTTAACCCGGTGCCAGTGGAAGAAGTCGTGCCGACCGACCGCTTGAGAGTAGTGCATGTTCTTGATTTTGACCCACGTCGTAGCGTCTGACGTGTAGCTGGCAGCGGCCTGCTTCGCCACGATCCCTCCATGTCCTGCTCGCATACCACCTTATAGAGATCCGTGCCGGTTGTGACGTGTTGGACATAGACCAGCGCCCTCGGCTTGCGCGCGGCACGAGCTTCCGCAGGCGTTTCTTGCGCTCTGAGAGGAGCAGAGCACGCAGATCCGGGCCGTCCAGCTAGATATTCCTCTTGGAGGTCTTCGCGGTGTTGGCGTGGGGCTAGAAGCGAGGCAGTCTTAGACTGGTCCTCTTCCGCGCCTACGTCCAGTGTGCCCCCACGGCCATCTCAGTGGACCATCGGGCAGTCGCCCGTCTGGTGATCCTGAATCTGGAACCTCAGAAATTCATGCACCGCATCAAGCGCGGGCTTGTTGTCCGCAATGACCGTGAGGCGTGCGCCGCGCGGCGTCTCGGTCAGCGTCCAGTGGAGTTGATCCTTCAATTTGGACATCGTTGCGGTTCCAGGGACATCGGTGTCATGCACCAGCATCGGCGCATTGAAATTGCCATCCGCGAACATCTGGGCAATGTGCCTGAAGTGCGAGAGGATCTGATCCCGGCTTTCGGTGTCCTTCACATCGTTGGCGCGAACGTCGATAGCGCCGCCGTCATAGCTGAGTTCAAAATGATGCGTGGTCTTCTCGTGCGAGAATCCCATCACTGTATCGCCGCGTTTGGCCATGTCGTGTTGGTCGTGATCCTGGCCGAACGCCAGTGCGGAAAGAGAAAGCAGGAAAAGGCGAAGGAGGCGAGTTTTCATATCTCCGTATACGACGGTGCCGTCGTGATTTGGTCCCGAAAAAGCGCTCCTCTGCACCGCTAAGTCTCGCTTGCGCTTCTTGGCGGGCAGTTTAGCGCCTACGTTCGGTGTGGCCACACGGCCCAGGTTGTCCCGGCCAATCCCGTCGCCGGTCGAAGAAGTCATGCCGACCGACACTGGGGTGCGAGCGATCTTGACCCTTGCGCTACGGCGCGCCCGCACCCTCAGTCGCCGCGCGCGTCTTGATGAACAAGTCCTGAAGATCGCCGACCACCGCTGCATCGCCCTTCGCCAGTGCTGCCGTAATCTGGTCCCGTGGTGCGAGAAGGTCTTCAACGGCCTTCCGGCGGGTCGCATCCTTCGTCTGGTTCGCAATCTTGGGCACGCGGCTGAAGAACCTGCCGCTCGTCTCGGCGGACAGACCATAGTTCTTCTGGTTGGCCTGGAGGTAAGCGAGGCCAATCAGGTCGCGAAGCTCAGCTCCGGCGTGCGCCTCACGGGATTGGCGCAGTTCGGAATCAAGTCGGTTCGCTCTGACGTACTGCGGGATGAACCCGAGCAGGAAGACGGCGACGAGCGCAGCGGCGATCACGATGGACTTGTTCTTCATGGAGACCTCCGCTCTGAGCGTATCGCACGGTGGGGTTAGATCAGAATGGGTTGTGCTGCATGTCTAGCACCTAGCCCCACGCATTACACCCCACGCTCCTGGATCGCGGTGGGAAGCGCCCAAACAGAAGTGGCTGGTCGCAATGCGCCCTACGCCGCCAGATCGCCCTGCAGATCATCTTGTCAGAGCGCGCAGGGAATCAAGGGCCACGAGAAGTTTGTTATTCAAAGGGATGATCTTTTCGGCTGGTCGGATGCCGTCAAACCCAAAAACGCCTGGGAGGAATGAGGCCAGCGAATCAGAACTGAACGTCAGCCACGACGAGGCACCAAAGAAATCTGTGCGCGGCGATGTTCCGCTGCGCGGTTTAGAAAGCGCTGCCATGATGGGGCGTTGCTGCGCGCGAGGAGTTAAGGCAGAACCGCCTTGTCATCAGACCAAGAACTTCAGTAGTCACGGGCCTCCGCTTCTCGCCGACCCAGATGTCGGTGATGAAGATCTCGCCATCGAGCGTCTGGCCGTCGATTACAGTAGACGTCGCAACCTTCTCGGTCCCGTCGTTAGGCGCGAAGTCGTAGTCGAAACGTATTGGATACCTTCGTGATGCAGCACTTAGTTACTTCCCTGCTTTAAATCCACGAACTTACATGAGAGGGCGAGCCGGAGCGCGGACGCTGCCGCTCCGGCTGGCGGGTACACGGATTCGTCGCGGCCCCCTTCGGCATGCTGCCGGTGTTTCGCGTCTGGTGAATGGATCGGGGCCGCAATAAAGATTATGCGCTTCAGAATTTGTCACGGATAGGCCTTAACCAGGCAAAGAGTACCAGTTCGGTACTGTTTGGATTCTGTAATGGAGGTGGCAAGCCCCCTCGCGCTTATAACGACGAAGGGTGCGTCGTGGCCGAGAAACTGGACCCCTGGCGCGGTGCCGAACTTGCTGGTACAGCGGGGCCGGGTGGCGGGTGGGTTCCGCTGATGTGGATGTGGACATCGACCCCAGCGTGAACATGACGGTCCAGGCATCGCCGCCTGGGTTATCACGCAGACCTGAAACGGTAAAGTCGGTTCTTTCGCCGGAGAAACAGCGGAGCGACCAGCGGCACGCCATGATCGACCCGATGCTGAGTTTTTTGGGTTGGTCTTGGTATAGCTGGGCGAATGCCACTGGCGACCACAACTCGGGTGTTGCGTTGGCTTATACCACTATCAAGCGTTACATGAACGGAACAACAAGGCGTCTCCGTGGCGATCCTGATCGACTTCTGCGTGTGACGCTCCAGAACGCGCTGCAAGAAGCCGCCGCGCGACGCCTTAATCGACGGATTACGCGCTTTATCAAGCGGCTCGATCAGCGGTTGCCCTGAGGGGGTCCTTCCACAGCCCTGTCAGAGAACCCATTTCGCTCCATTTTGCTCCGGTTTTACTCCAAAAAGCTAAGTGACACTCGGATTGCGATCAGGCCAAACTGTTCTTGGATGCCGATCATGGATCCCCCGTTGACGGAGCACCAGGCAGCAAGAATTTTGAACGTCAAGGTGTCTACGCTGCGGCGGCTGCGCTCGCTTGGCCTACCGCCGGAGTGTTATCGCATTGCGGGACATCCGCGCTACAGCATGACCACGCTGAAGAGATTCGTGGAGGAGAGTAGGCCGGACAAAAGAGCATCTGTTACTGCAGCTCTAACGACGTGAGAATGCCGCACCGCGCTCCTTAGCAAGCTGGAATCGCCGTGGAGCGCGGGTGGCCAAGGTATGCATCGTGAGCATATTACGTTAACTATCCGTGTCTCCACCTGCGGGAAGGTGCCTGATGAGCGATGATTCTAGCTCGACTCGTCAGGTGCCACTGCCGCCGGTGGTGGTCGAAGCGGTGGAATGTCTCCACTGGTCCGTGATTTCCTGCAACCTGCTGAAGAAACCCCTGGTTGCGACCTGGAAGGAGCGCCAGGAGGTACCGGCCACCATCGAGGAGCTCCGCGCGCAAGCGCTGTTGCTGCCCGCGTCAGGGGCGGTGGTTACCGGCAAGCTCTCAAATGTCGTGGCCTTTGATGCTGATGAAGAAGCTGGGGTCCAGGCCATGCGAAGCGTAGGGCTCATTCCGCATGTTCAGACCGGCTCTGGTTTTTCCACACCTACATTGAGCATCCAGGAGACTTCCGGGTACCCACCTTGAACGCCAAGGTTGCGCCCGCGTTACAGGAACTGCTCCCTGGTTGCGACGTTAAGGGAGATGGTGGGTACGCAATTTTCGCGGGTAGGAATAGGAAGGGGCCCTATCGTGCCCTTCGATCTTTGCAGCCGGATCCTTGTACACCGCAGCTGCGCGAGCTGCTGTTGCATCTTGCATCACTAAGAGACGCCAGACGCAATACGAAACAAAGCAGTCATCGGCCAGAAAGCAGCGAAAAGCGTCCGAGCGATTTCAACAACACCCAACGAGGGCGCCGATGACTCCCGAACTGGCGACGGAGATTCACCGGTTCCCTGCGGCTATCGGAGAGGATCGCATTTTCCCGCCGAAGCGCGGGGCGAAGGGTGAGCGTCAGCGAGTGGCGGGAAGTTTCGAGACGGTCTTAGATCTGGCCGGGATTCGGGATTTTCGTTTCCACGATCTGCGCCACACGTTCGCTTCGTGGTTCATGATGAACGGCGGCGACCTCTACGAGATGGCGAAGATCCTCGGGCACAAGAACATCAAGATGACCGAGCGGTACGCCAAGCTGGCGCGCAGTCACATCGCTAGGACCGGCAACACCGCGCGCGAAATGTGGAAGCTGATGGAACCAGAAACGGGGGACACGAACGAACAGACCGGGTCTTGATGTTCCCGTATTGTTCCCCAGGACAATAACCGTATGTTCTTGGCTATCGCTAAGTTGTTTAGAATGTGGTGGCCAGGGACGGAATCGAACCGCCGACGCCAGCCTTTTCAGGGCTGCGCTCTACCAGCTGAGCTACCTGGCCGGGGAAGACTTCAGTCTAGCAACCTGCGCACGCCTTGTGCAAACGCTGATCCGGGCCGCTCAGCCGCCTGCGCTCATTGCGCGGCGGCACGGCGCTGCGCGCCGTCCACGCTCGATTTCTCGCTGGATCATGCGCGCCGCCAGTACATCGGGCGCGAGATCGCAGTCGCGGCCATCGGCCGATTCGCGGAGCTTGTTGATATCTGCCGCGTCAGGCGGGTTACCGCAGGAACAGGCGTTCAACACCCTGAGGGCGGCTTCGAGGAGGTCGCGTCCCATCGCCGACCGTCAGCGCCGCATCGCCTGCTGTACCGCAAACGCAACCAGTTGCGCCGTGGAGTGCACACCGAGTTTCTTGCAGATGTGGCGACGATGATTGCTGATGGTGAATACACTCAAGTTCAGCACGTCGGCAATCTGCTTACTCGTCTTGCCTTGGCCGATATGTTTGAGCACTTCTCTTTCTCTGTGCGTCAAGCCGTTATCAGTGCGCATCGCTCGATGGAATGTAATGCCCTTCTATTCACAGGAGCGCGGGCGCTCATCGCCGACGGCCTGCCAACCCCCTTCGGCCGAACCCCGGGCTCGGGTAGAAAATATTCGCTTTTTAAGAAAGCTAACAAACTCACAAGTCCTGGAAAATGACCTTCTTAGGTCATTTTTCGCAGTATGGCGCGCCACCTATCCGCATGCGCCGTAAGGCCTCTTACGGCTTTTCTCGCCACCTGCCAGGCGCCGGTCCGCTGCTTGCTTTCCCAGAACTTGGAAATCTCGCGACGGCTTGAGAGGCCTCTTATGACGGACACAGCTGGCGAAAAACTAACGCCGAAGGAAACGGAAATCCTCAAGTTAATCGGACAGGGTCATACCAGTAAGGAGATCGCAGCCAGGCTGTGCCTGAGTTCGGAGACAGTGGCGAACCATCGCAAGCACATTTGCGCGAAGCTGAAATTGCACTCCACCGCGGCGCTTGTGGCTTACGCCGCACGCGCGCTGCATAAAAACGGCGGACCGTAGCCGCGAAGCCTGCCGGCGCTCAAGCCCGAGGCGACGCGAGTGTTTCGAGCGCTTCTCCGGTTTCGCGCTCCACGTCCGCGTGGAGGCTGTTGCCGTGGGCGTCCATCGTCACGATGGCAGCGAAGTTTTTGACGCGGATGTGCCACATCGCTTCCGGAATGCCGAACTCCATCAGGTGGACGCCGAGTACCTTCTCCATGGTGCGCGCGTAATATTGCGCCGCGCCGCCGATGCCGTTCAGGTACACCGCGCCGCACTCCTTCAGCGCGGCCAGCGTCTTCGCGCCCATGCCGCCCTTGCCGATCACTGCACGCACACCGTAGCGGCGGATCACGTCGGCCTGATACGGCTCTTCGCGGATGCTGGTGGTGGGGCCCGCGGCCTTTACCTTCCACTCGGCGCCGTCCTTCAGCATCACGGGGCCGCAGTGGTAAAGCGCGGCGCCGTTCAGGTCGACGGGCGGCGGGTTCTTCATCAGGTACGCGTGGACGTTGTCGCGGCCGGTGTACATCTCGCCTGAGATCAGAACCACGTCGCCGACCCTCAGCGCCCGCACCTGCGCTTCGGTGAGCGGCGGCGTGAGAACCACCTCGCGCCCAGTAAGCGGGAAGCCTTCGCCGCGCGCCATGCGCTCCACCGCGGTCGCGGGGTCGCGATACAGCCAGCGCGTGATGGCGCCGGTGGCAGCGTCGAGCCGCACGCCCAGCCGACGGAAGGCCCAGCATTCATATGCCACCGAAACAAAGAAGCTGGCCGGCAGGCGATTGGCCGCGCAAATCTTGCAGCCGATCAGCGACGATTTGCCGCCGAATCCCATGGCTCCCACACCCAGCTGGTTGGCCTCCGCCACCATCTCCGCTTCCAGCGCTGCCAGCGTCGGCTCCGGATTCACGTCTTCCAGCGTGCGGAACAGTTGTTCCTTCGCAAGTTCGTAGCCGTGCGCGCGGTCGCTGCCGATACAGACACCGACGGCACCCGGTGCGCAGCCCTGTCCCTGCGCCTGCCACACCGCGTGCAGAATGCACTTGCGCACGCCTTCCAGGTTGCGGTCCGCGCGGCCCAGGTGATCGAGATTGCAGGGCACGGAATACTGAATGTTCTTGTTCTCGCAACCGCCGCCCTTGAGCATCAGCTTGACTTCAATCTCGTCCTGTTCCCACTGCTCGAAGTGCACCACCGGCGTCTCTTCGCCAAGGTTGTTGCCGCTATTCTTGCCAGTGAGCGAATCCACCGAATTCGGGCGGAGTTTGCCCAGACGCGTGGCTTCGGCCACCGCTTCGCGAATGGCCTTTTTAATGCGGATCTGGTTTACGCCCACGGGTGTATGCACGATGAAGGTCGGCATGCCTGTGTCCTGGCAGATCGGACCTTCGTCCTGCTGTGCCATGTCGATATTGGAGAGGATGATATCGAGCGCTTGCGAAGACTGCGTGCCGGGCGTCTCCGTATTGGCAGCCAGCGACATGGCGGCGCGCACATCGGGAGGGAGGTTGGTGGAAGTCTGGACAATCAGCTCCAGCAGACTGGTGGCAAGGAATTCCATAGCGGGAACTCCATTTTAGCAGCGGACGGTAGCCGCGCTGGTACACTGGAACTTCGTGGCTCGGCTATACGATCGCGCGGCGCTCCGGGAACAGCGCCAGCGCTGGAAGCGGGACGGCAGCACGGTCGTTTTCACCAACGGCTGCTACGATCTGCTGCACCCCGGACATATAAGGTTGCTGGAAGGGGCGCGTTCCCTTGGCGACGTGCTGGTTCTGGCGCTGAACTCCGACGCCAGCACGCGACGCATGAAGGGGCCCTCGCGGCCCATCCTGTCCGAAGGCGAACGCTCCGCAGTGGCCGCGGCGCTGGCAGCGGTGGATGCCGTGACCCTGTTCGACGAAGAAACTCCGCGTGAATTGATTGCCGACATCCTGCCGGACGTCCTGGTAAAGGGCGCCGACTGGTCGCACTTCGTCGCTGGAAGGGAGGAAGTGGAAGCAGCCGGCGGCAAAGTCATGCTCCTTCCGCTTGAGCCCGGTTATTCAACTACAAATATCGTTGATTTAATTTCCGCAAAGCCTTGATCCACCCCGCCGTACGCGATCTCTTCCTGGAATTGTCCCGCCACCCCGGTTTTCAGGATGGCTTGCGCCGTCTGTCTGCGGGCAGCAGCGTCACGCTTTCCGGCCTCACAACCACCGCCAAGGCAGTCTATTCGGTGCTGTTGTGGCAATCCACCGGACGACCTCTGATGGTTGTAGTTGATGGCAGCAAGCAAGCCGAGGCGCTGGCCGAAGGGATGCAAACGTTCTTCCGGCTGCTTGCCGGAGAAGAGCAAGGCGGACCGCAGTTGCTGCCGGCGCTCGACGTTCTTCCGGGGCAGAACCTCTCGCCCCACGCCGAAATTTGCGAGCAGCGCGCCATCGGATTGTGGCGCCTGGCCACGCAGCGGGCGCCAATCACCATTGTGCCGGTAGCGTCCGCCCTGCTGCGCATCGAACCGGGCGACTTCTACCGGCAGCTTGCCCTGAGAATAAAGGTAGCGGATGAACTGCCGATGGACGATGTGCTGGCGCATCTCGCCAGCATCGGGTATGAACGCCGCGAACCGGTCGAGATGGTCGGCGAATATTCCGTGCGCGGTGGAATCCTGGATGTCTACTCTCCGGAATCCGCCGGTCCCGTGCGCATTGACCTGTTTGGCGACCAGGTGGAATCCATCCGGCGCTTCGACGTGGAATCGCAGCGTTCCACGCTCAAACTGGACGATTGCCTGTTGCTGCCGCTTACCGAATTCCAGAAGTCCCGCGGTCAGTTGGCGGAACTCGCCGGGTTGTTGAGCCAGAGCGACACCTCGCGGCGCGATCTGCCGCTTCCCGGCGAGCCTTTTCCCGGCTGGGAAGCCATCAGCAGCATGGCCAAACCACGACATCGGTCAACATTCGCGCTTTTGGAGAGACCCCTAGTGGTTTGGGACGAGCCGGAGCAGGTGCGCGGCGCCGCCGAGAGGCTATGGAAACGGCTGGAGCAGATCGAGCGCTCACCCGCGTATGACGCCGATCGGATTTACTTCCGGTGGGAGGACCTCGAGCGGCAGGCTTCCGGCAGTTCCACCGTGGCGCTCAAGGAATTGGAGATCGGCTGGGGAGAAGAAGGCAGCTACCACATTGCCACCCATCCTTCGCTGACCTTCCACGGCAACATGCAGGTGGCCATCGCCGAGGCCAGAACGCTGGTGGAGAACGGGAAGCGCGTGGCGTTTTTCGGCGCGTCAACGGGCGAGGTGGAACGCGTCGCCGACATCCTGAATGAGTATCGTGTCCCCTATCAGCTTGGGCTGGAGCAGTTCGAATCCACGCCCGCCTACCTGGCGGAGCGCGCTTACCTGGCGGGGTCCGTGGCCAGCATCTACCTGGTGAAAGGGTTGATCCGGCACGGCGCCGTGTTCGGCGATTCGAAGCTGGTCGTATTTGGCTCGGAGGATCTGTTCGAAGCCTCGGAGATGGTGGCGCGGCCGGCCGCGTCGAAATCGGCGCTTGCCACCTTCTCGGCCGATCTGATCGACCTCAAGCCGGGTGATTACGTGGTGCATGCCGAGCACGGCGTGGCCCAATACCTGGGCGTGCGCGAGATCGAGCAGGGTGAAGCCAAGGGCGATTACATGCTGCTGGAATATGCTGCCGGAGCCAAGCTCTATGTGCCGCTGACCCGCATGGACCTGGTGCAGCGATTCCGCGGGGCAGGGGAGGCGGCGCCGGCTCTGGACCGCATCGGGGGCGCCACATGGGCGCGCACCAAATCGCGCGTGAAAGCCAAAATGCGCGATATGGCGGACGAACTGTTGAAGCTCTACGCATCCCGCAAGATGGCAGAAGGTTTCCAGTTCTCGCCCGACAGCAATTGGCAGCGCGAATTTGAGGACGCCTTCGAATTCACCGAAACCCGCGACCAGCTCACCGCCATTCAGGAGATCAAGCGCGATATGGAAGGCGCGCATCCCATGGACCGTCTGCTGTGCGGCGATGTCGGCTTCGGCAAGACCGAAGTCGTGATGCGCGCGGCATTCAAGGCCTTGGGCGATGGCCGGCAGGTGGCTGTCCTGGCTCCTACCACGGTATTAGCATTTCAGCATTTCGAGACTTTCAAAAGGCGTTTTCAACCCTTTCCAGTGCGCATTGAAATGTTCAGCCGGTTCCGTTCCCCGAAAGAGATCAAAGCGGGGCTGGCAGACTTGGCGGAGGGCAAAGTCGACATCGCCATTGGAACCCACCGGTTGCTTTCCAAGGACATCGAATTCCGCGATCTTGGGCTAGTTGTAGTAGATGAAGAGCAACGTTTTGGGGTGACGCATAAAGAACGGCTTAAGCACATGCGCAAATCCGTGGACGTGGTCACCATGAGCGCCACCCCGATCCCCAGAACGCTACATATGTCGCTTTTGGGTCTGCGGGATATGTCGGTGATCGAGACTCCGCCCAAGGACCGGCTGGCGATCCACACCGTGGTCGCGCCGTTTAATCCGGAGTTGATCCGATCCGCCATCGAGCTGGAACTGGGACGAGGCGGCCAAGTCTATTTCCTGCATAACCGCGTCGATTCCATCTGGCACCGGGCAGCCATGATTCAGCAATTAGTTCCTAACGCCCGCATCGGCGCCGGTCATGGCCAGATGGGCGAGGCGGAATTGGAAAAGACCATGCTGAAATTCATGCGGCATGAGTACGATATCCTGGTTTGTACCACAATCATAGAAAATGGACTGGATATCCCGCTCGCAAATACGATGATTATAGAAAATGCTGAGCGGTATGGACTTTCCGAACTCTACCAGCTCCGCGGACGGGTGGGCAGGTCCAACCGCCGGGCTTATGCCTACCTGATGGTGCCGCCCGACACAGAACTGACCGAAATCGCGCGTAAGCGCTTGGCGGCTCTCAAGGAATTCAGCGACTTAGGAGCCGGTTTCAAGATCGCCGCGCTCGACCTGGAACTGCGCGGTGCCGGCAACCTTCTGGGCGGCGAGCAGCACGGTCATATCAACTCGGTGGGGTTCGATACCTACGTTCGCCTGCTGGAAGAGACTGTCCGCGAGTTGAAAGGCGAAGAGCTCGCTCCCGAGATTCACTCCGCCCTCAACCTGGGGCTCGATATCCGGATCCCACCGGACTATATCGCCGACGAAAACCAGCGCATGCGGGCCTACCGGCAGGTCGCCAATGCAGCCGATGCAGCCGCCCGCGAGCGTGCCGAAAAGGAACTGGAGGACCGCTACGGCACAGTGCCCGAAGCCGTCCATAACCTGCTGTCCTACTCGGCGCTCAAGACCCTGGCCGAACGGATCGGTATCGAAGCCATCGACCGCCGCCATAACCTGTTGAATATAAAGTTCCACAAAGAAGCCCGGCTCGAACCCACACGCCTTATGAATCTGGTCTCCAAAACCCGCGGTGCCCAGTTTACTCCGGCAGGAGTATTGCTTCTGCCTTTGGACGGGCTCACTTCCGCTGCGGAAGTGCTGCGTTTTTTGGGTGAGAAATTGGAACAATTGAAAGCTGCCAGCTCCTAGCTGCTGACGTTTGGCTACCCTCCGAACCTGGATCGCGGAAGCCTCATGGAACCGGAACCTGGGGGAAAACCAGCTAACGGCCGGCAGCTAACAGCTAATAGCTTTTGTTAGAATGGAGCATCAGAAACATGATTTGCAGGTTTGTAGTACTCACAGCGGCCACTATTGGTCTGGCTGCCGCGGCAGACGTGAAGATCGTCGAGGAGATCGTCGCCAAGGTAAATGGCGACATCGTCACCAAGGGCGATATCGAAGAGAAAAAGCACGAAATCGAGTTGACGCTCCGCCAGCAGCAGCACCTGAACGGGCAGCAACTCACGCAGGCGCTTAATGAGGCGTCCAAGGAAATCCTGAGCGAAAAGATCAGCGAGCTCCTGCTGGTGCAGAAGGCCAAGGACAACCAGATTAGTGTCGACAGCGATGTAACGCGTTTCCTGCTCGACCTGCAAGTGCAGAGCAAGCTCAGCGACCCCGACAAGTTTCACGAGTGGATCGCGCAAGAGACCGGCATGCCGTTCGAGGACTACAAGGCGAAGATCACTAACGATTATCTGGTGCGGCGCGTGGTCAGCCAGGAAGTCGGATCGCGCATTGTCTTCCCCGAAGCCGAGATGCAGAAGTATTACGACGAACACAAGGCGGACTTGGTACGCAAGGAGCAGGTCTTCCTGAGCCAGATCCTGATTTCGACCGAAGGCAAAACCCCGGATCAGGCGGCGGCGGCCGAAAAGAAAGCCAAGGACATTGTGGGCCGTGCGCAAAAGGGTGAAAAGTTCACCGAGCTTGTGTCTGCCTATTCCGACGATCCGGAGACCTCGCGCCAGGGCGGGCAGTTGGGCGCCTATCAGCGCGGCCTTATGCCCAAAGACATGGAAGACGCGGCATTCAAAGCCAAAAAGGGCGAAATCATCGGTCCGTTCAAGCGGCCTCAGGGGTTCCTGATCCTGCGCGTGGATGAGCGGTGGGAGGCGGGCACGCCGTCTTTCGATGAAGTTCGCGAGCAGGTGCAGGATATGATGGCCCGTCCGCAGATGGACGCGCGCATGCGCCCATTCCTGCAGAAGCTGCGCCAGGAAGCGTTCCTGGAAATTAAAGACGGATACATTGACACCGGCGCCGCGCCGGGCAAGGATACGCGCTGGCACGACGTTGCCGTTTTGAAGCCGCAGACCACCACTAAGGAAGAAGTCGCCGCCGAGCACAAGCGCCACAAACATCTGCTGTTTGTACCCATACCAGGAACCGTTGCGGCGCGCGGCCAGAAGAACGCACCCATCGATACCGCCAGCCTGGGCGAGCGCCACGAAATTGCTCCTGCCACGCAGCCGACCACCACCACCGCGACGCCTGAAGGCGCGCCGTCCGCCGGTTCGACTGGTGCGCCGGCTGTTCCCTCCACGGGCGGCAACGCCCCGCCGGCCCTGGCTCCGGCCAATGGCGGCACGGCTGCTCCGTCGGAAACCGTGAATTCCTCCACCACTCCCTCTCCGGTTGTGGATCTGCCGGTTGAGAAGGGCAAAGCAAAGAAGGTGAAGGCCGCCTCCGATAAGCCGGAAAAGCCGCCCGCCGGCTCCGGCGCCGCCGCTCCCATCAAGCAATGAAATCGCCCTATGTAAACGAGCTCGAACCCAACAAGGTGATCACCACCAGTTTTCTGGTTCACTCCAAGGAAATCCGCCAGAAGAAAAGCGGCGAGTTCTATCTCTCTCTCCTGCTTGGCGACCGCACCGGTGAGCTCGACGCGAAGATGTGGGACAACGTGTCGGAGGTGCTGGACGGCTTCGATCGCGACGACTTCGTCAAGGTCAAGGGCCTCATCCAGATCTTTCACAACCGGCCGCAGCTCACCATCCACAAGGTTCGGCGCATGGACGACAGCGAGGTGGACTACGCCGATTTCTTCCCCTGTTCCAAGCGCGATCCAAACGAGATGTGGGCCGAGCTTCGCGGCATTGTCTCGGGCCTCGGAAATGCGCACCTGAAAGCGCTGCTCGAAGCTCTGCTGGACGATGAAGAGGTCGCCCGCCGCTACCGGCAGGCGCCCGCCGCCAAGCAGATTCATCACGCCTATCTGGGCGGACTGATCGAGCACGTGCTGTCTCTCTGCGCACTGGCGAAAATGACGGCGGCGCATTATCCGCATATCGACCGCGACCTGCTGTTGGCCGGGGTGGTACTGCACGATATCGGCAAAATCTACGAACTGAACTACGAGCGCGGCTTTTCCTACTCCACCGAGGGCCAGCTCATCGGCCACATCAACATCGCGCTGCGCATGGTTGCCGACAAGCTGCGCGCCCTGCCCGATTTTCCTCCGCTGCTGCGGACCTTGCTCGAACACATGATTTTGAGCCATCATGGGCAGTTGGAATTCGGATCGCCCAAGCTCCCGCAATTTCCTGAGGCCTTGCTGCTACACTACCTGGACGACATGGATTCCAAGATGGAGTGCATGCGCTCGTTGGCAGAACGCGACCGGTTGGTGGAAGGTTGCTTCACTTCCTACAGCACGGCGCTGGAGCGTCCCGTGCTGAAGCTCGACCGGTACTGGAGCAAACCCGCGCCCGCCGCAGCGGCCAGGACGCCGCAGTCCGAAACTATGCCTTCCGCCCCCGCGCCTGGCCCGGGTGTTCCTCCCGAACCCGACAAGGCTGCTCACCCTTTGTTTGCCAGCAAACCGGATTCCCCGTTTGCCGATAAATTGCGTCAGGCGCTCCAGCCTGCCGCTTCCAATCAGGAAAACTGATGCCCAAAACCGTGCGCGAAGTCCCCCCACCGCTGGAGTTGCTCTGTCTCAACGCACTATGGTCGCTTCGAGAAGGAAATGTCAAAGACGTGCGGCAGCTTGTGGCGCGCAAGCGCCCTCTGGCCTACACCACCATCATGACCGTGCTCGACCGCCTTGTGCGTAAAGGCCTGCTGGCCCGACGCAAGGTGGGACGAGCGTTTGTCTATGTGCCACAGACCGCGCGCGACGCCATGCGCCGCACGGCGGTCCGCGAACTGCTCGAAGGCTTCTTTGACGGTTCGGAGCAGGAACTGGCCCGCTTTCTGGCGGCCGATGGCCTGGCCCCGGCGCCGCCGGTGCCGGATCTGGCCGCGGCTGCCGCGGTCGCCGGCACATCGGTGACGGTAACGGTGACGGCACCTCCGGTGGTTTCGTCGGTGACCGACGACGTTACCGTCGAGGGCGGGGAAGCGCAAATCGACACGGTGCTGCTGTAGCGTGGCGGCGCTGGCCTCGATCTTTTTCGGCGCCGCACTGACCATCGCATCCGCTTACTCGCTCGGTATGCTTGTGCTGCGCAGGCTGGCGCCTCCGCCCGAGATCTCGCTCGCGGCGGGCGCCGCGCTGCTCAGCGTGGCGGTATTCTTCATCGTATTAGCGGGCATTGCCGGCTGGCCCGCGTTCCTGGTGCTGGGGGCCGTATCGCTGCTTGCCGGGTTGGTGAGAAGAGATGCGCCAAGCGCATCCTTGCCCCGGCCCCCGACACCTGGCCCCTGGCCCCGTCCACTGATCCTTGTTTTTGCCGCCTACGCCGTCTGGTACTTGTGCAACGCACTCGCCCCCGAAACCCTGGCCGATGGAGTCGGCTATCACCTGGGTCTGCCGTATCGCTACATCCGCCTCGGCGGATTTCCATCGCGATTCCAGTTCTTCGACCTTGTGCCGCAGGGCATGGAGATGCTTTACACCATGGCTTTCGCGTTCGGCCGGCACTCCGCGGCTAAACTGGTCGAGTTCGTATTCTTCTTGGCGACGCCTTCTCTCATGGTGCGGATCGGCCGGCGTCTAGGACTGACGGGTGCTGCGCTGTGGGTAGCGCCTGTTTTCTACTTCACTGCGCCGGTTGCGGGGATCACCGGCTCGTCATCCTACACCGACGCGGCCATGGTCTTCTTTACGCTGGCGGCATTCTACGCGCTGCTCGAGTGGCGCGACACGGGCGGCTGGCTGTGGCTGATCTCGGCCGGGCTCGCGGCGGGCTTCTGCTATGCCATCAAGCTTCCCGGTGCGATTGTCGTGCCGGCCGCCGTCCTGTTCATCCCTGTAGCGCGGCGCAGCGTCATTCGGCCCTTGCTCGTGCTGGGAACGTTCGCATTGCTGGTAATGCTCCCCTGGCTGGTCCGCAACGCAGTGCTTACCGGAAATCCACTGGCGCCGTTGGGCAATGGGTTCTTCCCCAATCCCTACTTCCACCTGCTCACGGAAAAAGAATTGGGCGCCGCGCTGGCATCGTACGGCCGGGTCCGGCTCACCGGAATTCCCTGGGCGCTGGCGTTCGGCGATAATTTCACCGGCACGTTCGGTCCGCTATTGTTTCTGCTGCCGCTCGGACTGCTTGCGCTCCGGCGGCGCGATGGCCGCCTGTGCGTTATCGCAGCCATCATTTTGGCGTTGCCCTGGTTCTCGAACCGCGGCGCCCGCTTCCTTATGCCGGCGATCGCGATGGCGTCGTTTCCTCTGGCTATGGCCTTGCCCCGCCGGGCTGCATGGGCAGCTGTCGCCGTGCAAGCGGCGCTGTGCTGGCCGCAAGTGCTGAACCTGTGGCAGCCGGACTGGATCTTCCGCCTCCACGATTTTCCCTTGCGCGCCGCCCTGCGGATCGAGCCGGAGGAGCGTTACATTCCCCGCCACTCGCCCGAGTATACTGTGGCGCGCATGGTGGAAGGCGCCACACCGCCCGGTGCCCGCATCTTCTCCTTCGATACCGTTGCGAACGCGTACCTCGCCCGCGACGTTTCCGTCTCCTGGCAATCGGCCGAGGGCGACCGCATGGCCGATGCAATGCACCTGGCCTCGGTCTACCGCAATGCGCTCTACTCCTGGTCGGCCTCCTGGCCGGCTACGACTCTGCGCGCGCTCCGCTTTCGCCTGCCTTCCAACGGCCCCGGGACGGCGGAATGGGACATCAGCGAGATCGAACTGTCTTGCGGGACGGAGCGCGTCTCTCCGCGCCCGCAATGGGACCTGCGGGCCTGGCCGAACGTGGGGGAGGCTCCGGCCGCGTTCGACAACAATCTGGCCACGCGCTGGCGCACCTGGAAGCCGATGCGGGCCGGCATGTACTTCGAAATCGACTTCGACCCACCGGTATCCCTCACCAGCGCCGGCCTGCTGTCCCACACACCTCTATTCAACGTGCCCTTAGAGTTTTACGGAAAAACGTTCAACGGATCCTGGCGACTGCTGTCGGCCTCGCCGGCCGCCGATCGCCTTCCCGATCAAGCCCTCGCCCTGCAAGCCGCCTCCGCCCTTCGCCGCGCCGGATTTGAGTACCTGCTCACGCCCACCGGTGATGCCGGCAACGGCCCGGTCGGCCGGTCCATCGAGCATGATCCGCTGTCCTGGGACATGAGGGTGGTTGGACAGCAGGGGGATCATGCGCTGTTTCGGATCAGGTAGTGGACAGTTACCGTTCACAGTTGACAGTCCTCCGCCTCCACCCTCATGCCCAACTGAGAACTGTGGGCGGTCGACTGTCAACTGTGAACGGTCCGCTGTAAGCTGGAATCAATGTCAAACATTCTCCCCGTCGCCTGTTTTATCGCTGGCTTTGCTCTCGCCTGGCTCGTTCTGCGGGCTCGGCGCCGCGACACCGAGGCGGCCTTCCAGGCGCTCTCCGCCCAGGCGCTGGCCAGCAATAACCAGGCATTTCTGAACTTGGCGCGTGCGTCCCTGGCGGAATCGAATGCTGTGGCACGGGGCGATCTGGAAAAACGGCAGCAGGCCATCCAGGAATTGGTCGCGCCCGTCCGGACGTCCCTCGACCAGGTGGATGCGCGGATTCGCGAGCTGGAATCGGTTCGCGCCGGGGCCTACGCCGGCTTGCAGGAACAGGTTCGGAGCCTCATCGAAACTCAGCAGCAGCTTCGCTCCGAGACCGGCCGGCTGGTGACGGCGCTACGCACCCCTAACGTACGCGGCAACTGGGGCGAGCTGCAGTTGCGTCGCGTGGTGGAAATGGCCGGTATGCTCGACCATTGCGATTTTTACTCACAAACCGTGGTTACGGGAGAGGAGGGCCGACTTCGCCCCGACCTGCTGGTGCGCCTGCCTTCCGCCAAAACCGTCGTCGTGGATGCCAAGACGCCGCTGGAGGCCTATCTGCGGGCCATGGAAGCCGGCGACGAAGCCTCCAGAAAGTCCTGTTTGGGTGAGCACGCCCGCCAGGTACGCGCCCATATGACCGCGCTCGGCCGCAAATCCTACTGGGAGCAGTTCGACGAGGCGCCGGAGTTCGCCGTCCTCTTTCTGCCCGGCGAATGCTTCTTCAGCGCCGCCCTGGAAAGCGACCCCTCGCTGATCGAATTCGGGGCGGGGCAGAACATTATCCTCGCAACTCCTACCACGCTGATCGCGCTGCTCCGGGCCGTGGCGTACGGCTGGCGGCAGGAGCGGCTGGCGCAAAACGCGGCCGAGATCAGCGCCCTGGGCAAGGAGCTGTACAAACGTATCTCCGCTATGGGCGACCACTGGATCGCCGTGGGCAGAGGTCTCGAGCGCGCTGTGGACGAATACAACAAAGCGGTCGGCTCGCTCGAAACCAGAGTCAACGTCAGCGCGCGCCGCTTCGCCGACTTGCAGGCCGCACCCCTCGGTGTGGAGATTCCCACCCTGGAGCCCATCGAAAAGAACGTGCGCAGGCTGGAAGATCGCCAGACAGCGGGAGAGTAGCTGTGAGCTTCGAGCCGCGAGCTACGAGACAAAACCCATTCTGATTTACGCCACCGGGCTGGCCGATTCTTAGAAACAGGCCAGCGGTGCGGGGAAGACTGATGGGCAAGTAGCGCCGGCGGCCGCGCTCGGTGTCTCGGACCAGACGGACTGCGGGAATATCGGCGGGCTGCCCGCGGTCGTGAGTTACCCCGGGACCCGTCCCGGCGCGGTCGCGCGGCTGGTGCAGATCAACGCGGTCGTGCCTCCCACCGTGACGCCGGGCAGCGCCCTCACGGTACAGGTTTCCACCGGGAATCCGACGGTAGCAGTGAGCAGCCAGACGGCAGTGACACTGAACGTCACGAAATAGAAGCGACGTCAGGCGCCGCCGTCTAACGCTGCCGCGCCGCCAACTTGCGCTCGAGCGCCTCCATCAGGCGGCTCTCCACGTCTCCCGGCAGCGGATGAGGCTCCATGCCTTTATAGATTTTGATGGTCTTCCGCGTAGTGTCGGCGATCACCCAACAATTGGGGCACTCTGCAATATGTGCTTCGATCTTGGATCGGATCTCCGCTTCCAGGCTTTCATCCAGGTAATCGCTCAGCTCCCGCAGAAAATCTTTACAGGTAAGCAAAGGCGTCGTCTCCCTTGCGTTTAAACTGGCGGGTTAGTTTCTCGCGCAACTGCAGGCGAGCCCGCAACAATCTGCTCTTGACGGCGGGAACGGAAAGGTCCAGTGCCTCCGCGGTCTCCTCCGTCGAGAGTTCCTCCATATCACGTAGTACAAATACCGAACGGTAAGGTGGTTCCAGGCTCTGTATGGCCGAGTCGAGAAGCTCGCCCAGCTCTTCACGTGAGAAACGCTGCTCCGGGTCTTCGTCCCAGGCGGCGATCTCGCGCACGATTGTATCCTCGCCCGTATCGATGGTTTCGTCGAGTGAAACCGATTTGTCGGTCTTGCGGCGGCGCAGTTTCATCAACGCCTGATTCACCGCAATCCGAACCACCCAGGTATAAAACTTCGATTGCCCTTGAAACTGGTCAAGGTGCTCGTACGCTTTAAGAAACGTCTCCTGCAGCACGTCCTCGGCATCTTCGCGATTCTGAGTAATGTGTTGAGCCAGCCGGAAAATCTTGCCCTCGTAACGGCGCACCAATTCCCCGAAGGCTCGTGTATCGCCTTCCCGTGCCTGCGAGAGCAGAACGCTTTCGTCTGTGCCGGCTTGGCTGGAGACGGGCATAAGTGCTTACTACATAATACCAGCTACGCGCTTCGAGCCCCGAGCCGCGAGACAACCCCAGGCGATCGTTGTTTGTGGTTAAGCGCCCAGCTCGGAGCTCATGGCTCGTGGCTTTCGGTCGATAAGCAGAGTAGGATAAAAGGTGCGATTACACGCATGCCGACCATCGTGCTCCCCATCTGCGGCAGCAATCTCTTCCGCCTGCATCCCGCCGGGTCGCGGCAGAACAAGATCCTGCTCAACCAGCCATTGGGCGTGCCCGACGAAACGGCGCGCTTGACCGTCAAGAAGTACACCCGCCAAGAGGTGTATGGCGGCGACGGCGAGTGGCGCCACGAGCGCATCCGGCTCGAGCCGCTCCATCCCGAATTCGACGCCTGGGATGCGGAGCAGAACGCTTTCGCCGTAGTGGCCGAACGGCCGCGAGTCATCGAGTGAAGCCGGGCCGCGCCGCCCTTCTGGGCCGCCGGTTGGTGGAATGGTACGGCCGCGGCCATCGCGATCTTCCCTGGCGGCGCACCTCCGATCCCTATCGCATCTGGGTTTCCGAAATCATGCTGCAGCAGACGCGCGCCGCTGTCGTGATCCCGTACTATGAGCGCTTTCTCGGCCGCTTTCCCACGGTTGAAGCGCTGGCGCGCGCTCCGGAGGAGCAGGTTCTCGCCCTGTGGAGCGGCCTCGGGTACTATTCGCGCGCTCGCAACCTGCGGCTGGCCGCGATTCAGGTGGCCCACGCCGGCCGTTTCCCATGCGACTACGAGTCGCTGCGGCAACTCCGTGGAGTAGGCGACTACACGGCTGCGGCCATCGCGAGCATCGCCTTCAGAGAACCGTGCGCCGTCCTCGACGGCAATGTGCTGCGAGTGGTGGCGCGCGTAGAGAGCGACTCGTCCGACATCGGCGCCCCGGCCACTCGCGAGCGCTTTCGCTCGATCGCCCAGCTTTGGCTGGCAGACCACAGCCCGGCGGTCTTCAACCAGGCGCTCATGGAGTTGGGCGCAACCGTGTGCCTGCCGCGTCGTCCCCGCTGCGAGGCCTGCCCGGTGGCTGCTCACTGCCAGGCGCACCAGCAGGGCAAACAGGCGCAACTCCCCGTGAAACTCAGGCGTCAGAGCCCTGTGCGACTGGAAGAGATCGTCATGGTGGTGCGAACCCGCGGACGCGTACTCCTTCGTCAACGTGCCGCCGACGCACGCCGCATGGCAGGCTTTTGGGACCTCCCAGGGCCCGCCGATCTGCCACAGGCCCGCCTCGGCGCCCCAATCGGCGAATTTCGCCACACCATCACACACCATCACTACTCGGTCGTCGTATTGGAGGCTAGGGCGGCCCGGCCGGCGTCGGGCGGGACGGCCTTCCGGTCTTTTCTTCCTTCGGAACTGGTTGCGATTCCTCTCAGTACCGTGGCGCGTAAGGGCTTACGCCTCGCAGGAGTGATAATTTCGTAAAAGTTTTAACACGTTGAGCGCGCGCTACCGACTTCCGAGTACATTTTGTAAGAGGAGTGTTTAGATCCATTATGGAGCGGAACAGGAAGCTGTTTCTGGGTAAGGTTGCGGCCATCATGTCGGCCTTGCCTCTGTTGATGTGGGCATATGAATATGGGCCGAATCCGGGTTTCGTGCAGGTCCCCGGTGAGAACGGCGGGGCGTCTTGTGCTGCTGGTTCTTCCGGTGGGAGCCAATGTCATGCGACGAGCGCCAGCAGCTTCAAAACAGGTAGTGTGACCGTGAATTTCCCCAACGGCCTAACTTACACTCCGGGTGTGAAACAGCATCTTTCCGTAACCATAGCCGACAGCGATACCTCTCTGAAGGGCTGGGGATTCCAATTGACAGCTCGGTCCGGTAGCCCGGCTACGACCATGGCCGGCACATTCAACTCGAGCGACGCCAATACATTGCTTGAATGTTCCGACACCGCCTTCCATTCTTTCCAGCAGGTTAACTACAGTACATCCGGCTCCCAGACCTGCCCTGCCAGTCAGCCGCTTGAGTACATCGAGCACAGCTTGCAGGGCTTTGAAGCGACCATAGGCCCTAACTCCGCCACCTACCAGTTCGACTGGACCCCGCCGTCCTCAGATGTCGGCAACATCGTCATCTATGTTGCAGGCAACGCCGGTCTAGGCTTGCCGGCGATCGTCACGGGCGACCACGTCTACACGCAGAAATACACCCTGACTTCCCAGGCCGCCGCAGCCCCGCCCAGTATCGCCAGTGGAGGCGTTATCAGCGCCGGCTCGTTCGGCGCCTTCTCCTCGATCGCACCCGGCACTTGGATCGAAATCTACGGCACCAACCTGGGGCCGTCCACCGCGGTCAACTGGGCCAGCAGCGATTTCAATAACGGCGTTGGGCCTACGTCTCTCGGCGGGACGACCGTCACTATTGGCGGCCAGCCGGCATACCTCGACTACGTTTCCACCGGACAGGTGAATGCGCAGGTACCTTCCAGCATCGGCACCGGCTCGCAGAATATCGTCGTGACTACGGGCGGCGGCGCCAGTTCCGCATATCCCATCACCGTGAATGCCACCCAGGCGGGTCTGCTCGCCCCGCCCAGTTTCATCGTGAACGGCAACCAGTACGTCGTCGCGTTCCATCAGACTGGCGCGCCGTGCGGAATTTCGAGCGGCCTCTGCTATGTCTTGCCCAAGGGTGCGATCTCCGGACTGGCCTCGGCCCCGGCCGCTGCTGGCGAGATTATCACTCTCTATGGGATTGGATTCGGCGCGGTAACGCCGAACTTCCCGGCGGGAGAGATCGTTACCGCCGCCAATAAACTGACCTCGACGCTGCTGGTCAATTACGGCTCGACTCCCGCCAGCGTCACGTGTTCCTCCTGTTATGAGGGTCTCGGCCCCAATTTCGTGGGCCTCTACCAATTCAACGTGCAGGTGCCCAACGTCTCGTCCTCCGGCGCCGTGGCGTTTTCGTTTAGCCTGGGCGGAGTTGCCGGCAGCCAGACCCTGTTCACCGCCGTGCAGTAGCCCCAGGGATAGTACCTGATCTGCGTCTTCTGGTACTTCAGTCCCATTGGGTCCTGTGGGAATGCGGTTACAATAACTGTGCGGTTCCGGACTTTCTCAAGTTATCTATTCTCCAGCTCCCGCTCCCGCCCGTCCGGAGCCGCCTCTAGCCCCAACCACCCCCCCTGCGTGCGGTAAACTCATGGATGCACGGGCCCGTAGCTCAGGTGGATAGAGCATTTGCCTTCTAAGCAAAGGGTCGCTGGTTCGAGTCCAGCCGGGCCTACCAAAACTCCTTTAAAAATCAACACGCGCACCCGCGGCGATAGCCTCGTGAGCACCCGCTTTGTCGAATTTCTCCACTTAAGTTCTATTTCTGGCAGCGTGGCACCCATGTCCGGAGCACGGCCGTCCTAGAAGATCCGATTCACTCAGTCCAATTGGGTCCGTGAACGCTGGCATTGGGCGAGGACCTCGAGGGCAGTGTTCTCCCAAGGGCGCATCGTCATTATGTGCAGTATCGCCGAATTTTATGCTCTCTGCTGCCAAGGACAGCGTATACTTCCACCCGGGTGCCTGGGCCAGCAGGGCGGCATTTGTGCGCGCGACCTTTCCCGGCGCCGGTATATCCAGAACATTCGCCGGCTCTGGTATTTTTGGGCGAGGGCTGATTACCAGCCTCGGCGCTGTGGCAAACTGAGGGTTCAGAAACCCGTGCCGCAATCCTTCGATTTCCAGGCGAACCTATATGACGAAGCCCCGCCGGCGGGCCGCGGCAATCCGCTGTTCTGCCACCAGGATTTTCTGGAAAAGATGGAGGAAAACCGCGCCAACACGGTCGGCAGACGAGCCGCCCTGTTGTTGCACCGGTTGCTGGTGGATGTTCGGCGCCAGTATTATAAGCCCACACAAGGTCCTAATCGCGGGTGGCGCCGTTCCCCTTTGGGCGGCAACCATGGGAATCACTTCTATGCGTGGTGGGCGCCGCACGGAGCGGCGCCGCTCACCGCCGACCAGGAATTCGTGCAAACGGCGGATGGCGCCATATTCTTGCGCGACATCAGGCACCACGACGATCACCGCCCATTGACGCCGCAGTCGTTGGAGCAGAACTACCTGGCCATCGGAGTGCGGGAGTTGCGCCAGGAAGATTACGTTCCGGCACCCTGGACTACGGCCCAGGCGCGTTTCGCACAATCACGGCAAAAAGTCCGCATCATCAAGGGGTTCCCAGGTTCGGGAAAGACCACAGCGCTGTGGCATGCTGCCGATCTGGCCGGCCGGGAATCGATTCTTTACATCACCTATTCGCCGCAATTGGCGGCATTGGCGCGTGATCATTTCAATAAGTTCGCCCCTGGCCACAAGCGCTTTCACGTGCTGACATACGCGCAACTGCTCCGGCAGCTAGTGGGAACCGATATACCGTTCGAGCCGGTGCAGGAGATGCGGCGGGCTTTCACCCGCGAGGTAGGGGGCTTCTCCAGCACGATTCTCGGGCCTTGGTTGAACCAGAAGGCGGCGCTGTACGACGAAATGCACGCCCACCTGGTCGGCGCGGTGTTGCCGGTTGCGGTAGGGCGCTTCCCCGGCTTGCCGGAACGGCGCGTTTCCGCCCGCCAGTATCGGGAGATGCGGGAGCGGGCCATAGGCCGAGCGGCGGCAGAGGCGGCGGTGGAGGTGGCCGAGACGCTGCGCCGGCGGGATCCGCAGCCGGTCGAGCAGCGGTTTTTCCGGGAACTGGATCTGGCGTGGGACGCCGTGCAGCAGCTTCGCTCACGCGGCGCCGGAGGTCTGGCAGGATTCGATTGCGTGGCGTTTGACGAGGCACAGGATCTGACCCCAATCGAAGCCATGGTAGTAGTCGAGTTGGCAGTCGCGTTGGGGCGAGACACTTCCCTGCTGGTGGCCGGCGACGAAGCCCAAACCGTCCGGCCCACGGATTTCGAATGGGGCTGGTTCCAAGACCTGGTTCACGACCGGCTGGCTTCGCCGGTCGAGTTCAAGCTCAAGGTCAACCTGCGCAGCCCGCAGCGCATTGCCAGTCTGGTGAACCGCGCCTGGGATCTTTACGGTGCGATCACCAAACAGGAGCGGCCGGGCGGGTCGGGCATTGCCGAAATCGACGAGAACGTCGGAGACCAGGTAATCCACTGCGCGACCAAGCCGGGCGTCGAACTAGAGGAATTGCTGCAGGCGTTTTCCGAACGCGAAGGTCTGGCGCTCATCGCGATGGGGGAGGAGATTCCGCAATACGTTCCAGAGCGCCTGCACGGGAACGTGTTGACGATCTTCGAGGCGAAGGGCCTGGATTTCCAATCGGCCTGCATGCTTGACGCTGGCCGGTGGCTGGATCGGGTTTTGCAAGCCCGGGATCGGGGACGTGGCATCGAGCTGGACGACCTGGGCAAGCGATTGGCCATCGACCAGCTTCGGGTGGCTCTGAGCCGTCCGGCCGAGAGATTGTACTGGCTGGATGTCAGCCCCACGGAGGGCATCCTCGCGAACGTGCAGCGCATGCTGAGCTTCGAGAGCCCGGTCTGGCCAGTAGTGCCGGCGGTTTTACTGAAGACGCTGCAAGAGGAGGCGTTGGACGTGGAAGAGCGCGTCCGTCTGTGCGAAAGCGATGCGCGCCAATTTTTGGAGGCCAGGCCAGCCTTGTCGTGGTCGCGCGCCCGCCAGGGCGTAGCGCTGCTGGGCGAACTGGGCGGGAAGTTCTCGGTGAGCGATCTGGCGGCGCGCAAGTCCGCCCATCTGACGCTTTGCCAGGTAGCTTTCACGCTGGCCTTCCGCCGGGTCAGCCTGCCCGCGGAAATGGGGCGTATCGACCTATTCGGGGAAGCCGCGAGAAGCGCCGCAGCGGCGGAGCGGCCGACGCTAGCGGCTGTTCTGGACAGCATAGGCTTGCACGAGCGGAATTATGGGACGGAGAAGCTGGCGTCTTTGATGCGATTGGCCCTGACGCTGGCCCGGTACCCGCATGATATCGAGCCATGGCTGCTGGTGGAGTTACAGCCGCGCAGCCAGTCATGGCTCGCCATGCTGGAGGACGAAGTAGAGCGGCAGCCGGAACCTATTTACCGGACACTGCCCTCGCTCTACTCGCTTTTCGCACCCCTCGAAGCCGCTGCGCGCAGCGTGCGCTTGCGCGAAAAGGCAATTTGGGCGCTGATGAAGATGGAGGCTTACACCATAGCTCTCGACATTCTGCGGCAATCGTCGGAACCGGACCCCAGAATGATTGCCGAATGCCACGAAGGGCTGGGCGAGATGGAGACCGCAGCAGCAGAATATCTCCGGGCCGGCCGGCCTCAGGAAGCATTGCGCTGTCTGCGCTCGATCCCCGATTTCGACAGGAGTCTGCAATTGCTCGAGGAGATGCCGGACCACCCAGCCCGAGAGTCCCTGTTATGGCTGTGCCGGATGCGCGATTTGGCAGCCGAGCGACCGGCGGAATTCGGCAAAGTAATCCTGCCGGCGGAGAAGAAACTGCTCGAACAGGTGCTGGAGGCCAGCCTCGGGTTGACCCGCAGGAAAGCGGCTGTCAAGAGGACTGCGAAGCCAGGCGCGAGAAAGCCGGGAAGACCGCGCAAGCAGGCGCTATTCTGAGGTCTGTCACATCCATCCGCTGGACTCAGTAAGGCCAAATTACTTGATCCGGCACAGCGGTAGTAGGCCACCGGCAGCAGTCCGCTGAAGAACGTCATCGCGGCGTACAATGCCGGGTTCGGCACCACGGCGTCGGCAGCCGGAGGACGAACCGAATAGGAATCGCAAATATCTCGGCTTTTCCTCCGCGATCCGGAGCCGTCCAGCTTCGAACTGAGCTCCTTAAACCTCAGGAGCGGGCACGGGCCGGATAACGCAAGCTCCATCGGCGCCAAGCAACTGGCGCCGGCGAACCGGGGCGCGCCGGCCGGAAATGTGGTCCAGGTTCAATGGCGAAATCAGCCAGCATACCGGCAGTGGTAAACCCAGGCAGGCGAGACCCATTGGCGAACAATCCGGGCGAGGCAAAAAAGCGGCCCGGCTCCGACCACCGGCCAGAGTTCGCCGATCCGAAAGAGCTCATTTGACCGCGAACGGCAATGGAGGTGCAGAAGGTTTCTGAAACTGCGGGAAACGGTTCAGGGGGGCGCCTGTGGGCGCAGGGCCATTTCTGCGGAGACGGTCGGAGTAGAGTGCCCTTGGGGTTGGCAGCAGTCCGAACGGTCTGTATGGCCAGCCAGCCAAGCTGCCAAGACTAACATCTAGCGCCTACGAGAAACCTTGAATGTCGGTAAAATATATTTTTATGGAGAAGACGGTCCAAGCTGTCTACGAAGGTGGTGTGCTGCGTCCTCTTGAGCCCATCCAACTCGAGGAGCGGCAGGAAGTCACGGTCACTATCTCCGACGAAGGGAACATCCCTCGTGAGCATCCGTTGCTGGCTCCACCAGACGAATGGGCTGGCGCCGCCGCTGACGACATCAGCCTTGACGAAGTCCGACATGCGCTCTCCACGATTCACGGCTCGCTTTCCGAAACCATCATTGAAGAGCGACGAGACCGATAGTGCCGAGATACTTTCTCGACACCAGTGCGTTAGCGAAAGTGTACCGAAAAGAGCTTGGAAGCCAGCTCATGGACAGCCTCGTCGCCAATCCTGGCTCGCATCACTTTATTTCGCGGTTCACGATCCTGGAAATGGAATCAGTATTGGCCCTCAAATTCCGGACAGGGGAAATTGATGAGCGGTCCCTATTAGTCGCACGTCGGCGGTTGGAAGCTGACCTTGGAAGCCGGAGGCTACTGGTTGCCACCGTCTACGACGAACACCTCCGTCGAGCTTCTCATAGATCATGGCAGAACCGAGGCGCTCCGCAGCCCGGATGCATTGCAGTTGTCGGTGGCTCTGGGCCTCAAACAGGCAGGTTTAGTGTCGGTTTCGTCGCGGCTGACCAGAGACTCTGCCGGATAGCCATGATGGAGGGCTAACCACGCTGAATCCTGAACAGCCCATCGCGCCAGGAGAGACTTCTCTGCGAGCTTGACGGACTCTTGGAACGCGTCAGCGAACGCGCGATGAGAAGTGGGGAGTTGCTGTCATCGTGTTGGCGACAACGCTGTTCTCTCATGAGCTTCTGCGTCGGTTCGCACATCTCCGATGAGAGTTTTCCGATGCCGCGTCGCTAAGAGCCTCTGGGCGTCACTTAGTACTTAAAGGGTGCATTCAACACGAACCAAGACTTGGAGGTGAAAACACTGAGAAATTTCGCGGTCGTCCAAGACGAGCATCAAAACCGGTTCGAAACCAAACTGAGGGCCTACCGGGTGTCCAGAATCGGTGAAGTAGGCGAGATTCTTGAGACCGTAGCAGCGGGGCAGCTACAACTTCGGCGCGAGAAATCATGATTCCATCGGCTGACAGCTTGCCTTCGATGTTGCGGTCGGGTATCGTTATGCAATTTTAGTGTGATTGCGGATCGGGTGATTCGGTGCCTGAGCCGATTTGCCTGCGGGCGTAAGTTCGCCACCAACCACGAGGCCGTCAGGTTCGTCCTGGCGGCCTTTCTCCGGCAGCGGCGTCGCACGGCCGTCACTACTTCGCGGTCGAGTTGGCGTCCGTGCTCTTCTTGCCCTTGGCTTTCTTATTGGCTTTTTTCGCGGTATCGCTGGTGGACTGTGCATAGACCGCAACAGTCGTCGTGAGGAACGTCAGACCCAGCATCAGCGTTATCAGTTTGAGAACCTCTCCTTGGTGCTGGAACAACACCTAAGTCTAAACCGGAAGGCGCAGGGCACGTTATTGATCGTGCGGCTGGAGCAAATGGGTCGCCTGGGCAGGATGATGCGCGGAGAAATCCCCGTACCGGTGGATGCGGGGGCGACGCTGCGATCGAAGGTGTGTACTGACGATGACTTTGCAAAGTAGGACCCCAACTGAGACCCTACTTAAGTCTTAGAACTGCGTTCTGGCGCTTTTCCCTCTCCCTTACTCTAGAATCAGCTACATACGGACGTTGGCCGCGGCATCACTTTGCCTTCTAAGCAGAGCGTCGCCAGTTCGAGTCTGGCCGGGCCTACCACTTTCCTTTCAATTGCAAGATTCTGCTTTGGACGTCCCTGCTAAGAAGGGAACCCGCTTCCCTAACCCTACAAAATAGATTCATTCGAATGGGGGCGCATCTCATCAAAAGACGGAGTTCTGCCGGTGTAGACGGTGCTGAGTCACGCCTTGGAATAACCGGCAGGTGAGGGTTTCAATGCCTCAGACCGAGGTCCTTCATACAGACTTGAGCGTTTACGCGCCGCGGCATCGCGACAAGTTCCGTGACGTCCTGATCGTTCTCTGGGTGATCGCGTTGGTGTTCGCCGCAATTGAATTTCGCGCTTGCAGCGTTATGCAACAGGACATGCGCAACAGCGTCGCGGTCGCGCAGTAAGCGTCGCAAACCCCGTGGGGTCGATGGATTTGCCCCCGCTATTATTCCTTGGGTGCGTAATAGCCTTGACGCCAGACGGCGTGCAGGCTCGGGTATCCTTTCGGCTTGGCGATCTTTAATCGAACTTTTCGGTAGGTGCCGTCCATCGCGGAGCGATCGGGCACGTACCCCAGCATGTACTGATGGCGAAGGCGCCCGCTGATCTGCTGCGCGACCTCGGGTAGCTGCTGCAGGGCGCGAACTGAGAACATGGAGCCGCCGGTCTGGCGAGCGATGTCCTTGAGCAGCGCCTCGCCCATCCTCTGGGGATATGATGGGTTTGGTCCGGCCGGGTCCGTCAGGCCGATGGCATAAATCAGAATGTCGCGTTCCCGCACAGCCGCTTTCAACTCATTCACCGTCCAATGACTCGAGTTGTCTTCGCCGTCTGAAATGATGATGAGCGTTTTCCGCTCGTAGCGCGCGCGCTGCATCTCCACCATCCCCAGGCGGACGGCGTCCAACAAGGCCGTGCTCCCGTCCGCCACCAGCCCGTCCACGGAACTCCGGATCTCTTCGGGCCGTTGCGTCAGAGGGACACGAACTTTGGCCCGGGTGCTGAACGCGATCAGGAAGAATTCGCTCTCGGGATTCACGTCGCGCAACAGAGCGTTCACCGCCTCGCGCGCCTTGCTCATCTTCAGCCCCATGCTGCCGCTGACGTCGAAAACAATGCCAATGGATGCCGGCGTGTCCTCGGCATCGAAATGAGTGATCTTTTGCTGCGCATTGTCCTCGAACAGCGTGAACTGCTCCCTTGCAAGGCCGGATACGGCTTTCCCGTGTCCGTCGGTGACTGTCACGGGAATGAGCACGAGGTCCGAACGAACCCGCAGGACGGTATCGGTGCTGAGGATTTCGGACGCCGCGGCGCGTTGGCCGCCGTTGGCTGCCGCCGGATTGGGCGGCTCCTGTCCGGAACACAGAGCTAGACAAACCACATATGCGCCCAGGTGGCGCCTGATCACCCCTCGCACGTTTGCAACTCCCTGTTGGCAGCGATGCTCCAGGGCGGGGCGCGGACGCGTTTTTGGAGGTTACGCCATTACAAGCTCCAAGGAAGGGCTTTGTTGCAATCGTAATACTTTATGCGGTGACCGGAAAATCGGCCCGGCGCCGGAGTGTGTTCCTCTTGTTCATCACATCTTGACAATCATCATGAAGTGGGAGTATTCTTGGGCCACCGAGGGACTCATGGACGAACCGAACACGGACCTGATTCAGGGCACGCTGGACATGCTGATTCTCAAGACACTCAGCCTGGAGCCGATGCATGGCTTCGGCATCGCACGCCGCATTGAACAGGT